>ENA-ORUU01000065-ORUU01000065.1-human-gut-metagenome-genome-assembly--contig:-NODE-65-length-113727-cov-14.0384_pt1 | contig 113727 bp, 107 predicted proteins | sample MGYA00242085_ERZ509221 | MGnify/ENA primary metagenome ERZ509221 (study PRJEB26280, sample SAMEA2338809) | human gut metagenome | biome: human gut; feature: human-associated habitat; material: faeces... | reverse complement strand
TCTTCTTACCAGCCTCGTTCATAGCCTCGACCTTTTTGTACAGGGAAGGCAGAACGTAAGGGCCCTTCTTAGTGCTTCTAGACATTGTTCAAAAACCTCCCTTAGCCGTTGGCGCGCTTGACAATGAACTTGTCGCTGCGGGCCTTGTGTTTGCGGGTCTTCAGGCCCAGAGCGGGCTTGCCCCACGGAGTACGCGGGCTGGAATGACCGACGGGTGCGCGGCCCTCGCCACCACCGTGAGGATGGTCGCAGGGGTTCATGACGGAACCACGGCTGCCGGGGCGGACGCCCATGTGGCGCTTGCGGCCGGCCTTGCCCAGGTTGACGTTCTCGTGGTCGAGGTTGGAAACAACGCCGACGGTGGCGATGCAGCTCAGACGAACGTTGCGCATCTCACCGGAGGGCAGACGGACCAGAGCGTAACCATTCTCCTTAGCCATCAGCTGAGCCATAACACCAGCGGAACGGACCAGCTGGCCGCCCTTGCCGGGGTAGAGCTCGATGTTGTGGATCATGGTACCGACGGGGATGTTCTCGAAGGGCAGGGCGTTGCCGGGCTTGATGTCCGCGTTGGGACCAGCCATGATAACGTCACCGACCTTCAGGCCGTCAGGAGCCAGGATGTAGCTCTTGACGCCGTCCTCGTACTCGACGAGGGCGATGAAAGCGGAGCGGTTCGGATCGTACTCCAGCGTCTTGACGGTGGCGGGGACATCAAACTTGTTGCGCTTGAAGTCGATGACACGGTACTTGACGCGGTTGCCGCCGCCGTGATGGCGGACGGTGATCTTGCCGGTGTTGTTGCGGCCGGCGTGCTTCTTCTTGGACTCGAGCAGGCTGCGCTCCGGATCAACCTTGGACAGGACGCTGTAATCAGTAACAGTCATGCCACGGCGACCGGGGGTAGTCGGCTTGTACTTCTTGATAGCCATGTTGATCTCCTTGTTGTTATCTTATGAATTATTCTCGGGGTCATATCCCCATAACCGGGCCCCTCGGCGGGGTCCTGAGTGACGGCCTTGCGGCCATCAGGTCATCAAACCATGGAGTTGAAGAACTCGATCTCCTTGGAGTCAGCAGTCAGGGTGACGATGGCCTTCTTGCTCTTGGCAGTGTAGCCGGCGTGCATACCCTGGCGGCGATAGCGACCGCGGACGGAGATGGTGTTGACCTTGGCGACCTTCACGCCGAACAACTCTTCAACAGCGTTGGCAATGTCGATCTTGGTGGCGTCGGTAGCGACCTTGAAGGTGTACTTCTTGTCAGCGATGCCAGCCATGGAGTTCTCGGTGATGACGGGGGCGAGAACGATGTCCTGTGCGAATTTCATCACGCATATACCTCCTCAAGTTTCTTGGCAGCGTCAACGCTCAGGATCAGCTTGTCAGCGTTGACAACATCGTAGGTGTTGATGCCGGTAGAGGCAGTCTGGACACCGGGGATGTTGGCGGCGCTCTTGACGAACTTAGCGTCCAGAGTGTCATTGACGATCAGGTTCTTCTTGCCTGCGCCGACAGCGGCCAGGAAAGCAACGACGGTCTTGGTCTTGTACTCGTCAGCGGCGATCTTGTCGACGACGATCAGGTTGCCGTTGGCAGCCTTGTCAGACAGGGCGCTGAGCAGAGCCAGGCGCTTGACCTTCTTGTTGATGGTGTAGTAGTAGCTGCGGGGCTTGGGGCCGAGAGCAACACCACCGTGGGTCCACTGCGGAGCGCGGATAGAACCCTGACGAGCGTGGCCGGTGCCCTTCTGGCGCCAAGGCTTCTTGCCGCCGCCGCGGACTTCCTTGCGGATCTTGGTGTTCTGGGTGCCCTGGCGCTGGTTGGCCAGGAAGTTGACGACTGCCTCGTGGACAGCCTTCTCGTTCGGGGTGATCCCGAACACGGCGTCGGAAAGCTCAACGGTGGAAACCTTCTTGCCGTTCATATCGACGACATCAAACTGTGCCATTGTGTTTTCCTCCTTTACGCTTTCACGCTGTCGTGGATGGTCACGACCGAGCCCTTCGGGCCGGGGATCGCACCCTTGATCGCAATCAGATTGTTCTCAGCATCGACTTTAACGATGCTCAGGTTCTGAACGGTCACGCGGACCGCACCCATGTGGCCGGGCAGACGCTTGCCCTTGAACACGCGGGACGGGCTGGAAGTGGAACCGTTAGAACCGGCATGACGTGCAACAGGGCCGGTGCCGTGGCTCTCACGCAGGCGGTGCTGGCCAAAGCGCTTGATAACGCCCTGATAGCCCTTGCCCTTGCTGGTGCCGACAACGTCAACCTTGTCGCCCTCTGCGAAGACATCAGCCTTGAGGATGTCGCCGACGTTGACGGCAGCGATGTCATCAAAGCGGAACTCGCGCAGGGTGCGCTTGGGAGCGACGTCAGCCTTGTCGAAGTGACCCTTGGCAGCCTTGTTGACCTTCTTGGCGCTCACTTCGCCGTAGCCCATCTGAACAGCCTGGTAGCCGTCAGACTCAACGGTCTTCTTCTGCACGACAGTGCAGGGGCCGGCCTCAATGATGGTGACCGGGACGACCTTGCCGTTGGCGTCGAACAGCTGGGTCATGCCCAGCTTCTTGCCGATGATACCTTTTTGCATTGTGTTTGTCCTCCTGTAAAGGTTATTGGTTGGTGGTTTCCCATCAACATGACCTCTCCGCTGTTTGCATTGCAGCGAGATGGTGCTTTACCGTGTTTTCCATTACACGCCGACCGTTCACGGATCACGGCCGCGCGTATCGGCCTTTATAATGTAGAAACTCGATTACAGCTTGATCTCGATGTCAACGCCGGCGGGGAGCTGCAGGCTCATGAGAGCCTCGACCGTCTTGTTGGACGGCTTCAGAATGTCGATCAGACGCTTGTGCGTACGGGTCTCGAACTGCTCACGGCTGTCCTTGTACTTGTGGACAGCGCGCAGGATCGTGACGACCTCCTTGTCGGTGGGCAGGGGGATCGGGCCGGAAACGCGAGCGCCAGTGCGCTTAGCGGTCTCCACGATCTTCTGTGCCGCAGCATCGATCAGGGATGCATCGTAGCTCTTCAGACGGATTCTGATTTTTTCTTTGACTGCCATTGCATTCGCCTCCTATAAAATTTTGCGCCTTAGGCGAGCCGATAAATCACACACGTTTCCGGGTGTTCAACCTTTTCGCATGACAAAATCCGGTGAACCGTGTTTGCACAGTTCTCCCGGAAAGAATCATTACAAAGTAAGGTGAACATTGGTCCGCCCCGCAGAATGCAGGTACGTACATATCCCTTTGTTTCCGTAATTCTTTCGCCCGGTTCTAAGATCGGACATACTCCGCGGAAAAACCCGCCAGCCTCTCGGCTATATGGCGGCAACCTCCCGCATCAACGCATATCGCGGCTTGCGCAGCTTGTTTTATCTGCACAAGCCTTCCGCAGCCAAGAAAGATTATAGCACACGTTTCCCGGCGTTGCAAGTGTTTTTTGGCATTTTTATAAAATTTTTTTGAGAAATTTTTACGTTATGCCGAAAGTAGCGTTTGCTGAGAGGGTTTTCAACAGAGTGCATGGTTTTTGGGGAAAGAAGTCCTGTTTTTCAGGCAAATTGCAGCGTGAAAAGTTATTGCTCTGTAGGGGCCGCACATGTGCGGCCCGCAGCTGTAAGGTAAACGGTCATTTGCGGGAAGGCCGCGGGCCGGGCGCTTGTCGGCGCACAACGAGCGCCGACAGTTTGCAAGCAAACACGCTCGTGCGGTTGTTTGCCCCGCAGGGGCAAACATTGTTCGCGCCCCGGTTTCGTTCCACTCAACCGTGGTCCTACGCTCACAACCCCGCAATGCCCGGCCCCTACAACTCAGTTGGGCAGCTCCAGCGCGTCCACCCGCCAGCCATTCTCCGTCGGCACCAGGCGCACCGTCGTTACAGTGGCGGTATCGGGCACAATCGTCTCCTCCCCCGCCCAGCCCGCGAAGTCCTCGTTCTCACAAGTCAGCACGACTTGATAAAACGTAAGGCTTCCGTCAGGCTGTAATTCCGGCTCGGTAAAGACATGCCCGCAGTAAGCAATATTACTGCCGCGGTCACCATCGATCGTCAGGATTGTGTCACTCTCCCCTTCCGCAAAAGGCGTGGGATCCATGTTCAGCATATCATCGATCCAAGCATCGGAATAGACTGTGTGCAGAAAGCTGCTGAACTCCGAGAACTTTGTGTAGAACGCACCGTCCGTCGCATAGCCCTGAAGCCATCCCGGCAAACCCTCCACAGACTCGAAGGGCATAAAGCCCGCATGCATCCCAAACCAATGGTACTGGAAGTAATACGCCGAGGCCAGCGCAGCCCGGGCCTGCTTGTCCAGCGAAGCAGGAACATCGCTGACTTCTGTGCGGTCGTAGTAGCCTTCTACCCATGGCGCATTGACTGTGACGGTGACGACATTGTTCTCAGGCACTGTGTAGGGCTCAGCTTGCACTTTCAGGTCCCAGTAGCGTCCGCCGTTGCGGCTATAGTTATCCTGCCAATCCGGGTTCAGCTCTTTTATGTTTTCCACCGTCGTGTGGAAAATCTCCGCCACTTCTTCCAGCGAATCCGCCGAGTAACGGAGCGTCACGCCCTCGGTGGGCCAGACAACTTTTTCGCCCTGCTGCAGCAGTGGTTTATGCGGTGCGCTGAATGTGTAGTCCGGCATCCGGCAGCCAGCATCGCCCCGCCAGTCATCGAAGGAGACTTCCTCGTACACCGCCATCGTCGGGGACGGAGTGGCTGTCGGTGCCTCGGTAGGCGCCGGGGTTATGACAGGTGTTGCGGTCGGGTCAGGCGTTGGGGTGATGCTGCCCGCCGGGGCAGAAGCGCACGCAGTAAGAAAAATAAGAGATGCAAGAATTGCAGCGCATTTTTTCATAACGTACCTCATCGAAAGATGCCCTGTAGGGGCCGCACATGTGCGGCCCGCAGCTGTATGGCAGACGACTGCTTACGGGAAAGCCGAAGGCCGGGCCTGCCCGGCCCCTACCGTGCGCTGATGGAATATTCACTTCCGTTTCAGCTGCTCCTCCAGCCCGGCACGCGGGGTGATGTAGACGGTGGTGTAGACCTCGTACAGGACCATGCCGGGCTTGGCGCCGTTGGCTTTCCAGATGTTCTTGACCTCGGTGGTATCCACTGCCACCTTCGCGCCGCCGTTCTGGCTGGAATGCAGCACGGCCAACTCGGCGGCCTCCTGCCTGGTCGTGTCGGGGATATCCTCTCCCCTGCTCATGACAACGCAGTGGCTGCCGGGGGCTTTCTGTACATGGAACCACAGATCCTTGCCGCGGGCGGTGTGCAGAGTCAGCTTGTCGTTCTGCAAATTGTTCCGGCCCACAAGGATCTCAAACCCATCGCTGGACGTGTAGCGCAGAAAATCCGCAGGCTTCTGCTTGCGGTCACGCTGCTTGTAATATTTTAAGTAGCCCTGGCTCTTGAGCTCGGCCCGGATCTCATTCAGTGCCATCTCGCCCGGGGCACTCTCCACCTCGTACAGGACCGTGCGCAGGTACTCGATCTCGGCCTCGCCCTCCACCAGCAGCTTTTGCAGCATGGCGTGGGCAGTCTGCTTCTTTTTGTAATCTCGGAAATACTTCTGCGCGTTCTCGTTGCCGCCCAGACGCGGATCGAGTTTGATGGTCACATCCTCGCCGGTGTAGTAGTTCTGCACCGTGACCTGGCGGTCGCCCTTGTGGATGGCCCAGAGGTTGGCCTGCAAAAGCTCACCGTACAGCCGCAGCGTGTCGGCCTTAGCGGATTGGCTCAGTTCCTCTTTGCGGGCTGCCTGTTTGCGGACGGAACGATCATACATATTATGGACGGCCTTGTACAGCTCGCGGCTCTTCTGGCGCAGGCGCTCGGCGCGGTCCTTGGTGGCGTAGTAATCCTCGAGCATTTCGCTGTAACTCGGGTACTGGGTCAGAATCGCCTCGCTGCCGTACTGCTGCGGGACAAAGAAGCTGAACTCCACCGGTTTGGGCGCACCGTCCACCTGGGGCAGCCGCACCGCCGTCGGCGTGCCGCCGTGGGCGTGCTCGTCCTTCAGTGCATCGATGGCCGCCGCCAGGTGGGCTTTCTCGTCGGCAGTCAGGTCACAGGCCAGCGCCGGTGTTTCGCCCAGGGCGCGGCAGACAGCCTCCCGCACGACGACCGGGCCAACGCCCGCCACCGTTTTGCCCAACGCCTGGGCCACCGGCAGATCCTTCTCGCAGGCGGCCGCCACAATAGACGCAGCGCTTGTCTCGAGGAAGTCCGGCCGCGCGGGCTTGGGCGGCAGCGTGTAGGCCAGGCCGGGCAGCAGCTGGCGGACCTCGCTGTCGTCAAAGTCCACACGCTTTAGCGCATCGATGATACGGCCATCCTGTACGAGCACGAGGTTGGAGTAACGGCCCATCAGCTCCACGGCCAGCGTGTTGGTGACCAGATCGCCCATCTCGTTAGTGCAGCGGAAGTCAAAATACACGATGCGGTCGCCCGGCTCGCGGCGCAGCTCGATGAGCCGCCCGCCGGTCAGGTGCTTGCGCAGCAACATACAGAAACCCGGCGGCGTGAGCGGATTTTCGAAGCTTTCCTTCGTCAGGCAAACGCGGGCCGAACCGCTGCGGGCCGACAGCAGCAGGCGGTGGGTCTCGGTGCGGGTGCGCAGCGTCATCAGTACCTCGTCGCGGGTCGGCTCAAAAATTTTGTCGATCTTCGCGTCGAGCAGGGTCGTTTTCAGTTCACCGGCGACCAGCGCCAGCGTTGCGGCATCTAGTGACATAGGGAGAAACCTCCGAGATACTATAAGGTAAGCGAGAAGAGCGAAAAGAGAAGAGATCCCGACGCGAGAGAAAAGCTGTATGCCGGGCTTTTGCCTCGTCCTGTCTTCCTCCCTCTTCTTTCTTCTCTTTTTTCTACTATAATAAGTAAGAATACGGATCTTTGTCGGCCTCGGCATGGGCGACGGTCAGCTGGGGGAACTGCTTGGCAATGTGGGCGGCCAGCACGTCGGCGACGGCGTGCTCGGTGCCCCAGTGGCCCGCCACGACCAAGCCGACGCCCTTTTCCTTTGCCAGCAGGGCAATATGGTGTGCAGCCTCGCCGGTGACAAGGCAGTCCGCACCCAGGTCGATGGCCTCCTGTAAGTAGCTGCCGCCCCCGCCGCTGACCTCAGCCAGGCAGGTAACGGGCTTCTGGCCGTTCACATACTTGACGCCGCTGTGCAGCGTGTCGGCGCAGAACTTTGCCAGCGCTTCCACAGTGGTTGGCATCGTGGTCCCGATGCGGCCGCAGCCCTCGGCAAAGCTTTCACGCCCTTCGGCGGCAATGCCGAGGATATCACAAAGGGTATCGTTGACGCCGCCCGGTGCGGCATCCAGGTTCGTGTGCATACAGATGGCAGAGATGCCATTTTTCATCAGCAGCGCGGGTACATCGTCGGCGTGCAGACTTTTGATGGGGTGGAAGATGACCGGGTGATGGCTGACGATGAGCTGGCAGTCGTTTTCCACAGCCTCCCGCACGACGGCGGGGGTAATGTCCAGCGTGGTCAGCACGCTGTCCACCGGCGTGCCTGCATCGACGAGCAGTCCGACGTTATCCCAATCCAGCCCCAGTGCGGGCGGCGCGACCGCCTGCAGCAGGCCCAAAATCTGCTGTACACTTACCGACATGATGATTTCCTCCTGTTTCAAGCATTACTGTGCAACTGTCGTCGCAACATTGTAGGGACGAACATTGTTCGCCCGCGCGCTTTTACCGTGCCGCCAACGTATCCATTTCCGCGATAAGTTCCCCTACCGCGTCACGCTCTGCGCCGTCCGGCAAGCCCAAACGGTACTTTTTCAGCTTGGCGTTCTGGCTGGCATAGTAATCCGCGCAGCCGGGCTGCCCCTGTGTCAGACCGGTCAGGCAGTACAGCCCGTCCGGTTCGCGGACATCGCCCGTGTACTGCGCGTTCATCACGGCGTACCACCGCCCCGCCGCCTGGCAGAGCGTTTCGCCCCGCAGGGCAAAACCGCGCCGGGCCAGCCACCGCCGTAAGATGCTGTGCTTGGTGGCGGGCACCAGCACCAGATTGTACCGTGCATCAAACACCCAGGGAGCAGCCTCCAATATTTCTATGATCGTCTCCGCGCCCATGCCTGCGACGATGATGTCCTCGGCCTCGCCGGGGGCCAGCACTGCCAGCCCGCTGCCCAGGCGGAACTGCACCTTGTCCCCATAGGGGGCACAGGTCACGCGGGCTTTTTCCAGCGGGCCGGGGCGCAGGTCACAAGCCAAAACAAGCGGGCAGCGACCGCTGCCCGCCAGTGCGGCGCTTAATTTGCCGTGGTCACAGCCGATATCCGCTGCCACGCGCCCCGCCCGTACAAAGGCATAGGCGGCGGCCAAGCGGGCATCCAGCTGGGGTACCTTACAGGTGTGCAAAGTAGTCGTTCAGCTCGGCGACGAGCTCGTCGGGATCAACGCCGTGGACAGCGCAGGCTTCCTCAACGGTCTCACCGTGGGAGGCCATGCAGCCCAGGCAGTGCATACCGGTGGCCAGGAAGATGGGCACGCAGCCCTGGGTGGGGTCGTTGTTCAGGATCTCGGCGATGATGGTATTCTTGGTAATGGTCATGAGAGTGTTCTCCTTTTAGAATGGTTTGATTTATGAAACCGGCTGCCAGCTGGCGTACAGGCCAAAGCCTTGCAGCAGGGTCAACAGAGTGCAGGCGGTAACGGCCAGCGCCGCCCCGCGGGAAGTATCGTGCCGCAGCGTAATGTTGCGGCCGCATTTGCAGAGCACCAGCACCAACGGCAGGATGGGCAGCCAGTAGCGGCCCTGCAAGCCAAAAAGCGTTTGGTAGTTGATGGGCGTCCAGTTCAGCGCCACGACGAGCGACGACGCCACGACGCAGAGGATGATGCCCACCACACCGATCTTGGTTCGGCGGCCCAGGGGGGCGTCCGTCCCCTGCACCGGCAGCGCCGCTGCCAGCAGCGCCAGCACCAGGCCGACGCCCAGCAGCCAGCTGACATCGATGCGGTAGACGATCGGCTCACCCAGCGTCGTGCCCAAGATACCCTGCAGCCAGAGTGCACCCTGCTCAGGGATCGTGCGCAGCAAGAGCTTCGTCGTGGCGGGCAGGTTGCGGCAGATATAGCCCAGCGAGAAGGTCCAGATGGAATCGCCGTTGGGGTTGGTCATCAGCAGCTGGTCAGGTTCCAGCCCGCCGCCCATGCGGGAAAGTGCAAACACCCCGCCGACGACAGCCAGCACCACCGCGCAGCCCAGGCCGCAGCGGAAGAGGCACAGCTTTTTCGGGTCGGTGTGTACTTTGTCATACAGCCAAAGCACCAGCCCGACCGCAGCAGCCAGCGCCGCGACGCCGACGGCGAGCACCGCAAGGCTTATATCGCGGGCGGCGTAGACCAGTTCGCCCAAGTTGGCGGAGATCCACAGGCAGCCCGCCAGTATGAGGGCGGCCGCCTGGATCAGCCGCCCGGAGCGCACCCTTGCCCCGAACGGTCCTTTGACAAATTCCGTCGGCCCCATGAGATTTTCCACCGGGATAATGAAGCAGAGCAGCACGACCGGCAGATAAATTGCCTTGGCCGGGCCGACCGCCCCGCCGAGCGCAATGAGCAGGATTTTTTCCCACCACACAGCCCGCTTCCGGCGCAGCCGCAGGCAGAACGCCATGTAGCAGAACACCATGCCCAGCACCGACGCATCGGGCGAAAGGCTGGCCGCTAATTGCAGCGGCATCGGCAGCAGCGCCACGCAGGCCAGCAGCCCGCGCACCCCCGCCGGGGCCAGCGCCACGGCCAGCACAGCCAGCGTCAGATAGAAAACAAGGTTGAAGATACGGGCCTGGCGCAGCATGACGTAGAAGCCTGCCCCGCTGCTGCGGGCCAGCCGCAGGCCCAGCGCCTGGGGCAGGTAGTTACCACTCCCCTGCCCGGCCTTGGCCGTGCTGGCGGCGGTCAGTTCATCGGGGCCGCCCGGCTCCTGTTCGATGGCCAGCGCCTCGGCCTTGTAGGCGAGAATGCCGATCTCGCCGGTGCGGGTGCCAAAGTAGGGCGCGTCACACTCGCGGACCAGCAGATTGCCGTCGGCATCGGCGGGCTGTTCACCACCCAGGCGGCTGGCAAGCTCATAGGCGGCGGCCAGGTGGGTGTATTCATCGGGGGCGACCAGCGCGGGCGTGACCCGCACAAACGCCAGCCCGCAGAGCAGGCCCGCCACCGCGACCGTGACAGCCAGCGGCAGCTGCAAGCCCGCCAACAGCACGGCGGCAAAGGCACCCCCCGCCAGCAGCGGGGCCAGCTCGTTGGCCAACTGCGTCGGCCAGCTGCCGGAGTAATCGGTCATATATTGCAGCGCCAGCGTGGCGTTCTGGCTTTTGCCGTCGGCGGTCAGCGGCAGGTCCTTCACCGCCGTCTCGCTGGCCCAGAGGCCCAGCGGGCCTTCCCACTCCACGGCGTTATAAATGTGCAGGTAGACCGTCTCGGCCCGCTCCGCCGTGTAGGGGGCGCCGAAGGAAAACCCGGTAAAGTTATCGTCAAACACGTTGGCATAATTGCCCGCAGCCTGGCGCAGCTCATTCCCGGCGGCGTCGCACAGATCGACCATGACCATGCCTGCGCGGTAGAGCTGCCCGTGGGTGCTGAACCGCAGCCGCACGCCGTAGAGCGACTCCCCGGCTTGCAGGGGAATGGCCTGGTCAAATCCTTCCTCGGGCAGGTCGATGACCCGGGTGTAGTCATCGTTGACGATCTCATAGACCGGCTGGTTGCCGACCCGCAGCTGCAGGTCGTACCCGACCCAGCGGCAGAGCAGCCAGGCCGCAGCCGCAGCCAGCACTGCAGCCGCGATACTGCCGACGACGCGGCGCAGGGAGAGTTGTTTTCTCATAAGCACAATGCCTTTCTGGCAGGATGTACAGGAATCAGTGTTATTATACAGCATATAGGCAAAAAACGCAAATCACCGCTGCAGCTGATAGAGATACCAGGTCACTTCACCCTCGCCGCCGTTGTAGCTGCACTGGTCGATGACCTTGTACTGCGGGAAATCGCCGCCCAAATCACCGGTCAGCGCGGCAACATAGCCAACTGCGCTGTTCACCAGCACGGCCTGCTGGTCACTCCACTGGTCGTCCAGCGGCATATTCGTCACGCAGAAATACTTGCAGGGCGGAAGCACCCCCGCCGTCGTGTAAAAGCCGCCGTCCAGCGTGCCGTAGTTGAGCAGCGATGCACCGTTGATTTTTGCAGCAAAGCGAGTCTGGGGCATCGTATCGGCATCACGGAACCGCAAGGCGCGGTTGGGGCTGAAGGCAAAGCACCAGGCCGCCCCCGCTGCCAGCCACAGAAGGCCGCAATTTCTGCGCGTGCCCCAAAGCGCCGCCAGCGGCACGATGCCCAGCGGTGCGAACACGGCCAGCACAAGGCCGTAGTAGACGAGGTAGCCGCCCATCAGACTTGTAAGCGCCAGCCCCGCAGCCAGTGCGGCCACGGCCGCCGCCGCGCTGGGCTTGCGCGCCGCTGCGGCCCAGATCAAGAACATTGCCAGCAGCACCGCCGCAGGCAGGGCGTCCCGCACAGCCCACCAAAGGTGCTGGGCCAAAGCCAGTGCACCGCCGCCCTCTCCTTTATAAAGGAAGAGGTTATCATAAAAGTAGCAGGTAAACCAGTCCCCCAGCGCACTGTTTACGCCGAAGTAGATGACCCACGGCAGGGTCGCCAGCGCCATGCCGCCAAGGTAGGCGGCCACGCTTTTGCCCAGCTGTGCCGCCCGCCCGCGCCACAGGTAGACGACGGCCAGCACCACCACCCAGGCGAGGTAGAACCCCAGCACCGTATACTTGAGCCAGAGGGCACATCCGGCCAGAAAACCGTGCAGCGCCACGGTGCGCAGCGGCATCGGGTGGGTGTCCTGCAGCGTTTTCACCGCACCGTACAGCGCAAACGCCAGAAACGGCAGCAGCAGTTCCTCGGCGCTGCCGCCGTGGGCAAAAGCCCGGCTGGCGGCAATGCCCGCCGCGGGCAGCACGGCCCAGGCCGGGTGCAGTGCCCGCCCGGCCAGCAGTTCCGCTGTGCGCAGACCGCAGTGCAAAAAAAGCGCAAAAGCGATGATTTCCACCACCAGCACCCCGGTGAAGCCGGTATAGTCTATCAGCGATGCAAGACCGTACAAGAAGTACAGCACCGGGCCTTTGTGGTCGAACACATCCCGATAAAGCACTTTGCCGCGGAACATCGACTTGCCCATCGTGAAGAAGATGTTCGCGTCCATCCAGTCGTTGAGGACGTAGAGCGGCGAGGATTTGCTGCACAGCACCAGGGCAATGGCTGCGATACCCACCAGCCACGCCGCGCGCCGTGCGTTTTGTTTTGTAAGCATAGGCAGACCCTTAACAACAAACCACGCCCCGGCGGTAAGGCCGGGGCGCGGAATGGAACAATTCAACTATTTACACAAGCGCGTAAATCAGCCGTTCTCCTTCATCTTAGCGAAGCACTCGCTGCAGTAGACCGGGCGGTCCTCACGAGGCTGGAAGGGAACCTTGCAGGCCTTGCCACAGCTGGCGCAGGTTGCGTCGAACATCTGGCGCTCACCGCGGGTTGCGTTCTTGCGGGCATCGCGGCAGGGCTTGCAGCGCTGGGGCTGGTTCTCAAAACCACGGCTGGCGTAGAACTCCTGCTCGCCGGCGGTCCAAACGAACTCCTTGCCGCAATCCTTGCATACCAAAGTCTTGTCTTCGAACATAGTGGGTATCTCCTCTGTGTTTATTTTGCCCGCGGAAGAATCTAAAACAACGCATATGGAATGGACCAACTGAACTGATTTTAGGCGCTACTGGGGGCAGATTGATATATGATGCAGGCAAATCACCTGAATCCAAAGTTAGGGGCCGCCGCGCAGCTTGCGGCGGGCGCGGGCCAGGGCATTGGCCACATTTTTGGCGGGCAGGCCCAATTCCTGCGCGGTCTGCGCGGGGGTCTTGCCCTCCAGCCCGGCCATGATAACGCGGCGTTCCAGCACGGAAAGTTCCGTCTGCATCCGGCGCATCGTGTCGGCATATTGTTCGCCGGAAATCGCGATTTCTTCAGGACCCGGGCGGGTGTCGGTGCTTTCCTCGGCGTCGGGCAGGGGCACGCTGTAATTCAGCGGCGCGTGCTTTTTGCGCAGCGCGGCTTTGCGGGCGTCCTGCTGGGCGTGGCGGATGCTGGCCGCCGCATAGGCGGTGAAAGTCTCGCCGCTGGCAGCATCGAACCCGCGCACTGCGTGGAACAGGCCGATCAGCCCTTCCTGTACGGCATCCTCAAAGTCAAGCCCCGGGGCGGTGCAGGCCGCCGCGCCGCTGCGGATGGCCGGCATCATGCGGGCAATCAGCGCAGCAAGCGCATTTTCGTCCCCCTGCTGTGCGCGCACAGGCAGGTCTTGCTCGATCGTGGTCTTGGGCAGCGGCATGGACTTTTCCTCCGGGAAGATGCGAACAATTTAATAATAGCGGGAAACTGCGCATTTGTCAATGTTTTTTTCGTCGGTTCGGCAGGAAAAAGGAAAGGCTTCCCCCCTTAGGGGGAAGCTGGCCGCGAAGCGGACTGATGAGGGGCAGGTTTGCCATTATTGCGCTATAACGGCAACACCGCCCCTCATCCGGCCCGCGGGCCACCTTCTCCCCAGGGGAGAAGGCTGGAGATTTTACAGATAGCTCATCTCTTCTTTCCGTCGCCCGGCCAGGTCGGGGTTATCCAGCACGGCACCGGCGCCCAGGGCCACACAGTCCAGTGGGCTTTCGGCAATGTGGACATCGATGCCGGTCTCGTTCTGGATCAGCGTATCCAGCCCGCGCAGCAGCGCACCGCCGCCCGAGAGCATGATGCCCCGGTCGATGATATCACTGGACAGTTCCGGCGGCGTGCATTCCAGCGTGTCCTTGATGGCCTCGACGATGCGCAGCAGACATTCACTCATGGCGTCGCGGACTTCCTCGGACCGGATCAGGATATCCTTCGGCAGGCCGTCCACGAGGTTGCGGCCTTTGATCTCCATACTGGTTTCCGGATCCTGCGGGCAGGCAGAGCCGATCTCGATTTTGATCTGCTCGGCCGTGCGCTCGCCCACCAGGAGGTTATACTTGCGCTTGATGAAGGCAATGATGCTCTGATCCAGCGCGTCGCCCGCGCAGCGCACGCTGCGGCTGGCCACGATGCCCGACAGGCTGATGACCGCCACTTCCGCCGTGCCGCCGCCGATATCCACGATCATGCTGCCAACCGCGTCAGTGGTGGGCAGCCCCCTGCCGATGGCAGCGGCCATGGGTTCCTCAATGACTGTGACCTGGCGCGCGCCCGCCTTGGCAGCTGCCTGGCGCACGGCGCGGCGCTCGACCTCGGTGACGCCGGACGGCACGCAGATGACCACCCGGGGATGAGCAAAAATGCTGTTGCCGCAGGCCTGGCGGATGAAGCTTTGCAGCATGGCTGCGGTGATGTCGAAATCGGCAATGACGCCGTCCTTCAGCGGACGCACGGCCACGATGGACCCGGGTGCGCGGCCGATGACGGCCTTTGCCTCATGCCCGACGCTGCGCACCCGCAGTTCGTCGCTGCGCGGGTCGACGGCGACGACGCTTGGCTCCCGCATGATGATGCCCCGGCCCTTCATGTAGACCAGCGTGTTGGCGGTGCCCAGATCAATGCCGATATCCTTGGTAAACATAGCGTGTATTCTCCCGAAAAAGCGTGTAAAAATGTTGCAGAACTTACCCATACAGTCTCCCCCATTCCGGGGCTGTGCGGGTTTACTGAAATTCGCGCAGCAGTTGTGCCGTGCGGTGGACCGGCAGCCCCATGATGTTGTAGTAGCACCCTTCGATGCCCGCGCACCACAGCGCCGCGTGCCCCTGGATGGCATAGGCCCCGGCCTTATCGTAGGGTTCCGGCGTGCGGACATAAATCCGCAGGTCGTCCTCCTCGATGGGCGAAAAATGGACGGATGTTGTCTCCACCGTAGCGGCAGCGCGGCGGCCCCGGCAGATGCAGACGCCGGTATGTACGCGGTGCGCACGACCCGACAGGGCGCGCAGCATCCGCACGGCGTCGGCCTCGTCTTTCGGCTTGCCGAACACTTCGCCCTCGCACTCGACCACCGTGTCAAAGCCGCAGACGATATCGTCGGGGTGTTCCTCGGCCACAGCGCGGGCCTTGGCGGTAGCCAGGGCCTTGGCCAGGTGTGCCGGGGAGTCCGCGGCAATTTTCGTCTCGTCGACGTCGCTGGTGATAACGGTATAGTCCGGCGTGATAAGGCTCATCAGTTCCCGCCGACGCGGGCTGCCGGATGCAAGGATCAAAGCCATGGGGTGCTTCCTTTCTGGTTTATTATAGTAGGAGTTGGATGTCGAAGTGTGGCAAAGTGGGGGTGGAAAATTATTATTTTCCGGTCGACCCAAAGCCGCCGGCACCGCGCTGGGTGTCGGTCAGCTCGTCGGCAGAGGTGAAGGCCGCCTGCCAGACCGGGGCAATGCAAAGCTGGGCCACGCGCTCGCCGGGCTGGATGGTGTAGGGTTCATTGGACAGATTCACCATCGGCACACGGAGCTCGCCGCGGTAGTCGCTGTCAATGACGCCGACGCCGTTTGCCATGCACAGGCCGTGCTTGATGGACAGGCCGCTGCGGGCATAGACGAGGGCGACGCACTCAGGGCCGGGCAGCTCGATGGCAAGGCCGGTGGGTACGAGGGTACGCTGCATGGGCGCCAGCGTCAGCGGTTCATCCAGCACCGCACACAGATCGGCCGCCGCCGCGCCGGGGGTGGCGTAGGTTGGCACGACCGCGCGGGAGTCGAGTTTTTTATATTTTACAATAGGAGTCATGGGAACCTCCAAAAAAGATAATAGATAAAAGATAAGAGATAAAAAAGCTGGTGGATTGCGGCACTGTGCGCCGCTCAAAATTTTATTTTTGCCCCGCAGGCAAAAACTCCACATCATTTATTATCTAGTATCTAGTATCTTTTATCTATTTAATTATTCGTATAGTATAGCCCTCTCGTAAACTCATTGTCAAACGGGCGGGCGTCCAAAAGCAGCGCCAAAATCTGGGAAACGCGGGCCGGGGTCTCGATGGTAAAGGCAGCAACCGCCACATCCACCGGCATTTCGGACAGGCGCTCACCCATATAAAGCGGCACGGGGTTGTACACCGTGCGCACACCCGCCCCGCCGGGGGCCGAGCAGGTCACGGTGAAGTCGCGGCCCTTGCGGTCGCGCAGCGTGCCGCCGCCCTGGCATTTGCCGCAGTCCCGCACGTTGCGCAGCGGGCACGCCCGGGTCAGCATCAGCGGCAGGTGGCCGTAGCACAGCGCCGCCGTGGGCACGCCCGGAGCCACAGCCTGCATGGCCGTCAGTGCGGTCTCGGGCTGCAAAAGCATCCCCTCGATGCCCAGGCTCTTATACCGCGCGGCGCTCATCGGGTTCGTCACGTTCAGACCCAGGCCGCCGTACAGCGTCCAGCCGTCGGTGTAGCGCAGCTGTGCGGGGTTATTGACCACCGCGCCCGCAAAGCCTGCATCCTGCAAGGCGTCCAGCCGGGCGGCGGTTTTTTGTTCCAGCTTGCCGAACATGACGCGGGGCAGTTCCAGCAGCGTTTTCTCCCGCCATGCCTCGGGGATGCTCTCGGCCTCGGCAATCGGGAAAATCAGGTATTTCAGCTTTTCCACAGCATCCGCCGGGCACTGGGCCGCATTGGCAAACCGCGCGGCCAGTGCCGGGACCTGCCCGACAGTGTGCGCCGGGTAGGCGGGCAGCGTGATATCCTGCGTGGCGTGGGGCCGGGCTTCGCTGCGCTTTTCCAGCAGCTTGTCCAGCGCTTCGCGGCGCAGCTCGTTCCAGGCAGAACTGGGCAGAAAGCCTAAGCCTCCCTCCCCTGCTTCGGTGCGCAGGTCGGCCATGACAAAGGGCGTGCCGCCGGTCTTACCCAGTGCGCGCTCAATGCCGGGCAGCGGGTCCTTCTGGGCGGGCTGCGGCTCGTCGGCGCTGTACACGACCGCCTTATGGCCGTCGTCGTCCCAGGCCGTCAGCTTGATGCCGCCGTCCTCGACGCCGCCGCTGACCTCGTAATGCACCGGCACGCGCTGCAATTCACGGCGGAACAGCTCGCGGGCCTTGGGCGTCGCTGCGCGGGTCGCCGCGGCGTCCGCCTCGGTGCGCACGCCGAACATTTTGCCGTCGTTGCGGTTCGTCAGGTAGCCGTCCGTGAAGCCCGAGCGGGAGAAGATATCCCGCACGAGCTTTTCATCGTAAGGCTGGCCCGCGCAGACCGCACGGCAGGCCGTGACGACCGCCGCCGCATACTCCGGCGTGCGCAGGCGGCCCTCAATTTTCACACTGGCGACGCCCGCGTCCATCAGCTCCCGCAAGTGCGGGATGTAGTCCATATCTTTCAGGCTCAAATGGCAGGCCTTGCCGGGCTGGCCGGGTTTCAGGCCTGCGCTGGCGTCAAAGGGCAGGCGGCAGGGCCCGGCGCAGGCGCCCCGGTTGCCGCTGCGGCCGCCCAAAAAGGCGCTCATCATGCACTGGCCGGACACACTCATGCAGAGTGCGCCGTGGACGAACACCTCCACCTCAATGGGGCTGGCCTCGCAGACGGCCCGGATTTCATCGAGGGACAGCTCCCGCGCGAGAATAACGCGGTCATACCCCAGGGCGGCTAACTCTTTGGCCCCTTCCGGCGTGTGGACGCTCATCTGGGTCGAGCCGTGCAGGTGCAGCGTCGGTGCAATGCTCTTGACCAGCTGCGCCGTGGCAAGATCGTCGGCAATCACGGCATCTGCGCCCGCTTCGGCCACAGCCCGCACCGCGTCGGCCAGGCCCGCCAGTTCGCGATCATAGACCAGCGTGTTCAGCGTGACATGGACCTTGACGCCGCGCGCATGGCAGAAGGCCACAGCCTCCCGCAGTTCATCGGGGGTAAAGTTGCCCGCCGTGCGGCGTGCATTAAAGCCCGTCAGCCCCAGATAAACAGCATCAGCGCCGCTGAAAACAGCGGCGCCAAGCATTTCGCGGTTGCCTGCCGGGGCCAGGATCTCCGGGCGGCTCATTCGTCCTCCGCCGGGAACTGGCTGCGGCGCAGGCGGCGTTCCAGCTCATCGATACGGCGCTTCAGCGAGGCATTCTCACGGCGGGCTTCCTCGGCAGCCATCTTGGCGCTGGCCGCGTCCTCGAGATAATCCTTGATCTGGCGGCGCATATTGTCCGCGCTGCCGCTGGCCTTTTCCAGCTCGTCGCGGTAGTTCAGCGCCGTCATGACCGCCGCCGTGGTGATAGACACAGAGTTCGAGGACGCCATCAGCTCGTTCATGTCCAGGTTCAGCCTGTCGGCGAGGTTCTGCATATAGTCCTCGCTCTCGCTCGTGTTGACTACATAGCTGGACCCGCAGATGTTCAGCCGCACTTTTGAGGTAGCCATACCCATAATCATACTCCTTCCGATCCTGCCTGTGCCCGGCTTTGGCGGCCCGGGCACATAAATCCACAATTATTATAATACAAATCGGCGGTTTACAAAAGCCCTTTTTGAGGAAAATGTATAAAAAAGATGCAAACGGGCAATTTTCCCTTGCGCAATGAGCCAAATATCGTTATAATCAATAGTGTGGTTTATTGACTCCACCCAAAAACAGTCGCAAGAATCTGTTATCCCAGTGATTTTATCACAGCGAAGAAGGAGAGAACGATTTTGAAATACACAAAGCGTGAATTTGAGAAGCTGCTCAAAGATAAGCTGATGAGCGAGTGCAACGTCACTTTGGACACTGCCTCTGCTGACCAGATTTATCGCTGCCTGGCTATGATCACCCGCCAGATCATGTCCGACCGCCAGAAACAGTTCCAGTCCAAGGTCCTGGGCGAGGGCAAAAAGCAGGTCTACTACCTCTGCATGGAGTTCCTGATGGGCCGCAGCCTGCGCACCAGCCTGTTCAACCTTGGTCTGAACGAGGTTGCCGAGAGCGTGCTGGCTGACGCCGACATCAAGATCGACACCATCTACGACCAGGAGCCGGACGCAGGCCTGGGCAACGGCGGTCTGGGCCGCCTGGCCGCCTGCTATCTGGACGGCATGGCTACCGACTGCATCCCCGGCACCGGCTACTCCATCCTGTACGAGTACGGCATCTTCAAGCAGAAGATCGTCGATGGCTGGCAGCAGGAGACCGCTGACAACTGGCTGCCCGGCGGCCAGGTCTGGATCAAGAGCCACCCCGACCAGGCGCAGGAGATCCGCTTTGACGGCCAGGCCATCGAGACCTGGGAGGGCGGCTTCCATCACGTCAAGTACGAGAACTACAATTCCGTCATCGCCGTGCCCAACGATATGTACGTAGCCGGTTACGGTTCCAACGGCGTTTCCAAGCTGCGTCTGTGGCAGGCAAAGGCCCCCAGCTTTGATATGAGCAGCTTCAACGCCGGCAACTACAACACGGCCATCAGCCGGTCTGCCTCTGCCGAGCTGATCTCCAAGATCCTCTACCCCAACGACAACCACACCGAGGGTAAGATCCTGCGTCTGCGCCAGCAGTATTTCTTCTCTGCTGCGTCCATCGCGGATATCCTGCAGAACCACCTGAACCAGTACGGCACGCTGGACAACCTGGCCGACAAGGTCAGCATCCAGCTGAACGATACCCACCCCACCGTTGCCATCCCCGAGATGATGCGCATTCTGCTGGACGAGTGCAGCTATGAGTGGGACGCCGCCTTTGACATCTGCCGCAAGGTGTTCGCCTACACGAACCACACCGTCATGAGCGAGGCTCTCGAGAAGTGGAACGCCGATATCTTCCGCAACACCCTGCCCCGTATCTGGCAGATCGTCTGCGAGATGGACCGCCGCTGCCGCGCCGACCTGGCAAAGGCCTTCCCCGGCGACCAGGGCAAGATCGACTATATGGCCATCATCGGCGACAACCAGGTCCGCACCGCCAACATCTGTGCCTACACCTGCCACGCCATCAACGGCGTTTCCAAGCTGCACAGCGAGATCATCAAGGACAGCGTGTTCCATGATTACTTCCTGTACAAGCCGCAGGCGTTCAAGAACGTCACCAACGGCATTGCTTACCGCCGCTGGCTGCTCTGCTCCAACCCCGGCCTGACCAAGCTGCTGGAGGAGACCATCGGCGACGGCTTCAAGACCGATGCCTCCGAGCTGAAGAAGCTGGAGAAATTTGTGGACGACAAGACCGTGCAGGCTGCCGCCGCCAAGGTCAAGCGCGAGAACAAGGTCATCTTCGCGAACTACCTGCAGAAGGCTACCGGCCAGGTCATCGACCCCGATTCCATCTTCGACTGCCAGGTCAAGCGTATGCACGAGTACAAGCGCCAGCACCTGAACGCGCTGAACATCGCCGCTGAGTACCTGTACCTGAAGAACAACCCCAACGCCGAGTTCACCCCCAAAACCTACATCTTCGGCGCAAAGGCTGCCCCCGGTTACTACATGGCCAAGCAGATGATCCGCATGATCTGCAAGCTGGGCAAGATGATCGACGAAGATCCCGCTGTCCGCGGCAAGCTGCGCATCGTCTACCTCGAGGATTACTGCGTCAGCCTGTCCGAGCGCCTGATGCCCGCCTCCGAAGTGTCCGAGCAGATCTCTCTGGCCGGCACCGAGGCTTCCGGCACCGGCAACATGAAGTTCATGCTGAACGGCGCGATCACGCTGGGTACGCTGGACGGCGCGAACGTCGAGATCGCCGATGCCGCCGGCCACGAGAACGAGATCATCTTCGGTATGCTGACCCCCGAGGTCAATGCGCTGAAGGGCATGGGCTACCACCCGAACGCCTTTATCAACGGCGACAACACCGCGATGGCTGTGTTGGACTTCCTGGAGAAAGGCTGGAACGGCGAGAACTTCAGCGAGGTCACGAGCAACCTGCGCAACTCCGACCCGTACATGGTCATGGCGGACTTCAAGGATTACCGCCGTGCCCAGCACGACCTGCAGGAACTGTACCGCGACAAGCAGAAGTGGAACCACATGAGCCTGATGAATATTTCCAACGCGGGCATCTTCAGCGCCGACCGTTCCATCATGGACTATGCGCGTGACATCTGGGGCGCCACTCCTGTCAAATAATTTCGTTACTTGATCTTGGCCGTGCCCTGTGAAGGGGCACGGCCTTTTGTGTAGGCTTCCCCCTTGGGGGAAGCTGTCACCGAAGGTGACTGATGAGGGCCAAGTCTGCCCTGCCGCCCTTTTGCCGGGCCATAGCGGCAGGCTCTCCCCTCATCCGGCCCTCCGGGCCACCTTCTCCCCCAGGGGAGAAGGCTTTACGCTAACATAAAGGGGAGACTTTTATGTCCCACACATTCTACAACAGCCTCGACTCCTCCTGCAAATCCCCATTCGGGGCAATTCCCGCCGGGCAGGCTGTGACTTTCAACCTGACAGTGCCCGAGGATCTTGGCTATGTTGACCCGCATCTGGTTCTGACGAAGGATCGTGAAAACCCGGTACACTACCGCATGGAGTTCACCGGTCAGACGCCCCGGGTCAACCACTTCACACTGACCGTCACGCCCACCACATCGGGGCTGTACTTCTACCATTTTGACCTGTACACTGATTTCCGCCGTATCTACCGCACGCCGGGCGGCGAAGGGGTGCTCAGCTGGACCGAGGGGCAGGAATGGCAGCTGACCGTGTATGAGCCGGACTTCAAAACACCGGACTGGCTGAAAAACGGCACGATGTATCAAATTTTTCCCGACCGTTTCTGTGAGGGAAAGCCCAACAAGGAGATGCCCTTTGCCGACCGCATCTACCGCGCCGACAAGACCGGCGAGCCGTATTTCTGGCCCACCGAGCAGGACGAGGGCTACCTGAATATGGACTACTACGGCGGTGACTTTGCGGGCATCCAGCAAAAGCTGCCGTATCTGCGAGATTTAGGCGTCACCTGCATCTACTTGAACCCGATTTTTGAGGCCCATGCCAACCACCGCTACAACACGGCCGACTACCTGAAAGCCGACCCGCTGCTGGGCACGAACGAGGAGTTCAGCGCTCTCTGCTTGGCCGCCGCCCGGGAGGGTATCCGCATTATTTTGGACGGCGTGTTCAGCCACACGGGGTCAGACTCCCGCTACTTCAACCGCGAGGGCCGCTACGGCCCGGGCGGCGCGTACCGCGACCGCAACTCGCCTTACCGCAGCTGGTACGACTTTGACTCGGGCTATCCCTGCGGCTACCGCAGCTGGTGGGGCTTTGAGACACTGCCCGAGGTGCAGGAGGATTCGCCCTCCTATGTAGATTTTATCTGCGGCAAGGGCGGCGTCATCGACACTTGGCTGAACCTGGGCGCGTCGGGCTTCCGGCTGGATGTGGCCGACGAGCTGCCCGATGATTTCATTGAAAAAATCCGCACTGCCGTCAAATCCCACGGCGACGACAAGCTGCTTCTGGGTGAAGTGTGGGAGGACGCGACCACGAAGGAAGCCTTCGGGCAGCGCCGTACCTACCTGCGCGGGCGCGGGCTGGACGCCGTGATGAACTATCCCTTCCGCAATGCGGCGCTGGACTACCTGCACGGCGGCGACGTGGCCGCTGTGGCCGATGCCCTGATGCAGATTTGCGAGAACTATCCTGCCCCGGCGCTGGACTGTGCCATGAATTTCCTGTCCACCCACGACACCGAGCGCGCCATCACCGCCATTGCGGGCGAGCCCTGCAACGGCCGCGACCGCTGCTGGCAGAGCAAGCGCTGCATCCCCGCCGACAAAATGGACGATGCTGTGCGCAAACTGCTGTTAGGGTATGCGATGATCTTCACGCTGCCCGGCGTACCCTGCGTCTACTACGGCGACGAGATCGCCATGCAGGGCCACCGCGACCCCTTCAACCGTGCATTCTTTGACTGGAACTCCACCGAGCAGCGGCTGCGCGGCCCCATCAAGACGCTGGCCGCTCTGCGCCGCAGCTACGACGCCTTCGACGGCGGGCGGCTGGAAATCGTCCGCGCCGAGGGGGATGTGCTGCACTACCGCCGCGTCGGCAAGACCCAGACGGCAGAGATCATCCTGAACCGCGGACCGCACCTCCTCGCCGAGGAGGCCTTCGGCAAGAACACCGAGGTCAACCCCGGCGGCTTCACGGTGCTGGTCGAGGACAATGAGCCCGAGCATGTGGGGTATTTTTCGGTATATTGAGCAAATTCCCCTTGCATTTTCCGCGCCCCTATGCTATAATCCACTCAAGGTAAAAGGGAGTAAGGGACGCGCCGCCGTGCGCCGTATCGCTTCGTCACCACGGGCTTTGGCCCCGGGGCATACTGAAACACTGAGACTTTTGCCGCAGACTTTTTCTGCGGCAGGGGTCTCTTTTTTTGCTTCCTGCCGCCCAAGATTCGGGAGGGTCCTGTATGCAATTTCTCCAAACCTTTGCCGGGCTGTTCGCAAACCTCGGCAACCTCACCTGGCAGATGGTGGTCATGTGGGTCATCGGCGGCCTGCTGATCTACCTTGCCATCGCCAAAAAGATGGAGCCAAGCCTGCTGCTGCCCATGGGCTTCGGTGCCATCCTCGTCAACTTGCCGCTGTCCGGTGCCATCACACAGGGCGAAACCGTTGGCCCTGTCAACGCGCTTTTTGACGCCGGTATGTCCAACGAGCTGTTCCCGCTGCTGCTTTTCATCGGCATCGGCGCAATGATCGACTTTGGCCCGCTGCTGGAAAAGCCGTGGCTCATGCTGTTCGGTGCGGCGGCGCAGTTCGGCATTTTTGTCACACTTGTGCTGGCGGGGCTGTTCTTTGACCTGCCCGACGCGGCGTCCATCGCGGTCATCGGCGCGGCGGACGGCCCGACGGCTATCTTCGTGGCGAACACACTGGGCAGCAAATACCTGGGTGCCATCATGGTCGCGGCGTACAGCTACATGGCGCTTGTGCCCATCGTGCAACCGCCGGTCATCCGCCTGTGCACAACGAAAAAAGAGCGGCTGATCCGGATGCCGTACCAGAAGGGCAATGTCAGCAAAATCACCAAAATTTTGTTCCCAATTGTGGTCACTATGCTGGCCGGATTGGTAGCCCCCGCCAGCGTGGCGCTGGTCGGCTTCCTCATGTTCGGCAACCTGCTGCGCGAGTGCGGTGTGCTGAACGCCCTGTCTGAGACGGCACAAAACGTGCTGGCAAATCTTATCACGATCGTGCTGGGCCTGACCGTAGCCGGGCAGATGACCGCAGACAAGTTTGTGCAGCCCGACACGCTGCTGATCCTGGCGCTGGGTCTGGTCGCATTTATTTTTGACACCGCCGGCGGCGTTTTCTTCGCCAAGCTGTTGAATTTGTTCCTGCCCGAGGGCAAGAAGCTGAACCCGATGATCGGCGCGGCGGGCATCTCCGCCTTCCCGATGAGCGGCCGTGTTGTCAACCAGATGGGCTTGGCCGAGGACAACCAGAATTTCCTGCTCATGTACTCGATCAGCGTCAACGTCTCTGGCCAGATCGCATCGGTCATCGCCGGCGGCCTGATCCTGACCCTGATGAACGGTTATGTATAAGGAGGCTTGCGCCATGTCAACTGCTCTGCTGCCCGTCACCCTCTCGATGCTCTGCGCCGGTATGGCGGGGATCTTCCTCGTCCTCGGCGTCCTCGTGCTGGGGGTGTATGCACTGAATAAGCTTTTCAGCGGAAAATAAAAAAGCTTCTCCGAATGGAGAAGCCCAATTTGCAGGGGCGAGCATGGCTCGCCCCTGCATTTTATTTTATTACTCCTTCGCTACAAACACCACACCGACCACGCCGGGACCGACATGGGTGCCGATGGTGGGGCCAAGCTGGGCCACACGGCCGCCGGTCAGTTGGAGATTCTGGTGCATGTAATGGTGTACCGGTGCAATAAGCTGCTTGTTATCGCTGTAGAGCAGCGTATAGCCGTAGCGCGGGTCAACACCGCCGAGCGCGTCCAGCTGCTTGAACATGGCGACCAGCGCACCGGGGCGGCCGCGGCCCTTGTCCACCAACTTGATGGCACCGTCCTGCAGGGCCAGCACCGGCTTGATGCCGAGTGCGCCGCCCACCAGCGCCACCGCTGCCGGCAGCCGACCGCCCTTCTGCAGATGCTTGAGGCTGTCCACCACGGCAACGATGCGCACCCGCTTCTTGAACTGTTCCAGCACAGCGGCGATCTCCTCCGCCGTCAGGCCCTCCTCATCACGCAGGCGCACCGCCTCACGGACGAGCAGCGCCTCAGCCTGCGAAGCCGCTTCGGAGTCTACGATATGCGCCTGCAGGCCGACATCGGCGGCGGCCAGATGCGCGCACTGGTAGGTGCCGGACAGCTTCTGGCCGATGGTGATCACAAGAACCTCATCCCCCGCCGCGGCGGCGTCCTCATACACCTGCATAAAGCTGGCCGGACTGGGCTGGCTTGTGCGGGGCAGCTTGCTGTCCTCTGCCAGACGGACGAAAAATTCATCCTTCGTCATCGTGCCGTCATCAAGCTGGGTGGTGCCGTCTGCAAAGGTGACAGACAGCGGCACGACAAAGATGCCGGGGAGGGACAGCTCCGCCGCGGTCAAATCGGCGGCGGAATCAGTAACAATACGGATCATAGCAGTAACTCCTTTATGGGCGTGCGGCAGCGCCGCATGTTGTTGACTGTTCAATAACTTATTCAGTATACCACAGCGCACCCGCCGTGTAAAGTGGGCAGCGGCATAGAAAAAGCCCCCTTGCGGGGGCGGATTCTGGCGAAAATGACAGCGTGGAATGGATTTGTAGGGGCCGGACATGTCCGGCCCTCATCTTGAAGGCAGACGGTCGTTTGCGGGAAAGTTGCGGGCCGCATATATGCGGCCCCTACCGGACGCCGTTTGTTTGAACCGAGCAATAACGGCACTCAGTCCCATAGGGATACTCCTCCCCTACTCCTCGATGCCCAATAGTTCTGCGGCGGCGTCCGGGTCAAGCTGCTGGACCGATTCGAGCTTGCGGGTGATGGCGCGGCTGCGGGGGCCGATCAGCTCCTCCAGATCGGAGCCAGTCTGGTTCAGGTGGCGCTGCATCTGCTGCAAGCCGGTGCCAAACTTTTCAAACTCGGTCTTGACCGCACCCAGAATCGTCCAGACCTCGCCGGAGCGCTTCTGGATCGCCAGCGTGCGGAAGCCCATCTGCAGGGCGTTAAGCAGCGCCGCCATGGTGGAGGGGCCTGCAACCGTGATCTGATACTCGCGCTGCAGCAGTTCAGTCACACCGCTGGAGACGACCTCGGCATACAGCCCCTCAAACGGCAGGAACAGGATGCCGAAGCTGGTGGTGTAGGGTACCTCGATGTACTTGTCATGGATATCCTTTGCCTCGGTACGCAGGACGTTATTCAGTGCCTTGCGCATAGCGGCCACGGCGGCCGCATCGCCCCGCTCCTGCGCTGCCTGCAAATGGGCGTAGGTATCGCCGGGGAATTTCGCGTCGATGGGCAGCCAGACCGTGCCGCTTTGGCCCGGCAGCTTGACGGCATACTCCACGCGGTTGGCACTGCCCGGCACGGTCGCCACATTGCAGGCATACTGGCCGGGGGCCAGAATCTGCTCCAAAATCGCGCCGAGCTGCACTTCGCCCAGGATGCCGCGGGTCTTGACGCCGGAGAGCACCTGCTTCAGGCTGCCCACATCGGCGGCCAAATTCTGCATCTCGCCCAGGCCCTTGTAGACCTGTTCCAGCTGGGCGCTGACCGTCTTGAACGAATCGTTGATGCGCTGCTGCAAGGTGTCCTGCAGCTTTTCTTCGACGGTACCGCGAATTTCGTCCAGCTTTTTGTTGTTGTCGGCGCGGATGGTGTTCAAGCCCTGCACCACCGCGCCGCGCACGCTGTCCATCCGCACGGCGTTGGAATCTTCCAGGTTTTTCAACCGCGTTTCCATCATTGTCAGCTGGGCCAGCAGGGCGTCGTTGGCAGCCTTCTGGCGGGCAGCCCCGGCGCGGTCGATAGCCTCCAGCCGTGCGGTATTGGTGGCCGCACTCTGGCGCTGGTTCTCGGCCAGCACGGCGGAGAAATCCCGCAGTGTGGCGCTGGTGGTGCGGGCGCTCTCCCCCTGCATGGCGCGCAGCTGCTCGGCCAGTAGGTCCGTCTCGCTTTGCAGCACCGGGGTCATGGCGCGGACAAAGTCGTCCGCCGTGTCAATTTTCTGCTGTGGTTCGTTGTTTTTGTGCAGTACCTTTGCCAGAATGACCGCCAGCAGGATATCCCCAGCCACGGCCAGCGCCAACAGAACATATGATATCCATTCCATGCTCCGCCCTCACCGTATCAGCAGCAGCGCCGCACCGATGACGGCCAGCACCGCCGAGAAGATCTCCGTCTCCCAGCTTTTGCGCTCGACACAGCGGGCGTTGGGGTTGTACCAGACCTGGATTGCCTTGCCCACGGTCTTGTCATGCTTGAACCAGAAGGAGTCGTTCGTTTCCAGCTCCAACCGCTGGCCGTTGGCGTGCAGTTCCACTAAGTAGCGGTAGCCGCCCGCGCTGCGGTTGGGGCTGGTGGAGGCTGCCTTGCGGCATTCCATCACGCGGGCAGGCAGCAGCGCCGCCCCACGCACGGTGCGGTATTTTTCCACAATCGCGGCGGCCGCCAGTGCAAAAAGCGCAGCGCCAAGGATGCGGTAGATGATAAGCAATGTTGTTGGCATAGTTTTCTCCCTCTGTTTTGGTATTTCTATGATACAACATTTTGGTGTTAAATGCAAGCTATTCTTTTTATATTTTATGATGCTTTCACGCTTTAGTGTATTGACTTGATTGGTCAAATTTGCTAGAATGTAGAGAGATAGGACCCGAAACGAATGCAAATTTTACAAAGAAAGAGGTCGGCGCATCCCCTGCGCCACTACGCTATGCAACAAAATGAACGTAATACCGCCCTGTATGAGGCGATCCTGCGGCTGAACACGCTGGATGAGTGCATCCGCTTTTTTGACGACCTGTGCGCCGTGACCGAGCTGCGCACGATGGAGCAGCGCTACGCTGTGGCCGGCTGCCTGTTGCAGGGCAAGGTGTACAGCGAAATTCGCCGCGAGACCGGCGCATCCAGCGCCACCGTCAGCCGCGTGAACCGCATGCTGAACTACGGCACCGGCAGCGTGGCCGAGAGCGTGCGCGAGGACCTGGCCGCCCAGGGTATTGCCACCGAAAAGTAAGGAGGTTCCCGTATGTCTGTTTCGATCCGTGATTTCGGCAAGTCCACCACCGGCGAGACCGTCAAGCTGGCCGTGCTGAAAAATGACTTTATCGAGGTGCAGCTGCTGAGTTATGCCGCCATTATTCATCGTATCATCGTGTCGGACCGCAAGGGCAATCCGGTGGATGTGGTACTGGGCTACGGCACTGCCGCCGACTACGAGCTGAATACCGACAGCATGGGGGCTGCCGTGGGCCGCTTTGCCAACCGCATTGCGGGGGCGCAGTTCCCCCTGTATGAGGAGATCGTCCATGTGACGGCAAATCAGCACGGGAACTGCCTGCACAGCGGCCTGCACGGGTTCAGCCACTCGATGTTTGATGTGGAGCTGACCCCTGGCGAGACCGACAGCGTGACGATGACCGCCGTCAGCCCCGCGGGCACCGACGGCTTTCCTGGCAACATGACGTTGACCATTCAGTACAGCCTGGCAAAGAGCGGGCTGGTCATCCGCTATGGGGCCACCACTGATGCGCCCACCGTCTGCAATATGACGAATCACAGTTATTTTAACCTGAACGGCCACGCCAGCGGCAGCGCCCTGGGCCACCGCCTGACCATTGACGCCGACTATTATCTTGAGGCCGACCCGTACAGCATCCCCACCGGGCGCAAGCTGCCGGTGGAGGGCACGCCGATGGATTTTACCGAGGAAAAGACCCTGGGTCTGGACATTGGCGCTGACTTTGCCCCGCTGAAGGAATGCAGCGGCTACGACCAGTGCTACATCATCCGGGACAGCGGCCTGCGCCACGCGGCCTGGGCCGTCGGCCCCGAGACCGGCATCCGCATGGAGGTACTGACCACCCTGCCCGGTATGCACTTGTATTCGGCCAACTTCCTGGCACCGGTCACGGATGGCAAGGACGGCGCACACTACGCCGCCCGGGACGCCGTCTGCTTTGAGACGGAGGACTTTCCCGACGCACCGAACCACCCGAACTTCCCCGACGCTGCTGCCGGATCAGCCGTACAGCTCCACGACGATTTATCGGTTTGATTTGGCGGAGATGTAATCTTCCTCGCCTTCCCCTTAGGGCTGCGCCCGCAGGCGCGTGTCGAAGCGCAACCGCCGCAGGCGGCTCTTAGCGCGAAGACTGAAGGTGGCCCCGCGGGGCCGGATCAGGGGCAAGTTTTTGGATATTGCCCGTAAGCGGGAAGCACCATAGACTTTGCCCTCATCAGTCCGCTATGCAGACAGCTTCCCCCGAGGGGGAAGCCTTTACCTACAAAAAACCGCCCTGCGCGAAAATTTCGTGCAGGGCGGTTTTTTTATGCCTCTTTACTCAACAAAATTCTGTCATTATCCAGCGCATGGCCGACGTTCTCGGCAAAGCGGTCCAGCAGACCGTCCACGGTGGTGTGGGCGCGCTCCTCGCCGCCGATGTCCAGCACGATGTGGCCATGGTCCATCATCAATGTACGGTTGCCCAGGGTCAGCGCGTCGTGCATATTGTGGGTGATCATCAGGCAGGTCAGGTGGTTTTCGGCCACGATCTTTTTCGTCAGTTTCAGCACCTTGTCCGCCGTGGCGGGATCCAGGGCGGCGGTGTGCTCGTCCAGCAGCAGCAGTTTCGGCGTGACCAGCGTGGCCATCAGCAGGGTCAATGCCTGGCGCTGGCCGCCGGACAGCAGGCCCACCGGCTGCTTCATCCGGTCCTCCAGGCCAAGGCCCAGCTCGGAGAGTTTTTCCGCAAAGAGGTCGCGGTCCTTCTTCGTGATGCGGGAGAAGGGCGACGTGTGCCCCGATGCCCGCAGGAAGGCCAGCGCAAGGTTTTCTTCAATGGTCATATGCGGGGCCGTGCCGCGCAACGGGTCCTGGAACATCCGACCGATGGCCTTGGAGCGCTTGTAGTCTGGCAAAAAGGTGATATCTTTGCCCGCCAGCGTGATGGTGCCGGTGTCGGCGATGAACTCGCCCGCAATGGCATTGAACAGCGTGGATTTGCCCGCGCCGTTGGAGCCGACGATGGTGGCAAAGTCACCGTCGTCGAGGTGAAGGTTCACGCCTTCCAGCGCGATCTTCTCATTGACGGTGCCGGGGTTGAACGTTTTGCCGATGTTTTTCAGTTCAAGCATGGCGGGCACCTTCTTTCTCGGCGTTGGCACGGCGGCGGCGGAAAGCCGCCTTGGACCGGATGGCGGGCGCAGCGATAGCCAGCGCCACGATGACGGCGGAAATCAATTTCAGACACTCTGACGGGACGTTGGCACGCAGGGCCAGCGCAATGATGAAACGGTAGATAACGCTGCCGATAACGGCGGCCACAGCCTTGACCCACATACCGCTGCGGCCAAACAGTGTCTCGCCGATGATGAGGGACGCCAGGCCGATGACGACCATGCCGGTACCAAGGTTGATATCCGCCGAGCGCTGGTACTGGGCCAGCACCGCGCCGGACAGGGCGGTCATGGCGTTGGAGATGCAGAGACCTACCGTGATGGTGAACGCCGTGTTGATGGAGGATGCGCGGACCATGTCCGGGTTGTCGCCGGTGGCCCGGATGGACAGGCCCATCCGAGTGCCGAGGAACAGGATGAGCAGCACGCAGACCACAACTGTGACAAGGGCCGCCACCAGCAACTTATAGGGTGCATTCTCGCCGAGGATGCTCTGCGCCACGGTGAAGATCGTGGTTGTTTTCAACATAGGTACGTTGGAAGAAAACCCCATGACCGCCAGGTTGACGGTGTACAGCCCTGTGTTGGTGATGATGCCCGCCAGAATGGACGGCACCGCCAGCCGCGTTTGCAGAAACGCCGTGACGAACCCGGCCGCCGCACCGGCCAGCAGCGCCAGCGGCAGACCCAGGAACGGATGGCCCGCCACCGCGGCGGTAGCCGAAACAGCGCAGCCCAGGGTGAATGCGCCGTCGGTGGTCATATCGGCGATGTTCAGCACGCGGAAGCTGAGGAACAGCGCCAGGGCAACCAGCGCGTAGATAAAGCCCAGCTCCAACGCGCTAAGCACAGTGGCAAGGGTGAACATGGTAGGGAACTTCCTTCCTTATTTAAAATGCAAGAGAAGAGAGAAGAGTGAAGAGAGCTTCCGCAAGGGGCGTTCTCTTCTCTTTTCTCTCTTATCTCAGGTTTTACTCCGCCGTGGTCACTTCGACGACCTGACCGGCCAGATCGTTGAAGGCGCTGTAATCGATGCCCAGGGCGTCGGCGGTCTCGGTGTTGACGGTGATGATGCCGCCGTCCATGACGTGGTACTCAGGCACGGTGCCGGTCTCGAGGATATCGAGGGCCATGTCGGCGGTGTAAGTGCCAAGCTCGGTGTAGTTGACGCCGCAGGTGGCGAACGCGCCGGCCGTGACGAAGCTGTCCGCACCGGTATAGAATGGGATGCCGCCCTTGGTCAGTGTCTCGGAGACAGCGGCGGCAGCGGCCATGACGACGTTATCGGTCGGGGTAAAGACGGCGTCGACCTGGCCCACCATGCTGGACGCGGCGGTCATGATCTCATCGTTGGTGTTGCCGGTCTTTTCGACGTAGGCAATGCCCTTGGCATCGAGGTAAGCCTTGGCTTCGGCAATGGGGGTCGTGGAATTAGCCTCAGAGTTGGAGTAGAGCAGGCCGACGGTCTGGATGTCAGGCTGGACGGCAAACATCATATCCATGATGGACTGGGTGTTCAGCGCGTCGGAAGTGCCGGTGACGTAGTCGATATCGGTCAGATCCGCGGCGGCGGGGTCAGAGATGGCGGCGTAGATGACCGGGGTCTTGGTGCTCTCAGCAGCGGTGGCCATGCACTGGGCAGCCAGCGTTGCAATGGGGATGATGGCGTCGTAGCCGTCAGAGACGACCTGGGTGCCGATCTGGTTCAGCGTCGTGGCGTCGTTCTGGCCGTTGAAGTCCTTGTACTCAATGGTGATGCCCTTCTCGGCGGCCTTGGCGTCCAGCTCGGCCTCGACGGCGGTGCGGATCTCGTCCAGGCTGGCGTGGTCGAGCTGCTGCACCACGGCGATCTTGTAGCTCTTGGCGTCGGTAGTGGCTTCAGCGGCGGTGCTCTCGGTGGAGACGGCGGCGTCGGAGGAAGCGGCGGTGGAGGTGGTATCAGCGGTGGAGCCACAGGCGGCCAGGCTGGTCATCATAGCGGCGGCGGACAGAACAGCAACGAACTTTTTCATGGTAAACTCTCCTTTATTTGTAAAACAGGTACTGTTGTAGTTGCAGGGGCGGTCATTGACCGCCTGCGGGCGAATAGGTCTGCGGACTTATTTTACAAATTCAGGCTTGCCATCGCTCTTTCATCAGGTCTATCTTCATGTTTCCCTCTCCCCTCAAAGTTGAAAAACAAAACTGCCCTTGCACAGAATTTCTCCTGTGCAAGGGCAGATAAAACAAATCTGTGGTGCCACCTTGCTTGCCGTGCATAGTATAAAAACACGGCCACTCCGTAGGGAACCAACATTCCCCTGCTCTATAACGGGAGCACCCGGCGCTGGATACTGGGAGCGAGGCCCCTTTCCCCATGCCCTCCGCGAACCATTATGCTTACCCGCTCTGTATCCCCTTCCCAGCGTCGGGGACTCTCTGTGACTGCGCTGTGAGCTTTACTTTCGCTTCATTGGTTTAAAGCATTTATACCACAAGCCGGTGTGTTTGTCAACACCCTTTTGCAAATTTTCTTGCGGCGTTTATTCTGCCTGTGCTGTTTCCGGCGAAGCCATGTTGTTTTTATCGAGTACAAACAGTTTTTGCACCAACTCCCCCACCGGGGCACCGGCGTCCTTTAACAGGCATTGGCGGTTCAGGTAGGGGCTGTCCTCGCCGTCCAGCGCCAGCACCATATCCTTGCCGCGCAACGCATCGCTGCCCAGATATTCGGTCAGGCTGTCGGCGTCCCAGGCAGTCTCGGCGTCGTCGGGGGTAAAATCCCCAGCGTTGCTCCACGTGCCGTAGACCGTGGCGATGGCGCAGACCTTGTCGTGATCCTCGCCCTCATCATACTTCTGCTTGTCCAGCTGGGTCTGCAGTTCGGCGGCCAGGCCGCCCTCGGTCTGCACAGCGCTGGCTTCGTCGGTGAAGATTAGAATTGCATCATTCTTATAGGTTTTCAGCAGCTGTTTGGCGTCGTAGAGCGGCAGTTCGCTGTCGTCAGCCACGTTCAGTGTGCCCTGCATGGCGTAGTACAGGCGGGCTGCGGCGGCGTAACGGTCGCCGAAGAACCGCTCCATCTGGCGCGGGTAGCTGGCCATGGCGGACTTGAACCAATACACGGCGTCGGCGGTCGTGCCGCTGCGCAGAGCTTTTACCGCCTCGGCGATCTCGGTTTCGGGGTAGTTGTAGCTTGCGTTCGCCAGCACAGACAGCGCTTTGCCCACGGTGGCACTGCGGGCGTCAGCCCCCAGGCCCGCCGCGTGGAACACGCCGGGGTAGCTGCGGTAGATGCCCTCCCACAGGGTGCGGGCACTGTCACGGTCGGCGGCGGGCAGCACAGCCAAGTAGCCGTCCAGGCTCTCGGTATTGCCGGTCTGCAGGTAGTTGTCCAACAGCACGCCGGCAGCCGCGCCATCGGGCACGGCCACGACCCGCACACCGGAAGTGTACAGCCGCTCGATCAGTGCGCCGCGCAGCTCGCTCCCGCGCAGGTTGTCGGTGTCGGCCACGTAGACGCGGTAGTCGTCCTTCCCGAAGTCCGACGCATCCAACGGGTAGGTCATGTCGAAGCGATGCAAGTTTTTGGCATTGTACTCCTCTACCGGGTCGGTCACGTTGGCAGTCTCCCGGGTGGCAATGACCAGCTCGCCCGCAGCCTCGGCGGCGGCGGTCTCCGGCGTGGCGGCAACGACTTCCTCGGCGGTCTTATCGTTGTACAAAAAGTCCTGCAAGGCCTTGATGTTCACGACCCAGTCAGGGTCGTACATCAGGCGGTTGTCCATCCCGGTGCGGATGCCGTAGGTGCCTTGCAAAGGCATCGACATCTGCTGCACATCGCAGCCCAAAAAGCCCGGCAGCTGAACAAGCAGGGCGGCGATCTCGGACTTGGTAAAGTTCGTCTGGATCAGCGGCAGCACGGTGTTCAACAGGCTGTCCAGCTCCACGACGCTGGCGTTTTTCACCTGGTCCAGCACGGCCTGGATGACGGTGCGCTGACGCTCGACGCGCTTCCAGTCGTTGTCGATCTTGCGCAGACGTGCGTATTGCAGCGCCGTGTAGCCGTCAAAGTGGTTGAGGCCCGGGTCAACGTGGTTGACAATAAGCATCGAGTTGGAGGGGACCTCCCAGTTCAGCGCCTTGGCCTCTAGTTCGCTGATGTCGATATCGACGCCGCCGACGGCATTCACGATCTGGACAAAGGAGTTGAAATTGACGCGAACATAGTGGTCGACCTGGACGTTGAAGCAGTCCTCGACGGTTTTCATCGTCAGCTTGGGGCCACCGTAGCGGAAGGTGTGGGTGATCCAGTCGTATTGGTCCTCGTAGCCATCCAGCAAAATCGGTACGCCGGTGCCGCGTTCGATGGAGACAAGGCGGATGATATGATCCTTGATGTCCAGCGAAACCAAAATCATGCTATCGGCGCGGGCATCATCGCTGAACTCGGTCGTATCCTCGGTGCCGTCCAGCTGGTTCAGGTGGGTGAAGGCATCGGCATCGTTGACGGCCTCGGTGCGTTCGTCGGTACCAATGAGCAGGATGTTCAGCACGTTGTCGTCAGAGAAAGGGCTGCCCTCGGGCATCGTCATCTCTTTTTCGGTGTGGGCCAGGCCGGTGCCGTCCAGGTCCTGGTCCTCGCCCGCGTCAATATCGCCCATTTCCTCCACGCTGCCGTCGTTGTAGCGCAGCAGGTCGAGCTTGCCGTTGATGTACAGCCCGGCCACGGCCGCCAGCACCGCCACGACCGCTGCCGCAATTATGGCGATACGCCCGGCCCTCGGCAAGCGGCGCCAGAAGTTGGGTTTTGACTGTTCGGTGGTTTGTTCTTCTTTTTTTGTTTCTACTTCGTTCATGGTTGTTTACTTTCCCCTATGCAAAATACGCCGCCCTGCAGCACGAATATCACAACAATAATACAAAAATGCCGCCCCGGCAAATATGGTCAGGCCCAGCGCACGCCAGGTGAACCAACCGTGCTGGATGCTGTGGGTGCGCAGCACGATGAACCACGCCGGGGTCATCAGTGTGCAGAGCAGCAGCGGCAGCGCCCGGACAAGCTGCTGCTTATCCCGGATGCTTGCCACAAACAGCGCCGCCAGCAGCACAGCCACAAGGACCAGCGGCCAGAACAGGTGCTTTTCCGCCAGCGTTTCGTATACAAAACGTATTATATTACCCCATGTCAATTCCATACCGTGCCAGCTGTCGGCGGCGGTGCGCACGCCCACCTGGTGCAGCGCGTCGGCAATGACGTTCTGCCCGGTCACAAGCCCGGCCAACACCCATTTGGACGCCCAGCACAGCAGATACCCAACGCCCCATGAAAGGCTTCCGCCCACCACAATGCCGCACTGGGGCACACCTGCCCGCAGCCGCTGCTGGGGCTGCAGCAGCCAGCAGACCAGCGGCAGGCCGAGCGTCAGGATCGGCGTGACGAGCAGGTCGCAGAAGGCCGTCACAACGCCCAAAACCAGCAAGGCCAGGCAGACGCTGTCACTGCGGCGGGGCTTGGCCAGCACCCAGACGCAGCCAGCATAGGCGGCGGCAAAGCAGGTGAAATACTGCACCTGATGCGGCACCCAAAACACCGTGACCAGCAGCTGGCTGACGACGAACCAGAAGGCCGCCCGCAGCCCGCAGCGGCGGCGCAGCAGCCACACCACCGCCGCAAACAGCGCCGCCAGCACCACATACTGCACGACCCGCACGCCGGTAATAGTCGTGACCAGCAGCAGCGGTCGCAGCCAAATGAGATACCCGTGCCAGTACCGCGCGTAGGAGAAGGGCTCCAGCTCTGGTGCGTCGGTGCGCTGCGCCCCGGCGGCCCAATCCTTTTCTATGTACCATTGCAGGTCGTCGGCCAGCGTCTCAAAGTTATCGACGTTGTAGGCCGTGTTCGTCATCATGGCTCTCAGCGGCGGGGCCTCGTCGGCGGCAGCGGCCTCGGTCAGCATGATGGTGTCGGTATAATTGTCCATCTGGAACAGCTTGAAGCCGAAATATTCAGGGTACAGCCCCTCACCTGCGATGGTCTGCGCGGATTCGTAGACGTGGTCCCGCACCCGATCCCCCGGCAGGGCGTAGGCCGCCAGCAACAGCACAAACAGCGCCGCCAGCGTAACGGCAAACGCCGCCAGTGCCCGCAGGGGAAAAGGTGGTTTTTGTTGTTTCGTGTCCGCCATGGGGCACCTCTTTCCGATAAAAAATCTATTCTATTATAAAACAAAAGTCCCCCGGTTTCAACCGTGGGACTGTGAAAAAACTATGACACCATATCCGTCTGCCGGGATACGGACAGCACAATGCCCATTTCTCCCAGCAGCATCAGCAAGCTGGTACCGCCGGAGGAAAAAAACGGCAGGCTGATACCCGTATTCGGTATCGTGTTCGTTACGACCGCAATGTTCAAAATGGCCTGCAAAATGACCTGCACCACAAAGCCCACCGTCAGCAGCGCACCAAACTTATCCCGCGCCCGCACCGCAATGGACATACCGCGCAGCAGCAGCAGCAAAAACAGCGCTACCGCCAGTGCCGCGCCAAAAAAGCCCAGCTCCTCGCACAGGATCGAGAAGATGAAATCGTTCTGCGGCTCGGGTACATACAAATATTTCTGGCGGCTGTTGCCCAGCCCCAGCCCGGCCAGCCCGCCGGACGCGATGGCGTACAGGCTCTGGATCGTCTGGTGTCCCTCCCCCAGCGGGTCGGCGAAGGGATCCCGCCAGCTGGCCAGGCGGTCGGTGGCGTAGGGGACCAGCTCCGGCAGGGCCGCCACCGCCGCCGCGATGGCCGCCACGCCCAGGCCCCCTGCCAGACCGAACCACTGCAGCCCGGTTCCACCCACAAACATAAGCACCGCGCCGATGGACAAAATCAGCAGCGTGCCGGACAGGTGCGGCTCCAACAGCATCAGCACCGTGACCGTGCCCAGAATCAGCGCGAAGGGCAGCACGCCGGTGGAGAAGGTTTTCATCCTGTCATGATTCAGCGATATGATGTGGGAAAACACCAGCACCACCGAGAATTTTGCGATCTCGCTGGGCTGCAAGGTACCCAGCCCCGGCAGCACGATCCACCGTTTGCAGCCGTTGTACTCCGGCATAAACAGCACTACCGTGAGTAAAACCAGCGACAGACCCAGCATCGGCCAGGCCAGCTTGTGCCAAATGTGGTAGTCCACCAGGCTGGCCGCGTACATGGCCGCCACGCCCAGCGCCGCAAACAACAGTTGCGGCCGGATGTAGGTGTAGGCGTCGCCGCGGCGGTACAGCGCCACCGCATATCCGGCCGAAAACAGCATGATCAGCCCATAACTGAGCAGTGCCAGCAATATAATCAGGAACGGCACATCGAACGTGGGCAGCGCCGCCGCCCGGGCCTTGAATTTTTGCACCAACACAGCCATACAAAACGCCCCCTGCGCAGAGTGTACGCAGGGGACGGTGGGTTTATTCCTTATTTATGCAGGTCCAGGCTCAGCATCGTGTAGGCGTTCTCGCCCTGCTGAACGCTCTGGGAGCCGGCCTCGTAGCAGGCTTTCAACACTTCCATGTTTGGCTGAGGTGCATCGGGGTCGGCGATCGTGCCGGTAGCCTGCGCTTCGGTATAGTTGTCAATGACTTGGGCACAGATGCGCCTGCGGTCCCGCAGCGGGGTCATCAGATTGGCCATCCACTGCTGGTACATACCGTGGTAATCACTGCCGTGATCCGCAAACAGGAAGTAATATTCCTGCTCGACTTCCAGGGGCGAGGCCTGGTGTTTGTAAAAGTCGGCCAGGGCGCCGCGCTTTTTGTCCGTGGCAAATCCACGGACGTCCGCCAATCCGTTGGGGAAAAGCTCCGGGTGGCGTATCCATTTTGAGTACGGCTCCACCTGGACTTTTAGTGCCTCGAAAATTTCGAGGAAATCCTCTAAGGCGATCTTCATTTCGCCCTTTTCCCACTTTTGGATCGTTCGCTTGTCACGGCCAAGGCGGTCTGCCAATTCACGCTGAGAGACATCTACGCTCTCTCGTGCTGCAACGATCGCTTCGGCCACGCGTAATCGATATTCGGACATAAGTTTCTATCTCCCCCATCATTCCCCACTTTTGCCGGAAGAAATAAAAGCAGCCGTACATTTTACGCCGCCAAAATTTCTAGCATTGGTTGTGTACTTTGCACATGGGGCTGTGATATATTGGTAGAAGCACCACGAGAAAAGCCACATAAACCATATATGTATTTTACAGCAATTTCCATTTATTGTCAACGCGTTTTGTGATGTAACATAATAAAATTGGGTGAGAATCGTGTATATCTATCGTGTCGTTCGTCAACAACTTTCCATACCGGGAACAGGCTGCTATACGACCTTTGGCATTGCCGCGCTGCAGCTTTTGGCCGGGCAGTGGCAAAAAGTGCGCTTTATCGCAGATGTATCGCTCAACCAGCAGCTTGTGGAGACGCTGGCCGCCGCTTGCACCACCTGCCAGCTGGATCCCCGCCAGCTGGCGGATGTGGTAGAGGATGCGATTGTATAATTTAGAGGAAAGTGTGCAAATTTTGAAATAGCACTAAAATCGCCCGAATACACCAACGGCGCACCACCCTGATCAGGTGATGCGCCGTTATTTTTCTATATAGAAGATGCGGATTCAGGTCAAGCCAGCTGTCATCGCACCGCAAGCCCTTCGTGTTGCAGGTATTATCCCGTACTTCACAAAAAATGTAAATCGTTCCAAAGTATGATGCCGCAGAGCAAAAGCCGCGTTTAAAATTCGTCAATTTTTAGCAAATTTTATTGCCTTCATTAGATAATTGTGGACAAAGCGCACAAGCAATGCTACAATATAGTTACTCTGAGTTTTATTGTCCCCCAAAAGTAAGGAGAATCGCCGTGAAGCTGAACAACCGCCGCACTATTCTGGTGGGTCTTGCATTTTTGTCGATCTGCACATTCTGGCAGATGTACGACAGTGTAATGACCCTGATTTTGACCGATACCTTTAAATTGAACGAGACGTTCGCCGGGGCCATCATGGCCGCAGACAATGTGTTGGCACTGTTTTTGCTGCCGTTCTTTGGGGCGCTGTCCGATAGAACACACACCCGCATCGGGCGGCGCATGCCCTTTATCGTGGGCGGCACAGCGGCGGCGGCCATTTTGATGAACCTCATCCCGCTGCTGGACGACCGCTATGCCGCCAACCCCAGCACCGGAACGTTAGTGCTGTTTATCGTGGTGCTGGGCCTGCTGCTGGTGGCCATGGGCACCTACCGCTCCCCCGCTGTGGCCCTGATGCCCGACGTCACCCCCAAGCCGCTGCGCAGCCGCGCAAACGCCATCATCAACCTGATGGGCGCGGTCGGCGGCATCCTGTACCTGGGGCTGGCCGCCGTGCTGTACCCGGCGTCCAAAACGAAGGGTGTGGAACACGTCAGCTACCGCCCGTTGTTCTTCATCGTCTCGATGATCATGGTCGTGGCTGTTGTCGTTTTGTACCTGACCATCAAGGAGCCGAAGCTTGAGGAAGCAAACCAGAAGCTGGAGGCCGCCCACCCCGAGTGGAACCTTGCCACCGACGACGGCGCAGGTCACGAGGTTTTGCCGACCCCGGTCAAGCGCAGCCTGGCGTTTTTGCTGGTCTCAATCTCGCTGTGGTTTATCGGCTATAACGGCGTTACAACGTGGTTTACCAAGTATGTAGAGGCTGTCATGGGCGAGGGCCTGGGCGGTGCTTCCACCTGCCTACTGGTCGCCACGGCGGGCGCAATCGTCTCGTACATTCCCATCGGTACGCTGGCCGCCAAAATTGGCCGCAAGCGCACGATCCAGTGCGGTATCGTGCTGCTGGCCGCCTGCTTTATGCTGGGTTACCTGCTGACCACGATGTACACCTCGATCCAGCCCATCATGTACGTGGTGTTTGCGCTGGTGGGCCTGGCGTGGGCCGCCATCAACGTGAACTCGCTGCCCATGGTGGTGGAAATGTGCCGCGGCAGCGACATCGGCAAGTTCACCGGATATTACTACACCTTTTCGATGGCCGCGCAGGTCGTCACGCCCATCGTGGCCGGCTCCCTGATGCGAGCCATCGACTACCGCGTACTGTTCCCCTACGCCGCCCTGTTTGTAGCCCTGAGCTTTGTGACCATGTGCTTCGTCAGGCACGGCGACACCAAAGCCGAGGCAAAGAAGGGGCTGGATGCGTTTGAGGATATGGATACGTAAACGATCTTTTCATTATTAAACTTTTAGGGGCCGTTGCACTAACAGCCCCTATTTTGTATGAAAATGCGTAAGACCATTGGCACGCTCCCTCTCCGATCCTGGCGTCGCTTTCCCAAAGCGGTACTGCAGAGGACGCTATTCTTTTGTTAGAAGGTTTTTGGCCTTCTACACTATAAGAGATGTAAATTTCGGATAAAAGCACACCTCGAAGGCGCTAAATTCACAAAAAGTTCACAATTGAAGCTTAGCAAACACACATGCGCTTTTCTTGCCTTTTTCCGACATTCTCTTTTCCAATGCAGATAAACAATAGTTTATATAGGTCGCCTCCGCCCGTGAACATAGTTAGCAGGGGCGATTAGATGTACAACCAGCATGGTCACCACCTATTACCCATGCCGGGCGCACATACAGCAACAGCCTTCCCTTTGCTATATGTCAAGCAACAGGAAGGCTGTTATATTATTTTGGTCTACGCGATTTCACTAATAATTGAATCACTTTTTCTTTACCATAACGCAAACGGACGTAGAAGTCCAAGAAAAGAAGCGTTAGCCGATGTCAGCCCATATCGGCGGCAAGAGCCTGGTCGATGAGCTTTTGCAGCGTCTCCGCCTGCTTCTTTTCCGTGATAGCGCCTACAATGGGCTCGCCCACGATATTGCCGCTGCGGTCAACCACATAGGTGGTGGGATAGGCAAAGATGTTGCCAGTGAACTTTCCCGCTTCTCCGTCGGAATCGAAATACACGTTCTGATAGGTGGCGCCCTTCTTGGCCAGTACATCCTTTGCCTCAGAGATCGCTGCCTCGTCGCCGTCCAGCGTAAAGGTGTTGACGCCGATGAGTGCGCCGCCCTTCTCCGCAAGCTTCTTGTTCAGCGCGTCCAGATCGGCAAGCTCGCCCACGCAGGGATTGCAGGTGGTGAACCAGAAATTCACTACGGTGACGGCGTTGCCGGAGAACAGCTCGTCACTCTTCACCGGGTTCCCATCCAGATCCTTGCCCTCAAAGGCAGGGAATTTCTGCACACTGCCGTCATCAGGCGGCGCGGTCATGTCGCTGCCCGCAGGCACGCTCATGGCGTCATCTACAGATTGCTGTACCGCATCGGGGTACTTTTCCTCAATCATGGTCAGCTTGTTTTCGATGTCGCGAATCGTCTCCGCTTTTTCCTGAAGCAGTTTCAGCTCATCTGCCGTAAACTGATCCTTGGCGGATTCAATTGTACTGAGCAGGAAATCACCGTAGTTTTTGCCGTCCTCCTGCATGGCCATGCCCTTGTCGGCTGCCATGAATACCTTGTCCCAAAGTTCGGTGTTCTCCGAGAGAATGTCATTTTCCTGCGCCATCAGATCGTTGTACATGGCAGCCGCTTCCTCGGCATTCTTCGGTTCGCTGCTCGTTGCGTCCGTTTTGTCTGCGCCCTTTGCTCCGCAGGCAGCCAAAGACAGCGCAATCAGGACGATAAGCAGCAGCGCCAGCAATCGGCCGGCAGGTTTCGTTCGATTCATCTTCATCTTTTTATTTCTCCTTGTTATCATTGTTTTTCTGCGGCATTGCAGCCGCCTTGGTTTTATCTTTACCGTCTCCAAAGCCGTAGCGGAAGCTGACGGCGCTGGTAGGACAGGCGCGGACGCACATCCCGCAGCGGATGCACTCGGCATGGTTGGGCGTCTTTGTCACGTCCACATCCATTTTGCAGGCCTTGGCGCATTTCCCGCAGGAGACGCATTTGCTCCTGTCTACCTTCATCTGGAACAGGGATACCCTGTTGAACAGCGCGTAAAACGCACCCAGCGGGCACAGCCACTTGCAGAAGGGGCGGTAGAATACCACGCTCAGCACGATCACCGCCAGCAGGATGCAGAATTTCCATGTAAACAGGCTCCCCAGCGCCGCCCGGATGCCGGAATTGGCAAGGGACAGCGGGATGGCCCCCTCCAGCACGCCCTGTGGGCAGAGGTATTTACAGAAGAACGGGTCACCCATGCCTACATCATTCACAAGGAACGCCGGCAGCAGGAAGACCATCACCAGCAGCACAGCGTATTTCAGGTATGTCAGCGGCTTCAGCCTCTTTGTGGAAAGCTTCTTAGTGGGGATTTTGTGCAGCAGTTCCTGAAACCAGCCGAAGGGACACAGAAAACCGCAGATAAAGCGTCCCAGCAGAACTCCCAGCAAAATAAGGAAACCTGTGATATAATAGGAAAAGCTGAACTTGGAAGACCCCACCACCGCCTGAAACGCACCGATGGGACAGGCACCGGAGGCCGCTGGGCAGGAGTAGCAGTTCAGCCCCGGCACGCAGACGTTTTTCCCCGCGCCCTGATACAGCCCGCCTTTGAGAAAGTTCGGCAGGTGCAGGTTGGTCAATAAGGCTGCCCCCGCCTGTATCCAGCCCCGGAAGCGGGACAGAAGTTGTGACGCGCCCGAAAATTTCTTACCCAATGCCCACACACTCCAGACATAATTTGATCGCTTTGCTCAGCACCGTCGCCGTCTCGCCGCGCCATACGCCGAAACACAGCATGGCAATGCCCACAACCAGCAGCACGGCCTGCGCCGCCGCCTTTTTTACATGGCTCAATTCCATCACCCTTTCACTTTTTCTGCCACTATCATAGCACAAGAGAGTTAAAGTCACTGTTAAGAACGAAAATTTAACGCAAACCTTATCTGGTTTTGCTATAATTATAATACCATGAAAATGAATAAAAAAGGAGGGCTCTCATGCACCTTTTAGTAATTGAAGACGAACGCGCCCTGTGTGAAACCATTGTCCGCAGCCTGCGGCGCCAAGCGTACAGCGTGGACTGCTGCTACGACGGGGAAAAGGCCTTGGAGCTTCTGGGCGTGGAGCGCTACGATCTGGTGCTGCTGGATCTGAACCTGCCGGGGAAGGACGGCATGACAGTGCTGCGCACCCTGCGGCAGACCGACCGGGAGACAAAGGTACTGATCCTCTCTGCCCGGGGTGAGGTGGAGGACAAGGTGGAGGGGTTAGATGCCGGAGCCAATGACTATCTGGCAAAGCCCTTTCATCTTGCCGAGCTGGAGGCTCGCATTCGCAGCCTGACCCTGCGGCAGTTCACCCAGCAGGATGTGCTGCTGACCTGCGGCGGCCTGACCTTTGACACACGCTCCCGTACCGCCGCCGTCAACGGGCAGACGCTGACGCTCACCCGCAAGGAAACAGGGATACTCGAATACCTGATGGTGCATCAGGGGCGGCCCGTGAGTCAGGAGGAACTGATGGATCACGTTTGGGACAACAGCGTGGACAGCTTCAGCAATTCCATTCGCGTCCACATCTCCGCCCTGCGCAAAAAGCTCCGCGCCGCGCTGGGCTATGACCCCATCCGCAACCGCATCGGCGAGGGCTATCTGATGGGAGGCGAGGAAGCATGAAGCGTCTTTCCTTGCAGTGGCGCATCACCCTGATGACCGTCCTGCTCATCGGCGTCACCTGCGTGATCATGAATCTGCTGCTCTGCTCCTCCGGTGTGTACTATATGGACACCATTGCGGACAGCCTACAGGGCGGCGGCACGGTAATCCTGAATGAGGGCGGCGCGGTGAGCTTTGACCCGCAGCACATAGCGCCCGACGAGGAACTGACCATCGTCGTCGATGGGGCGCAGGGGCGCTTCCGCACTACCAACTGGTACATCACGGCTGCGGTAATGCTGCTCAGCGGTGTGCTGACCTATTTTGTCAGCGGACGCGCGCTCAAACCCCTGCGCAGTTTTGCCTCGCAGGTGGAGCAGGTGCAGCTGAACAATCTTGCCGATATGAGGATCGATGAAGACGTTATTCCGGAATTCCGGCAGCTGAGCCGCTCGTTCAACCAGATGCTGGAGCGGCTGAACAATGCCTTTGCCGCCCAGCGGCAGTTCACCGGCAATGCCGCCCACGAGCTGCGCACGCCGCTGACGCTGATGCAGGCGCAGCTGGATCTGTTTTCCTCAGAGCACCCCGACGTGCTGCCGGAGATTGCGGAGTTTCTCGCCCTCCTGCGGGAGCAGACGGAACGTCTGACCCGGCTGACCAAGACGCTGCTGGAGATGAGCAATCTGCGGCAAGTGGCACGGAACGAGCGGATCCAGCTTGCTCCCATGATTGAGGAGATCTTTACGGATCTTGCGCCGCTCTCAGATAAGCGCGGCATCACGCTGGAGGCGGATGGCGACGGCGTTATGACCGGCAGCGATGCGCTGATCTACCGGCTGATCTTTAACCTGACAGAGAACGCCGTTAAGTACAACCGCCCCGGCGGCTCGGTGCGGGTCTGTGTCACACAGGAAACGGAAAAACTCCTGATTCGCGTTTCGGATACCGGCTGCGGCATTCCGGAGAAGTATCAGCAAAGCATCTTCCAGCCCTTTTTCCGTGTGGATAAGTCCCGCAGCCGCGAGTACGGCGGTGCGGGGCTGGGGCTCTCGTTGGTGTGGGAGATCGCCGATCTCCACGGCGGCTCCGTTTGGGTGGAGGAAAGTTCGGACAAGGGCACGACCATCGCGGTGGAACTGCCAACGCAACAATCAACGAAGCCCTAAAACCCTTTTATTCGTTTTTTGCCGCTTCGCTTGCCTCCCTGCGGCGTTCCTCTCTGTATGGGGCGGTCAGCCGGAAAGAGAAGCGTCCTTTTTCAATGTCAAATTCCTTGCAGCCCGTGTCCGGGTCTACGTCCGTCAGCTTGCAGACGGCAGGGTGTTTGCGGCTGTATGCGGTCAGCCTGTTTTTGCGCTGCTGGATGGCAGCTATGCACAGGCAGTAGCTTCGGCGCTTGTGGCGCTGCTGTTATGCCCATTTGCAGCACCGATGCTGCTATCGCTGGCAGGAAGTGCCTTGATTGTCGCTGCATCAGCGTTATTTGCTTGGCTATTCTGAAAACAGAATATGACGATGAACCGCTGTCGGCTGCGCAGCGGTTTTTTTCAGATAGCATTCAAGAAGTCATAAAGTCGGGATAGTAATGGAAGAGGTAATGTGTTTAGAAGGCGAACAACAATATTTTGAACGCTACTTGTGGTTTTATGGAGAATCTGCTATAATATTTATGTATATTTGTGAGGAATGGGATTGCTATTCCTCTCTTACTACAATTACGGAAGGAGGGCTTGACAATGTTGTTCAAAGGCGCGAAAATGGCTCGGCTCGGCTCGGCTCGGCTCGGCTCGGCAGGAGCATAGCGCCGTTTTTTCAGCGTGTCAAGTCTTATATCATACAATTTATAACGAACCAGTTGCCGGAGACAGGGCGCATTATGCCTTGGCTTCGGCTTTTTGCGTTTGCCGGAAGGATGGTGGTTTGATATTGAAGTCCTAACCACGACAGGCAAATCAATCTTTTCCGGTTAAACCTTCTATCTTCTCCGGCGTGTCCGCTGTCGGAAGAAGTAAATAGCGGACAATTAAAAAATGGAGGAACTCTTATGAAGAAAAAACTATTTGCAATCCTACTCAGCATTGTAATGGTAGTTGGACTCCTGCCTGCCACAGTACTGGCAGCGGAACCCACAGCCTACGACATCTGGGTAGACGGCGTACAGGTCACGTCTGAGAATAAGGATAATCTTTTCAGTGGAACAGTAAGTTATGACCCGACCACTCACACCTTGTCCTTGAACAATGCCACCCTTGACAACGACACCATGTCGGACTACGGTATTAGAACGACTATCCCCAGTACGTTGAAGATACGGTTGACCGGGACAAATAGCATTACCCGAACCGATCCCAACGGAGGAGTGGGAATATACCTCAATTACAGCAATTCTGTCGAGATTACCGGCGATGGAACACTGGTGATCAACGTTATCGGGAAAAACTACGATGGAATTAGCACAGGGGCTGACGTCAAGATTTCCGATAAAGCAAGGGTCATAATAAACTCTAAAGGCGGATTGGGCATAGCCGGAAGAATGGTCGAAATTGACGGGGCAACAGTGGATTCCACCGGCTTGTATGCCGGAATCGATGCCCATTGGCTGAAGATTATAAACGGCGCTGATGTTACGCTTAAGGCAACCCAGGACGGACGTAACGGAGCATATATCTGGAAAGATCAAGAAGGGAACGGCGGCGATATTGAACTTGCTGCATCTAAAGTTAAAGCAACAAGCTATTATCCCGGTCTGTATGCTGCAGGTGATCTGACGGTTAACGGAGGCGAGGTAAACTGCACCTCTACTGCGGACGGTGCAATATGGGCAAAAGGCAATATTCTGATCAAGGGCGGCGCCAAAGTAACCACTGATGGTAAATTCCCGATGGGCTGTAACGGTACTTTTACCGTAGAAGAAGCAGAGATTGATGCAAAGAATACGAATGAGAATAATATCCCTGCAATTTTCGATGAATGTGTGCCTGTGATTGCCGATGGCTATCATCTGAACTATGCAAAAGCTGTAGACTCAGCAGGAACAGAAATCGACCTGCTTTCCAGCGGTACTCAGTACTTTGCACTTTATAAAAATGTTCATTTTATCACAAAGGCTGTCTATCCGGTTTCTTTCGTTGTAACGCCAGTCGGTCTGACCAATGTTGTTGTTAAAGTGAATGGTCAGGAGGTTACCGGCTCTGTCAGTTTGGAAGCAGGAACTTACCCTGTTGAAGTAACAGCCGATAACTGCAAAGCATACACCGGCAATATAACGATCACCGCCGATGCGGCAACGCATACGCAGACGGTTGCAATGACTTATTTACCTGCCGACTACACTAAGGTCGACGAAGCCATTGCCAAGGCAAATGCACTGAACAAGGACAACTACAAGGACCTCACCGCCGTGGAAGCTGCCGTCAATGCTGTTGTCCGTGACAAGAACATCACTGAACAGAGCGAAGTTGATGCAATGGCTAAGGATATTGAAGATGCCATTGTTGCCCTGCAATACAAGGACGCCGACTACACCAAGGTCGATGCAGCCCTCGCCAAGGCAAATGCTTTGAAGAAGGATGACTACAAGGATTTCTCCGCTGTGGAAACCGCCGTCAATGCCGTTGCCCGTGGCAAGAACATTACCGAGCAGGGCGAAGTAGATGCCATGGCAAAGGCTATCGAAGATGCGATTGCTGCCCTGCAATACAAGGACGCCGACAAGACCACCCCGGCACCTGCTGCAACGGCTACCCCGGCACCTGCTGCAACGGCCACTCCGGCACCTGCTGCAACAGCCACACCTCAGTACACCATTCCGCAGACCGGCGACACCAGCAACCCTGCTTTGCTGGTTGTCCTTATGCTTGTCAGCGGTAGTGCAGCCATTGGTACAGCCGTTGTTGCCAGCAAGAAAAAGCACAACAGATAACTGAACAGCCCCTCGCTCCATCTTCCGGGCAAAGCAAAAGCGCCGCAGCGATGTGGCGCTTTTCTATTGCCACAAAGCAGCAAATAGAGGGCTTCTCCACCACCGTAAAGCCATATCAAATAAAAACGTCCAAAATCGCCCCGAAAGCGAACAGTTCGGGAGATGTTGGGCGTTTTTCTATGCTCTACTTGCGGACAATTTGAGAGAGCATAAGTCCATCTCTTTACGCCCGTTCGCCACTTGTCTTGCGCCCATCCAGACAATATGTTATAATGTATAATATTTCATGGAATTGTTGGGGGCTTACTATGTTTGCTTTACAAGTGGTCTGGTTCTACTTACTTATGCTCATCGTCCCGCTAGGCATTGGCGGGTTGTTTTTCCCTGAGCGGAGTGTAATTTTCCCTGTGTCATATCTGGCAGGACTTGCCACTGCTTGGGGTACATATGAGATCATCGGTTTACCCTGTGCGCTGTTGTTTAAAACATCACTTACCACCCTTACTGTGTTGTGGAGTGCAGTAATGATCCTGTTGACCGTTGCCGGCGTATTGGTGCGGTATACCCACGGTCGAATGGCACTATTACCTGCAAAGGGCTTGCAACTATCCCGGACAGCCCGGATCTTATTGGCGCTGGTTATTGTAATGGTTGTGTTGCAGACAGCCCGCACCGTGACTGGATATTTTCTCGCCTTCGATGACTCAGATTACTTAGCTCAATCTACAACAGCCCTTTATACCAACACCATCAATCAGTATGAGCCGCAGACTGGCCGCCAAGTTGATATTTTGGATCAAATCGAGCCTCACCATAAAATCGCACTCTGGGGCATCATATGGGCCACAATGACCCAGCTTACAGGCATCCACCCATCCATTCTCTGTCGGACGCTCCTACCTGTTATTGTTATACCTGCTGCCTATATCATCATGTACCTGATTTTGAAGGACATGTTTGGTGGCGAAGAAGAAAAGCCCCTGGCTGGTCTACTATTTCTTCAGATTGCTTATGAACTGGGTAGCTGTGGAGGCGGTGCCCGACAATGGTGGCTGCTTATGTACAGCTGGTACGGCAAAACTGTGACTGCTATGCTCATTTGCCCGTTTATTCTGTACCTGTTCCTTATTCTCGAAAACGAAACCAACAAAAAACATCAGCTACAGCTCTGGGTTCTGCTAGCCCTGACGGCCTGGGCCGGCTGTATGGTAGCAGCTTCGTCTTTCCTTATGATTCCATTCCTCTTAGGCGTACTTGGCCTGTGTCATTTTGTCCGAAAGCGGAATTTGCTTTTCTGCATCAAGTTAGGCATTTGCACCATTCCCTGCCTGGCTCTTTACTACATCACTCGCTAACTGGTGGAGGCAGGAAAAATGAATCGCTTACATGAATTGTTTTTAATTGCACTCGATGTATTTAATCTCGCTACATCCTGTGGGTTTTATTTTCTTCCCTTTTTGTTTGCTATTGCTTATCTCATTTTATCAGATGATGAAAAGCACAAACGAGCCATCACATTTCTTTTGGCTCCGACTGCATTGGGAATGCTTATCCTGCTTTCCCCATTCGTAGGTAGCTACGCCGAGGAACGCGTTTATATACAGATATGCCGCTTTTACTGGACATTACCGTTCGACCTAATCGTTGCATACTGCATTGCAGACAGTCTATGGAAGGCCAAACGTCCAGCAGCCAAAGCTGCGCTTATAGCGGTATTAGCTTTGGGCGTGATGTCCTCCACTCGTCAGTATAACACCGCCTACCCTAAGGTAGACATCGGCTGGCCTTGGGAAGTAGCTGCGAATCTGTATAAGGTACCCGCATCTGTTGAGAAAACCTGTGATATCATTCTAGCAGAGCAAAACGGCGAAGCCTGTCGTGCTGCTTTCCCTCATGATCTGGCCATGTATGTCCGTCAGTATGATGCAACAATCATGATGCCGTATGGGTCGTATAGTGAATGGAGAAATTCCGAATCCCCTTGTTTTGGGCCTATAAACGCCGATCAGATTAATTTGGATGAAGTTGAGCAAGTTGCTCTAGAGGACGGGCTTGACTATTTTGTACTGGACCAGAGCAAAATAGTCAGTGGTTCTTTGGAGAACTACACTGAGATTGAATCTGTTCCGGATGGAGAAGAATCCTACGGAGTTTACAAAAAGATTCCCTCTGCAGCATAACTGACGCAGCCAATGTTCACGTACGAAGCCCCCAAACCGGATAAAACGCAGACCTTGCTTTAGGCTACATACAAACACATTGATGCAGGTCACCATGTGATTTTGAAGCGGGTCTCCGGCAATGAAAAGACATATATTGCTTCTTTCTTAGAAATGCAGTCTGCCGCTATTTGAAAAGTAAGTGATTGCTTACGATTATAGCGCTTATTCAGGCTGAGATTGCCGATAACATTTTTTCGCTGATAATCCTTTGGCTTACGAACGCAAGTTGGAACAATGGCAGTTCCATAGTACTCTGCCAACTCATGGTAGCTGCGGTTCACTACCACATCATACCGGGTATTGGAATACGTCGCAGTTTTGCAGAATCAAAAGTCTCGTTGCTCCGCCAAAGTAGTTAAACGCATGAACGTGGCAGTTCAGCCAATTCTCAGTCTGCGTGTCACCGCAAACTTCTGCATAGGCGAAGTAACTGCAGGGCAGGACTGCTACAAATAGGTAAGCCTTGCTCTGCTCACCGGTTACAGAATCGAAAATGGGGATTGTATCGCCAGCCCAATCCACCTCAATGGTGTCTCCGGGCTTGTGCTGGATATGCATGGTTGCCTTGGTGACACGGGCCCATTTACGGTATTTCTCGCCGAACTGCGTAAACATGTACGGCTTCTTGCCTTCATCGTAGCATTTGCGGCGGTACTCCTCCCACAACAAGGTCAAGGTAACGCCATGCTTTGCCAGCTCACGGTGAATGTACGGATAGTCCGGTTCAACGTACAAGCAAACACTCTTTTACTTGTTCGGGAAGAGCATCCGCTCCAGATCGGCATTGGTAATGTCGTCATCAACAGGCCACTGGATGCCATGCTTGTCCATCTCGGCTAAAACCTCGCGGACGGTGTGTCGCGAACAATGAGCGGTTGTCTCAATCGTCCGTTGGCTGTAACCGAGATGGTTAAGCCTCAATATCTCCAAATCGTTTATCATTTTGGAGTCCTCCATAAAGAATTTAGTCACAGAATTTACTGTGCCACGTTCATTATAGAGGATATTGGGACTTTAGTGCGTGAAAGTGGGGCTGTTTTCCCGACACGGTGGAGCTAAAACTCCGTGCACATGGGGCTTTCGGAGCGATTTATGCAACTAAAGCTGGAAAGAACCTATTGATCGCTTACGTTAAAGTAATTCCAGCTTCTCCACGGAAGCCGTCTGTTCCAAAATATTTAGCCATACATTCACCTTTTATTCAAACCATTCTGGATGTACTTTCTCAAGAAACTCTCTCTTTTGTGTCTGCGACATTTTCTTCGTCTCATATTTTTCGCTTAGTTCTAATTTGTTAATAAATGCATCAACATGACCAATGATTTTACCAGGAACTCCAGCAACAATTGAATTGTCTGGGATATCTTTTGTTACCACGCAATGGCCTGCTATAATTACATTACTTCCAATCTTTATACCAGGCATGATTAATGAATTCATGCCAATCATTACATTATCGCCAACTTCCGTTGGCGCAAAAATATCCATCGCCTCATACTTCTTATCCAATCCACGAGCACACCAAATTCCACCTTCGTGGTTTAAGAAGTGAACACCTGCTGTAACATCCACATGATCTCCCATCTTTATTAACCAAGGCTCTGTTCCGAATGCATATTCGGGATCAGCCAGCACTTGACATTTTTCTCCCATTCTCACCCCAAGATATCTAGAATAGCCAATTTTATCATGCTTTATTTTACAGAACCAAAATTTGATAAGACGCTTTTTTAATTTACTTACAATCATTTTATTTTCCCCGCTTTTAATGTTTTCGCTGACATTCTTGATTTTTTATTACTTTTCGTATCTCTGCATAAATTTTTGCCACAAAAGAGCAATTGCAAAATAGATTATAATATTTTCTATATTCTCCACCAAAGGACATTTTAAATTTATCGATTCCGTTTGGAGATTCATAAGATGCAATTCCACCCCAGTCGTATTCTTTAACTCCCATTTTCTTTAAATACAACCAATCATTCCAATGAAGATATTTATTGGCTCGGCCTATCGCATTTTTCATTGCATTGTCCGCAACTCTAAATTCTGAGCAAGAATGAAGAAATCTCGAATGAATCTTGTCCGTTATATAGGAATGATATACAACTGTACTGTCACCAATAATTGCGGTTGTAATTACCAGTGCATCATTAGCAGCATATGCTTTTAATTCATTGATTGGAAGATAATGTCCTGGCATCTCCTTTTCTTCGTACATTGCATGATACATTCTATTAAACTCATCCAAAATGGTATCCGAAATTTCTTTTCCCCTATAAGTCTTTATTCCAACATTTTCACGCTTGCTACGGTTAATCTCATTTCTTACTGTTTTGGTTGTTAGTCCCCACAGGTTTTCTTCTGCAATCGATAAATCAGAAATTAATGTTTCTTGCGGAATTGCAATACAATTAAAACGCCCAACTCTATTTTCCATTATAGAGGCACCGTGGATTATAAGTTTATCGTACCCCCCCCCTATTTTTTTCATATTCCGTATCAAACCAAATATGTTTGGTTGTAAAGTGTTTACTTTTCACCAGAAATTCGCCCATCGATATTACCTCACAAGTTTTGACAGTATCCAATTCATTTTCGGATTATTTAATTTTTCTTTTAGCATTCCAACCAAATAAACAAACGGTTCAAATTGCAACACATACGAAGCCGCAAAATAAAAAGCCGCACCAATGACTACTTGCAAAATCAAGGCCAGCCCTTTATATATCGGAAGGAAATGAACAATATAAACAATCACTCCCATTACTGTTGCCAGCCCCAAGCTAGGCAACAAATCCTGAAGCTGCTCTTTATAGCTATACCGAATGATCCTATTTTCATAATACATGAACATTCCCATGCTAACGAGTTCTGCAATTAACGTTCCGATAGCAATGCCAAGCACACTTTCCAAAATAAAGACCGAATAAAATAGTATTCCTATTGCAACAGCATTAACAATTATTTCTATTTTCAGTGTTATGTCACTACGGCCAACTGAGAGAATAGATTGCTGACAGGTTGTTGTGAAAGGACGAACAAGAAACACCAACGTTAGAATACGCAGGAAAGGAATGCAAGGTGCCCACTTTTCTGACAAAATAGCTATCACAAATGTGTCGGCAACACCCATCAAGCCAATCAATAGCGGCGAGAGCAAATAAATCCCAATGCGAACCGCTCTTCGACACAATTGTTTTAAGCGAGTAGGATCATTTTGGCTTTCAGATAAAACAGGAAACATCACATTACTAATGGATGTGTTGATATTGGTAACCAGTAGATTAGGAAATTTTTTTCCCTGATCATAATATGCCAAATCTGCAGAGCCGAATTTTTTCCCTATAATAAGGCTTCGCAAATCACCTTCTATCGTATAAACTACTGTTGTCACCAGGACTTTCCATCCATAAGAGAGCATTTCTTTTGCTCTCTTCCAAGAAAACTGCAATCTGGGTTTCCAGTCGTTTGTAATTAGCAATACTGCTGTATCAATAAAACTGTTCGTCAAATATTGGCCAACCAATGCCCATGCGCCCTTACCCATATAGGCCATAGAAATGCCAACAACTGCTGATACAATCGTGCCAAACGATGTAGATATAAAGAATCTTTTAAACAACATTCGTTTTTGAATCCAAGCACGCTGAATACTATTTACTCCTGAAATTAAAAGTCGTAAGCCCAAAACGCGTAATATTGGACGAATAATGGGCATATTATAAAAAAATGCGATATAAGGCGCTGCACAAAATATAATGATGTAAAGAAGAATTGACGTTGCCACACTACAGCAGAGCATTGTATTTACATCTAATTCATCTGCATCCTTTTTCTGTACAATTGCGTTTCCAAATCCTCCCGTCACGATCGCATCACAAAATGTAATAAAAATCATCACAATTGAAATAACGCCATAATTTTCAGGATCAAGAAGCCGTGCTAATACAATTGACACGATTAGTGAAACCAATTGTGCCATAATTCTTTCACCATAAGACCAAAAAAGTCCTCCGGCAACTTTTTGTTTACTGCTCTCCATTTTTACATATATCCTTGATTTTCATAGCCTGACAATTTGCATCCAATATATCCGCACTGTTTGGCATATGCGAATATCCTTTCAATGCAGTTATACAACTCTTCAATACTCCTATTATCTGGAAAAGATGGACTACCCCCAGGCATCATCTCAGAAGAATGAAGCATAAACATTGCATAGTCACTATCCGCACTCACCGCGTCCAACACTTTTTTTAATGCAATAAAGGACGGATCTTTTGTTGGCCGTAACCAAACATTTCTTTCTCTGCGACTCCATTTCAATTCATGGGCGAAACTATGCAACGTGTTCATGGCATCTGTTGCCATATATTTCATTGGACGAATTGAAACGGGAATTTCCAATATTCCATCATAAATATAGTATGGCTGAATCGGACATTTGCTGTAATCTGATCCGGGTTTTCCTGTCGATCCAACACACGGGCTCCAATTCATGAACGGTGTAACTGAGCAATCATATTTATAACCATATTTCTTTAAAAGTTCAAAATATGTTTCATCCGTAGACCATCTTCCACTTCTATGCGAAAGCATCTTTGTCGAAAACGTATCTTCCAAAAGTCCTGTTAAGGTTTGGATTTTATCTTCCATAATTTGTTTTGGGTACTCAAACAAGTAATCCCTCTGATTATTTATTTTATTTAGGGCAAATTCAGGGGGATTATTCCATGCATGGAGATGCATGCCAATCTCACAAGTTCCCCTCTTTAGACAATCTCTCATATAGTCAACATAGAAAGGATCATTTACCATTTCATAATTTGTCAACCATGTGGGCTTAAATCCGTATTTTTCAGCAAGCTCCTGGAAGCGTGGAATAAATTTAGAATTTTTTGTAGAACAAGGTGCGTTGGGATTCCATTGCCCATCGCCCTCTGTGTCAATCGTAATAATAAACTTCTTCATCATACTGTTTCTCCCTCCAAACTAATTGTCAAACAAACCGTCTGCAAGGAAATCTCTCGATGAATGGTTGCTTATTTTCTTTGCAGGCACCCCCCCTAAGGTAATTTTATCTTCCAAAAACGACTTTGTAACAACCGCATTAGCACCCACAGCAATATCATTTCCGAGATGTATATCTCCAATTACTTTTGCTCCGGTCGCAAGAAAACAGTTGTCACCGATAATAGCCGCCTGCCCATTTTTTCCCGTTGCACCAATCGTAACGCCCTCATGGATACGGCAGTTTTTCCCAACTTTTGCGGTATTATTCACAACAATTGGGCCATAATGAGCAATCGAAAGTCCCGGTCCAAAACAATTAACAGGAATCGAAAATCCTCCACATTTTAAACCAAGTCTATACAAACGCCTTTTGTAAAGTGAACCAATTATTTTCAGAATACCAGGCATACAATTACAATAATATTCTGCTTTTCGGAGCAAAATCTCAAATTTCCAAATACTGTCTTTTTTCAAAACAAATCCAGCTGGGTGCTTCAAAGCAATACGATCCTGCTCTAAATAGTATTTCAGGTCTTTTTTACTCTGTATTGGCATACTTAACCTCTTGCATAATATTTTAAATATATCTGCTTTAGCTTTCGGCTCATATTATGTACTTCATAGTCTTCTTTTTGAGCCATTGGTTTTCCAAAGTATTTCTTATTTAAAAGCGCCTCGCACCAATCGTCCTCCGTTGCATCTGCCCATAATTTTTGTGTATTAGGTGTGATAATACTCTCCGAAGGAACCCCCTCTGATATAACGCATCGTAACCCACAGGTCTGTGCTTCAATTGCAACCAAAGGAGATGCCTCTGTATAAGATGTAATTGCAAGCACATCCGCTGCACAGTATAAGTCTATTATATTGTCAATATTTCCAAGGAACTGTACATCTTGGTTTAGATTTAAGTTCTGCGCTATTTGCAACAACTTTTTTCTCTCTGGACCATCACCTGCAATTACAAGCTTCGCATTTGGTATTTTTACTTTCACTTTTTTAAATATACTAATCAACCAATCAAATCGCTTAATAGGATTAAGTCTTCCAACTCCAGCTATAACATAAGCGTTCTCATCGATTTCAAATTTTTTTCTTGCTACATTTTTTGATACAATATTCCTTTTTATATTTTCTATGTCTACTCCATTATGTAGCACTTCATACTGCGTGATTCCATACCAATCCTTTGCCTGGCTTACCTGCTCTTCTGTAAGACAAATTGGAATAACGTTATAATCCAAAAATGCTTTCACTATTGTTTTTTTCAATTTTCCTTTATATCTATATGGATTGCTGTGCAATGTGTCAAATCGAATTGGAACATTTTCCTTTAAAATACCCGGCATTGTGTTTGCGAGAAGGCCCGATATATGCACATGAACAATATCCGGATTGAAATCGTGGATAGCATTTTCCCAAGATTTCTGTGATATAGGTGTCTGAAAATATCTTTTAATATATGGGATTTGTATCTTAGTCTTTGGATTATTCAAATAGACAACATTATATTTCTCTTTTAAAATTTCGCAATCATATTTTGAATTCGTTGGACTCGTATAAACATAAAGCCAAAAATCGATATCCGGGTCATTTTGGAAGTCTCTCAAGTAGTTTAGTACCACTTGTTGCGCTCCTCCATCTCCCATCGACCAAATCATATTCATAACTTTTATTTTTCTCATATATGTGGCTCCTTACAAATCAATCAAGTACGGCATTAATGCGCTATCTTCATAGGTCCGATTAAGACGGAATACCATCCAAGCTATAAAAGCAGCCAACACTGCATATCGAAATATTTTTTTGCTTTTTTTATCTAGATGCTTTGATATTGCTTGCATTAAAATTCCCCACATTATCAGTCGTGGGATATAAAGATATTCATATCCGCGCCATATTCCCAAGATATAATTAACAGGTATCATCAAGAAATCGTATGCGCAAAGTAGATAAATAAACTGATATCGGGTTTTATTAATTTCAGAATACCCATCTATGCATTTTTTGATACTCTTTCTAAACAAGACTAGCAATCCCATCAAAAGCAACTGCTCAAATGCTATTTTCCATCCGTTTACCAAGAAGCTCGAATTCAGGCTCTTTGAAGCATAATAAGAATATGCACCTCTAAGTCCTGTTGCTCCCATTACAATTTTTTGTGCGAATTTTGAACCAACAAGAACTATTCCATATAATCCTCCCCATTGCCACGCTTTGAGTTTTTTCTTTTTATATAAAAAGTAAAACGCAAAAAAAGGAACATATAAAAATGTTGCTATGTGCATTCCTAAGCACAAAATTCCATATACAGTCATCTTTATATATTTTTTTTCATAGAGATATAGTATCGACAACATGAAAAATGCGACAGATAAGTTCGTTCTTAAAGAAGTGTACCCTCTTAAATAAACGAAAAACGTAAGAACCATTGGTTCATAGTATATATTGGTTGGTGCAAGTTCATTTATAAATTCTGCGTATGCAAAAATTATCACTCCGTATAATATAAAAAAGTAGACGTGATAATTTGCCGTGACTAAGCGAATCGCTTTTGTCAGCAATTGGAATCCCTTATCAAGATGATTTGCGTATAGCGTATTCAGTCCACTATTCAAGCAATCTTGAAAGTAGTGAACATATGCTATCGCATCAGATCCTCCGATATTATAGTCAACCTTTCTAAAAACCGTAACAAATATCCAAATGACAAACCACACAACAAAATAATAATTTGACAATTTCACTTTTTGCTGTGTCCGATATTCTATTTTTTTTATACCATTAATCGACCTCATAGATATTATTCCCATAAAAACATATAGGAACATACTCCATGTACTCCAATATATCGCCATTCTATTTTCTCCCACTACTCGTTTATAAGAACATTCTTCCAGTCTTCAAAAACGCTTGCATCCATCAAGTGTTTTCCTATTTTATATGCATTTTGGCCAAGCAAGCAACTATCGCCATCTTTAATAATATTGAACATCGCCTGTGTCATTCGTAGCTCATCATTAACTGGAATAAGCAACCCATTCTTTTCATTTTCTATTATTTCTCTTGGTCCTCCTGAAGGGCAGTCAGTTGAAATCACAGGCATTCCCATGCACATCGCTTCAATCAAAGCATTCGGCATCCCTTCATAATCCGATGAAAGAATAAATGCAGCACAATCGTTGATACAATTCAGTACATCCTTATTTCTTCCAGGAAGCGACACAGAATTTTCGAGATGAAGTTCTTTAATCAAATTTTCAATATTGATGCGCTCTCGTCCTTCACCATAAATCACCAATTTATAGTCTTTTTCCCTTTTGTGAAATTCTGAAAAAGCCCTAATTAGCATTGGGAAGTTCTTTTGTGGTTCCAACCGCCCCACAGCCGAAAATACTTTTTTCCTTTCACCTATATATGGTTCTGGAATTCTTGTTGCATCCACAGGGTTTTGTAAAACAACTCCCTTTTTTTGTATATATTGGGGAAAGAATGACTTTGCCATTTGAGTTTGAAATATAATACCTTGTGCAAATGGATACGCTACTTTTCTTAGCAGACGCGTAATTTTAACATCTGGCATAACCCATGGATTATTGCGTTCAGAAACATATACTGGAATTCCTGTTCCAATCAGTGCTAAAATTGCATAGATTCCAGTATCTTCTGGCATAGTCAAAACAACATCTGGCTTGTTTTTTTGAACAACAATTCTAATTGTTTTGTATCTCAGTATTCTGTCAATTACTTTATTATTTGATTTTTTCCCAATAGCCACAATATCTATTTTCTCATGAAGCGGATACATTACCTCTCCATTTTCAGTAGTAATAATTCTACAGGAAATATCTTTTTCAGTGAAGTAGTTTGCCAACTGAGCGATTACTCTCTCCGCTCCTCCGGAAGTCATTGCACGAGTGATTATGTCTATTTTCTTCATCTAAAATAACACCTGTCCATTTTAATCTTTCTTATTTTTAATCAGTAAATCAGTATAGATTTCATCCAACTGCTTTACAGTATTATTAATATCATATCTTTCAATTTTCGCTAAATGATTTCTAATATATGCATTGCGCTCTTGTTCGGAATGTTGCTTAATGTTTAAAATAGCACTTTCCCACTTTCTTGGAGTCACATCAATCGACTGCCAATTTATATCACCTAAGTCTACTTCTCTCGTAATTTTATCCGAAACGACACATGGCAATCCTGATATTTGCGCCTCCAGCAATACCACTGGAAGTCCCTCATATCTTGAAGGAAAAACAAATACATCCATTGCCGAGTAAAAGGCCATCGGATTATCGGTTTCACCATATAGAATAATCCGATCCTTATATGGGTGATTCTGCACACGAGCTTTAATTTTTTCTTCGTCCGGCCCGGTTCCCACAATAAGAAGAGTTGCATCATTTCTCATTGCAGCCACTTCTCCAAATATGTCCAATAAGTATTCTTGATTTTTTTGTTCGTTGATGCGGCCTATATGTCCAATAAGCAGTTGGTTTTCTACGCCCAACTTACTTCTTATTGCATCTCGGCTTTCTTTGGAAAAAACAAAATACTCCGTATGAAAACCGTTCGGTAAAACCTCAAAGTTGCCCTCGCCAAATAGCCAGTCACCTGCCAATTGTCCACAAGCAAGTGCTTTTGTATAAACCGTTCTAAAATACGGATTCAGTAGCCTATGTACTCTCATGTTAGGGCATGTGCTATTATGACTATGAGCTATTCGATTTTTAACACCTGCCAATTTTGCGATTGTCAGCTCTACTGCCATCATTGAACTGTTGCCGTGGTCGTGTACAATATCATAGTGTCCTTTTTTCAATGCTCGCCACAGTGCAATATAATGCTTCATAGGACTTCCATGCCGCGATGGCAGTGCCACTAGATTGATGCCGTTTTCTCGACATTCCTTTTCATACTTTTCTGCAATTGGCTGTCCAGCAAGAATGGTCAAATCATACTTGCTTTTATCCAATGCCTTGCCGTAATTCATTATTACTGTTCCAATCCCGGTAATTCCAAAATGATTTGTGACCATTGCCACTTTAATCTTTTCATCTTTCATTTTCATCATCCTCACAGTCACAAATCCGTTGAAAACTTTATTGATTGCTTACATTAATATGGTATTTTAATTTTCTTACTCTCATAGCAAACTGAATCACTGCCGGACACATCCACATAATAACTGCTCTTAGTTTATTTTGTTTCGATGTCGGTATATGTAATGCACTCAAAGCATCTCTTCTCGTCACTTTCAAGCATTTTTGGTACATCTCTGGATATTCTTTTTCTACTCCAGCAAGAACACACATGTCGTAAAAATTCGAGTGCGTTCTCCAATTTGCATATCTCCATGCCTCACAGATTCGCTTTGAATGAATAGTCAGATTCTGTTTTATTGAATCAAGTGCCCATAATCCACATCCACACTTTTTAATGAAAACTTTGTCATGTCACTTGTTGGATTATCGCGGCGATAATAATAGATTTTTCATTTTCCTGCAACAACTCTATCAGCTTTCTGAAAGGCTGCAACATTAAAGTTAAAACCTTCACCTATAAATATTTCAGGAATAAAACGGACCTTTTCTAAAAAATCCGCTCTGAATAATTTACAATAGCATCCAATCGGAACTTGATAGCATAAAATAGCTTCTACTGCATCTTCACCATTCCAAGTTGTAATTTCGTCGTTTCTAACTTGTTTTTCATCAAAGTTCCCAAACATTTGTGTTGTCAGTGCAATATCCGCATTATTCTTGATCAGTTGCTCCAGCATATATTCAACATAGTCTGGCATCACATAATCGTCACCGTCAAAGGCTTTTATACTTGGGACATTTCACGGCTTGCCCAAGAAGAATCTCGACCTCTACTTATCGGAATTCTGTTTTAGATTTAACCGTAGAAACATGAATTTGTTTGAACGCCTGGTTGTCGCTGTTGGTTGCTCATTTCTACCTGAGTAAAAGGGATAACCAGAATTTTCTTCTGTTACCCCCCCCCACTTTTTGAGGAGTCTAACTGCTCCAGCCGGAATCACAGCTTTTAGCCGTTCTTTGGGCTGAATACCCACTTTCAAGTTATCCATAAAATTATCCTCATCAATTTTCTCGTAAAATGTATTTCTCTCATTCGGTCTCAAACTCGGTTTCACAAGATTGCCTTGACTTACCATTCCCTCCTCCAACGTTGCTTCTTCCACTTCTGCAAGAGGTCGCATCATTTCAAAGAGTTTTTGGCCTTTCTCGGTATTGACAAATACGCTGGACACGCCTTTTGGAGAATTAAAATCTGAGTGGCTTTTTGCAATTCCCCAGAAGTCACCCACAGTCAAATCTCCCACACGGCTCGTATTCGCATAGGCGCACTGATAACAACTCTCTCTATAACAGTCGCCACACATAAAATGTTTTCCATAGCGATCAAGGGAGAGTGTCTTTGTCTTTGTCTTTGTCTTTGTCTTTGTCTTTAGCAGATATTGTGTTCCCCAGCCCCGCTTGTCTTTAGAGCGAAAATTGAAGTAGATTACCTGGCCCGCAGTCTGCTTGTTCTGGTATTCCAGATACTTTCTGAAGAACTTCGGGGAAGGAACACCGTGGCAAATCAGGTCAACCGTATATAAGTTTTCATGGTCACCACCCAAAAAAGCATACAGACCTGCAATCTGACAGGGGGTTCCTGTAAAAAGTACCGTTTTTCCCTCTGATAAACGCTGTTTAGCCTTTGTATAGCTATCTCTTGGGTCAGACTGAACATATTTAGAGGATTGTAGTTTTTCTCTTTCTGTCTCATCGGCCACTTCAATGTGGCTTACTGCCAGTTGTTCATCATAAGCGGCACCATAGACTACACCACCCATTTGCAAAACCGTCTTTGCCGCGCTATCTGCCGCACCACCGGATGCGGAGCGCATAATATCCGCTTCATTTTTATTGCGCCACGCCCAGACTTTTTGGGGGGCATTCCGATGAAATTCTGTATTTTCCACCGGGCATTTTTTTAGGCATAATGTGCACTCGATACAGTCTTTTTCATCAACGGACGGATACCAAAAGCCCTCGTTGTTTTCCACCATAGAGATGCAGTGCTTCGGGCAGCTTTGCGCACAGCTTTTGCATCCCACACATTTCTCTTTTATCCTTGCTACGTTCTTCATCTTATCCCTCTAAATTGCTTCGCAGATACTCCTTCGCCACTTCTCGATGTGTTTTCAACAGCTCATCAACTTTTGCGTAATCAATCGTTTCTTCATTGATATTTTCTGCATATTCAACTTTCGCTGTCATTCGGTCTGCCAAATCCAACCGTTCCAGCAAATCACTCAATTTTTCTTCATTGCCGTAGCTATTGCCCACACTCTTGCGAATCAGTGTCGTAAACGGACGGTGTGTGATTACTGAGAAGATGCTGCCATGGAACGTATCGGTAATGACTTCTTTTGCATTTCTGAAATAAGCCAGAACCTCAAACGGAGAACAATCCACAAAACGGTCGGTACATTTCTGAACACCGCCAATCGCATAAACCTTCAGATTTTTTTCCTTTGCATAAGCAGATATCCAGTCTGCTTCCTCATTGGAAATGCGGCCTGCGTACGCATACAAAATCAGATACTTCTCGTCAGCCTGAAGCTGTGGAATTTTATCACAGCAGTGCATGTAATCATAGGTCAGAACCGGGTCCAAGTTATAGATAGGCTCTTTGCCTGTAAGCTGCGTCACGATAGTCCCCGAATTCGCATCTCGTACAGAAATTGCATTAAATTTCTTTAACCATGTTCCAACTTCATCAGCTTTTTTATACTTTTCCAGCTTTTCTAATGTTGTATTGCCGAAGGATGCCGCATAAGTGATAAGCCTCTTTGCCTGGTTATCTTTTCCAAACAATTCTGGCGAATAACCCACATTGGAATTTTTTTGAATACAGTTGAAAACCTCGTCACTGCCAATCACAAGGCAATCCAATGTCGGATTATAGTTCATCTCATCCGTAATTCCTAAAAGCGGCATATACTTTTTGGAAAAAGACTGCTTATAATGAATGAACGACAGCTTGTGTGCAAACGGAGCCTGATACTGAAACGTTTCCAGCCCCTTTTCTACTTTTCGGACAAACTTATTTTTGCTATCAGCATTTTCCGTAATCACGGGTGCGCCTACATGGTAGTCTACAAACTCTACTTTGCAATCTAATTCTTCAATCAGCTGCTTTAAGGCGTATGCCTGCAAAAATGACCCGTAGTTTGCAATGCGCTGCATCGACATGATTCCGACTTTTTTCATTCCTTTGTCCTCAATATAATTCGTTTACCATCTTCTCTAGTTCTTCATTGAACTTAGCATTGTTGCTGCTCATACCATGTCCCATACCTGCAACGATCTGATCATAATTCGTGATAATATCTTCCAGCGTATTGATGTCTTCCACTGGAATAATCGTTCCCATTCTCTGTGCTACATTTCTTGCAAACTCGACCTGATGGTCATTCACATGCTCATTGAACTGATGCTGACGCGGCACGACAATGGGAATTTTACCAATCTGCAATGGCATGATGAAACTGGCGGGACCACCGTGGGTAATCACAATACGAGCATCCGCCACATTTTTAATCATCTGCTGATACGGAATCAACTTGCTCCACTGGCAATATTTCGGCTCATATGTACTAAAGCCCGTTTGGATTATTACATCATCTTTGATAATGCCATCGCGTTTCAGTTCGTCCACTTTTTTAATCAGTCGATTAAATGGTTGCTCGTGTGTTCCTACCGTCACAAAAATCATTACTTCTTACCCCTACTTAGAAAATGCTTCCGAGGTTGACCGCTTTCGGATAGACCTTTTTCTGCTCTTCCCACTGCACAACAAACTTGTCCACAATAGGATAGACCATTTTTCCTGTCACCGTTGGCTTATCAATTCGGTCAAAGACTTCAATATAAACCAGTTTTGCACCCATCATCTTTCCAATGTAGAAAAACGGAACAGCAACTGCCGCACCGCAGGAAATGATTAAATCTGGCTTTTCCTTATGCAACACATTCCACGCAATTTTGGTATTCCTAATGAGTGCCTTAATACTGCGGTTTGTCGGGAAATAGCATGGATAAACTTTTTCCCCTTCCAAAAGACTTCTGGCATCCTCTTTATCAAAAGTCACCCAAAAGCGATTTTTGTCCTTCCAAAAAGGCTTTAACATATAAAGGTGAGTTAAATGGCCGCCAGATGAACCCACCAAGCATATTTTCATTTTTTGTTTATCTATCATCTGACCGTTCCTCTTTTCTTAATCTCTCTGGAAAATATCTCTTGTGTACACTTTTTCTTTCACATCATCTAAACATTTGTCGTAGCGATTTGCAATAATAGCCTGACTCTGTTTCTTGAACTCATCCAAATCATTTACAACAAGACTGCCAAAGAACGTTTGGCCATCTTTCAGGGTCGGCTCATAGATGATAAGCGTTGCTCCCTTGGCCTTAATGCGCTTCATGACGCCCTGAATAGAACTCTGACGGAAGTTATCACTGTTGCTCTTCATCGTCAGACGGTAAACGCCAACCACAACTTCCTTTTCCTTGCTCTCATCCCAGCTGTCATTTGCCTCATAAGCACCAGCAATTTCAAGCACACGATCCGCAATAAAATCTTTGCGCGTACGGTTTGATTCCACGATTGCTTCAATCAAATTTTCCGGTACATCGGCATAATTTGCGAGCAGCTGTTTAGTGTCCTTGGGCAGGCAGTACCCGCCGTAGCCGAAGCTGGGATTGTTGTAATGAGTACCGATACGCGGATCAAGGCAAACACCGTTAATAATCTGCTGAGTATTCAGCCCCTTCATCTCTGCATAGGTATCCAGTTCATTGAAGTAGCTAACACGCAGAGCCAAATAGGTATTGGCAAACAGCTTAACAGCCTCAGCCTCCGTGAATCCCATAAACAGCGTATCAATGTTTTCCTTGATTGCGCCTTCCTGCAGGAGTTCAGCAAAAATATGTGCAGCCTTCACCAGATGGGCGTTTTCTACATCCGTACCAACAATGATACGGCTCGGATACAGGTTGTCGTACAGAGCCTTACTCTCACGCAGGAACTCCGGGCTGAAGATAATGTTATCGCAGTGATATTTTTCACGGACGCTTGCGGTGAAGCCAACAGGAATCGTAGACTTGATTACCATGATTGCTTCTGGGTTATACTCAATTACCAGTTTGATAACAGCTTCAACAGCAGAGGTATCAAAGAAATTTTTCTTGCTGTCATAGTTGGTAGGAGCTGCAATAACAACAAAATCAGCATTAGAATATGCTTCCTTTGCATCCAGCGTTGCGGTTAAATCCAATTCTTTCTCTGCCAGATACTTTTCAATGTATTCGTCCTGAATCGGAGACTTTTTATTATTGATAAGTTCCACCTTTTCCGGCACAATATCCACGGCCATAACCTTATGATGCTGGCTCAGCAGCGTTGCGATGGAAAGGCCAACATAGCCCGTTCCAGCCACAGCAATTTTCAAATTCTTAAAATCTCGCATGATTACTTTCTCCTCTCTTTTTGTGCTTTTGTTTTGAAAACACACTCTTTACATACTCATAGCTGTTAATATCGCCAATGTCATACCGTTTACCCGACATAACGTAAGCGTGCATCGGGGTCTGCTTGCTCAGCCATGCGGCAAAGCTACCTGGTGCGTCATAACCGCAGCCATTGTCCAGTGCTTCCTGAATCCGCTTTACATCACAGGCACGATAGCAGTAGAACGGCGGCACAGCCAGATTTCCTTTCGGCTCTTTCGGCTTCTCCTCATAGCTGGTAATCAGGTCATTGCCATCCAACGTAATGATTGCCGTTTTCTGCTGCTTTTTCAGTTCATTTTCCTCATGGCACATCACACAGGAGGTATTCTTTTCCTTTGCGAACTCCACAAACTTGGAAAGACTGAAATTCAGCACATTGTCGCCAGCCATAACCAGCAAATCATCAGCTAAATTCAGTTTTTCTACTGCCATTTGAATATCTTTGACTGCTCCCAGACGAGTTTCATTGGTGCTTGTACCATCGTCAATCACAGTAATCTCATAAGGCCGCGTCTTTTGCTTATTGTTCTTCCAGTTCTCAAAATGCTGTGCGAACTTATGGTTGGAAATCACCACAAATTCGTCAATGTCGGTAGTGTCCACCAAATCATCCGCCAACCAATCAAGGATGGACTTCTCGCCCACTTTCAGAAGCGGCTTCGGGAAATTCTCGGTCAGTGGATAGAGCCGTGTAGCGTAGCCCGCTGCCAAAATTAAGCATTTCATCTATATGTGCTCCCCTCTTACAACTCAACGCCATCTGCGTTCTCACACAGATGGAAACTATACTTTCCATCCAATGCCGGGAACGCTTTCAGATACTCTGCTGTGACCTTTGCTTCAATATCTTCGGCCTTGTCTGGGTCAATCAGCGCCATGCAGCAGCCTTTGAATCCCGCACCGGAGAAGCGGCCACCGTAGATACCATCAGTGTCAGCCATAATTTCATACAGCTTTTTCAATTCATCGCAGCCACACTCGTAACTATAAATGGAAGATTTGCCACTCTCGAAAACCAGCTGGCCGTAGCCTTCCAAATCACCTTTACGCCACAGCTCTGCACCCTTTTCGGCACGAGCAAACTCGCTGTAATAGTGTTCTGCGCGTCTACGCCACAATTCTGGCAGGCGATCTTTATAGGCTTCAAATACTTCGAAAGGCACATCCCGAAGCCGGGTATTTGCAAAAGTACCATAGTTCATTCCTGCATAGCCCATTAGCGCATAGGCCGCTGCCTTGCACTCGTCCTGACGCAGATTGTACTTGGAGTTTTTCAAAGAACGCTCCAAGCCAGAGAAGAAAATCGCCACCTTATAAGGTTTCATTTTCCCACTGGTTGGGATTAACTCATAGCTATCATCTTTCGTGTCAAGGTACAACAAGTGATTTCTCTTGGAATACACCTCACAACTCTGGTCGAGTTTGCCACAAGAAACGCCAACATACTGGTTTTCTGCGGCCTTCGCCGTGAGAATCATCTCCCTCGGCTCTAGATGGATACCATTCACTTTGCACAGTGCAGACAAAAAGCAAATAATGACCGAAGCCGACGAGGACAAACCGCCAATCGGCAGGCTACCCTCGATGATGCCAGACAGACCAACTTTCAGGCGGTACTTTTCTCCCAGCATCTTTGCCGCACCACGCAGATGATCAGCCCAGTCTCCCTGCTTTTCTTCCGGCACTGCATTTACAAAGAACTGGGCACGCTTCGGGAAGTTCAACGACTGCAGCTCCACCACACCATTCTGTTTCGGGTGATAGGCCATGTGGATTCCCTTGTTGATTGCCAAACCATTGATTTTTCCGTACTGATGGTCGATATGCGCACCCAGCGGACTGATGCGGTACGGGCAGAACGCCACACCAAACGATTCCTGATGATATAATTCCTTGTAAACCTCAACACACTTCATCGGTTTATTTTCCTATTCTTCGTTATTTGTAAAACTTTGCGTACCACTCAGCGAACTTCCGTAAACCCTCGCGCAAGCTCGTAGAGGGCTTATATCCGAAGTCACTCTCCAGCGCGCTGGTATCTGCATAGGTCACAGGTACATCACCAGGCTGCATCGGAACCAATTTTTTGTGTGCTTCAAAATCATAATCTTCCGGCAGAACACCAGCACGAATCAGTTCTTCCTGCAAAATCTGTACAAAGTCCAGCAGATTTTCTGGGTTCTGGTTGCCGATGTTATAAACTGCATACGGAGGAACAGGCAGACCATCTTCACCATTTTTACGTTCCGGCGCCCCCTGCATTACGCGGACAACACCCTCGACAATATCATCTACATAAGTAAAGTCGCGCTTGCAGTTGCCGTAGTTGAAAATTTGAATCGTCTCACCTTTCAGCAGCTTGTTGGTAAAGCCGAAGTACGCCATATCCGGGCGACCAGCAGGACCATATACCGTGAAGAAACGCAGACCCGTGGAAGGAATGTTGTACAGTTTAGAATAGGCATGAGCCATCAGCTCGTTGGATTTCTTAGTGGCCGCATACAGCGATACCGGGTTATCGACCTTGTCATCCGTGCTGTAAGGCACTTTTTTATTGCTGCCATACACGGAAGAACTGGACGCATAGACCAAATGTTCCACCGGGATATGTCCTTCATCATAAGAATGGCGACAGGCTTCCAGAATGTTATAGAAACCAATCAGATTTGCTTCCACATACGCATCAGGGTTCGTAATGGAATACCGAACGCCTGCCTGCGCACCGAGGTTTACCACAATTTCCGGCTTATACTGCTCAAAAACAGATTCGATCACAGCCTTATCGGCCAGATTGCCTTTTACGAAGCTGAATTTTTCAAACTGCTCCAGTTCCTTCAAACGTGCTTCTTTCAGGCGCACGTCATAGTAATTGTTCATGTTGTCCAGACCCACGACCTTGACACCCTCCACCGTGGAGAGCAGCCGCTTTGCAAGGTTGGAACCAATGAAACCCGCTACACCCGTGATAAAAATGCTTTTGTTTTTCAGATCAATTTTTGTTTTATTTTCCATCATAATTTTTTCTTATCCTCCCTTGTTGAATTCCCTGCTTATTTCATTGCACAACAACAAGCCTGTATACAGATTGCTACAACAATCTATACGCAGGCTCGCCTGGCTGTCACCCCACCCTCATGGTCGAGATTTCTTTCTGTGTGGCATTTCTGCTGTACAGAAAGATCAGTCGTTCATTCTTCGGGTAAGAAAATATGAACTTCAGGTCGCGGAGCCTTTCATTCTCTGCCGTACCCTTGTCCCCATTATGACAGCCGCGTATTATCACTGCAGCACCCACGAGGTACACATGTGGCTTAATTTGTATCATTCTGCCAATCCCATCCAAACTTTGCCACAAATGTTATGTCTATTCGTTATGAACAGAAACAAGCCCACGGTTTATTGCTCAACAGCAATCAACCCGTGGGCTCAAATTATTCTTCAAGTGTTTTTCATTCGTTTTTACAGGGCGCAGTTATAGTACATAAGGCACCGCTGATAACCTTCACATTCCGCTTCCTCATACTTCAACAAATGAGATACTTGAAGGACAATTCAAGCCCCTAAAAAGTATCATCCATTTTGAGAATGGAAGGTTGTAGATTCTAAATGCTGATAATGTGTGACTTTATATAAAACCGACTCCTCTTTTGACCCCTCACCCGTAAATCCGATTCATTTCATTTTGCTTCCACTCCCAGCAAGAATGTGCATAGCGTTTTAGCGTGATATCGGGATTCGAGTGCCCCATCAACTCACTCAGCGTTTTTACATTGCAGCCAGCTTGCAGGCAGGTTGTTGCAAATGTATGTCGCAGCGCATGTGGGCGGACAACAGGAACTTGAGCCTGCTTTAAGTATCCCTGCAAGCTCTTGTAATAGCAGCGCGGTTCAACTGGTCTAAGGTTGGAGTCTGATAGAAACCAGACTTCATTACTCTGTCCGACATATTCTTCTTTTAGAAGGCTGAGGATACCTGTTGGGATAGGAATGTCGCGCTCGGAGCTTTGCGTTTTGGGAGATTGCGTTACCAGGGTGGTTTTTCCGGGTGCCATATAGATCCTCTTAACAGTGCGCCGAACAGAGAGAATACCGTTTTGCAAGTCGAAATCACCCCATTGCAGCCCGCACACTTCTCCGATGCGCAGACCCATCTGCATCATCAGCAGCATACCAAGCCTCCTAGGTGTTGGCGAAGAGCAAACATAAGCACAAACAGATTTTTGTTCCAAATTATTTAGAACCGTAGTGTTGGATGAATTCACAGCTGGAAGTTTGAGATCAATTTCAATGGGACGCATAATATGTAAATGTACCGCATAGCGGCAAATTCTCCGAACAAGCGTCAGGCACTCCTTGCCCATTGCGTTGCCTAGGGTCTTGTGGTTTTGGTCTGCAGGAGCAATAATTTCCAGAAGACTGTTTTCTAGGATGCATTCACTCAAAGCTTGAACACGATACGGACCAAGCACAGGCAAAATGTAGTGTTGGAGTGTGTAGTGATAGTGTGCTGCTGTAGAAGATTTGACACCTAAAAAAATGGAGCTTTCCCAGGTGCGAGAAAGCTCTGAAAAAGTCGGATTGTCTACATTTAGCGTAAATTGTTGCACCTCCATCTTTTTGATGGTGAGTTTTTCCTTTACTTCATTGTAAGAATGGCCATAAATGTACCCCCAGATTGCGGTCCGATCAGCCTTTCGCCCCTTAATATAGCGACCCTCCCAACGACCATCTTTCCTCTTTCTGATGTTTTCTCCGCGCTTTGCCATAATGCTCCTCCTTGAAAAAATTGTAATGATGTAGCATTGATTTTATTTGTTTCGGCTATCCCATAGGAAAAAGTGTGCCCAATATAGTGAAAGTGACAAAAATGTATTCGAGTACAGTTTGGTATAACTTGTACTGTTGAAAAATGTCGCATTGTGTGGTATTATATCTATACATATTATATATGGGCTTCTGTGGAAATGGGTATCATCCATTCTCAAAATGGAGGATACTTTTTAGAGGCTTGAATTGTCCTTCAAGTATCTCATTTGTTGAAATGTCCGAAAGAGGAATTGTGAAGGTTATCAGCGGTGCTTTATGTACTATAACTGCGCCCTGTAAAAGCGAATGAAAAACACTTGAAGAACAATTTGAGCCCACGGGTTGGTTGCTGTTGAGCAATAAACCGTGGGCTTGTTTCTGTTCACAACGAATAGACATAACATTTGTGGCAAAGTTTGGATGGGATTGGCAGAATGATACAAATTAAGCCACATGTGTACCTCGTGGGTGCTGCAGTGATAATACGCGGCTGTCATAATGGGGACAAGGGTACGGCAGAGAATGAAAGGCTCCGCGACCTGAAGTTCATATTTTCTTACCCGAAGAATGAACGACTGATCTTTCTGTACAGCAGAAATGCCACACAGAAAGGAATCTCGACCATGAGGGTGGGGTGACAGCCAGCGGACAGGTGAGCGAGCCTATCCGCTATTTGTGTTGGATGAAAAATATAGGTGAAGTCAAAAAGAAAAAACAGAGTGGGGTTGTGGGAAGGATTTATGAGTAAGAAACTTGCGGTTGCGATGTTCGGCCAGAAACGCTTATCAAGGGAAGGCGGAGTTGAAATTGTAGTCAAAGAACTCTGCACTAGAATGGCACAGGATGGCTGCGACGTGACTTGTTACAACAGATCGGGTCATCATGTAAGTGGTGCAGAGTACGATGATGCCACAATTGAATATGAAGGTGTTCATCAGAAAACGGTTCCCACAATCAATCGAAGAGGACTTGCGGCTGTAAGTTCATCGTTTTTTGCAGCTCTTTACAGTGCATTCGGAAGATATGATGTAGTACATATTCATGCCGAGGGGCCGGCCTTCTTTACATGGCTGCCGAAGATGTTTGGAAAAAGGGTTGTAGTTACGATCCACGGCATTGATTGGCGGCGCGAGAAATGGCAATCAGGACTTGGCTCTAAGTTTATCCATCAAGGCGAAAAGAATGCCGTGAAATATGCGGATGAAATTATCGTTCTAAGCAAAGGTGTTCAGGACTACTTCAATGATACCTACGGAAGAAAAACGCATTTCATTCCGAATGGGGTGGACAGACCAGAAATCCGAGAAGCGGATTTGATAACAGAAAAATACGGATTGACAAAGGATTCTTACATATTATTTCTTGGCAGATTGGTGCCGGAAAAAGGAATACTGTATCTTGTTGAGGCATTTAAGGATGTCAGGACGGACAAAAAGCTCGTAATCGCTGGTGGCTCAAGCGATACAGATTCCTTTTTGAAAGAACTAAAAAATCTGGCCAAAGGTGATAACCGAATCATCTTTACCGGCTTTGTTCAGGGAAAGATGCTGGATGAATTATACAGTAATGCCTACATTTATACGTTGCCCTCTGATTTGGAAGGAATGCCATTGAGTTTGTTGGAAGCTATGAGTTATGGGAACTGCTGCTTGGTATCTGACATACCAGAATGTGCAGAGGTTGTAGAGGATAAGGCCCTAACTTTTAAGCAATCAGATGTAGAGGATTTACGAAAAAAAATACAAGATGTCTGTGACCACCCAGAAATAGTTATGGAGATGAAGACGCAAGCGGCAGGCTTTATCTGCAAAAAATACAGTTGGGATGAAGTAGCCAAAGAAACGGAAGAGTTGTATAGAGGTGAAAAAGGCTGTGAATAATGATAAAATCAACAGAGATACCCCCTTAATTTCAGTGATTGTACCAATTTATAAGGTTGAGAAGTATTTGGAAAAATGTGTAAGAAGCATTATTTCACAAACCTATAAAAATATAGAAATCATATTGGTCGATGATGGCTCTCCTGACAATTGTGGAAAATTAGCGGACAACTTAGCGAAAACGGATTCGAGAATAAAAGTAGTTCACAAAGTAAATGGAGGCCTTTCATCAGCTAGAAATGCAGGAATCGATGTGGCGCAGGGGGATTATATTGGCTTTGTTGACAGTGATGATACGATAGAACCGTTTATGTATGAGAAGTTACTTTCACTTCTACAAAAAGAAAATACAAAGTTATCCGTTTGTGCAGTTAATTATGTATATGAAGATGGAAAAGTGCTTCGAAAAAAGGGCCTAGGAAAAAATGTGACATTTGATTTTTGCCAAGCAATAATTGAGATGAATTCACATAGATATTTTGATATGGGAGCATGGAGCAAATTATATCATCGCTCTTTCTTTGAAGATATTCGGTTCCCAGTTGGTAAGCTAAGTGAAGATTACTATATTATGTACAAGATCTTTGACAAAGCACAAAGAATCAGTTACTTGGATATTCCATGTTACAATTATCTTCAACGGAAAAATAGTATAACACGTAGTGACAAAATAAACCATGATCATGAATATGCAGCGTATGAACAGATGTGTTATTTGGATGAAAAATACCCAGGTATGAAAGTGATTGGACATACAGCCTATGCTTCTGCAGCATTGACAGTATATGATTTTTATCTAAAAAACAATGTGAAATGCTCCAAGGAGAAGATGATCCACTTTCAAGAAATTGTAAGAGAAAATAGAAAGTATATTGAAAAAGCGGATTATCTGACAAAAAGCAAGAAAGTCCAATTTATACTATTCTTAAAAAGTCCAACTCTGTATAATGTTGTATTTAAGGCCTACCGAAAAGCGAAAAGGATATAAGATGGGTGAACTAATATCAGTGATTGTTCCGGTGTACAATACACCAGAGCAATATTTAAACGAATGTATTAAAAGCGTTTTGAAGAGTAGCTATTCCAACATAGAAGTTTTAATTGTTGACGATGGTTCAAATAGTGAAGTTGCCAGACAATGTGATGGATTTCAGGAAAGCGATTCGAGGGTTCAAGTCATTCATCAAAAGAACGCAGGAGTTAGCGTCGCAAGAAACAATGGTATTCGCAGTGCAGCAGGGAAATACATAACATTTGTTGACGCAGATGACACGATAGAATATGATATGCTCCAAACATTGTATGATCTTTGCAACCAAAACGAAGCGGATTTTGTAGTGTGCAAATTTAACGAGGTGCATGAAAACAGCATAACCCAAAAGCAGTATACAAATGAAACGAAAGTAATAGTCGGGAATAATATTGTATCTAGTTTCTATTTAAAACTGGATATCGGATGGATTAGTTGCGCAAAACTCATTAAAACTTCGCTGGCAAAAAAAGCAAGTTTTCCAGAGGGAAAACGAACAGCAGAAGATATGTACTTTGTATGGCAACTTTGCAAAATGGCTAGTAAAATAGTTGTGATAGATAAGCCATATTACAATTATCGAAAAAATGAAACGTCAGCAATGGCGGATAAAGACCTATCAAAGTTTTTTGATACAGCGGAATTGATTGAATTGGTGTGGAAAGGCGAAGAAGACAGTTCCAATCAGATTAAGGCTAATGCTTTTTTTGTCAATAATGAAATCTGGTTTATAAGATTTATGATTGCTCGCGGAGCAAATTGGAAGTGCAATGAACGACTGCAAGAAATCAGAAACAAAGTGTTTATGCAGACAAATCGGATGGTATTTAGATATTTAAGCAATGGGCGAAGACTTGAATTTTTACTGTTAAAATACTTTCCTTCGCTATTCTACCTTTTAGCCAAAATGCAAACGGGTAGAATGAGTGAATGAACTGTATAGAGATGGATATGATATGAAAATACTTTTACTAATCAACTGGAAAATAAAATACTGTGATACGGCTCCAGAAAATCTGCAGCCTTCTGATTATAATTGCCCAGAAGAACCATTTTGGTTTTTTAAATATTTTGCTGAAGTGCCAAAAGTAGATGTAGTTGATATTGGTGCACCTACATGGATCGAGAAGATTGAAAATAAAATAAGGTTTCACTTTTACCAAACATTAAAAGTACTTCCTAAAATTAAGCAATATGATTTGATTTTTGTTCATGGATCGAACAGTGCAATGCTTTTAGGTGCAATAAAACGCATATTCCGTATCCAAATGCCACCGATTTTAGACGTGGATATAAGTTCATTCCATCAAGCAAGTAAAAGTGGCATGATTCATAGACTTTCCCAGTTCTCTAGTAAAGCCTTTGATTATATGGTGTACCACACAAGCTCGCAAATTGACTATTACAAGATAGAATTTCCATGGCTGGTAAACAAATGTGAATTTATCCCACTTGGTGTTGACTACAACTATTGGAAAACAAAACAATATCCTGTGATCCCGGAGAGAAAAACTTATATTGTCTGTGTTGGGTATAGAAAGCGCGATTGGAACACACTATTGAAGGCCTATAATGAGTCGAACATTGTTGAAGAATTGTATTTGATTGGAAATCCAGATATAAAATGTGAAAATTCTAAAGTTAAAGTACTTCCGTTCATTCCAATCAGTAAGCTTATGACGTATATTACAAATGCAAAGTTTTCAGTAATTCCGTTAGATAATTTTAATTATTCCTTTGCGCAGTTGACTTTGCTTCAACAAATGGCATTGGGTGTGCCAATTCTAGCAGCAGATGTATATGCTATTCGTGATTATATAAAATGTAGTAATGGAGTAATATCTTATACCCCTTATAATGTCGAAAATCTGAAAACTAAGCTGCAAGAGCTTTCAAAATTGAAAGAAACTGATTTGCAGAAAATGGGTCAGAGTAGTATTGAATGCACAATGACAGTTTTGAGTGAGCAACAAATGGCTCAAAGATTTGAAAGGATATGCAGGATGCTTTGCAGAGGTAAAGAAATATGATTTCTGTTATTTGCGTTTGGAATAATGAGGAACAGTATCAAAATATATTGGTACACTCCCTTAATATACAGGATTGTGATTATGAGTTGATTTCAATTGATAATCGGAACCATGCTTTTACAAGTTGTGCTGCAGCCTTGAACTGGGGTGCAGATCATTCCACTGGTGAGATTTTGATTTTTACACATCAGGATATTTCTTTTGATAAAAAATCATCTCTCAAAGAATTTGGTCAGTTTATCAAGGCACATCCTGATATAATTATAGGAGCATTCGGAGCAAAACAAAAAGCGTATAGTGAAGACTACTTATGCGATACGGTTGATGAATGTTGTTTTGGTATGACGAGAGAGGTCTTTGATTCGCTGCGTTTCAATGAAAAGGTTTGCAATGGATGGCATTTGTATGCGGTTGAAATGTGTCTAAGAGCGAAAGAACGCACAAAATTCGGGGGGGGGAGGGATATGCAATCCCGGCATTCGACATTTTTCAGGAGGAAATGTCGATTTGAGCTATATGAAAAAGTTCAAGCAGCTTCTTGTTATGTATAAGCACCAAGGATATATTTGTACAACATGTAAAAAAATGCCGTGCAATATGGTGTATTATTATGCTTATTTTTTTGCTTGGAGAATCAAGAAATTGCTTATGGGAAATTTTCCTCTTGTGCAAACTGTAAAATCGTTTTTTAGTAAATGAGAGTTTTATGAAGATACAAATAAAAGTCAAGAAGAAAAATGTGCTAACAGATTTCTTGTATGTGCTATTCGTAGTTTTCTATTTGATTGCTTTACTGGTTTGGGGAATGGGCTCATCCCTATCGCAAATTCGGTATTATATACTTATGGTAGCAACTGTAGTAGCAGGGGTTGATTTAATACTGCGCAAAAACAAGTTGCGCTACGGCAAGAATATGCTATTGGTTATACCTCTTGGAGTGCTGTTTTTGTTATTATCTATGCAGAGAGCAAGTGAAGCACACCACGAAATCCTATTTAGGACATATGTACAAATTTCCTTAGTAGTTCTTCCGGCATTGTACGCATTATTTCTTATCAACCTATTAAAAATGTCTTCATTGATAAAACTAATGCAACTAACGTTAATTTGTACAGTCATTGTATATTTTATGGAGCCTGGGCATGGGATTTTGGATTTTGTAAATGTAGGTAATTGGGCGAAAATTTCGGTTATCCATTCCAACAGTTTTACGGAAAGCGATATCTGTTCGGAAGTTTTTTTCAACTTATTTGTTTTTTTTAATTTCTATAAAAATGCAAAAGGAAAAGAGATTGACTCCAATAGTGCAAGACTATGTTACAGAATTTCATTGATATTTACAATTCTGTGCTTTAAGAGACTAGCAATGCTTTGCGCAATCTGCATTGTTATTCTTAATAAAGTTATTGATTGGAGAGGTCAAATATCAAAACATCTTGTTCCGCTAATGTCAATTCTTTTTACAGTAGCAACGGTTCTGTATACAGAATTTATGAAGGGCGATTTACTTCCGGGGTTTGACGTTTACAACTTTACAACAGGGAGAGACTATATTCTATCACTTTGGGAGAGAATTGACTATATCTCCTATGGCTATGGAAGTAGCATGATTTTAATAGGGCGATACTTAGAGATGGATTTAGTTCAGATTTATATGGAACTGAACACCCTTGCCTTGTTCGCATTTGCATTTGTATTCTTTAAGATTGCGGGAACCAATGTGTATTCCATAATGACGATGACATATGCCTTTTTGAATATGCTGACCGCTTCGAGTCTTCCAGGCTCTTTGTCATGGGTCGTAGCTTTTATAACGATTGCATCGGTTTCTTCGGATAAATGTGCACGAGAACAGATTTATATTTCTGAACAAAAATCAAGAATGAAAAAGATGTTCTCAAAGAAGAAAGGTGGAAAAAGAATTGTACAGGCAAGCATATCTTATCATAGCACATAGATATGATGAAACTTTTAAAACGCTCTTGCGAATGCTGGATTGTGATGAAAATGATATTTATGTTCACATGGACCTCAAAAACAAGCAATTTGATGAGGACGATTGTAGAAAGCTGATTAAGAAAAGTAGCATCTATTTCACAAAACGTACTAGTGTGACTTGGGGAGGATATAGTCAAATCAATTCAGAACTTATTCTTTTAGAAATGGCAACAGCACATGGAAAGTACAATTATTACCACCTACTTTCAGGGCAAGATCTCCCGATTAAATCAAACAATGAAATAATGAACTTTTTTAAAAAACATCAAGGAGTTGAATTTGTAGCATTTGATAAAGAAAAGTTCAATTGCGATGATAGAGTGCGATATTTTTATCCATTGCAAGAAATGGTTGGACGAAATCGAAAAAGTTTTCTTGGAAGAATTTCTTCCGTAATGACTTTGTTTCAAAAAATCGCTCATCTTAAGAGAAATGCGAAAATTCAATTTCAAAAAGGTCCTAATTGGTTTAGTATAACAGATGATCTTGCACGATATGTTATAGAAAGAAAAGAGTGGATAAAGAAAGCATTTCATGACACGATTTGTTGTGATGAAGTCTTTTTGCAAACAATTGTTATCAATTCAGTGTTCGCTGATAGAATATATCAATATGCTAGTACTGAGAATACGGAGGAAGCAGCAATGCGTTTGGTAGATTGGGAACGTGGTGGACCCTATGTATTTAAAAACGAAGATTATTCAGAATTACTTAATTCAAACATGATTTTTGCAAGAAAATTTGACTGCCAGGCAGATAGTAATATTGTAAACAAACTTTATGCCAAGGAAAGACAAAGATGATAAAAAAATCATTGAGCTTAAATGCGATACTCAATGCAATGAGAAGTGTTTTGAATATGCTATTCCCATTGATAACGTATCCATATATCACAGCGGTTCTTTCAGTGGAAGAACTTGGAAAATATAATTTTTCATTATCAATTGTAAATTATTTTGCTCTTATTGCTGGACTTGGAGTCAGCAGCTACGCTATAAGAGAGGGGGCAAGGATACGGGAAGATGGGAGAGCATTAGCTGATTTTGCCAATCAGATGCTGGAAATCAATTTGATTTCGATGCTTACTGCATACATATTACTTTTTTGTGTGCTTGGAACCTCTAATACACTTGCTCCATATAAAGAATTAATACTTTTCTTGAGTGTACAGATGCTATTTACAACGATAGGCGTTGAATGGATATATTCTATTTTTGAAGAATACCAGTACATTACAATTCGCTCTATTTTATTTAAAGTAGCGTCGATTATACTGTTGTTTGTTTTAGTAAGAAAAGAGGGTGATGTATTTCAATATGCTGGAGTTGTAATGTTTGCAACGACAGGGTCAAATATTCTCGACGCATTTTTTGCAAGGAAATATTTTCACTTTTCTTTTGTGAATCTGAAAAAACTGAAAAAACATATTTGCCCCATTATGATCCTGTTTGCATCTAACATTGCTGTAATGGTTTATGTGTACTCTGATACAACAATGTTAGGGCTTATGACCGATGATTATACAGTGGGTATCTATGCGGTTTCTTCAAAGGTCTATAGTATGATGAAAAGCGTTTTATCTGCAGTATTGGTTGTCTCGATTCCACGACTTGCTAATTTGTATGGTGCCCAAAAAATGAGTGAGTTCAGAGACATCGTTCAAAATATTACAGATACTATTACGTTGCTTCTAGTTCCGAGTGTGGTTGGGCTGATTTTACAATCAAAAAGTATAATTCTGTTTATTTCTAATGAAAAATACTTACAAGCAACTTCATCGCTTTCGATTCTGAGCGTTGCTTTGGTTGTGTGTATGTATGGATGGATATTCAATCAATGTATTTTGTTGCCAGCACAAAAGGAAAATGTGATATTAGAAGCGACAATTATTAGTGCGGTTGCGAATGTTCTTTTAAATTTTATTTTAATCAGAATATGGAAAGAAAACGCAACAGCATTTACTACACTGGTAGCTGAGGGTATAATGCTGGGTATTTGCGGCTGGAAGAGCCGAGAAATATGCAGAGTAAAAGTTTTTAATAAAAATCTACTTACTGTATGCGTAGGCACAGCTGCTGTAGTAGGAATTTGTTTTGTTGTAAGGATGGCTGAATTTCAGAGTACTGTTGAACTCTTGATAAGTGTTGTATTATCTGGAATTGGCTACTTTATGGTTCTGATAGTATTGAAAAATGAAAATGTGCTTAAGTTGATGAAAAGACTCTTGAAGATTAAAACATGACAAGTCGAAGTGTCATAAAATGATATGGTGTTGTACAATAAAAGTTGACATAAGGAACTCAAAGGGCCAATATATAGAAAAGGACAAACAGGAGGCAACAAAAGATGGCTCGGAATCAACGAAAATACAACACGGAATATAAGGTGCAGGCCGTAAAGCTATCGAATGAAATAGGATCCTCGAAAGCAGCGGTCGAATTGGGGATACCGGTAGATACGCTGTACGGATGGGTCAAGGCTGCCAAAGAGGGGCGCTTGGACATCGGAGGTGGAGCGCATACACCGCAAACTGCAATAAGTCTGGCCGAAGAATTGAATACCCTGCGCAAGCAGGTAAAGCAGCAGGAGAAAGAAATACGGCAGCTAAAGGAAGAAAATGAATTTCTAGCAGAAGCCAGCGCTTTTTTCGCCGCCAGCCGTCGGAAGTCAGCAAAGGGCAGCGAATGAAATTCATCGCCCTAAAAACAGAATGATATTGACAATATCAATGTGTTAGCACCAACCTATCTTGTTCGCGCTGTTCTCGTTTTTACTTTTTCTAACCCTTGCAATTTCCAAACCATAATGCTATACTCGAACTATAGAATTGAAAGTGTGAGGTGGTACTTATGCCCAGAACGAAAGGTAGCAAAAACAAGAAGTCTTTGACGGTTGATTATGCAGCGCTTATTGCGGAAAAGCAGGCTGAAAAGGATGCTGCGGCTAATGAAATTGCAGCTGTTGCTGCAAATATCGAAGAGCTGAAAGCAGAACTAAAAAGCAAGAAGACTGCCGCAAAGAAGCTCGACAAGGAGTTGGCTAAATTGGTGGCCAAGAAGGCCGCTGTTGAGGCTGCGGCTGCTGAGGCTGCAAAGCGCGGTGAGGCAGAGGCCATGCTGAAGAAGCTTCTTGCCGAGGGCATGAGTGCCGATGAAATCATTGATAAGCTGAAATAATCAGCAACAGCCGTGCATGAGTTGCACGGCTGTTTTAAGAGGCAACCATATAGATTGTGACGCAGTAATATGACACGCCTTCTATATGAACTAAACTCAATTCCAGCCCTTCAATCGTAGTAGCCCCCTCCCCTACCCCATTTCAGCAAGGAGCCCGATTCCGTGAAAACAGCTTGCAACTCTGATAAAGCCATGTCATCAAATCAACCTCATTCAGATGACGCCCAAAATCCAAGAAAACCGAATCACGATGCGCAGGGACTGCTCCGCCGCCAGATGCAGCAGGTTGTGCTGCTGTATGGTTCCGGGAAGAGCCACCCTTCCCTGCAGAGGATTGCGGATGAGCTGGCTTTGAACCCCATCAAGGTGCGCAAGTTATTAATCACCGCCGGCGTATATAGGTCTGACATAGCCGCTCGGGTCAATGAGCGATTCTCTGCGTATGAACGGGAAGGCATGCCTCATAAGGACGCTATCGCCTTCACTGCGCGGGATATGCAGCTTTCCACATCCTCGGTGGCTTCGTACCTACCCTACAGCAAATGCCTGTACTTCCCTGCCGAAACCGCTGCAGACAACCTAAGCACCGGTGCCGAACGCCAACGCCGTTATATTGCTGTGCAGCGCTTGCGGGAAAATCCCACGGAGAAAACTCTTTGGAACTGCGTCGTTGCTTTTCGCAATTATCCATTTACAACGCTTTCCGGCTTGCCATTCGCTTACGACCTGAAAATGGGACGCCACGGCAAATTTATTAAAGAGCTGTGGATCACCCGGCGCGAGAACAGCAAAAGTCTTACCTGGAGTTCCGTATTGCTGGCTTTCCGAAATATTGAAAAAATCGGTGCTGAAGTCGAACGCCCTAAGGCACTCGGCGATATACGGGGCGTTTCGTACATTTACGCACTGTTCTGCCGATTTGGACTAATAAGGGCACCCCATGGTACGACATAGCCAGCAAGGGACTGCTCTTGCGCGGAAATTGATCGACTACATGGAAACGCACGATGGCTGTGCTGAGTGTTATCCCTATGATATCATTGAGGAGCTAAAGAGCACATTCTGGTTGGAGTAATCCCATCATAGTTTTCCGTACAAAAAAGCTCTGCCAGCGAACTGGCAGAGCAGGGATCCTGTGAATTACTGGGTTGAAATACATTTGCCCTGGGATGGCATTAAAGTGCTATCCCTACTGGCCCGATTTCAAGCCCCATTATGTACTCAAGGCAAGTATTTCACTTATTATTTTCTTTGTTTTCAGACCTCTCCTTTTCTTTGCTCACGAATTCCCGCAGATCTTCCCAAAAGCAAGACATCAAATGATCCATCATGTTCATATACTCTCTTTCATTGTCCCAGTAATAAATCATACAAATAGCGCGCATTAAACTGTAGTAGACAGCCATGATCCACACCAAGTCATCTTCATACTCCATTGCCCTGTGAAAATGATAATCAAAAGAACACATAGTTTTCCTCCTTCATTTTAGCGGCGTGCCTTCTTGTTAATTCTTTTAATGGCATTATTGATATTAGATTCCGAACAATGCAATTCCTTTGCGGCCATGTTGCGGGACATCTTCAAGCACAACGCCAAGATTTCATTTTCCTTTTCTGTAAGTTGTGCGCGTAACCGCTCTGCGTCCGCAACGAGCTCCGCATAACGAAACCAACGATCCACCTCTGGGTCATACAATTGATCTTCCACATCGTCCAACGGGCTTACATTTTCCCGTGGTTTATGCTTCCTGTAATATTCGTAGGCATGCCATTTCATTCCATAAGCTCCTTCATTTCCAAGTCGTGTCTGACATGGAATGGGTGGTTTGCAAAGGGATGCAGCTGCTCTATTGGTATGGTTTCCTCCGCACCGTAGAGGTACGGAACTGCGTTTATACTCATAGTTCTGCGTGCTCCTGACTTGTAGATTTTCGGGTAAATTCGGGCCCCGAAATGTACATCGGAAACCCTGTACATTTTTGCGAAAATGTATTCATACGGTCAAAACAATAAAAAAAGTCCCTAATTGCGATAAAAGCAATTAGGGACTTAACAGGTTATTATAGATCGACCTTAGAATTCAGGTCTTTCCACATTCCCGTCCAAAGCACGCAGCAACGCCAATTCCTATAAGGATGTACCCCTATTGGAAGCCATTGCAGCGCTTAAAACCAACCTGCAAATTACTTGCGGGGATTTTTAATTGCTGCCTGCGCAGCGGCCAGGCGGGCGATGGGAACACGGTAGGGAGAGCAGCTGACGTAGTCCAGACCAACATTGTGGCAGAACTCAACACTGCTGGGGTCGCCGCCGTGCTCGCCGCAGATGCCCAGACCCAAGTTCGGGTTGGTGGCGCGGCCATCAGCAGCAGCCATCTTGACCAGCTTGCCGACGCCGATCTGATCCAGGTGCTGGAACGGATCACTCTCGTAGATCTTGTTGTCGTAGTAAGCAGTCAGGAACTTGGCAGCGTCGTCACGGCTGAAGCCGAAGGTCATCTGGGTCAGGTCGTTGGTGCCGAAGCTGAAGAAGTCAGCTTCCTTGGCGATCTCGCCTGCGGTCAGGGCAGCGCGAGGAATCTCGATCATGGTGCCGACCTCGTACTTCATGTCGACGCCAGCGGCAGCAATCAGGGCATCAGCAGTCTTGACGATGACGTCCTTGACGTACTTCAGCTCCTTGACCTCGCCAACCAGAGGAACCATGATGTGCGGGGTGATCATCTTGCCAGTCTCGGCAGAAACCTTCAGGGCAGCCTTGATGACAGCATTGGTCTGCATCTCGGCGATCTCCGGGTAGGTGACGGCCAAACGGCAGCCACGGTGGCCCATCATGGGGTTGAACTCGTGCAGGCTGACAACGACATTGTTCAGCTCATCGGTGGTCATGCCCATATCCTTGGCCAGAGCAGCGATGTCCTCGGGCTTGGTGGGCAGGAACTCATGCAGCGGCGGATCCAGATAACGAATGGTCATCGGACGGTCGCCCATGATGCGGTACATAGCGGTGAAGTCGGCCTCCTGGAACGGCTCAACCTTGGCCAGAGCGGTCTTGCGCTCCTCAACGGTACGGGCGCAGATCATCTCACGGACAGCGGCGATGCGGTCCTCGGCGAAGAACATATGCTCGGTACGGCACAGACCGATGCCCTCAGCACCCATGTCAACGGCGTTCTGGGCGTCGCGCGGGTTGTCGGCGTTGGTCATGACCTTCATCTGGCGGTTGGCGTCAGCCCAGCCCATGAAGCGCTTAAAGTTAGCGTTCTCGGTGGAAGCGACAGTAGCAATCTGGCCCTCGTAGATGTTGCCGGTGGAGCCGTCAATGCTCATCCAGTCACCCTCATGGAAGGTGTGGCCGTTGATGGTGACGACCTTGGCATCGTAGTCGATGGCGACGTCGTTGTCATTGCCGCAGCCGGAGACGCAGCAGGTGCCCATGCCGCGGGCGACAACAGCAGCGTGGCTGGTCATACCACCGCGGACGGTCAGGATGCCCTGAGAAACCTGCATACCGACGATATCCTCGGGAGAGGTCTCGAGACGGACCAGAACGACCTTCTTCCAAGCGTCGTCCTTGACCTTCTCCTCTGCATCCTCAGCAGAGAAGACAACGCGGCCGCAGGCAGATCCCGGAGAAGCAGCCAGGCCCTTGCCGATAGCCTCGGCAGCCTTCAGAGCGGCAGCGTCAAACTGCGGGTGCAGCAGGGTGTCCAGCTGCTTGGGCTCAACGCGCAGAACAGCGGTCTTTTCGTCGATAACGCCCTCGTCGACCAGGTCGCAGGCAATCTGCAGAGCAGCCTGGGCGGTACGCTTGCCGTTACGGGTCTGCAGCATGAAGAGCTTGCCATCCTCGATGGTGAACTCCATGTCCTGCATATCCTTGTAGTAGTTCTCGAGGCGGGTTGCGATCTCAACGAACTGATCGTAGACCTCGGGCATCTCCTCATGCAGCTTGCTGATGGGAGAGGGAGTACGGATACCAGCGACGACATCCTCGCCCTGGGCATTGATCAGGTACTCGCCCATCAGCTTCTTCTCGCCGGTAGCGGGGTTACGGGTGAAGGCAACGCCGGTGCCGGAACGCATACCGGAGTTACCGAAGGCCATCTGCTGCACGTTGACAGCGGTGCCCCACTCGTAGGGGATCTCGTTCATCTTACGATAAACGTTGGCGCGGGGGTTGTCCCAAGAACGGAAGACGGCCTTGACAGCGCCAATCAGCTGCTCTTTGGGGTCCTGGGGGAACTCTTCGCCCTGCTTCTCCAGGTAAATCTGCTTGAATTCCTTGACCAGTTCCTTCAGGTCGTTGGCGTCCAGCTCAACGTCCTGCTTCACGCCCTTGCGCTCCTTCATGGCGTCGATGCGCTCCTCAAAGAAGCTCTTGCCCAGCTCCATGACGACGTCAGAGTACATCTGGATGAAGCGGCGGTAGCAGTCATATGCAAAGCGGGGGTTGTTGGTCTTCTTGGCCAGGCCTTCAACAGCCTGGTCGTTCAGGCCCAGGTTCAGGATGGTGTCCATCATGCCGGGCATGGACTGACGTGCACCGGAACGGACGGAAACCAGCAGGGGGTTCTCGATGGAGCCGAAGGTCTTACCGGTCTGCTCCTCAAGGATGCCCATGTATTTGAAGATATCCGCCTTGATCTCATCGTTGATTTCGCGGTTGTCGGCGTAGTACTGGGTGCAGGCCTCGGTGGTGATGGTGAAGCCCTGCGGAACCGGCATACCGGCGTGGGTCATCTCGGCCAGGCCGGCGCCCTTACCACCCAGAGTGTTCTTCATGGTGGTCTGGTCGCCGCCGAAGGCGTCATGGCCCTCTTTGAACAGGTACAAGAATTTCTTGCTCATAGTTACCTCCCAAATTGGTGACGTGTTTGCATCACATAAATCATGTTTGCATAGTCCATTATAACAGACCGAAAGACAGATTTCCAGTAGATTGTTAAAAAAATGCTCAATAGTTTCGCCGAAAAGTAGACAAACTTTTTCGGTTTGCCTATTGCAATTTGCACAAAAATCATGTAAACTATAATGGGTGGGAAGTTTGAAATATTTTTCAATTCCTTGTTTTTGTGGTAAATACAAAAGGGAACGGATGCGGTGTCCGTTCCCTTTTTTCATCTGGTTTTCTTTTTGTAGTATGTTACCGCCATACCGGCCAGGGCCAGCGCTGCGATTCTCTGCATCAGGGTGTTTCGAGGTTTCATGGGGGTTCTCTCCTTCTTCTACTGCATCTTACGGCTACAGTATAACATTTCCCGCTGTAAAGCATAATAAATTTTCTTATGAAAAAGATGTACTTTTTCATGATTCTTTTCCTTTCACAGAACTTTTTCTGGGAAATTGCGTCGAAAGGCGTTTTTCGGCTTGCTAAAATCCGCCGGGTGTTATACAATATATGGGTATCAGAGTTTCGCGGGCACAGCGGCCCGCCCCTGACTGCAAACCGTATATAAAGGAAGATGCTCATGTCTACCGCAAAAGAGAAATTTGAACTGACGCAGCAGCGCTACGCTGCCACCTTTGAGCGCCACCTGGATAACGGCGTGAATTTCATCAGCCGCGATGTCTATATTGAGCCGGAGGTCGTCATTGCCCCCGGTGCCACCATCCTGCCCGGCTGCATCCTGCGCGGCAAGACCGTCATTGACGCGGACTGCGTCATCGGCCCCAACACCCTGCTGGAGAATACCGTCGTGGACGCAGGCTCCACCATCAACGCCAGCCAGTGCTATGACAGCCACATCGGCCCCAACAACAAGATTGGGCCCTTCACCCATGTACGCACTGGCACCAAGACTGCCGAGGGCTGCCATCTGGGCGCTTATGTCGAGACGAAGAACGCCGACTTTGCCGAGGGCAACACCGTCAGCCACCTGACCTACATCGGCGACGCCACCGTGGGCAAATACTGCAACTTCGGCTGCGGCACCGTCACCTGCAACTATGATGGCGAGGGCAAGTTCCACACCACCATCGGCGACTATGCCTTCATCGGCTGCAACACGAACCTTGTCGCGCCGGTCACGGTGGGCGACCACGCCTTCACCGCCGCCGGTTCCACCATCGGCCACGACGTGCCCGCCGGTGCGTTGAGCATTGAGCGCGCCAAGCAGGCCGAGATCGAGGGCTGGGGCGAGAAGAAGCTGGAAAAGTACATCGCCAAAAAGCAGAAGCTGGAAGCGGAAAAGAAAGCGAAATAATATTGCAGGGGGGCAGCGTCCTCGACGCCCCGCGGCAAAGCGTACCAACACGACAAAGGACACACTATGTTAGGAATGACCTCTGGGGCAGACTGGCTGATTGCCGGGCTGGGCAACCCCGAACCGAAATACGACGGCACACGCCACAACGCCGGGTTTGAAGCGCTGGATTATCTGGCCGCCCAGTGGGGGTGCAGCATCACAAAAGCCAAGTGGCAGGGCCTGTACGGCACCGCCCAGGTGGGGCAGCACAAGGTCGTGCTGCTCAAACCGCTGACCTATATGAACCTCAGCGGCCAGAGCATTGCCCCCGCCGCAAACTTTTACAAAATCCCCGCCGACCACGTCATCGTCCTGTGCGACGATATCACCCAGGAGCCGGGGCATCTGCGCATCCGGCCCCACGGCTCGGCGGGCGGGCACAATGGGCTGAAAAGCATCATCGCCAGCCTGGACACCGAGAACTTCAACCGCATCCGTATCGGCATCGGGGCCAAGCCAAACCCGCAGTACGATCTGGCCGCCTGGGTGCTGGGCAAGCTGCCCCCCGCGGACCGCAAAGCCATGACCGACCGCTACCCGGACATTGAGGACGCCTGCAAGCTGCTGATGGACGGCAATTTGCAGTACGCCCAAAACAAGTTCAACCACTAAGGGGACGTTTAACCATGAGTGAATTACGCAAAAAAGCCATGACCCGCCTGGCCATCTGTGCGGTGGCCCTGGTTGCCAGCATCATTTTCAGCGTGCTGCTGCTCACCGGCACTTTTGACGGCAAGACCGACAGCGGTGACGCGGCCCCTGCGACGAGCGACACCACCTCTGCCGCAGCAGGCGTGAATGACCCGACTGCCGACAGCTTCACCGCAGAGGCCACCGGCGACACCGCCGACCCCCCTGCCGAGGAGCAGCCTGCCGAAGAGCAGCCCGCTGAGCCTGAGCCTACCCCGGAGCCGACCCCCGTGCCCACCTTTGACGGCCTGAGCGTGCAGCCCACCACCTATTACAATGAGGGCGAGCAGCCCAGCTACACCACCCCCGGTGATTCCGGCATGAACCTGCGTGCAGGCCCCGGCACCGACTACGACAAAGTGACCAGCGTGCCCGCCGGGACCGGCGTGACCGCCCTGGGCACCAACGAGGACGGCAGCTGGGTCGTAGTCAACTACGACGGCAAATACGGCTGGCTCAAGACCGAATTTTTGAGCTGATAAGCTATGTTCAACGCACTTTTTACCAAAACCGAAGAATACGCAAAACTGGCGCAGGCGCTCGGGGGACCGGGGGCTTGCGCCTTATTTGGCATTCCCGGGGCAGGGCGGGCGCTGGTCTACGCCGCGCTTTCCCAGGCACTGGACAGGCCGCTCTGCATCGTGACCCCCGGCGAGGCCGAGGCCACCCGCTTTGCGGGCGACCTGAACGCGCTGGGCGTGGCGGCGGCGGTGTTCCCCGCCCGCGACTATGTGCTGCGCCCCATTGAGGGTACAGCCCGTGAGTACGAGTACCGCCGCCTGGCCGTGCTGGGCGATCTGGTCGGCGGCCGTCTGCAGGCCGTCTGCGTGCCGGACGAGGGGCTGACCCAGGGCACGACGCCCCGGGCCGAGTTCTGCGCCAACACCCGCACGCTGCACCCCGGCGATACCCTGCCCCGCGCCGACCTGACGGCGCTGCTCTACGGCGCAGGCTACACCCGGCGCGACCAGGTGGACGGGCCGGGCCAGTTTTCCATCCGCGGCGACATTGTGGATATCTACGCGCCCGACATGAAACAACCCGCGCGTCTCGAGTTCTGGGGCGACGAGATCGACACGATGCACAGCTTTGACCTGGCCACCCAGCGCCGGGATGAACCAATCGAAAAAATCTACGTCTCCCCCGCCCGGGAGGTACTGTTCGGTTTGCCCGGCGAGGCCGCCGAGCTGATCCGCGCGGTCATCAAAAAAGCCCGCGGCAAGCGGCGCACTGCACTGGAAAGCTGCACGGCCAGCGACCTGGCCCAGCTGGACGGCGGCGCGATGCCGGTGAACATGGACAAATATCTGTCCCTGCGCTACCCTGAGCCTGCAACGATTTTAGACTATTTCGACGACCCGCTTCTGATTCTGGAAGAGCCCGCGTCCCTGCGGGAGGCCGAGCGTGCCACCGCCTACCGCCGCAGCGAGGAGCTTTCCGCCCTGCTGGAGGACGGCGTGCTGGCCCCCGGGCTGGATAAGCTCTACGCCGAGAGCAGCTGGCTCTGGGCGCAGACGAGCACCCACCGTACGCTCTGTGCCGAGAATTTTGCCCGTAGTATGCCCGATGTGCCCTTGAAAGCCATCGTCAACGCGCCCGCCCACACGCTGCCCACCTGGGGCGGCGAGGTCGCAGCACTGCTGGAGGACATCCAGCCGCTTTGCAGCGGCGGCGCGGCAGTCACGATCATGGCTGGCACGCCCCGCGCGGCGGCGGGCCTGGCAGCGGACCTGCGCACCAAGGGGCTGAACGTCACCACCGACGCGGAGGCCGAGCCATCCGCCGGGATGGTGCAGATCCTGCCGGGGCAGCTCTCCGCCGGGTGCAGCCTGCCCTTTGCCAAGTTCGCGCTCTTCACAGCGCGGGCCTTCGGCGTGAGCGGCGCGCAGAAAAAGAAAAAGCGCAGCAAAGATGCGCTGAACAGTCTGAGCGAAATCTCGGTGGGCGACCTGGTCGTACACCAGAACCACGGCATTGGCCGGTATGCGGGCATCCAGCGGATGGCCGTGCAGGGCGTCACCAAAGATTACCTGCGCATTGAGTACGACAAAAAGGACGTGCTCTATGTGCCTGTTACCCAGCTGGATCTGCTGTCCCGCTACACCGCGCCGGGCGACAGCGACAATGTGAAGTTGAGCCGCCTGGGCGGCAATGACTGGGCCAAGACCCGCAAAAAGGTCAAGGCCGCCACGGAGCTGATGGCGAAAGAGCTGATTGAGCTGTACGCCCGCCGCAAGCAGGCCCACGGCTACGCCTTCCCCTCCGACGATACCTGGCAGGGCGATTTTGAACAGCGCTTCGCCTACGAGGAAACGCCCGACCAGCTGACCTGCGCGGCGGACATCAAGCACGATATGGAGGAGCCGTGGCCGATGGACCGCCTGCTCTGCGGCGATGTCGGCGTCGGCAAAACCGAGGTTGCGCTGCGGGCGGCGTTCAAGTGCGTGATGGGCGGCAAGCAGTGCGCCATCCTGGCCCCCACCACAATTTTGGCGTGGCAGCACTTTAACACGGCGCTGACCCGGATGGAGTCCTTCCCCATCCGTATCGGGCTGTTGTCCCGCTACCGCACGCCGAAGGAGCAAAAAGAGACGCTGCGCGGTTTAAAAGACGGCACGGTGGATATCGTTGTGGGCACGCACCGGCTGCTGTCCAACGATGTAAAGTTCCACGATCTGGGCCTTGTCATCATCGACGAGGAGCAGCGCTTCGGCGTCAAGCATAAAGAGAAGCTCAAAGAAAACTTCATCGGTGTCGATATGCTGACCCTGTCGGCCACGCCGATCCCCCGCACGCTGAACATGGCGCTGTCCGGCATCCGCGATATGTCCACGATTGAACAGCCGCCGTTCGAGCGTCAGCCCATCGAGACTTATGTGCTGGAATACGACGAGGGCATCGTCTCGGAAGCCATTCGCAAGGAGCTGGCCCGCGGCGGGCAGGTCTACTACCTGCACAACCGTGTGGATACCATCGACGAGTGCGCGGCCCGCATCGGCAAGCTGATACCGGGCGCGCGCATCGGCATTGCCCACGGCAAGATGACGGAAGAACAGATTTCGTCGGTGTGGCAGCAATTACTGGACAATGAAATCGATGTTCTTGTCTGCACGACGCTGATCGAGACCGGCGTCGATGTGCGCAACTGCAACACGCTGATCATCGAGAATGCAGACCGGATGGGCCTGTCGCAGCTGTACCAGATACGCGGCCGCGTGGGGCGTTCCTCCCGCAAGGCGTATGCGTATTTCACGTTTACACGCGATAAAGTGCTGACAGAAATTGCCGCCAAGCGGCTTTCGGCCATCCGGGAGTTCACCTCCTTCGGCTCGGGTTTCCGCATCGCCATGCGCGATTTGCAGATACGCGGTGCGGGCAGCCTTTTGGGCCACAGCCAGCACGGCCATATGGAGGCCGTGGGCTACGATCTGTACGTGAAGATGCTGGGCCAGGCCATTGCCACGGCCCGCGGCGAGGCCCCGGCCCCAGACAAGAGCGACTGCCTTGTGGATATCACGGTGGACGCCTTCCTGCCGGAGGACTACATTCCGGACGCCGCCGGGCGCATCGAGGCCTACAAGCGCATTGCGGCCATCGAGACGACCACCGACGCAGAGGATGTGCTGGACGAACTCATCGACCGTTACGGCAGCCCGCCCAAGAGCGTGCAGGGGTTGGTGGATGTATCTCTCATCCGCGTGACGGCGGCCCGCGTTGGCATTGCGGAGATCGTACAGCGCGGCGACCAGCTGATCTTGTATAGTGATATCGTCGGTCCGCGCCAGTTGGAGCAGGTCATGGCGCAGTACCCGCACCGGGTCCTGTACAACGCCCTGGGCCGCCCCTATTTCAGCCTGCGTGTCCAGAAGGGCGAGAACCCGCTGGTACTGCTGCGGGATGTGGTCACGCTGCTGCCGGGGGCATGAGTTTGCGGGGGTTTTATTCCTTTTCTTAAAAGAAAAAGAACCGAAAAGAATTTTAAACAAAATAGAAATAGCCACGGTTTACAGGGTCGTTCTGTAAACCGTGGCTTATTTTTTGCGGCAAGCGGGCAAAGCCCCTTTACTCAAACACGTTTTCCTTATCCTCGGCCGTTTGTTCCCTTGGGTTGCCCTCAGCGTCGATGCCTCGCTTATCCAGCGTGTAATGCACAAACTCCTGGGCCAGGCCGTAGAGCGTGGCGAACACCGGCACACCGACGACCATACCGACGATGCCGAACAAATCGCCGCCCACCACGATGGAGAACAAAATCCACAGGGCAGAAATACCGATGGACGAGCCTAAGATCTTCGGGCCGATGAAGTTGCCGTCCAGCTGCTGGATGACAAGGATGAGCACACCGAAAATAACCGCCTGGATGGGGTCGACCAGCAGCAGGATAAAGATGCTGGGAATTGCGCCGATGAAGGGGCCGAACACCGGGATGATGTTCGTGATGCCGATAAACACACTGATGAGCAGTGCAAAGTCCAGCCGCAGGATCGTCATTGCCACAAAGGTGATGACGCCGATGATGGCCGAGTCGATGATCTTGCCGACGAAGAACCCGGTAAAGTTCACGTTGGCGTAATGGCAGATGCGCAGCGTATTGTCAGCCGCTTTCTCCGGCAAAAAGGCGTGGGTCAGCGTGCGCAGCTGGTGGAGCAGATGCTCTTTATCCGCCAACATATAGATACTGGCCGCCACCGAAGTAAAGATGCCCACAAAGTTGGACGCCACGCTGCCGATGCTGTCCACGATCTGCGGCATGGCGGCGGTCGCCAGGCTGTACACTTCCTTGACCATGGCCTCAGAATCGTCCAGCATTTTGATAGCCTGCTGCAAGTCGATGCCGTAGCGATCCTGCATCATGACCAGTAGATCCTGCACGCCCTGTATGTAGCTGGGGAAGTTCGTAAACAGCATGACGATACTGTTCACGATCTGCGGGATGACCAGCCATGCCAGCAGCACGATCAACAGGATCGCCACGGCATAGGCCATCAGAATAGCAATGCCGCGTGTCTTGTTTTTTTCCTTGAACAGCTTGTGGTAAAAGAATTTCACCATCGGATCCAGGATGTAGGCAATGACCACGCCGCCCGCAAACGGCGACAGAATCCCGATAAAGAAGCCGATTTTGCCCAGGAAATACCCGAGGTTGTTTAAAATCAGATAAAATGCGATACAGGCCCCGACCACGCAGAACCAATCCAATATCGTCTCCGGCTTTTTGGACCAGATATGTTCGTCTTTCAAGCGCTCCGCCCCTTTTTATACCATATTAGTAGTATTGTAAGCGCTGCGGGCGTACATTGCAAGAGATAACCTGTTAATTTTGTGTGTCCATGGGCGGGAAATCCCGGTCGAGGGCATCTGCGTCCAGGCCGCGGGCTGCCAGCCCGGCCCCCACCGCCTGCTTGAGCAGCGCCGCTACCACAGCCAGCGTGGGCACGCCCAGCGCCATGCCCGGGATGCCAAACCAAGCACCGCCCACCACAATGGCCAGCAGTACACCCAACCCCGGCAGGCCGGTGGCCCCGCCCAGGATGCGCGGCGCAATGAAGTTGCCGTCCACCTGCTGCACTACCAAAATGATGATGGCAAATTCTGCCGCTTTCCAGGGCGATTCCAGCAGCAGGATGACAATACCCGGCACCGCGCCGAGGAACGGCCCCAGCACCGGCACAATGTTCGTCACGCCCACCAGCACTGCCAGCAACGGGGCGTACTCCAGCCCAAAAATCGACATGAGGGCGAAGGTTTCCCCGCCCACCAGCAGGGCATCCACAAGCTGCCCGCCCAGATAGCCGCTGAAGATCCGGTTTGCCAGCGTGCAGACAGCCAGCACACTGCCCGCCGCCCGGGGCGGCAGCGCTGCCCGCAGGCAGGTGTGCGCGGCGTGCAGCAGATTTTCTTTGCCGGAGAGCAGGTAGATACTGACCGCCAGCGCCACAAAGGCATTGGCGGCGGCGCCTGCAGCATCCCCCGCCGCGCGGGCCGCCGCCTGGGCCGCCTGGCGGGAGAGCGACGCGAACCAGCCTTGCAGCTCACGCCCCACGGCCTGCACCAGCTGTTCCGCCGTGGCTATGTCGATGCCGAAGGTCGCCTGCACCCAGAGCAAGAGTTGGCGGATGGTCTCCTCATAGGCGGTCAGCCGTCCGGCAAAGGCGGTGATGCTTTGCACCAGCTGGGGCACGACCAACGCCGCCAGCAGTGCCAGCACGCCGAAAAACAGCGCGTAGCTGGCCCCCATCGCCCAGCCGCGCCGCCCGCCAAACAGTTTTTGTGCAAAAAAGCGCGTAGGAATGTCGAGCACGTAGGCCAGCACCAGCCCCCAGCCGAAGGGTGCCAGCAGCGCCAGCAGACCGCCCAGCGCCATCAGGGCCGCGGGCAGCCGTGCCACAGCGGCAAACAGCAGCGCCGTCCCCGCCGCCAGCACCAGCCAATCCCCCATCGTGCTCGGCGGGCGGTCAAAATATTTTTTCATTGTGGTTCCTCCTCTTTTATGCTGCACTGGGTTTACCGCACAATTTACGGAAAGTTAGTAGTATTGTAAGTGCTGCGGGCGTACATTGCAAGCGCTAACCTGTTAATTATATGTGTCCATGGGTGGGCGGTCAAAATATTTTTTCATTGTGGTTTCTTTCCTTTTATGCTACACTGGTTTTACCGCACAATTTACGGAAAGTCGGTGGTTTTCATGAAAATCCTCGTCAGCGCCTGTCTGCTGGGCGTCGCCTGTAAATATTCCGGCGGCGACAACGTCTGCCCCGCCCTGCTGAATGCCGTGCAGCACAGCGGCCATACCTTTATCCCCATCTGCCCCGAGGTCTACGGCGGCCTGCCCACGCCGCGCCCGCCGGCCGAGCGCACCGGGGACTGCGTGCTGACCGAAACCGGCACTGACGTGACTGCGCAATATCAGCGCGGTGCCGAGGCCGCCTTGCAGCTGGCCCGGCTGACCGGGTGCGAGGCGGCCATCTTAAAAGCCAACAGCCCTAGCTGCGGCTGCGGCACGATCTACGACGGCACATTCCGGCACCGCAAAATTGCCGGGGATGGGGTGACGGCGGAATTGCTGCAAGCGCACGGGCTTTGCGTTTACAACGAGGATAATTTCAGCGAATTATTGCGTTATGTATAGTCTTGCGCAACCATTTACATTTTTACCCCGCAACTAATTCTTGACAGCGCAGCGGCAGAATGTTAAAGTAGTGATAAATACATTTTTCCTGCCGAAAGGAGTACCGCCATGTGGTTTGATACGATCCTCTGGCTTGTCGCCATTGTTGCTTTTATCGCCGTGGAAGCCGCCACCACTGCCCTTGTGTCGGTGTGGTTCGCGGTGGGCGCGGCAGCGGCCATGGCAGCGAGCTTTTTCAACATTGGCTTCGGCTGGCAGGCGCTTGTTTTTGCCGTCGTATCGGCCATTACGCTGGCGCTGATGATTCCCACCCTTGCCAGCCGCCGAGGTGAGCACAAAGCCCCTGTCACCAACGGTTCCCCGCTGACCATCGGCAAACAGGGCGTTGTGCTGGTGGATATTGAGCCGGGCACCCTCGGCCGCGTGCGGGTGGACGGCCTGGATTGGCAGGCCCGCGCCGAAACGCTGCTGCCAAAAGGCGAGCGCTGCAAGGTCGTGGCCGTGGACGGTGCCATTCTCATCGTAGTTCCTGTGACCGTCAACGCGGCCGCAGAGTAAGTTCCAAAAGAAAAAGGAGGAATCCCCATGCTGTTGATTTTTGCCATTCTGCTGATTATTATTCTGGTAGTTTTGGTGCGCTGCATCGTCATTGTTCCCCAGTCCAACGCCTACGTCACCGAGTGGCTCGGCGTCTATAAGGACACCTGGGGCGCAGGCCTGCACATCCGCACGCCGTTTGTTGAGCGCATCTCCCGCAAAGTTTCCCTGAAGGAGGAAGCCGCCGACTTCCCCCCGCAGCCCGTCATCACCCGCGACAACGTCACCATGATGATCGACACCGTCGTTTTCTTCCAGGTGTTTGACGCCAAAATGTACGCCTACGGCGTCAACCGCCCGATCCAGGCCATCGAGAACCTGTCCGCCACGACTCTGCGTGACATCATCGGCTCGATGACGCTGGACGAGACGCTGACCAGCCGCGACCTCATCAACACAAAGATCACCGCCAGCCTGGACGAAGCCACCGACCGCTGGGGCATCAAGGTCAACCGCGTTGAGCTAAAAAACATCGAGCCTCCGGTGGAAATCCGCCAGGCTATGGAAAAGCAGATGAAGGCCGACCGCGAGAAGCGCGCCTCGATCCTGCTGGCCGAGGGCGAAAAGCAGGCCGCCATCACCCGTGCCGAGGGCGAAAAGGAGTCCGCCATCCTGCGCGCCGAGGCTGTCAAGCAGCAGCGCATCCGCGAGGCCGAAGGTGAAGCCGAGGCCCTGCTGACCGTGCAGAAAGCCCAGGCCGACGCCATCCGCATGATCAACGAGGCGAACCCCAACCACAACTACCTGGCCCTGCGCAGCATGGAAGCCATGGAGAAGGTTGCCGACGGCAAGGCCACGAAGCTGATCGTGCCCAGCGATATGCAGAACCTGGCCGCCACCGTCTCCGCCATCAAGGAGATTTCCGGCGAAGTGACCGAATAAAATTTGGCATTCTGTTTTCCCTGCCCGCGGTGTTCTGCCGCGGGCAGCTTTTGTTGTGGTGGTCGATGCACGCATCCGCCCTGCACAGTAAAAATCCCACCAAATCTTCTTGCGTTTTCCACAAAATCAGGTTATAATATAAGCAGATTAGTATGCCATTTTGCGCAAACTATACAAAAATAATTGTGAGGTGTATCAGTATGAAGGAACCTATGGTCATTACTATGGCGCGTGAGTACGCATCCGGCGGCAGCGAAATCGCACAGGCCGTCGCAGATAAGCTGGGTATCCCCCTGTACAATAAGGAGCTGATCACCCTTGCCGCCAAAAAAAGCGGCCTGACCGAGGAGGCCATCGCCGCCAGCGAGAACCAGCGCAGCGGCAGCCTGATTTACAGCCTGTACATGATGGGCAACACCATGCCCCTGGCCGACCAGGTCTATATTTTGCAGAGCAACGTCATTAAAGAGCTGGCTGCCCAGGGTCCCTGCGTCATTCTGGGCCGCTGCGGCGACTATGTCCTGCGGGAGCGCCCGAATGTGCTGCGCACCTTTGTCTATGCGCCGCTGGATGCTCGCATCGGGTTTGCCAAGAGCCGCCCCGACGCCAAGGATATGCCCGACCGCCTGTGGGAGACCCAGCTGGCCAAGCATGACCGCGCCCGCGCGAGCTACTACAACTACTACACCGAGAACCGCTGGGGCGAGGCCAAAAACTACGACCTGTGCTTGAATGCCACCCTGGGCCGCGAAGCCTGCGCTGACCTGATCGTCGCGGCGGCCAAGGCCATGCAAGCGGCCAACAAGTAAAAACCGGAAGGAGCCACCCGCCATGCTGCGCTATGTCAAAAGCGGAATGATGCTGTTGAGCATCGCCTATATCGTCATCGGTATGATGCTGCTCATCATGCCCCAGACCAGCCTGCTCTGGATCTGCTACGCTTTCGGGGCCGTCGTGCTCATCACCGGCATCGTCTGCCTGATCCAGTACGCCCGCATCCGCGGCACAGGCTTTACTGCGCCGTTCATGCTGGTGGGCGGCGTCATCACGGCGGGGCTGGGCATCTTTACGCTGGCGAAACCGCAGGTGGTGGCGAGCTTTCTCCCCATCGTGTTCGGCATCTTCATCGTTGTGGACGGTTTGAGCCGCATCGGCAGTGCCATCGACCTTGCCAAGCGCAAGGGACAGAAATGGTGGGTGCTGCTGCTGCTCAGCATCGTCTCTGTTGCGCTGGGCATACTGCTGGTGCTGCATCCGTTTGGTGCGGCTGTCAGCGTCGTGATGGTGTGCGGTATTCTGCTGATCGTCGAAGGTGCGATGAACTTAGGTTGCATTCTGTATGCTGCCATGGAGCTGCGCACGCTGGACCGCATGGCGACTGCTGCCGCCAACGCTGCCATGTCCGCCATCGGTGACGCCCTGGACGAGGCCGAAGCCGCCGAGTCCCCCGCCGACGCCCCGGTCGTTTACGACGCCGAGAGCAAGGATGTGTCGGAGGACGGTGAATAACCGTTCCGTGACACCGTAGGGGCGCATTCTATATGCGCCCGCAGCGCCGTGCCATCAGCAAACGGGCACGGGCGGATATAGAATCCGCCCCTACAAGCTCCGTTTGCCCTTATTCTGTTTCCCGCGCGAACGTTCGCGAGTTATTTTTAAAGGAGAGAACCCCCATCCATGTATGACCTTATCATCGTAGGCGCCGGCCCTGCCGGTATTTTCACCGCGCTGGAGCTGCTGCGCAAAAGCTGCAACCCCCACAAGATCCTGCTCGTCGAAAAGGGCAAGCCTGTGGAAAAGCGCCACTGCCCCAAGGATAAAACCGGCGTCTGCGTAAACTGCAAGCCGACCTGTGCCATTACCACCGGCTTTTCCGGCGCGGGCGCATTCTCGGACGGCAAGCTGTCCCTGTCCTACCAGGTCGGCGGCGAGCTGCCCGACCTGATCGGCGAGGATTTTGCCCAGGAGCTCATCGACTACACCGACAAAATCTACCTCGAGTTCGGCGCTGACCCCAAGGTTGAGGGCGTCTACGAAGGCCCCGATATCAAGGACATCCGCAAGCGCGCCATCCAGGCGGGCCTGCAGCTGGTTGACTGCCCCATCCGCCATCTGGGCACCGAGAAGGCCCAGCAGCTCTATTTAAACATCCAGAACTATCTGGCCGACGCGGGCGTCGAGATGCTGTTCAACACCGAGTGCGAGAACATCATCCTGGAGGATTCCGTCTGCAAGGGCGTCCGCCTGCGCGAGAAGGACGGCACCCGCGACGTGCTGGCGAAGCAGGTCGTCATTGCCACGGGCCGCCGCGGCGCGGACTGGCTGGAGAAACTCTGCGCCGAGCACAACATCGCCCACAAGCCCGGCACCGTTGACATCGGCGTCCGCGTCGAGTGCCGCAACGAGGTCATGGAGAAGATTAATCAGGTCCTGTACGAGGGCAAGCTGATCGGCTACCCGGCCCCGTGGCACAACAAGGTGCGCACCTTCTGCCAGAACCCCGGCGGCTTTGTCGCGCAGGAGAACTACGACAATGATCTGGCGGTCGTCAACGGCCACAGCTTCAAAGAGAAGAAGAGCAACAACACCAACCTGGCGATCCTCGTCAGCCATAATTTTACTGAGCCGTTCAACCAGCCCATCGCCTACGCGCAGAAGGTCGGCGAGCTGACGAATATGCTGGGCGCGGGCCACATTCTGGTGCAGCGCTACGGAGATATCCTGGACGGCAAGCGCACCTGGGCCAAAGAGCTGGCCCGCACCAACGTCCGCCCGACGTTGAAGGACGCTGTGGCCGGTGATATCACCGCCGCCATGCCCTACCGCGCCATGGTCAACATCATCGAGTTCATCAAGATGATGGATGAGGTCGTTCCCGGTTTTGCCAGCCCCGAAACGCTGCTGTACAGCCCCGAGCTGAAGTTCTACTCCAACAAGGTCAAGATGGACACCGACTTGGAGACGAACATCGCGGGTCTGCACTGCCTGGGCGATTCCTCCGGCTGGACGCGCGGCCTGATGATGGCCTCCGTCATGGGCGTCCTGATGGGCCGCAAGCTGATGGAGAAGCACGGATTTTAACGGATACGATAAGGGGAGAGCGCCCGACGTGGGTGCTCTCCCCTGTTTTTGTGCAGCCGCTGTTGCAGGGGGGCGGCATCCCCGACGCCCCTGCACGAAAACAATACAGTTCGCCGTAGGGCGGTATGCCCCCATGCCGCCGCGGGTGGCCGCCCCCTTCCGCAAAATTTTTACAAGAATTTTCAAAAACCGCCCTCCGTGTGACAAGTAGGACACAACTGGGGTGTAGAATGACGACAAACCACAAATGAAAGGAGTTATCACCCATGAAAAATCACACCCGCCTGCCCCTGCTTGTCACCGCCGCCGTGTTCGCCCTGACCGCCTGCACCCCGGTGGCGGATTCCACGCCCGCCGCGGAACCCACCACCACGCCGGAAATCACCGCTGAACCGACAAGCAAGCCCGCTGCTGCTGAGACCGGCCCGCTCTATACTTACAGCCACCGCTATGCGCAGGATGTTGTCTATGATGTCATGCCTGCCTTTAATGACCAGTTGTACCACATCGGAACGAACGTTTACAAAAACGACCTGAACGCCGGGCAGGTTTCGCTGTTTTACAGTTGCGACGACTGCTGCATCGCCGACCCCTATGTGACGAGCGACGCGGTGTACCTGCTCACCTACAACAGAGACCGCGACAACAAAATCATTGCCCTGTCGCCGGATGGCACCAAAACCCACGAGATTCCCTTTGACCCATACGCCTCGACCGTTGTCTTATACAGCGACCGTTATTTTTATTGCATGGACGGTCATGCCCCCTATGATACCGCAAGCGGGTTCCGCCTTGACTTGCAGACCGGCGAGACAGCGCCCTGGGACTTGCCCGCCGAGACAACTGGCGCACAGGACGCCGCCGGTGATTTTGCCGTGACCGCGCGGCTCATTTCAGACCACCCTGTTCCCTTCACGAGCGACCCGGAAATTTCCGACGCCCTTTTGCAGAACTCTATGCTCGAGTACGACCTGACGGATGTCACCACCGGAAAGCCCGCCACGAAAATTGCAGAGTTTCCGTATAAAGGTGCAGACGACGGCAGCGGCTATGTCTATTACACCTACCTTGGGAAATCCGGAGACGATTTCTACTTCACCGGCGAGCACTCCCGGTCGGAGGAGGAGGGCATTAAAATGTCTGTGCTCCGTGTGGGCAGCGACGGCACGCAGGAAGATTTAGGGCTTATGATCCATGTGTCGCTTCGCGAATTGCGCCAAAACGGAGAGATTCAGTGGCTTTTCGCAATGAGCAGCAACCCGGGCACCCTCACAGTATACGACCTGCAAGGCACGCAGATTGCGCAGGTGGACCCGCCCGCCGGGGTGGAGTCCTACTATCCGATTTCCATGCTGGACGATGGACGGATTTTGTTGAACATCGGCTATGATCTCGACCACGACAACATGACCCGGTACGCCACCATCGATGCCGACGCTTTTTTGAACGGCAGCACCGAGTATACCGAGATGGAGTTTTTGGGGTAAAGGGCGCCCCACCCCTGCGGCAGGGTGAGGGCACCCCGCCCTACAAGTCACGGTACGGTGGGCCGTAGGGCGGCATGCCCCCATGCCGCCGGGCACGTTTCCGCTGCCGCAAAGTTCCCGGGTCGTCGGGGACGGCGACCTCTGCAACGGTGGGCGCAGCTGCGGCGGCCAGAGGACTGGCCGCCCTACAACATGCCATTCATAAAATAAAGCCCCGCCCCGACAATGCTTTCCACATTGCCGGGGCGGGGCTGTATAAAATTCAGGACATGAACCGGTCTTTCAGGTTCTTGAAGAAGCTCTTGCGCTTCTCATAGTTCTCGTCCTTCAGGCTGTCCTCAAAGGCCTTCAGGGCCTCGCGCTGGGTGCGATTCAGCTTCTTGGGAATCTCCACATCCACGATGACATACTGGTCACCGCGGCCGCGGCCGTTCAGATATTGGATGCCCTGGCCGCGCAGGCGGAACTTCGTGCCGCTCTGGGTGCCCTCGGGGATCTTTTGGGCGACCTTGCCGTCCACAGTGGGCACTTCAATTTCAGCGCCCAGGACAGCCTGGGAGTAGGTAATGGGCACGCGGACGTAAACGTCGTAGCCGTCGCGCTCAAACACGGCATCGGGCTTGACCGTCACATGGACGATCACGTCACCGGCGGGGCCGCCGTTGGTACCTGCGTCGCCCTGGCCGCGCAGCGCGATGTTCTGGTCGTCGTCGATACCGGCGGGAATCTTGACTTCCAGCGTCTTGCGGGCGCTGGTCTTACCGGTGCCGCGGCAGGTCTTGCAGGGGTTCTTGATGATGGTGCCGCGGCCGCCGCAGTGCGGGCAGGGCTGCTGACTCTGCATCACGCCAAAGGGCGTGCGCTGCTGGGTCACGACATAGCCGCGGCCGCCGCATTCGGTGCAGGTCTCGGGGCTGGTGCCGGGGGCACAGCCGTTGCCGTTGCAGTCCGGGCAGGTCTGCTGGCGGTTCAGCGTCACCTTTTTGGCGCAGCCGTGGGCCGCTTCCTCAAAGGTCAGGATGACGTTGGCCTGGATATCGTGGCCCTTGCGCGGGGCGTTGGGGTTGGCGCGGCTGGAACCGCCGAAACCGCCAAAGCCACCGCCGCCGAACAAATCGCCGAAGATATCGCCCAGGTCAACACCGCCTGCGCCGAAACCGCCGCCAAAGCCGCCACCGAAGCCGCCGCCGGGCTGGCCGGCCCCATAGTTGGGATCGACCCCAGCGAAACCGAACTGGTCATAGCGCTTGCGCTTGTCCGGGTCGGAAAGAACATCGTTGGCCTCGTTGACCTCCTTGAACTTTTCCTCGGCGTCCTTATCGCCGGGGTTCAAGTCGGGGTGGTACTTTTTGGCCAGCTTGCGGTAGGCGCTTTTGATCTCGGCATCGGTGGCGTTTTTGCCGATCCCCAGCACCTCGTAGTAATCACGTTTTTCTGCCATAGAATCTATCCCCTCTATTTATGGGTTGTGAAAGGGCTTCCCGCTGAGGGGAAGCTGTCCGCGCAGCGGACTGATAAGGTGGGAACTGCCGGCGATTGCCCATAAACAGGCTGCCACGGCAGCGCCGCCCCTCATCCGGCCTGCGGCCACCTTCCCCCGCCGGGGGAAGGCTTTATTTTAACTTTCTCTATAACCCCCAAGGGCCGCCGCCGGGGTAGCCCAGCGGCGGCCTTATTATGGGTTAGTTACGCATCAAACCTCGTGGAAGTCGGCGTCAACGGCACCGTCATCCTTGGGCTGGCTGCCGGCGTCGGGGCCGGGCTGGGCACCGGGCTGCTGGCCCTGTGCCTGGGCGGCCTGCTGGTAGACCTTCTCGCTGATGGCGTAGAAAGCCTTCTGCAGGTCATCCTGCTTTGCCTTGATGTCATCGATGCTGCCGGACTTCAGGGCCTCTTTCAGGGCGGAGAGCTTCGTCTCGACTTCGCTCTTCTCCTCAGCGGAGACCTTGTCGCCAAACTCGCCCAGGGCCTTCTCGGTCTGGAACACCATCTGGTCGGCGTTGTTGCGCACATCGACTTCCTCGCGGCGCTTCTTGTCCTCGGCGGCATACTGCTCGGCGTCCTTGACAGCCTTGTCGATGTCGTCCTTGCTCATGTTGGTGGAAGCAGTGATCGTGATGCTCTGCTCCTTGCCGGTACCCAGGTCCTTCGCGCTGACGTGGACGATGCCGTTCGCGTCGATATCAAAGGTAACTTCGATCTGCGGCACACCACGGGGAGCCGGAGCGATGCCATCCAGATGGAAGGTTCCCAGGCTCTTGTTGTCGCGGGCAAACTCACGCTCGCCCTGCAGGACGTTGACCTCAACGCTGGGCTGGTTGTCCGCAGCGGTGGAGAAAATCTGGCTCTTCTTGGTGGGGATGGTGGTGTTGCGGTCGATGATCTTGGTGCAGACGCCGCCCAGGGTCTCAATGCCCAGGCTCAGCGGGGTAACATCCAGCAGCAGCAGACCCTTGACGTCGCCCTGCAGAACGCCGCCCTGAATGGAAGCGCCGACAGCAACGCACTCATCGGGGTTGATGCCCTTGAACGGCTCGCAGCCCAGTTCCTTCTTGACAGCGTCGTAGACGGCGGGGATACGGGTGGAGCCGCCGACCATCAGCACCTTGGCCAAGTCAGAAGCCTTCAGACCGGCATCAGCCAGAGCCTTGCGGACGGGGGTCATCGTGCGCTCGACCAGATCAGCGGTCAGCTCATTGAACTTTGCGCGGGTCAGGGTCATATCCAGATGCTTGGGGCCGTTGGCGTCAGCCGTGATGAACGGCAGGTTGATGTTGGTGGTGGTGGCGCTGGACAGCTCGATCTTAGCCTTCTCAGCGGCCTCCTTCAAACGCTGGGCAGCCATCTTATCCTTGCGCAGGTCGATGTTGTTCTCGCGCTGGAAGTCCTCGGCCATCCAGTTGATGATGCGCTCATCGAAGTCATCGCCGCCCAGGTGGGTATCACCGTTGGTGGCCAGAACCTCGGTAACGCCGTCGCCCATCTCGATGATGGAGACATCGAAGGTACCGCCGCCCAGGTCGTAGACCATGATCTTCTGGTCGGCTTCCTTATCGATGCCGTAGGCCAGAGAAGCAGCGGTCGGCTCGTTGATGATACGCTTGACGTTCAGGCCGGCAATGGTGCCTGCGTTCTTGGTAGCCTGACGCTGGCTGTCGTTGAAGTAGGCGGGGACGGTGATGACGGCCTCGGTGACAGGCTCGCCCAGGTAAGCCTCGGCGTCAGCCTTCAGCTTGCTCAGGATCATAGCGCTGATCTCTTCGGGGGTGTAGTCCTTGCCGCCGGCGTGGACCTTCTCGGCGGTGCCCATCTTACGCTTGATGGAGGAGATGGTATTCTCGGGGTTGGTGATGGCCTGTCGCTTTGCGACCTGGCCGACCAGACGCTCGCCGGTCTTGGTGAAGCCGACGACAGACGGAGTGGTGCGGGCGCCCTCGGCGTTCGCGATGACGACAGGCTCGCCGCCTTCCATAACAGCGACGCAGCTATTGGTAGTACCAAGGTCAATACCGATGATTTTGCTCATAATAAAAACTCCCTTCAAATTTGCTTTGAACAGTAGTGAATGTCAATTTATATGGAAACGAATCTTTTGATTCGGTTCGCCTTATTCTGCGACGACGACCATCGCGTGGCGGATGATCTTGTCACCAATCTTGTAGCCCTTCTGGAAAACCTGCGTGACGCTGCCGCTCTCCTGGCCCTCGGCGGCGGGGGCCTGCGAAACGGCGTTCATGAAGTTGGGGTCAAACGGCTGATTCAGCGCTTCGATTTCGGTGATGTTCAGCGTTTCCAGGGCCTTGGCGGCCTTGTCCAGCGTCATCATGACGCCCTTCTTGTAGTTCTCGTCGGTGCAGGCGGCGTTGGCAGCCATATCCAGCGTGTCCAGGATGCCCAAAATCTGGGTCACAGCGTGGGACACACCGTCGTTGAACTTCTGGTCGGCCTCGCGCTGGCTGCGCTTGCGGTAGTTATCATACTCGGCGGCGGTGCGCAGCAGCTGGTTTTTCAGCTCCTCGTTCTTTTTCTCCGCCTCATCCAGCTTAGCCTGCAAGGCCGCTGTCTCGTGGTGGTGCTTACCCTCGTGCTTTGCCTCTGGCTTCTCGGCCTTGGGGGCCTCCTGCTCAGGGGCCTTGGCCTCGGTCTCAGGCGCCTTGGTCTCTGCGGCGGGCGTCTGCTTGGTTTCTTTTTCGTGGCTCATTGCGGGTCTCCTTCTTTCCAATTATTGGCCCTGCCCGGCCATACTCTGCCCTAGCTTTGCGGCAAAGTAGTCGAGGATCGGCAGCAGCCGCTCATATTCCATGCGGGTGGAACCGATGAGCGCCACCGAGCCTGTCAGCCCGCCACCTGCCAGATACCGCTTGCTGACGATGCAGCAGCCCGGCATGGCCGGGTCCAGATCGCAGCCCAGGGTGGCCGTAACGCGGCTTCCCTCGGGGCGGATCAACTCGGTAGCGGCCTCGTTGTCGGAGAAAATCTCCAACAGCGTGCCAAGGTTCTGGCGGACATCCGGCATCTTTGCCAGGTATTGTGCGCCTTCCAGGCAGGCCTGCGGGCCGGTGGTGACAAGCGCCTGCGCGGCCATGATCACGGGGCTGAGCCGCTCACCTGCGGCCAGCACCAGGCTGGCCATCAGCATGGGGCTGAGGTCCTGCGGGGCTACAAACGTAAGCCCCCGGTTGAGCAGCTGCGCGATGTTGGCGGCGTCATCCCGGGACAGGCCGGTATCGACGCGGGCCACGCGGGTACGCACCCCGCCTGCGCTGGTGACTGCCAGCACCGCCGCGCTGTACCGCCCGACCTGCACAACCTCAAAGTGGGCGATGCAGAGATCCGGGGCCTGGGGCGTGGTGGCGGCAGCGGCGCAGCCAGTCAAATCAGCCAAACTGCGGGCTGCAGCGGGCACGAGCTTTTCCGGCTCGGCATCCATGGCGGCGAACAGGTCATCGATATGGCGGCGGTCGGCATCCGGCAGGGCGCTGGCCTTCGGCGCATCGATCAGGTGGTCGAGGTAGTAGCGATAGCCTTGGGCACTGGGCACACGGCCTGCACTGGTGTGGGGCTGTTCCAGCAGGCCCAGCTTAGTCAGCGCCGCCATCTCGTTGCGCAGCGTTGCACTGGACAGTGCCATGTCAAAGTAGTTTGCCAGCAGGCCCGAACCGACCGGTTCGCCGCCGTTGGCATACAGGGCAACAATGGCTTCCAGTATACGCTGCTTGCGCGCGTCCATGGCCATGCTGCTCATCTCCTTTGGTTTGCTTTCGGTTTTGTTTAGCACTCTTTATCTCTGAGTGCTAAGTTAATTATATTCCCGTTTTGCAAACTGTCAAGGGGTTTTTCCGATTTTTTTGTAAGTTTAACAGTTTCGTCACAATCACGGCAGGGTTCTTACCTATTATATATGTAGGGGCCGGTTATGCCCGGCCTGCACTTGTACGGAAAACGGTCGCTTGCGGGAAAGCTGAGGGCCGGGCATGCCCGGCCCCTACATGGCGGTGTACATTCAGACACCCCGTCACTCCCCCATCCATCGCGCTAAAAACTCGGCGGCGGTGGCGGCGGCGCGGATGGTCTCGGGGTCGGGTACGGCATCCCGGCGCATCCCCGGCAGCAGCACGCCGCCCTCGATATCGCCATGCACCAAAACCGGCGCGGCGCACAGCAGCCAGCGCCTGCCCAACGCGACCCGGTGCAGCGGCTCTTCCGGTGCGGTGTACAGCTTGCGGCGGGCCAGCAGGGCGTCCAACTCAGGCGGCAGCGGCTCGCCCAGCAGCTCACTTCTGCCCGCCCCGGCGGCGGCCACGATCTTTTCCCGGTCACAGACAGCCACACCACAGCCCAGCCGCCGGGCCAGCACATCGGCGTAGGCGGCGGCCGGCTCGCCCAGCTCTGCCAGCGGCGAATACTTTTTAAAGACAACTTCCCCTTTACCATCGGTAAAAATTTCCAGTGCGTCGCCCGAGTGGATGCGCTGGGTACGGCGTATCTCCTTCGGGATGACCACCCGGCCCAATTCATCGATGCGCCGCACAATTCCTGTCGCTCTCATACAGAATCCTCCCTGGTTTTTTATGGTAGTATCTGCGGATTCATACAAAATATGTAAGGAGTTCCCTATGGATTTACTGCAAACCACCCTTTGCTATCTCGAAAAAGACGGCGCGTACCTGATGCTGCACCGCGTCAAAAAGAAAAACGACGTCAACCACGACAAGTGGGTCGGCGTCGGCGGCAAGTTTGAGCCGGGCGAGGATGCGCTGACTTGCGCCCTGCGCGAGGTGCGCGAAGAGACCGGCCTGACGATGCACACGCCTGTCTATCGCGGCATCGTGGATTTTTACTGTGACCCCTGGCCCGCCGAGCGGATGCACCTGTACACCTGCACGGATTTTTCCGGCGTGATGACAGACTGCGACGAGGGGTGTTTAGAGTGGGTGGACAAGAATGCTGTGCAGGATTTGCCGATTTGGCAGGGGGATAAAATTTTCTTTAAGCTGCTGGCTGAGGATGCGCCGTTTTTCCATCTGGAATTGACGTATGAGGGGGACGTGCTGGTGAAAGCGGTGCTGGATGGGGAGGAGTTGCTATAACCACCGCGCGGCGGAATCCCCCAGTCACCTTCGGTGACAGCCCCCTTTAACAAGGGGGCCTTTAAAGCCTCCCTTGTCAAAGGAAGGCGGCCGAGCGAAGCGAGTTCGGAGGGATTCCCGCCGTGCGGTGGATGTTACTGCCAAAAAAGAGCGTGTGCCATTTCTTGCACACGCTCTTTTTCTGTACTATCAATACGTCGTAATCGTCGTCCCAACGAAATAATGCGTCAAAATATCCTGATAGTTCCAGCCGTTGCGGGCGTAACCGATGGCACCCCATTGGCTCATGCCACAGCCGTGGCCGTAACCGTACACATCAAAGATAAAGCAATCCAGATTGGCGTCATAGCTGACCGTGAAGCACTGGCTGCGCAGGCTGCGGCCATCCACACTCTGGCGGGCCAGCAGGTTTTCCCGGAACCAGCGGCCGCTGACCGTCTCGCTGTTGCCATCGGGGCCGACCTGAATCTTGGCGACCCAGCCGTACTGGTTGGCGTTCTTGATGGTGAACCAGCTGTTGGGGTCCACGCCTGCCAGGTCGATGCCCAGCTCGTCGCGGATGCGGTTCTCCAGCGTCTCGCGGGAGAAGCGGGCCGTGCCGCTGGAATTGCCGTTGGTGTTCCAGTTGCTGGAAACCTGCTGATCGTAGGGGCTGTCCACGGCCTGCAGCCAGGCGCGTTCACCGCCCCAGACCTCGGCAGACGAGGCTGTACCCGTGCTGGCAGAGGCGAAATACGGCGTGAAGCAGACCTGCCCATTGTAAGTCACCAGCACATGGGCAACCTCCTGGGCAGCGGCCAGCGCAGCTGCGCCCGGCTCTGCACCCAGCACCGACGGATAGCCCGACTGGCTTAAAATCCAGCAGTGGGTCGCCACACACTGGGCTTTGTAGGCTTCGGCGGGGGCGTTGGGGCCAAGTTCGTTCTGGGCCACCATCGCCAGGCAGCGCACCAGGTCCATCGTCTGGGCCGTGCCGTTCATCGTCACGTTGATGGTCTCGCCCTCGGTGCCGGTGCTGTTGTCGGGCTGCGGGGCCTGGGTCGGCGCTTCAGTCGGGGTCGGTTCGCTGTTGGCGTCCGACGCCGGGGCCTCGGTAGGTTCGGGCGTCGGGGCGTCGGTAGGGGCCGGCGTGGCCGTCACCTTGATTTGATCCACTGTGACCGTCTGCTCGGGCAGCGTGCCCTCGGCACCCTTGTTCAGGTCCGTCTCCACAGCGTTCGTCGAGCCTGCCACATCGGTCAGGCCCTTGAGCATCTTGTCGGTGCTGGCCAGCAGGCTGTCGGTGATGTTCTGCAATTCGTCGGCGCGCTGGGCCAGATCGGCGGCGTCGGTGGTGTCGTCCCGGGCCGTGCCGCTGCTCTTGCGGGCGGCCTGGGTGGCGGCGCTCTGCTGGGCATAGCGCTCCACGCTGGTCCGCATCAGGGCGCTGACCGTGGGCATCGGCTGGCCCTTGCTCTGGTACTGGGCCGCCGTCAGCAGCGGCCCCTCTGCGGCGGTAAAGGCAGCGGTGTTCAGCACCTCGGCCTCGCCGTCCTCGACCAGGCGGCCCGTGATGCAGAGCAGCGCACCGTTCTCGCCGCTCTGGGTCGTCACGGTCAGGAAGTGGGACTCGTCACCCACCTCCACCCCGGTGTCAAACAGGCTGCGGGCTTGGATGCCCGCCACAAAGGTCAGGTAGTCGTAATAGTTGGACAGGTCGGTGCTGCCATACAGGTCAAACGCGCCTTCGCCCTGCTCGGCGGGATCGTAGTAGTAGACCGCCAGCGCTTTGAAGCGGTAGGTGCGGTCTGCCGTATACAGCGTGAAGCCGCCGTTCTGTTTCAGTGTGTCCTGGTCGGCCAGCGCCTTGTAGTCGTCACCGGTGCATTCCAACACGGTGTTGCCGGGGGTGGCGGCGTCCAGGGCGCTGGGGGTGGCAAAACGGACGATGGACCCCGGCTCTGCGCCGGATTCCGGCGTTTCGGGCGTGGGCGTGTCGGCAGAGTAGACCAACGCGCCATCAAAGCCGGGCCAGCCCAGGTAGGCCACCACGCCTGCGCGGCGGTCCAGCGCCTTGTCAAGATAGCTCTCGGCGGTGGAATCGTACAGCGCCGTGCCGTAGCTCTTGGCGGCAGGGCTGGCACCCAGATCATTGCGGAAGAACACCCACAGCGCCCCGGCACCGGCCAGCACAGCCAGCAGCAGCACGACCAGGATCAGCGTGACCGTGCGTCTGCGGCGGCGCTCGCTCTTTTCAATAATTTCCAAACTGCGGTTTTTGATGCTGGACGGTGCGGGCTGCTTCGGGGGCAGGTCGGCGTCCGAATCTGCGTTCTTTTTTCGCTTTTTGCGGGGCTTTGCTTTTTCCCGGGCAGCCTCCTCAATGGCGCTGGCGTCAAACAGCTGGGTCGCCGCGCGGGTAAAGTCCTCAACGCTGGCGCTCTTGCCTGCGGCCTCGGCGGCGTCATCGGCAGCTTGGGCAGCGGCAATGGCGGCGGGGTCAAGGTCAGCGGAGAAATCAGGGATATCATCGTCCAGCACCGAGCGCGGCGCAGCCTGCGGCTCGGTCTCCGGCGGATTTTCCGAAAAGTCCGGCAGGTCTACCGGCATCAGCGGCACGCTGGGGGCCGGGTCAGCGGTCACAGGCCGGGCGCGGCGGATGCGGGCATGGCGGGCATTTTCGGGACCAGCCGTCTGGACTGCCAGCGGGTCAGGCATCGCCGGGGCCGGGGCGTCGTCACTCTCGAATTGGATGACACCGGTCGGCTCGTGGTCAGGCACAGCCGGGGCCGCGGGCGGCGGGGTGGGCGCGGCTTCGTGGCGGCGCAGCGTGCGGTGCTGCGGGGCGGAGTCCGTCTCCGGCGCGGCTGCTTCCACTTCCTGCGCAGGGGCGGCAAATTTCGGCGGGGCCACCGGGCGGTCAAAGTCCAGCATCGGCTCAAAATCCGCCGTATGGTCGGCGTCGCGGGTGGGCGGCGTGCGGCGGCGCAGCGAGAACCGGACCGTATTGCCGCGGCTCTTGGCGGCCTCCGACACGACAAGCAGCGGCCGGTCGTGCCCGGGGCGGAAGGTGATGCAGGAGTCGGTCAGCTGCAAGCCGAACAGGCGGCGGCGCAGCAGATCCAAAATCTGGTTGGCGATGAACGTGTCGTTCATATCGGGCGGCAGGGCGCAGGCCACCGCGCCGCGGCGGTCGCACACCAGCACAAAGGGGCACTGGCCCACGCTGGCGGGCATATAGGCGGCTGCGTAGTCCGCGCCGGTCACCTGCATGGCGGCCAGGGCGCGGCCTGCAGCGGCCTGCACTACATCGCCGGGGAACCGCTTCAACAGCTGTTCCGGCACGGCGATACGGCGGGCTTTCTGCGGGTCGGCGTAGCTCTCGGTGCCAAAGTCGAACACGGCCTCGCTGTGGGCCAGCGGCTGCAAAAGCGCACCCAGCAGGCGGCCTGTCGTCTCGTCCACGGCCACCAGCAGCTTGCGCTTGTCCAGCAAGGCATCCAACGTGGCCTGGGCCAAGCTCGTTTCGCCCTCGGCAAAGACATCGTCGCCGAACTTGGCCCGCAGCCGCGCGGCCCATTTGTCACAGTATTGCTCCGCCATGGCGCGGTTGGGGGCGCTGACCTGCACGCAGATGGCAAATTCGCCGTCGCGCTCCAACAGGCGCAGGCCGGGGCAGCCATCGTCGCGGATCTGCCGCAGTACGCTGGACACCTCCGCGCCCGTAGGCCCGAAAACACGCAGAATTTTCAGTTGAGTGTTGACCATGGTGGAACCTTTCTATTGCTTTATATATCCAAATCGCTGTTGGGGGTCTGCGGAGTAAACGGTATGCTCTCCGGCACATCCAGGCCCAGCGCCATGCGGCGCAGCATATCCAGGGCGTAGAGCGCGGCGCGGGTGCGGATGATGGCGCGGTCCTGGTAGCCGCCCAGCGTCAGGCGCATCAAATACCCGGTGTTTGTGCGGGTGTCGGCACCAGCCAGGTAGACCGTGCCCACCGGCTTGCCGGGCAGCGCACCGCCCGGCCCAGCCAGGCCGGTGATGCCCACAGCCAGCTCCGCGCCGGATTTCCGCGCGGCACCAAAGGCCATGGCAGCGGCCACAGGCCCGGAGACAACGTTGTACTTTTCAATCACGGCGGCGTCCACATCCAGCAGTTTTTGCTTGGCGGCCTCGGCGTAGGTGACAAAGCCGAAGCCGAACACCTCGCTGCTGCCGGGCACGTTGGTCAGCCGCTCGGCGATCATGCCGCCGGTGCAGCTCTCCGCCGTGGCAGCGTGGAGGTGATGCTCGCGCAAAGCGCGTACCACCGTGTATTCCAGTGCAGGCACGTCAACGTCATAGGCCGCTGCGCCCAGAATCTCTTTAAACTCCGCAATGCGGGCATTGCAGGCAGCCTCGGCGGCCTGCTCGGTGGCCTCGCGGGCGGTCACGCGAATCTCACACTCGCCAGTCTTGCAGTAGATGGCAGCGGTGGGGTTGGCTGCCTCAAACAGCGGCGCGACCTTGCTGGCGATGGCGCTCTCGCCGCCCAGCACCCGCAGCGTGCGGCTGTGGATCGTGCAGTTCTGGCGGTGCAGCAAAATCGGGCGCACCTGCTCAGCCCACATGGCCTTCATCTCACGGGGCACGCCGGGCATCAGCGCGGCGCAGCGGCCCTGCTCATCCTCGAACCAAGCACCGGGGGCGGTGCCGTGGTCGTTGATGAGCTTGTGGCCCTTGGTCGGGCACATGGCCTGCTTGCGGTTGTTCTCCGTCGGGCGGCGATTCGTGCGGGCGAAAAAGTCAAGTATCTTTTGCCACTCTGTCTCGTCAAATGCCAACGTATCGCCGAAGGCCTCGGCCACCGTCTCCTTGGTCAGGTCGTCCTCGGTGGGGCCAAGCCCGCCGGAAAAAATCAACAGGTCGCTGCGGCTTTTTGCCTGCAAAACCAGCTCTTTCAGCCGGGCGGGATTGTCGCCGATGACGTGCTGGTGCAGTACGCTGATGCCCAGCTCGGCCAGTTCGCGGCTTAAAAACTGGGCATTGGTGTTCAGGATATCTCCCAGCAAAAGTTCCGTACCTACGCAGATAATCTCAGCTGTCACAGCAGTTCGTCATCTCCCATGCGGATGTAGATCTTTTCAACATTCTCGGCGGCCTCGGCTTCCAGCGCGGCCAGACCGGGCATAGCGGCCTCGGCAGCCAGAATTTCGTCCAGTGTCGGGTTCGTCTTGGGGTGCGGCGGGGTAAAGATCGTGCAGCAGTCCTCATACGGCTCAATGGACGTCTCAAACGTGCCGATCTTACGCGAAATATTGATGATCTCGATTTTATCCATGCCGATGCAGGGGCGCAGCACAGGCAGATCCTGGGCCTGGTCAGTGCAGGCCAGCGCGGCCATGGTCTGGCTGGCGACCTGGGCCAGGCTCTCGCCGGTGATGAGGGCCTGCAATTCCAGCTTTTTCGCCACCTGGTTGGCAATGCGCAGCATACTGCGGCGCATCAAAACCGTGAACAGCACGTCGGGCGCGTGGTCGCGGATGTACTCCTGAGGCTTGGTGTACGGCACGACAAACAGCGTGCAGTTGCCGGTGTACTCGACGATTTCCCGCGCCAGATCGCGCACTTTCAGCTTGGCGCGCAGGCTGGTGTACGGCGGGCTGGCAAAGTGGATGTGGTGCAACGCCAGGCCGCGGCGGGCCATGCACCAGGCAGCGACGGGGCTGTCAATGCCGCCGGACAGCAGGTTCAGTGCGCGGCCGCTGGTGCCCACCGGCAGACCGCCCGCAGCCTCGACCTTGGGGCCGTGGACGTAGGCGGCGTGGTCACGAATCTCGACCATGATTTCCAGCTGGGGGTTGTGCACATCCACGCGCAGGTGGTGGTGCTTGTCCAGCAGGTAGGCACCCAACTCGCGGCAGATTTCGGGGCTTTTCATCGGGTAGGCCTTGTCAGCGCGCTTGGCCTCGACCTTGAAGGTGCGCAGGCCGCGCAGCGTCTCGCCCAGGTAGGCCTCGGCGGTCTCGCAGATGGCATCAAAATCCTTGGGGCACTCGACAGCGCGGCTGAGTTTGACGATGCCGAACACATGGGACACGCGGCGGAATGCCTCGTCCATATCAAGGCCGTCCTCTTTTGGCTCGATAAAAACGGTGCTCTGGGCCTGGTAGACCTTGAACTTGCCCAGTGGCTCCAGCCGCCAGCGGATGATTTTTGCCAGCCGCGCTTCAAACTTGCCGCGGTTCAGGCCCTTCAGCGTCATTTCGCCCTGATATGCGAGGATGATTTCTTTCATTCTGTAGTTCCTTTCAAAATATGCGACTGCACGGTAGGGGTCGGGTATGCCCGACCCTCGGCTCTACGGCAGACGCACTGTAACAGGAAGGCGGAGGGCGAGGCATGCCTCGCCCCTACTGTCTGCGGCGGGGTGAGGGCACCCCGCCCTACGATTTGCCC
>ENA-ORUU01000060-ORUU01000060.1-human-gut-metagenome-genome-assembly--contig:-NODE-60-length-121439-cov-10.117_pt1 | contig 121439 bp, 108 predicted proteins | sample MGYA00242085_ERZ509221 | MGnify/ENA primary metagenome ERZ509221 (study PRJEB26280, sample SAMEA2338809) | human gut metagenome | biome: human gut; feature: human-associated habitat; material: faeces... | reverse complement strand
CCGCCGCCCTCCACATCACACCAGTTCCACCTTATATTTCTCCAACCAATAATTCAGTTGCACAAACCATGCGATGGTCTGTGGAGTGGTCATAAGCTGACCGTACCATGGGATGGGGTTATCCGTGCCCGACGCCAGCAGGGTTTCCAGTGCGTCGGCCTTGATAATGCGCAAAATTGGTGCGGCGGGGTCGACCAGAATACCTCGCAGTTCGGCTGTAACCGCCGCCAGGTAGCTGGGGTTCCAAGTTTTGGGGTAGGGGCTTTTGCGCCGCCACAGTACTTCATCTGGCAGCACTCCGCGCATGGCTTCGCGCAGCAAGCCCTTCTCCTGCCCGCCCCAGTCCTTGAACTCCCACGGCACCGAGTAGAGATACTCCGCAATACGGTAATCGCAGAAGGGCACGCGCACTTCCAGGCCACTGTACATACTCATGCGGTCCTTGCGGTCGAGCAGCGTCTGCATGAACCACTTGAAATTCAAGTTGACCATCTGGCGCATACGGCGTTCCGCTGCGGGCAGCCCGGGGCGGATGGATGTTTCTGCCAGGGTCTGCTGGTAGCGTGTATCCACAAAGGCAGCCGGGTCAATGCCGCCCAGCACGCCGGGCTTGAGTAACGACACGCGGTAGGCTGTGGACTGCGCCCAGGGAAAGCCGTACTTTTCCCGCACGGCGGGGTCACGATACCACGGATAGCCGCCGAAAATTTCATCGGCGCATTCCCCCGACAGGGCCACAGTGGCATGGGGCTTGATGTGCTGGCAAAACACAAGCAGTGACGCATCCACATCGGCCATGCCGGGCAGGTCGCGGGCATCCACCGCCGCATACAGCGCAGGGACAAGCTCCGGGGTGTCCAGCGTGACCCAGTGGTGGCGGGCGTGGAGAAAATCGTTCATCTTGCGGATGTAGGGTGCATCCGCACCGGGCTGGAATTTTGTCGCATGAAAATACTTTTTATTGTCGCGGTAGCCAACCGAAAAAGTTTGCAGCTGCTTTCCCTGCGCCGCAAAATGGGTGTCGGCAATGGCGGAAATCAGGCTGGAATCCAGCCCGCCCGAGAGGAATGTCGCCACGGGCACGTCAGAGACAAGCTGGCGTTCAATGGCATCCGTCACCAGGTCACGGACTTTTCGCGTCGTGGCCGCAAAATCATCGGGATGGTCGTGGTCGGTCAGCTGCCAGTAGGTGTGCAGCGTCAGGCGGGCGGTGTCGGCATCGTAAGTTGCGCACTGGCCGGGGAGCAGTTCCCGCACGTTTTGAAAAACACCGCAGCCCGGCGTGCGCCCAGGGCCTAGCAGCAGTACTTCAGCCAAACCGTTGGCGTCGATGCGCGGCGGTACTGCCGGGTGGGCCAGCAGGGTTTTCAGTTCGCTTCCAAAAATCAGGCTGTCCTCGGCCTGGGTATAGAACAGTGGCTTGACGCCGCAGCGGTCGCGGGCCAGAAAGAGCGTACCTGCGTTCACCCGCCAGACTGCGAAGGCAAAAATACCGTTGCACCGTTCCACGCAGTCCGTGCCCCATTCGGCAAAAGCGTGGAGCAAAACTTCCGTGTCCGAATGGCCGGTGAAGCTATGGCCGCGGTTTGCCAGCGCAGCACGCAGTTCTGATGTGTTGTAAAGTTCGCCGTTGTAGACGAGGACGTAGGTTTCGCCCTTCCAATCCAGCTGCATGGGCTGCAGGCCGTTTTCCAGGTCAACGACCGCCAGCCGCGCGTGGATGAGCGCTGCCCTGCCGCTGATATACATACCGCGCTGGTCCGGCCCACGCCGTGCCAATGTCTGCTGCATGGCGCAGTACGCCCCATAGTGTGCCTGGATGGCCCGGGGGTCGCGCCCCACCTGCCCCGCAATTCCGCACATAAAAATGCCCCCTTTGCATCATTCGTAGAAGTGTATGCATGAGGGGGCAGGGGTATGATTTTGTTTTATTTACCTGCAATCGCGTCGGCAATATGCCCGGCGACGGCTTCCTTGCTTTGCAGGGGCAGTTCGGTGATGCCCTGGGCGGTGATGATGGTGACGACATTGGTATCAACACCGAAACCTGCACCGGGGACTTTCAGGTTGTTGGCGACGATCATGTCCATGTTCTTTTTTTTCAGCTTGGCGGTGGAGTTTTCAATCAAATCGCGCGTCTCCATCGAGAAGCCGCAGACGAACAGCTTTTCTGGCTTGTGTACACCGACCCAGGCGAGGATATCGTCAGTGCGTTCCAGTTCAATGTTCATCTCACCGTCGTGTTTTTTCACCTTATCGACGGCCACAGTGGCCGGGCGGTAGTCCGCCACAGCGGCCGCCATGACGAGGGCGTCAGCGTCCATAGCGTTGGCCTTGACAGCCTCAAACAGGTCAGCCGCGGTGGTGAAGGGCACTATGTTTACAAACGGCACCGGCGGCAGCGTGCAGCCGGTGGACGCCAGCAGCGTGACGTCTGCGCCGCGCAGCATACAGGCGCGGGCCACGGCATACCCCATTTTACCGGTGGAATGGTTCGTCAGGTAGCGCACCGGATCCATCGGTTCCTGGGTCGCACCGGCAGAGACAACGACCTTTTTGCCCTTCAGATCCTTCTCACAGGCCAACTCTCGCAGAACGTAATCCACCAGCACACCCTCATCGGGCAGGCGGCCCGAGCCGACATCGCCACAGGCCAACATACCGGATCCGGAGGGAATGACCGTGAAGCCGTAATGCTCCAGCGTTTTCAGGTTGTCCTGGGTGATCTGGTTTTCCAGCATATGGGTGTTCATGGCCGGAGCGATGAGCTTGGGGCAGGTCGCTGCCAGCGTGACGGTGGTCAGCATATCGTCTGCCTGGCCGTGAGCCATCTTAGCAATGACGTTGGCCGTGGCCGGGGCAATCAGCATGAGGTCCGCCGCGTTGGCAAGGCTGATGTGGGCCACATCGTACTGGAAGTTGCGGTCAAAGGTATCGACCTGGCAGCGGCGATGGGTCAGTGTCTCAAACACCAGCGGCGAGATAAACTCGGTGGCGTTTTTCGTCATCAATACGTGAACATCCGCGCCCAGCTTGACCAGCGCATGAGCCACATTGGGCATTTTGTAAGCGGCAATGCCCCCGGTGATGCCGAGGACGATGGTTTTTCCGGTAAGTAACATAAAATCAACACCCTTAAAAACTAGATAAGAGATAATAGATAAAAGATAATAAAATTGGCGGAGTTTTCGCCTTTGGCGAAAACAAAATTTGTATTGTGGTTATTATAGCAGATTGACGCCTTATATGCAAACAAGTATAATAATTTTGTGCGGCGCAAAGCGACGCGATCCACCATATTTCTTAATCTATTATCTCTTATCTTTTATCTATAAAAGGAATTTATTATGGTTCTATCAGTCGATATCGGCAACTCCAACATCTGCATTGGCGGGCTGGCGGAGGCAGGACACCGTGAAATCGCGTTCACCACCCGCATGGTCACGCGGCCCCGCTGCACCGTGGACGAGTATGCCGCCGAAATGAAATTTTTGCTGCACCGCCTGGCCGTGGAGCCAACGGCCTGTGAGGGCGTCATTGTGTGCAGTGTTGTTCCCCGGCTGACCGGCGTGCTGGCTGCCGCCTGCAAGCGGCTGACCGGCAAAGAGGCCCTCATCGTCAGCTGTGAGCTGGATACCGGGCTGACCTTTCAAGTGGACGAGCCGACGAAGGTCGGTCGTGACCGCCTGGCCGATGCTGCGGCCGCCGCGCACTATCCCCTGCCCTGCATGACCGTCGATTTGGGCACGGCCACGACCTACAATGTTATCTCGGCCAATCGTGAATTTCTGGGTGGCTTCATCGTGCCCGGCGTGCAGACCAGCCTGCGGGCCATCAGCGCGGGCACGGCGCAGCTGCCCCCCATTGCGCCCGAGCCGCCCGAGCATCTGATTGGCGCCAACACGGTGGCTGCACTGAACAACGGGGCCATGTTTGGCACTGCCGCCCAACTGGACGGACTGGCTGACCGCGTGGAGGCAGAACTGGGCCAGCCACTGACTGTGGTTGTGACCGGCGGGCTTGCACCGTACATCACCCCCTGCTGCAAGCGCAAAGTCATCTATGACGCAGACCTGCTGTTTAAGGGGCTGGCGCTGATTTGGGAGAAAAATCACCTATGAAAAAGTTGGTTGTATATATCCACGGAAAGGGCGGCAGTGCGGCGGAAGCCGAACATTACAAGAAACTGTTTCCTGCGTATGACGTCATCGGATTCGATTATCAGGCACAGACACCTTGGGACGCTGTTTCGGAGTTTACGGCATTTTTCACACCACTGCGCCAGCAGTACGATACGGTCGTACTGCTGGCAAACAGCATCGGGGCATTTTTCTCGATGAGCGCGTTATCCGAGAAGTTTATTGACCGAGCGTTGTTTATCTCCCCCATCGTGAATATGGAAACGCTCATTTCCGATATGATGGGCTGGGCTGGGGTGACGGAGAATGTGCTGCACGCGAAGGGCGAAGTCGCCACCGATTTTGGCGAAACCCTGTCGTGGGAGTATCTCTGCTACGTGCGGGCACACCCGCTTGTGTGGGATGTACCAACCTGCATTTTGTACGGCGAAAAAGACAATCTGACCTCCTATGAAACGTTGGCCGCGTTTGCGCAGAAAGTCCATGCGCCTATTACGGTCATGCCAAGCGGCGAGCATTGGTTCCACACCGAAGAGCAGATGTCGTTTTTGGACGAATGGGTCAAAGGACAATGTTTATGAAAAAGCTGTATGGGATTTTGAAGGCCGCCCTCGGGTGTTTCCTCGGTGTGTTTTTGGGCATGACAACGTACACCTGCTGGGACTACCGCGCCCACCCCGGACTGTATGCGCTGCAATCCGCACCGTGGTATCTGAGTATACAGATTCATGCGGTGCTTACCATAGTGGTTTGCGGGATGCTGGCACTGGGAATATGGATCTTGCGAAAGAAAATGTAATCCTGTAGGGCGGCCTGTCCTCAGGCCGCCGCGGAGGGAGCAAAATTCTTCCCTACAAATCTACGGATAAGAGGGTGTCTGCCGTAAGCATGCGGGCCGGGCATGCCCGGCCCCTACAGGCGTAATATAAAATACCGTACCGGCACATTTCTGCACTGGTACGGTGTTTTTTATGCTTTATCTAATTTTACATATCGGGGGTAACAGGCACGGCACCGTAGTTGCGGATGTTCAGCACATGGCAGCTGCCCTCGCCGAAGCAGCCATCGATGGCCGCCTTGTAGGCATCCAGCAGGTCCACCGGCACAAACGCCTGGATGGTACCCGCAAATCCGCCGCCCTGCAAGCGCCAGGCGCCGCGGCCGTTCAGCACCTTCTGGCTCAGGGCCAAGGCCAGGGGCACGCCCTGCTCCTTCGGGGCCTTGATGCTGTACGCGTTCTGGTTGAACTCAAAGCTGGAATGGCCGCCCTCGATGATGAGTTTGAGGAAGGTATCAAAATCATCATCGCGCACGGCGTCGCAGAGCTGCGCGGCGCGGCGGCAGTCATTGTAAAAGTGGATGGCACGCACGACGGCGCGGTCACCCACGGCCTTGCGCAGCTGCGGGATGGCCTTGTAGAACTCATCCTCGTCAACATCGCGCAGGACCGTCTTTCCGAACTGCGCGGCCACACTTTCCATTTCGCGGCGGATGGCTGCGTAGTCGTCGGTCAGGTCGGCGTGGCTGCCCTTCGTGTCACTGATGCACATGACAAAGCCATGCTTTGCCAGGTCAATGGCCGTCTGGCCCACGACCGGTTTGGACGGATCCTTGAAGTCGATGGTGATGACGCCGCCGACGGCGCAGGCGGTCTGGTCCATCAGGCCGCAGGGCTTGCCGAAGAACACATTCTCGGCGTACTGGCCGATCTGGGCAATTTTGACCTGGCTGAATTTTTCCATGTCATTGTTGTTGTACTCACCGCGCAGGATGGCACCGATGCAGACCTCGAACGCCGCCGAACTGGACAGGCCGGAACCGCGCAGCACATTGCTGGTGGAGTAGCAGTCAAAGCCGCCCACCTTGCCGCCTGCATCCACAATGCCCTTGGCAACGCCGCGGATGAGGGAGGCAGAATGCTCGGCCTCGCGGGGCTGCGGGGTCAGGATGTTGACGTCAACATCGTCGATTTTGTCAAAGCCCAGGGACTTGACGCGGATGACGTTTTCCTCGTTCGGAGAGACAACGGCCACCATGTCCAGATTGACGGAACCTGCCAGCACGACACCGTTGTTGTGGTCGGTGTGGTTGCCGCCGATCTCGGTGCGGCCGGGGGCTGAGTAGAGACGGACGGTGCGCTCAGTGCCGTAAGCCTTTTCAAATTCATTGATCAGGTCGGTATAGCGCTTGCGCTGCTCCTGCACGGCAGCTGCGCCGTACAGCTTGGTAAATGCGGCGTCGTATTCGCCCTGCGCGATCTGCTGTTTGAGTTCAATGGTATTTGCCATAATTCCACTCACCTTTCCTGTCGAGCAGCTCTTTTTGTAATTATGCACAAATTGAGCCTTATGTTTTTGGGCAAGCAGCCAAGGAGCCGGCGGCCTGCGTGTTTCTTGTTTTCAGTATAGCAAATCCTACAAAAAATGCAAACAGTTTTTGCGCCGCGTTTATGGACTTTTGATGAATCCTCTGCTATAATAGAGATACTATGCAAGCGAGGTGCAGCCATGACCATCAATGAGATGAAACAATCCTACAAGCAGAGCTACACGGACAATGTTGAGCTCTCGATTTTTAACTGCGGGCACGAGCCCTGCCTGTCGGGCCACACGTGGGGCCCCGGTGTGCGCGACCACTACCTGATCCACCTGGTTGTGGCGGGCAAGGGCGTCTACCAGGTCAATGGTGCATCGTACACTTTGCAGGCGGGCGATCTGTTTTTGGCCAAACCCAACCAGCTTATCACCTACGCTGCCGACGAGACCGACCCTTGGGAGTACTATTGGGTCGGTTTCAATGGCGCGTGCGCCAATAAGCTGGTGCAGCAGACACCGTTTTCGGACCTTCACCCGGTTCACCACTGCAAGGACCCGCAGACCGTGCGCGAGGCTTTGTATAATATCTATCTTTCCCGCGGGACCGAGCCGCAGAACGAAGCCCTGATGACCGGCTATCTGTACATTTTTATGGCGCACCTGATGAAGGAAGCCCGCGACGCCATGCCGAACGTTGGGTCGTCCAGCAGCCAGTATGTGCTGGCCGCCATCAAGTTTATCCAGTTCAACTACTCCCACGATATCTCGGTGGACGACATTGCCCAGGCCGTCGGCGTCAGCCGCAGCCATTTGTACCGCGTGTTCATGTCCAACGTCGGGCAAAGCCCCATCGACTACCTGACGAGTTACCGCATCAGCGAGGCGTGCAGCCTGTTGAAAAATTCCGGGTTGTCGATTGCCGAAATCGCCGTATCTGTGGGATTTTTTGACCAGTTCTATTTCTCCCGCGTCTTTAAAAAGGTCAAGGGCGTGCCGCCGAGCAAGTATCTTGTCACATTGGAAAAAGAAGCACAGGCTGCGCCGCAGCCCATCAATCCGTAACTACAAGGAGCAACTATGCCTTTTAAGAAAAACCAGATCGTAACTTTGCAGATCGAGTCTCTTTCCAACGACGGCAGCGGCGTGGCCCATCAGGACGGCCAGGCCGTTTTTGTGCCGCTGACTGCCCCCGGCGATGTGACCGAGGTGCGCATTGTCAAGCCGATGAAAACCTACGCCTTTGGTCGCGTGGAAAAGCTCATCACCTCCGGGCCGAACCGCATTCAGCAGGATTGCCCGGTGGCCGGGCCTTGCGGCGGCTGTGGGTTGCGGCATATCAGCTACCAGGCCGAGTGCGCCGCCAAGACGCAGTTTGTGCGCGACGCCTTTGCCCGCCTGGGCAAGCTGGATGTGCCGGTGCTGGATGTGCTGGCCGCCCCTGCGGTGGACCGTTACCGCAACAAAGTCCAGCTGCCGGTGGGCACCGATGAAAATGAGCATATCGTGACCGGGTTCTTTGCCGGGCGCAGCCACCGCATTGTGGCATGCAGCGACTGTAAGTTGCAGCCCGCGTGGATGAACCAGCTTGCCGCCCGCACCTGCGAATTGTTGGAAGAGAACGGCATCACCGCCTACAACGAGGAAACCCACACCGGCCGTGTGCGCCATTTGTATATGCGTCAGGGCTGGCACAGCGGCCAGCGGTTGCTCTGCTTTGTGGTGAACGGCAACGGCCTGCCAAATGAGGCTGAAATTTGCGCTGCCTTGCAAAAAGAATTTGATTTAACGACGATTTTGATTAACCGCAACAGCGAGCGCACCAACGTAATTTTAGGCCGCAAGACCCGCACCGCCGCCGGCCCCGGCACTATTGAGGATACATTGGCCGGGGTGCCGCTGCACATGGGCGTGCACGAGTTTTACCAGGTCAATACCCCCGCCGCCGAAGTACTGTACGCCAAGGCGCGGGCGTATGCCGGGCTGAAGCCTGACGACTTTTTGCTGGACCTGTACTGCGGCATGGGCACGATCGGGCTTTCGATGCTGCCGGACTGCCAGCGCCTTGTTGGCGTCGAGGTCGTGCCCCAGGCTGTGGAAGGTGCCAAGGAGACCGCTGCACGGCTGGGACTGGGCACAGAAAAGGCAGACTTCCGCTGCCAGGATGCCGGTGCCGCTGCGGCCCAGCTGGCCGCCGAGGGGGCCCGCCCCGATGTAATTGTTGTGGATCCGCCGCGCAAGGGCTGCGACGAAGCCACGCTGACCGCCATTGCCGAAATGGCCCCGCGCACCGTGGTCATGGTCAGCTGCAACGCTGCCACCGCCGCCCGCGATACCCGCTGGCTGGCCGAGCATGGCTATAAGGCCGTGGAGGTGCAGCCGGTGGATTTGTTCCCGCGGACAAAGCACGTGGAGTGTGTAGTGAAACTAACTAAAGATGTGAAATGAGAGGGAATTTGTAAAGATGGCTTTACCTAAATATGATGAGCTGTACAGCCCCTTTCTCACTGTAATTGCAGATGGCCAGGTTCATAATGCAAAGTCTGTTGCATCTGATGCCGCTGCTCTGCTGCACTTGTCAGCCGAGGATTTGTCAGAGCAATTACCCAGCCAGCGCCAAACGGTTTTTGTTAATCGGTTGAACTGGGCAAAAACTTATTTGAAGAAAGCGGGCCTTGTAGATTCCCCAAGTCGCGGCAACTATGTGATAACGCAAGAGGGCAAACGGCTGTTGGATAGTGGCGTTCCCATCACCAACGAGTACTTGAAAAAGAACTATGCGTCGTTTGCCGCCTTTGTCGGCAACGGAACCCAACTTTCCAGCGCATCCTCCCCAGCACAGGAAGATGTGAAAACGCCAGAAGAGCAGATGGATGCCCTGCAACAGACCATAAACGATACGCTTGCCGATGACCTTCTATCCGAAATCATGCGACAGACACCTATTTTCTTTGAGCAGCTTGTCGTTGATTTGATGAAAGCCCTGGACTATGGTGATGGCTTCAAAACCAAAGCCAGCGGTGACGATGGCATTGACGGCGTCATCCATGAGGATAAACTCGGGTTTAATCTGATTTACATTCAAGCCAAGCGTTGGAACCCAGATATTACGATTGGAAAGCCCGAGATTCAAAGGTTCTTTGGTGCTATGATGGGGCCACCTAGGGTAGAGAAGGGACTATTTATCACAACAGCAAAGTTTTCCAAAGGTGCCAAGGAATACGCCGATGCACAGCATATCATTCTGGTAGATGGAAAACAGCTCACTTCCTTGATGATTGAATATGGTCTTGGCGTTTCCGTCCAGAAGGTTTACCAGATAAAGCGCATTGACAGTGACTATTTTGCGGATACATTAGGCTGAGAAAAAGGAGTTTTTTCTTACCATGAACCAGGAAATCAGCAGGCGCATATCCTTTCTGGGGTTTGTGATGACCTGCGGCATCGTTCTCTATCACTGCGGCCCTTCCCCAGCTGTTCCGTCTGTTGGGTTGGACCAGGTATGTTTTGATGCCATATCAAACTTCTTCACAAATACCGCGACACTTGCCATGTCCTATTTTTTTGCAGTGACTGGCTATTTGCTGTTTCTGAATTTATCGCTGCGCGGCTGGGCCGGTAAGGTCAAGCGCCGCACTTTTTCGCTGTTGGTTCCCTATCTGGCGTGGCAATGTTTGACTTTTGCGGTTAATCTGCTGCACCATGAGGCCATGACCAAACGTGAATTTCTGAAAACGACCTTTCTTCTCGACCAATGGCCGCCGGATGGCGCATTGTGGTATCTCTATGCGGTCTTTCTGCTGGCATTGCTTGCCCCTGTTATTCTGCTTATTTACGAGCGTGCAGGTCGTTGTCGTGGCTTTTGCCTTACGTTCGCGGCAATTTTGTTTTTCTACTGGTTGCAGTCCGCAGATTTTGCCTCGGCTTTCTGCCAATATGGCTATGTCAATAATATTTTGCGGTATATGCCGTCCTATCTTTTGGGCGCTTATTTCGGATTTTATTGCACACAGGCATCGGAGATAGATAATCTACGCTTTCTGTTGGCTGCGCTTCTGGCTGCACTTGCCGCCGACGCCGTATTTTCTAGCTTCTTCTCGCTCATTACGCTGCAAGTGCTTCCGCTGTTCGCGCTGTTCTTATTGCCTACTCCGGAGTTCCTGCGTGACAGAAAAGTCTATCATTTGTCGTTCCTTGTGTACGCTCTGCATCAGCCATTGCTCAAGCACCTCTTGCATCCGATCCGCGATTTGATGTATGTGGTATACCCGGCTTCGCCTGCCGCACTCATCAATGGGCTGGGACGTGTGTTGTATCTGCTTGCTATTTTGTGCCTGGCCCGGGCGCTGCATACCATGCTTTCTCGGTTCTGCCCAGAAGCGCTGGATGTGCTGACCGGCGGACGGAAGTAGTATTTGTTCAAACTCTGTTCCCCGCTTGTTCACGATTTGCCCATATTTATATGTCATACTAAAGTGTAAACAATGCGGCTTTGCCGCAAAAAGGTGGTTTTTGTAAAATGAAAGGCTGGTTTCAGCGCTTTATGTCCGGCCGCTATGGGTTTGACCAGTTCGGCGGGTTTCTGTGCATTGCCTCTCTCATCCTTATTGTGATTGGGGCGTGGGTGTCGCCGATTCTCTACTGGCTGGGGCTGGCGGCCATCATTTACAGCTACTTCCGCATTCTCAGCCGCAACACTCGCAAGCGCTATGCCGAAAATCTCAAATACTTATCCTACCAAAACCGCGTAACGACCTGGCTGGGCAAGTATCAGGTGCGGTTCAAGCAGCGCAAGGACTACCACTACTACCGCTGCCCCAAGTGCGGTCAGCAGCTGCGCGTGCCCCGCGGGCGCGGCAAAATCAGCATCACCTGCCCCAAATGCGGCAACCAGTTCATCAAAAAGAGTTGACGCCCGATGTTTGGATATGTTACGATTTATCGCAAGGGGCTGGCAGACGCCGACATGGATCGCTACCAGGCCTATTACTGTGGGCTTTGCCGGGCGCTGGGCCGCCGTTATGGCCGCACCGGACAGCTGGCGCTGAGCTATGACATGGCGTTCGTTGCCATTTTATTGACGGCTCTGTACGACGTTCCCACCGCCTACACGGCGGGCCGCTGCGCACCGCACCCCATCAAGCCTCGGCCCCGGGCTGACAATGAGTTTATGGACTACGCCGCCGACATGACCGCCGCGCTGGCGTACTATAACTTTATGGACGATTGGCAAGATGACCACCGCCGTGCCAGCCTGGCCCAGGCGCAAAAGCTGGAGCCGCAGCTGCCCGCCCTGCGGGAACGCTGGCCCCGCCAGATGCAGACGATGACCGACGCACTGGACAAGCTGAACGCCCTGGAGAGCGCAGGCAGCCACGACCTGGACGCGCTGTGCAATGCGTTCGGTGCGCTGCTGGGCGATGTTTTTGCCTGCCGCGACGACATCTGGGCCCCGGCGCTGCGGGCCATGGGGCAGGGCCTGGGCGGCTTTATCTATTTGATGGACGCCTATGATGATTTGGAAAAAGACGAAAAAAAAGGACGTTTCAACGCACTGCGTCAGCTGGCAGATGAACTGCCGCCTGCCGCCTATGAGCAGCGCTGCCACGAGCTGCTGACCCAGCAGATGGGCCGCTGTGCGCAGCCGTTTGAAATGCTGCCGATATTAAAAGATACCCCGGAGGGGAAACTATTGTACAACACGATCTATTCCGGCGTGTGGAGCAAATACGCGCTGGTACGTAAGCACCGGGAGGGGCGCAGACATGACTGATCCATACAGCGTATTGGGCATCACTCCCGGTGCCGATGATGAAACGATTAAAAAAGCCTACCGCCAAAAGTGCAAGCAATACCACCCCGACCTGCACCCCGACGATCCTTCCGCCGAGGAGCACTTTAAGGAAGTGCAGGCCGCATACAGCGAGATCATGCGCATCAAGCAGGGCGGCGGCGCGGCGTACCGGCAAAGCAGCCAATCCTACGGCCAGAGCGGGTACGGCCAGCAGTACCAGGACCCCTTCAGCGGGGGCGGGTTCGGCTTTGGGCCGTTCGGGTTCGGGTACTACAGCACAAGCGGTTCAACCGGGGGGCAGAGCTACGGCAGCACCGCAGGCGACCCCGAGCTGCGTGCGGCGGCAAACTACATCCGCAGCGGCTTCTATGAGGAAGCCATGAACACGCTGAACGGCATCCCCACCGCCAACCGCACGGCGCAGTGGCACTACTACGCCGCGCTGGCCAACCAGGGGCTTGGCAACAATATCCGTGCCCAGGAGGAAGCCCGCACGGCGGTATCGATGGAGCCGAACAACTACGCCTATCAGAACTTGCTGGACCAGCTGCAAAGCCCGGGCCGCAGCTACACGAGCTACCAGCAGCCCTACGCCCAGCCCAGCGGCCGCCCGGGATCGTTTTGTTTGTCGTTCTGGCTGTATTTGCTGGTATGCAATGTGCTGAGCTGGTGCTGCTGCGGCGGCAGAGGCGGATTTTATATTTGCTGATTTTGGATAGAAAAGGCGCTGTGGCCGGTGTGGTCACAGCGCCTTTTGTTATTGTTCGGCAAGGCCGCACATATGCGGCCCGCAACAGGGAGGCCCGCAGGCGTTTATGGGAAAGTTGAGGGCCTGGTATGCCCGATTCCTACTAATTTTGATTTACAGCATCCTATCCAGCAGCGGCATCAAAATTTCTATGTTTTGGCAAAACTGCGGGTAGAACTCGTCGCCAAGGGAATAGTCGTAGTAGAGGGCGCGCTCCGTGCGCTTGGCGGCGGCAGAGAAGTGCGGGTTGTTCTGCCCACCCGCGGCCTGCAATTTCTGGGACAGCTGCGTGCAGACGATGGCCCAGCGCGCGTCGATACCCGCACGATCCGGGATGGCGGCATCGTTCAGGTAGTCCTGTAAGGTTCGTTTCCCTGCCCGCGCACCGCACAGCGGCGTTTGGACGTAATACTCCATCCTGGCCGTCACGGTATCAATGCTCTGGCCCAGCGGGTAGAGCGCACAGGCCAGCGGCCTTGCGGCATGGATGGCGCAGGCGCTGCCTTCAAGAAAGCGGCAGTCCCCGGTCTTAGGGTCGGGCGTCAGCCGAAGCGCAGGCAGGCAGGTCGTATCGGCCACATAGCTTTTGCAGAAGGCCGATGCCACGATGCGGGGCGACAGCCGCAGCCGCCGCGCAATGCGGTAGAGGTCATACCCGGACAGCACCAGATCCCGCCGTTTGCGGCAACAATCGCCGCAGCCTGCGCAGGCAAAATCAAACGTCTCCCCTGTTGTCAGGTGCGGGCAGCTATCCCAGTTTTCACCGCAGCGGCCCGGCTCCACGTTGACAGCCGTCACAGCTGCACCTCGCCTGCGTAGGGCCGACCGTGGGCGTAGGCGTCCAGCGCCTCAAAGGGCGATTTGACCATGTTTGCCACGTTCACATCGGTGTAGAACGCCGTGTGCGGGCTGAGGATAACATTGGGGTAGCTGCGCAGCAGGTTCAGCTCGCGGTTGGGGATGGCCTCGCCCATGCGGTTGTAGTAGCAGATGCCGGTCTCGTCCTCGATGACGTCCAGCCCCGCGCCGCCGATCTTGCCGCATTCCAGCCCGGTCACCAGCGCGTCCGGGTCGATGAGGGTGCCGCGTGCCGTGTTGACCAACAGCACGCCGTCCTTCATCTGGGCGATGGCGTCGGCGTTGATGAGGTGGTGGTTCTCCGCCGTAGCGTTCGTGTGCAGCGTGATGACGTCGCTGCGGGCATACAGCTCGTCCAGCGTGACATAGTCTGCGTATTTCTTTACAGCGTCGTTCGGGTAGAGGTCGTAGGCCAGCATCTTGCAGCCGAAACCGCTCAAATTGCGAATGACAGTCTGGCCGATCTTGCCGGTGCCAATGACGCCCACTGTGCAGTCCGAGATATCGCGGCCCATCTTGCCGGGCAGCGAGTAGTCCTGCACGTTGGCGCGCAGCATGATTTGGTTCATCTTGCGGGTACACATCAAAATCAACATGATGGTATAGTTTGCCACACCCTCCGGCGGGTAGTGGCTGTGGCTGATGCGCATACCCAATTTTTTGGCGGTATCCAGCGGGATATGGTCGTACCCGATGCTGCGGCAGGGCAGGTATTTTACGCCCATTCCGGCCCAGGCTTCCAGGTATTCGGGCCGAATCGCGCAAGGGTTCGTGCTGACGGCGTCGCAGCCCTCGGCCAGGTGCAGGTTCTCCGGCGTGGGTACGCCGGGCGTGCCGGTATAGTCGATGCCGTACTGTTGTTTGTACGGCTCGCAATACTGCTGCTCGTCAAAGGGGCGCAATGTGTAAAACATGATCTTCATGTTTTGTCATCTTCCTTACAGGTGATAGTTGAAGAGGTCGGCCAGCCAGTCCGTACACAGATCCACCCAGGCACGGTTGTGGGCGTTGGGGGTGTTGACCTCCCGCGTGCAGGTGCTGGTGCCGTGGCCATCGTGGTTGAAGAGATGCAACTCAAACGGCACCTTATGCTCGGTCAGGGCCGACGCCAGCAGCAGTGAGTTCTGCACAGGGACCGAGCCATCCTCCACCGTGTGCCAAATAAAGAAGGGCGGCAGGTCGCCGCGGATTTGATTTTCCAGGCTCATGGTGGCTTTCAGTTCGGCGTCGTCGCCGCAGAGATTCTTGATGGAGCCGCCGTGGGTCATGATGCCCGACGTGATAACTGGGTAGCCCAGCACAACAGCATCGGGGCGGGCTTCCTCGGCGTGGATGCCGAGGGCTTTCTGCACTGGCTCGGCATCCCACAGGATGGCCGTGGATGCCGCCAGATGCCCGCCCGCCGAGAAGCCGCAGACGGCAACCTTGAAGGGGTCAACACGGAACTTTGCCGCGTTGCGGCGGATGTGCAAAACTGCCCCCGCTGCGTCGATCAGCGGCTGCCAGCGCAGCGGCGGCTGGGTATCGTCCTTACGGCAGGTGTAGGCCAGGATAAAGACGTTATAGCCTGCCTGCAAAAACTGCATGGCGACGGGGTCAGCCTCGCGCGAGCTGCACCAGGCGTAGCCGCCGCCCGGTAGAATTAGTATAGCCGGGCGGATGTTGAAGGCGGGCATTTCGGTAGTCTCGTCTCGCAGGTAGCCAACGAGGGCTGCGCCGCTGGGGAGGGTATGGGTGTAGAATTGCATGGATATTTCCTCGATTCTGATTTTATATGCAGGGGCGGGATTTATCCCTTCCCCGGACGTTGCGGCATGGCAGCGGCCAGAGGGCTGGCCGCCCTACGAACGGAACGCGGTTGCAGGGGCGGAGCATGCCAATGGCAGACGGCCATTCTTGCAAAGCTGAGGGCCGGGCATACCCGGCCCCTACCGGGTTCTTTATTTAGGGTGCGCCGCGATGTACTCCGCCATGATATCGGCGGCAAGGCGGCAGAGTTCCGGGCAGGGGCGCTTTTTGTAGTATTCAGGGGTGCGGGGGCTGGCGATGGGGCTGCCCTCGGGTTCTTTCAGGCCCAGAAGTTCTTTGCAGATCATGCTTCCCCTGCCGTTGCGGGCCTTGTACTCGGCGGCCAGAGCTTGTACGTCGGTGTAGAGCGCGGTCTTTTTCGCCGGGTCGTCGCTGCCGTAGAGTGCCCCCAGCACCAGTGTGATACCGGAGAACGCACCGCAGACCTCCCGCATACGTCCAAACCCTCCGCCGAAACCTGCGGAAATTTGCAGGGCCTGCTTTTCGGTCATGCCCATTTCCTCTGCAAAGGCCACCGCCACCGATTGGCAGCAGTTGTAACCCTTGAAAAACGCCGCATACGCGCGGTCGCCGTAGATGCTCATGTGTGGGTGTCCTTTCTGGAAATTTCTAAAGGCTCCTCTTAAGGGGCGTTTAAGCTGCGTATATATTCTTAGCATACCGCAAATCTCTCTGTTTGAAAACCCCTGATTTTAAATTTTTTGTTAAAATGCGGCACAAGGGTTGCACTTTATAAAAAAGAGTGCTAAACTAGCTTTAGCAGTTGAAATAAACGAGTGCTAATTTCATTTGTATAAGTGAGGTTTTCTACTATGGCAATGCGTCAGTTCAAGGCCGAAAGCAAAAAACTGCTCGACCTGATGATCAATTCTATCTATACAAACCGCGAGATCTTCCTGCGTGAGCTGATTTCCAACGCTTCGGACGCTTGCGACAAGCGCTACTTCAAGAGCCTGACCGACACGTCTGTCGGCATCACGAAGGATGACTTGAAGATCCACATTCAGCCCGATAAGGAGAGCCGCACGCTGACCATCAGCGACAACGGCATCGGCATGACGAAGGACGAGCTGGAAAAGAACCTGGGCACCATCGCCAAGTCCGGTTCTTTCGACTTCAAGACCGAGAACCAGAGCGACAATATCGACATCATCGGTCAGTTCGGCGTCGGCTTCTACTCTGCCTTTATGGTTGCCAAGAAAGTGACCGTCATTTCCCGCGCCCAGGGCGAGGATACCGCCTGGAAGTGGGAATCCACCGGCGTTGAGGGCTATACCCTGACCGAGACCGACAAGGACGATGTCGGCACTGAAATCATTTTGGTCATGAAGGATGACACCGACACTGACCATTACAGCGAGTATCTGGAAGACTACGAAATCACCAACCTCGTCAAGAAGTACAGCGATTACATCCGCTTTCCCATCACGATGTACCGTGAGAAATCCCGCCAGAAGCCGAAGCCGGAGGATGCGGGCGACGATTACAAGCCCGAGTACGAGACCTACACTGAACTGGAAACGCTGAACAGCATGGTGCCCATCTGGAAGCGCCCGAAGAGTGAAGTCAAAGACGAGGACTACAACGAGTTCTACAAGAACAAGTTCATGGACTACACCGACCCGCTGCGGGTCATTACCAGCCGCACCGAGGGCACGGCAACCTACACGGCGCTGCTGTTCATCCCCGGCTCCACCCCGTATGACTATTACACCAAGGAGTATGAGAAGGGCTTGGCACTCTACGCTTCCGGCGTCATGATCATGGAGAAGTGCGGCGACCTGCTGCCCGACTATTTCAGCTTTGTCAAGGGCGTTGTGGACAGCGAGGACTTGAGCCTGAACATCAGCCGTGAGACGCTGCAGAAGGACAACCAGCTCAAGCTGATGCGCAACTCTCTGGAAAAGAAGATCAAAAACGAACTGCACGCTATGCTGGTCAACGACCGCGAGAAGTACGAGACGTTCTGGAAGAACTTCGGCCGTCAGGTCAAGTTTGGCGTCTACGGGGACTACGGTATGCACAAGGACCTGCTGGGTGATTTGCTGATGTTCTACTCCGCCAAGGAGCAGAAACTCGTCACGCTGGATGAGTATATTGAAAAAATGCCCGAGGGCCAGAAGTGCATCTACTTTGCTGCCGGTGATGATACCGACCGCCTGGGCAAGCTGCCCAATGCCCAGCTGGTGCTGAGCAAGGGCTATGACCTGCTGCTCTGCACCGAGGATGTGGACGAGTTCTGCCTGCAAGTCATGCACGACTACAAGGAGAAGGAATTCCAGAACATCAATACCGGTGACCTGGGCCTGGAGACCGAGGACGAGAAGAAGGCCGCCGAGGCTGCCGAGACCGAGAACAAGGATCTGTTTGAGGAAATCAAGAAGGACCTGAACGGAAAGATCAAGGAAGTCAAGGTCAACCCCACCCTGCAGGAGCACCCGGTCACGCTGAGTTCCGCCGAGGGCGGTATCTCGATGGAGATGGAGAAGGTTCTGCGCCGTATGCCCAACGCCGAGGGCGTCGAGAGCACGAAGGTGTTGGAGCTGAACCCGAACCACACCGTCTTTGCCGCGCTGAAAGCCGCCCATGCTGCCGGTGATACCGACAAGGTTGCGAAGTACGCCGAACTGCTGTATGACCAGGCCCTGCTGATTGCAGGCCTGCCCATTGAAGACCCTGTGGCGTATGCACAGCTGGTCTGCGGATTGATGCAGTAATTCAGATAGAACAACAGCCGTCCATTTAGGTATAATGCCTAAATGGACGGCTGATTTTTTGTAGATATAAACGAATACGGAAATTTATAGAGTCGCAGGGGCCGCATATGTGCGGCCCCTAACTTTCCCATAGGGGGTCGGCTGCCTTACGCGTGAGGGACGGACATGCCTGGCCCCTACAAGTACTGCATTTTTTTACACAAACGGATTATAAAACCGACCAAATTTGATCGTCACAGTCAGGCTGACCGCCAACAGCGCGACGCCGATACCCAGCGCGATAAAATCACGGCGGGCGAAGGGGCGGCGGGTGTACCAGGTGCGTTTGTCACTTTTTCCAAAGCCGCGCAGCTCCATGGCGTTAGAAATCGTGTCAATACGGTTCAGGCTCGTCAAAATCAGCGGCAGCAGGATGTTGACCGAGTTTTTCAGTCGCTTGAAAAACGGCTCGCTGCGGCCCAGTTCAACGCCGCGGGCCTGCTGCGCCTGGCTGATGCTATGGTAGTCACGCTGGATATCCGGGATGTACCGCAGGGCAATCGCCACCGAGTAGCCGACCTTGTAGGAAATGCCGATGCTGTTGAGGCTGGCGGCAAACTCGCTGGGGTTCGTGGCCGAAATAAAGAGGATAGCCACCGGCAGCGCCACAAAATATTTCAGCGAAATGTTGAACATATAAAACAGCTGCTCAGCGGTCAGATCATACCGCCAGAACAGATGGCACAGCACCGTGCGGGTGCCATAGAGTGTCGTGCCCTGGTTGGGGTCAAACAAAAAGATGAACAAATCGTTCAGCGCCAGGAACACCAGCATAAAGACCAGCATGAACCGGACTTCCCGCAGCTTGATGTGGCTGAGTTTGAACGCCGCAAAGCTGACGACCATCAGCCCCAACAGCACCCAAGTATTGTAGGTGATCATGCCGGCGAAGGTGAACAGCAGAAAGAACGCCAGCTTGGTTGTTCCAGTCAGCTCATGCACCACGCTTTTACGCGGCAGGTAGTTCAAAACGGTATTAGCAGCCATGCGCACGCACCTCCCTGTCAGCCGCGATAAAGCGTTCTACAAAATCTTCCGCGGGCGCAATGCCACAGCGGTTGGCCAGCGTGTACAGGCTGGTTTCTTTCAGTGCCGCCTGCTCGATGAGCTTTGGGTCGCAGAGGATGGCCGCCGCGCTGCGATCCGCAATCAGCCGCCCGTCACAGAAGGCCAGCGCTCGGGGCGTGTATTCCAGCATCAGGTGCATATCGTGGGTAATCATCACGACAGTCACACCCTTGGCATTCAGCCCGCGCAGGAACTCCATAATGTCCGTATAATGGCGGAAATCCTGTCCGGCTGTCGGCTCATCGAGGATGATAAGCTCGGGGTCCTGCACCAGCACGCTGGCGATGGTCACACGCTTTTTCTGGCCGAAGCTCAATGCAGAAATCGGCCAGTTGCGGAAGGGATACAGGCCGCAGATCTTGAGGGTGTCCTCGACTTTGGCGCGGATGTCAGCCTCGCTCAGGCCGCTGCCCTGCAGACCCAGCGCGACTTCATCGAAAATCATCGTTTTGGAAATCATCTGGTTCGGGTTCTGCATAACGTAGCCGATGTGCCTGGCGCGGCGGCGGATGTTTTCTTCTTTCAAGTTCTTGCCGTCAAAGAAAATTTCACCGCTGTCCGGCGTCTCAAAACCGCAGATCAGTTTGGAGAGGGTCGACTTGCCCGCGCCGTTGCGACCCACGATGCTGACCATCTCTCCCCTGCCAATCGTGAAACTTACATTGGTCAGGGTGCGCTGGCCCTTGTTGTAGCCGAAGCTCAGGCCCTTGACTTCCAGCAGCGGCTGGGGTGCGGGCTTGGGGGCAGGCAGCGGCTCGGCCTTGAACCAGGCCTGCAGTTTTGCGGTGTCGGCGTCGTCCAGTACGACAGAATCAACGTGAGCAGGGTGCTTCTCAGGCGTGATGGCAACGCCCGCATACCGCATAGCCGTGACGTAGAGCGGCTCGCGGATGCCGTTTTCGGCCAGCAGTGCGCCGGACAGCAGCTCGTCGGGGCGCAGGTCCGCCAAAATGCGGCCGTCGTTGACCAGTACGATGCGGTCCACGCTGCGCCAGAGCACATCCTCGAGGCGGTGCTCGATGATGAGCACCGTCGTGTCGGTCTTTTGCTGGATTGTGTCGATCAGTTCGATGGCCTGCTTGCCGGTGGCCGGGTCGAGGTTTGCCAGCGGCTCGTCAAAGAGTAGGATTTTGACTTCATCGACCATGACACCCGCCAGGCTGACACGTTGCTTCTGCCCGCCCGAAAGCTCGTGCGGGGCGTAATCCAGGTGGTTTTCGATTCCCACCAGTTCAGCGACGCGGCGGGTCGTCTCGTGCATTTCTTTCTGCGGGGTGCAGCTGTTTTCCAGCGCAAAGGCGATATCTTCCGCCACCGTCAGGCCGATGAACTGGCCGTCCGGATCCTGCAGCACGGTGCCGACATGATCCGCCAGCTCAAAAATGCTACTGTTGGGCGCATCCACGCCGTCTACTGTCAGGCTGCCTGTACACTCACCGGGGTTGGAGAAGGGATTCAGGCCATTGATGCAGGCTGCCAGTGTGCTTTTGCCGCTGCCGGAAGGCCCGGCAATCAGGACGCGCTCACCCGGGTAGATATCCAGGTTGATATCATGCAGGGTGAGCTGCTTTTGGGCGCGGTACTGGAACGAAAAATTTTTGAAGGATATGATGGGTGTTTTGGTCTCTGCCATACGGCACCTCGCAGGGAAATAGTTGTTGTAACAGCAAAATGCCTTCCCGCGTTCGTGGGAAGGCATACGGGGGTCAAACGTGATTACTCTTTGTCCAGAGAGCCCTTCTTGGCAATGGTCTTGGTGTAAGCCAGAATCAGCAGGCCGCCGACCACGACAGCCGTGATGATGTTGGACACAGCGGCGAAAGCGCCTTGCGCAAAGACCTTCTTAACAGGCTCAGAATAAATCAGGATGTCCAGCACAGGCGCAACGACGATCCAGGCAATGGCGTGGGCCACAACGTTGGCAACGGCGAAGATAGCGGCCTTAGCCTTGTTGAAGTCACCATCCTGGATGTTCAGCTTCTTGGCAAACAGGCCAACGACAACACCGGTGAAGGCGGAGGCAATGACCCAGCTCCACCATGGGATGCCGCCCCAGGACAGGTCGATAAGGGCGTGACCGATGAAGCCGATCAGGCCGCCGGCCACAGGGCCGTACATAGCAGCCAGCAGACCCAGAACAGCGTACTGAAGGCTGATGTTAGTGTTGGGTACCGGGCTGGGGATCGCTACAAAACGGCCCAGGACAAAGAACAGGGCTGCGCCGATGCCGACGGCAACGAAAGTTTTAATGGTATTGTTTTTCATGATTCCGCACTCCTTTTTTAATATACCGCAAATCTTCCCTGCTTTTGTCAGGGAACAGCTTCAGTATACCTTTATAGAGAGGCCGCGTCAATGGGCAAAAGGCAGGGTATGCACTATTTTTGCCGCATTGAGGCACAAAAAAACCACCCCGAAGGGTGGTTACGCTGTGGAGCGGCCGACGAGGCTCGAACTCGCTACCTCCACCTTGGCAAGGTGGCGCTCTACCAGATGAGCTACGGCCGCTTAAAATGGTGCCTCCGATCGGAATCGAACCAATGACACGGGGATTTTCAGTCCCCTGCTCTACCGACTGAGCTACAGAGGCAAGCAACGGATATAATTATACACGATGGAGATGGGTTTGTCAAGGAGAAGCCGGAAAAATTATAGTGATTATTTTGTTTTGGATGAGGGCAAAATGGATTCAGGCTCTCTCCAAAACTATTCTTTACTCGATACTGTCCAAGACGGCGAAACTACCTATGGCATCTACGCCCGTCAAAACCAATTAAATCACCCATTTAAAAATCTCACAAAACGCCGGGGCACATCCACCATACAGTTGGATATGCCCCGGTGCTTTGTAACAGACTTGAGCTTTTTTACATTTTTTGTTTTTATAAGTTTTTGTTGCTTGCTTATCGTCAGGGTGTTGGGCTGCCTGCCCTGCGGCATTATGCGTGGCGCTTTTTGTCCAAGCGAATTTTATCCGAAATCATGGCGATAAACTCGCTGTTCGTCGGTTTACCGCGCAGGTTGTGGATCGTGTAGCCGAAATAACTGTTCAGCGTGTCCACATCTCCGCGGTCCCACGCCACCTCGATGGCGTGGCGGATGGCACGCTCCACGCGGCTGGCGGTTGTCATGTTCCTCTTGGCAATCTCCGGGTAGAGGCGCTTCGTCACGGCATTGATGTACCCATGGTCGCTGATGGTCAGCAAAATTGCATCGCGCAAGAACTGGTAGCCCTTGATGTGCGCCGGTACGCCGATCTGGTGCAGGATCTCCGTCACGGTGAGTTCGTCGCTGTCCTGGGACACGATCTGCGGGCGTATCGTGTTGCCGGCCGCTTTCAGGACGCGGCTTACCAGTACATTTTCATCAAAGGGCTTGACGAAGAAGAACGAGAACCCGCTGTCCAGCAGTTCCTGCTCGATCTCCTCGCTCTGAAACGCGCCGGTGACGAAGAACGTGGTGCGGCTGCCGCCAGCGTTCTGAGCCTCGTAACGCTGCTTGACCGTGATTGCATCCAGGTCAGGCATAAAAGCATCCAGAAGCACGGCCTGCGGGTGGATTGCCAGCAGTGCATCCAGCGCCTTGGTGCCGTTTTTCTCACAGACGGTCACGGAAACTCCCTTTCCTTCCAGCGCACGTCTGCAAGCATCGGACACCTGCGTGTCAGTGTCGGTCATCACAAATTTGATCTTTTCCATCGTCACATATCCTCCATACTTTCTGAGCTGCGCGTTCCTTTGCGCGTAAACTTTGCTCAAGCTCTGCTTACATTGGAAATTTTACCATGTTTTTCCACTATCTGCAATAGGGTATGGAGCATTTTTTCATAATTTTGGCCAACTTTCGTTCGACAAGTTTTCCTATATTTCGCCGCAATTCGCCGCAATATTACACGCAGCGTCACGCTATTCCATTTTACGTCATTTTCCCAGGCAACTTTTTTCCCGCTCTGTTCGGGTAGATAGGGCACTGCTCATCACTTTATGACAGCATCCGCTTTTTCCAGCATCGTTGCCGCAAAGATGGCGTAGCCCTTTGCTGGGTCATTGACCAGCACATGGGTCAGCACGGCTGCCAGCTGCCCATTCTGCACAATAGGCGAGCCGCTCATGCCCTGCACAATGCCTCCGGTTTTTTCCAGTAACCGCTCATCCGTCACTTTAATAAGCAGGTTGCGGTTCGGGTCGCTGCCGGTCATCGTCACCCTCTCGATCCGTACTTTATAGGGCTGCGCAGTCGTTCCCTGCACAGTCGTCCACAATTCCGCCTCGCCGGGTGTAACTTCCTGCACATTCGCCACCGGCACAGCCTGGCCGATCGTACCGCCGGTATAGCTGCCGTACACCCCGGCAGCATCGTTTGCCAACACCTGGCCCACCGCCTTAGCGGAGAACTCGCCCCGCAGTTCCCCCGGGCTGCCCGCCGCACCCCGGATACATCCGGTGATCGTCACCGGGACAATTTCACCCGAGAGCAGCGTCAGCTCAGTGCCGGTGTCGGTATCGCTGATGGAATGGCCCAGTCCTGCAAAGGTGCCGTGCTGGGCGTCTACAAAGCTCATTGTGCCGATGCCCGCCCCAGAGTCCCGCACCCAGACGCCCGCTTTATAGCGTCCCTTTTCGTCCTGTGCCGGTGTCAGAGCCGCCGTGTGCTGTACGCCATCACGGCGGTATACTACGGTCAGCGATGCACCGTCCGCCGCCTGGATAGCCGCCGTCAGGTCATCATTGCTGCGCACAGGCCGCTCTCCTGCCGAGACGATCCAGTCTCCCAGCCGCAGGCCTGCAGCCTTGGCCGGGTTCTCACTGCCCAATGCCGTGTAGCGATCGGAGAACGCCACAATCAGTGCCCCATCGGAGAACATTTTGACCCCAAACGGCGTACCACAGACCTGCACCGTGCGGCGTGGGGTGCTGACCGCGCGCACCGTCTTGATGGGCACAACCCCCAGCAATGTCAGCGTCACGTTGCCGCTTTTATCGGCCACGGCGTTGTCTGCCGCCACGCTCCCCTGCCGGGGCTGCGCGACGGACAGAAACGGCATGGCGGCGATTTTTAAATCGGTCAGTGCACCGTCGATGTAAAACGTATCCGGCAGTGCCTTGGCAAGGCCAGCCAGACAGGCTGCCCCCAGCAGCAGGCAGGCGGCCAACACTGCCAATGCCCGCCGCAAAAATTTGTGTTTGCGCATAGCACATTCCCTCGCTTTTGCATTAGGATGTGCAGGGCATGGGCGGATTATGTCGGCAAAAAGCCCCTGCACCGCAGTTGGCGCAGGGGCTTGGGGTCAGGCAGATTCTTCCTTGCTGCCGTGCAGCAGGTCAGCCACCGGGCTGATGGCCATGTAGGCGTTGGGGTCAATGGCCTTGACGAACGTTTTCAGCTTGACAGTCTGGAAGCGGTTGACCACGACATAGAGTACTGTTTTAGGGGTGTCTGAGTAAAACCCGTGGGCGTCGAGAATCGTCAGGCCGGTGCCGAACTCTTCCGACACGGTGCGGGCAATTTCATCCGGGTTGGTCGTAATGATCATGGCTGCCTTAGCACTGTCCAGGCCGTCCACGATGAAGTCCACCGTCTTGGACCCCGCCGCGTAGGTCACGATAGAGTAGAGTGGCAGTATCCAGCTGCCCATGACCACGCCGCATATAATGTACAGCAGCACGTTATAAATCAAGACAAACGTGCCCACTGAAAGCCCCAGCGGCTTGGCAAAAATGACCGCCACGACCTCAATGCCGTCCATCGCGCCGCCGTAGCGTATCGCCAGGCCACTGCCGACACCCGAAATAATGCCGCCGAACAAGGCGCAGAGGAACAGGTCTGTTCCCGCCAGTGGCGACGCAATGCTCACATCGATGGGTAACACGTCGGTGATAAGCCAAGCCGCCGCCGAGTAGACGCAGACCGCAAAGATGGCGTAGACAGAGAACACCGCTCCCTGCCGCTTGAATCCGAACAGCAGCAGCGGCACGTTGAGCAGCACCAGAAAGAAGGACAGCGAGAGATAATCCGGCGTCAGCTGGGACAGCAGGATCGATGTGCCGGAAATGCCGCTGTCATACAGTTGCACCGGTGCAATGAACAGCGTAACACCAATAGCGTTGATGATGCCCGCGACGAGCAGCATCAAAAAATTGAAGGGCGAGAATTTGGCAAGCAGGTTTTGTTTCAAGGTGTACCTCCGTAGTCACAGGTGAGCGGGCGGTTTGGGTATAGTATACCGTATAACCGGGTTGCGCGTCCATAGACAGAATGTAAAAAGCGCACACAGTAGGTACAATTTTCCGTGTGCAATCCCATTTCTATTTTACTTTTTCTCGTCCAGCAGCACAACTCCCTGCGGCAGGTTAGCATTGGTGGTGCCCACAATGGGATGCGGCAGGCAGCATTCCGCCAGGGCGGCGATATCCTCCGCGCTCAGGGCCACCTCCAGCGCCCGCACTTTGCCCGCCCCGCCAAAGCTCATGCAACCCACGCAGACCTTGGAAATTTCAATATCGGTGTATCCCAGTTTTGTGTATTGCATAGGTGATGCCCTTTTCTTATAGAATAATCGCCTTGGGGCGCGGTGTCAATCAACATTTTGCATTGACAAATGCACCGAAACTTGGTAAACTATTTTTGTTATGCGGCTATGGCGGAATTGGCAGACGCGCTGGTTTTAGGGTCCAGTGTCCACGACGTGCAGGTTCAAGTCCTGTTAGCCGCATCTGCAAAATTGGCGTTGAAACGTTAGTTTCAACGCCTTTTTTGCTTCCTTGACCGCATTTTTGACCGCACTTCTTTAGGCGTTATTCAGAATCTTTAGAAATGTCCCCTCTACTGCCTCCGCTGTGGCCTCTGCCTCGCCAGTCAGAGCGTGCCCATACACTCCAAAGGTGTCCATGTCCAGGCTGTGGCCCACAAGTCCTTTGACTTCCCCGGCGGGCAGCGTCTTGACCACTGAGACAAACGTGTGGCGCAACTCGTAGGGCGTCACAACGGTCAAGCCGTTGGCCTTGCAGTAGACTTTCCAGCGCCAGTAATAGTTATACTCTGTCAGGATGCAAAACACGCTTTCTTGGTGTCCGGTGATCTGGCGCTGATCGTCCAGCACCCGCCGGGCCATACGAGACAGTACGAACGATCGGACGGCGTTCTGGTTCTTTCCCTTGGTGACTTCCCCTCGCACGTTGACTGCCCGCTGTACATGGACGGTGTTCCCTTGGATATCGCCCCATTGCAGGCCCACAAGCTCACCGGGACGCAGGCCTGTAAGCACCTGGAAACGGTAGGCGTTTATATAATCATCTGGGACGGTTTGGCCTTTGTACAGTGTGGTGTCCACATTGAACAGGGTTATGAGGTCAGAGGGCTGCAAAACCTTCTTGCCTTTGAGGCGTGCCCCGGCGGGCACGCGCAGGCCCTCGGGGTTGAAGGTGGAGAGTTTGGCAGCGCGGCAGAACTTGCACAGCGCACGCAGGTCTGAACAGATGCAGGATAGTGTCTTTTTAGACAGGCCTGCCGCGTAGGCCTTATTGACGATGTTCTGTAAGTCTTGCTCGGTCAGGGTGGATAGCTTCTTATTGCCAATGTTCGGCTCAATCCAATGCCGCCAGCGTGTGGCGATATTGCGGCAGTTGCCCCCGCTGGTTGTCTCCTGCTGTGTCTCATACCACATAGCGTAGGCCTGGGAGACGCGCAGGGCGGTGTCTGATACGCCAGTTGTCAGCCACTTGTCGGCCTTGGCGTTGGCCTCCCTCTGGCCTGTGCGGCCAGGCTTGGAACTGTAAAAGCTCTTGCGGGTTCCGTCCTTCTGGACGTCGATGCGCCAGCGTGTGCCCGTCCACTTGGCGCTGTTGGTGCGCATGGTCATTGCGGTTCACGCTCCTTTAGTATTTTTTGCAAGTCGCTGAGACATTCGTCTCGCTGTTCGTCGGTCATAGTGCGAATAATTGCGAGAAACTCTTTCTCGCGCTCGGTCAAGTCTGTGATGTTCATTGGTGTTTGCCTCCTTTGCGGCGGGCGCGGTCTTTGCGCTTCCCGCTGATTTCACCCGCCAGAAAAACGACGGTAAGCATGTCTAGCAGCGCCACACGGGAAGCGGGGTTCAGGGGCCGCGCCTGATAGACGTCCATCAGTTGGTCGAGAAAATCATAAGTATTAGGGCTTACCGGGATAGTGTGGCGCTCTCCGTTCTGCATTTCATAAGTGATGTCATAGGTGTACATCGTTCTGTGCCTCCTTGTGTTCTGGTGTTCCTGTGACTATAGTATACATGATTCATGCGCAATGTCAACATGATTCATGTATTTTTGGCGGTATGCTTATTCATGAATCATACAAGTTGTGCAAAATGTGCATATTGCATGATTCATGAATATGTGATACACTATTCTTGATTCACTATATCACCTGGGAGGTTTTCAAAATGTCCAGCGACGCTAAAAGGGCCAGTAATGCACGGTATTTATCTAAATTCAAAACTGTTTCGGTTAGGTTTGCCCAAACAGACGCCACAGCAGTCCAGGCGGCAGCAGATGCCGCCGGGGAAAGCCTTAATGCCTACATTGTGGGCGCAGTGGCCCAGCGCATGGACAGAGAGCAGCCCGCAGAGGGCGCTCTGCCGCCAGAGACGGAGGAAATGCTCAAGTAATACAGAGAACGCCCCACAGTGACCCGTTTGCGGTGCTGTGGGGCGTTTCTTTGCGGTCGTTGGGTATGCGGTGCACGTCATCCAATGCGCAGCTAGTCGCCGCCGTTGCGGTGCAGCTTTGCCGGGCTTATGGTCTGTGGTTCAGTTCTCTGTCCAGCAGGGTGTCCAGGTCATCCGCCACAATGTGGAAGTAGCGGCATTCTTGGCGGGCGCAGTCCTCCACGCTGGTGACGATCAGCTCACCCGCCGGGGTGCGGCAGCACACGCGCAGAGGGGCTTTGCGGGCGTCCTCCACCTGTGCAAGTAGTTTGTCCAGTTCCATGCGTTGGCCCTCCCTGGCGCTCACAGCGTCGCCCACGGCTCGACGTCGCGGGCAATCATGTTCCAATAGGCGTCACCGCGGGTGGGGCTGGTCGGCTCTGCATCCAGCACCGCGCCGCAACGCTGCACCAACGTTTTGAACAGCTGCACCCGGTCATGGGCAGAGCGGTAATATTTTTTGGCGTAGGGGGCCAGGCCGCCGTTTTTGTTGCCGTACTCCATGGCCTTGCGCAGCAGCGTGGGGTTGTTCTTGTTGCGCTCACACAGGGCGGCAAACTCTTCCGCGCTCATGGGGAAGTTGTCCGCCAACAGCTTGTAGTCGCCGCCTTGGAGGGCGTCGCCGTTTGGTGCATCTGCAAGCCCGGCGGCAAGGGCAAACTTGCGCAGCAGGGCCTCCAGCTGTGACCACGCATTATTTCGCAACGTGTGTTGTTCGTTCGCGGCGTGGTCGGCCAACTCTTTGGAGTAGGCTTCCGTGATGTGGCCCTGGTGCAGTTCGTCGGCGGCTTCTTTCAGCAGCTGCTCGGACGGCTTCATGGCGGTGAAGTAGTCGGTGATGATTTTGCGGGCTTCTTGTACATAGTTCATGGTAAATCCTCCTAAACTCTAGTAGACTGTCTGGCCCCGCTGTGGGGCCGCTTCTGGCCCTTGCGGGCCTGTGGTTTGGTTCGTATGGGTGCAGGCCTCTTGACCTTCCCCGGCGGGCCTGGGCGGCTCATGGCTCGCCCCATTTCTTTGTGTGGGGATAGATGCCCCAGCGGCCACGGATGAACGCGCGGGCCTGGGCCTCGGTCTTGAATACAGCAGGGGCGGGCAGGTCTGGCCCCTCGACTTGCCAGGATGTAATAACGCCATCAGGCCGGGCGCGGTATACTAGACGGACGGTGTTGTGTAAAAAGCTGTCCTCCACACCCACGGTCAAGCCTGTGGCGGTCTGGCGGTGCAGGGATTCCAGCAAATACTTACTGCTCATGTTTCGGCTTCCTCCCTCGTTTCGGTTTCGGCAACTCCGGCAAATCGTCAATCAGCAGGACGCCTTGACCGTGCAGCCTCATGTATGCGTAAACATCGGGCAGGGGCAGCAGATCGCCGCTTGGCAGCTCATAGCGCGGCCCCTCCGGCGTCTGCCGTTCTGTGACGATCAGCAGCAGATCGCCAGGTTGGCCCCGCTCCAGGGCCTCCAGGCGTGCAAGAGCGTCTTTCACATTAAGCCCTCCAATTTGTCTAAGCGCTTGTTAATATCCGTTATTTCGGCAAATTTTAGCCCATAATCCAACAGGGCACGAGCAGCAGCGACGCGGGAGGCGTCCGGCGTGTCGGGGTTCTCTACGATCTCTTGCAGGGTGTCCACGGTCTGAGTATACCCGGCGGCCATTCTGTGGGCAGCATCGGCCAGCAGTTCCCGCCTGCCGCGCTCCAGAGCCTCGGCGAACTCCGGCTGTTTCTCGTAGTCCTGGATAGTGCGCAGGCCTAGCCCACATTGCCGGGATGCCTCGGCGCGGCTCTTGCAGGTCAGCAGAGCCGCAAGGGCTTTGCGCTGGTTTGGGGTCAACACTGAGTATCACCTCCGCCGGGGTTTGCCCGATTCTGCCACTTTTCGGCCTCGAGCCTGGCCTCAAAGATTGCAATAACGCGGCGGTGGGCGGCTCGCTCCACAGCGTCATCCAGGTGACGCAGGATGAACTCCCCGCCCCATCGGGTGCAGAGGTAAGCCAGAGCGGCCCGGTGGTCGTCGAAGTAGTGACCGCCTCCGCCAAACTGCACGCAGTAACTCCCACGTTCCGCCGGGGCGGCCTGCCCGGTGTCAATTAGGCGGCGCAGGTCGTCCTCGCTACGTGGCAGGCAGCAGAGTTCCCGCTGCAATTCGACCTCGCCGCGGCGTGTGCGCCACGTGGCGCAGGGTACAAAAATGTGGTTTTTGGGGGTGCTCATATGTGAAAACTCCAATCTATAAAATTTGACGTTGTTACGTCAAGGTGAAGGATGGTGAAGGCTGTACAGTAAAACTCTAATTTTCAAATTTTTCCCCTTTAGGGATTTTCGTTTTTACCCTTCACCATCCTTCACCTTGTCGATATATCGCACTATTCTGGCGAGAAGTCAGACTTTAGGCGTAGGCCCATGTACTGGTTCCCTTTTTTTGCATGTTTTAGCACGAATCCGGCGCTTTGCATCGCGTTGGTGAAGTCCCGGCTGTCTCTGCGATAGTCACCATTTACTTGACAATACGCTGTGTACCTCTGATAAATTTCCTTGCTGCTTGTGACGTAGTTCTCGCCCTGCTCGCAATCTTCCTCGATGAACGCGCCCAGCCAGTCGCAGCTTTTGCGGTATTCGGCCAGCGCCTCGCGCACGACAGTGGGAGACGCCAGTTTGTAGCCGTTGGCGATAAACCGCCGGGCGCCCTCGATCATCCACGACAGCACCGCCCCGCCTGCCTGCGTGAACAGGATCTCGGCAAAGTCTTTCTTTTCCCCGGCGGTATCGCGCAGGTGCGCATTGAACGGCAGGACGGTCAAACGCGCCCATGTGCCGCGGTCTGAACTGCCAACCCTCGGGAGGAAGTTTGTGTACAACACGAGCGTGTGGGAGGGTGTGAAGCTGAACGGCGGTTTATACTTTGGGTTTGCAGCCACGCGGTCGGTGCTGCATAGGGCCTTGACCGTGGCGACGTCCAGGCGTTGCCCCTCCTCGGTTTCTGCCGCCAGAGCCAGACGCACGCCACGCAGCGCGGCCAGCTCTGCGCCGTTATTGGCGTTTCCGGTCAGCAACAGCGCCGGGCGCACGCTGGTGGAGTAATCGCCCAGTACGCGGGCCAGCACATTGAAGAAAGTGCTCTTTCCGTTGCCGCCGTCGCCTGTGGCAATTAGTAAAGTTTCTGTGTACACCCTGCCTAGTGCGGCCATACCTGCCACGGTCTGAAGGTATGCGGCCAGGTCATTGTCTCCACAGGTGATAGTCTCCAGGAAGCTGCGCCAGAGGTCTGCGCCCTCTGTGCCCGGGGTCACGGCGGTGGCCTTGGTGCAAAGTGCGGCAGGGTCGGAGGGGTGCAGCTCCCCGGTGCGCAAGTCCACGATGCCGCCGGGCGTGTTCAGTGTGAAGGGGTCGGCGTCCAGGTCGTCCACAGCGCAGGCCAGATGCGGGGCAGCCTCGGTCAGTAGATGATTCAAACCGTTGGTGAAGCGGCAACGGTTTACGAAAGTCAGCAGGGCCTTTGACCGTTTTGCTTTGGCGACTAGTTCGCCGTCCTCCGGGTCGTTTGCGGCAGCCCTGGCGGCCTGCTGGTAGTCGTTCGTGGCGGTTTTTAGCTGCCTGCCGGTGAAGGTCTGCGCCAACAGTCGGGCCTTGCTTTCGTCCGGGCTGAACTTGCAGCCATCCCAAACCATCCAGCCCAGTGACGCATTATAAAGTACTGCCCCGGCTGTGTTCTCGGCAAAGAGCGCACCCTCGGCCACGTCGGAGAGGTCAGAGAGCTTAAAGCTCAACACCTCGATGGGGAAACCTTCCGCAGCATACTCCGCCGGGGTCAGGTAGCCGGGCTTATCCCAGATTTTGGCGGGGGCGTTCTGCGCCGCATAGTGCCAGATTGTGGACAGTTCGCCATCTGATAGCGGCGGGTTGCAATCCTCGGCACGCCGCAAAAATGCGGCCTCTGCCTCGGCGATGCCCTCCGGACCGCATCTGCGCAGCTGAGTGAACGCATAGGCGGTCAGGGTTGCGTTACGTTCCCCGGCGGGGATTTCTCGGGCACTGGTTGCGGGCGCAGTCAGCGCCGCCGGGGCAGCGGGGGCCGCAGTTTGGCGTTCCATGAACTGATCCAGTGTCAGAGCGCCGGGGACGGCCTCGCCCTGTGGAGTTTCCACGCCAAAGAAAAAGCGCCCTAAATCATTACACGCCGCATCAAAATAGCTATAACGCGTCAGCACCTTGTCAATCAGCGCCTTTGTCTCTGCCGCGTCTGTAAGTAGGCCGGATGGAAAGTAAACATGAAAACGCGGGGCGGCGGGCTTATCATCTTTGGGCTGGTTATGATGCCTACTATAAACGATATAATGTGCCACGTCTGGGAAGTCCCGGCGGATAGTGTCGGGGGTGGTAATTTTGCCGCCGTCGGTGTTGTCCACGTCCAGCACTATGCACTCTGTGCAACGCCAGCGCCCTTTTCCGCGCGTGTTGTCTGCAAACCCGCCGGGCGTGTGGTCAAACTTTACAGCCCCTAGCAGGTCATCAAGCGCGTGAATTTGGCGGTCGTCTGGGTAGCGGGTGTTTTTTACGTTGCCGCGCACTTTGGCGCAGGACAGTGTGAAAGCCGGGATTTGTTGTGGAGGTGTGCTCATGCTCGGGCCTCCATCTGGGCGGCAGATTCCGCAAGAAAAACGCGGTAGTAATCCTCCGGTTGGAGGCCTAGCGCTTTTCCTAGGCGCAGCATTTCGCCGGTAGTAAAATCAGCCCGGCGGTGGATTCTTGCAGAAAATGCACTCCGGCTTATGCCTGCCGCCTCGGCAGCATCTTTCATTTGTAAGTCATGGGCCAGCAGCTGTTGACGCAGTAAAATAAAGTTTGTCATTTCTCATACCTCCGTACTTTTTAACAGTGTTGCGGGCGTTTTCCAGCCCATCTACCTATAATTTTACACGTTTCGCGCGGGAAAAATGGGACAGGTTTTTTGTTTTCCGCCCCGCTGCTTTAATTTTACATCTGCTGCGCGGGCAAAATGTGACAAGTTTTGCTTCTGAGGCGACTTTTTTGCAAAATTGGGCTTGACAGGGCTTTTTGGTGCACTCGCCCGGCGGTTCGAGTGTAGCTGTGTGGGGTGCGGCGTTTGACCGCACTTTTGACCGCACTTGCAAATTTTAAAGAAAAAATCCGCGCTTCTTTTCCGGTTAGAATTTGCGGAAAATATGCGCGGATTCTGTGTTTTTATATGCGGATTTAGCGGAAAATTCGACGTTAAATCGTTCAAGTCCTGTTAGCCGCACCATTTCAAAGAGAGCGTATCTGCGAATCACAAACGTAGATACGCTCTTTTTTATGTTCTTCAACGTTTTAACATGTTCAAATACGTTGTTTTCGCGTCGTAAAAAACAGCCCGGTTGCAACCCACAACCGGGCTTAAATTATATCGTTTTATCACTTATAAATTTTTCCCGTGCCGCGCCTGCTGTATCAAGCTGGCGTTCCCGTATATGTGTATATACTCGTCGTGTTGTCGTAATGTCAGAGCGCCCCCTTTGCCGTGGCACCACCGTTGAACATTTGCTCCACGATTTTTTTTAACGTCTCGACGACCGCACATAAAAAGCGAAAGCCTTTCCTGCTGCGGAAAAGCTCTCGCTTTTGTGTTTTATTCTGCTGTTGTGGTCTCCGCCGGTATCACACCGTATTCATCGGCGTTCACCGGGTCGGCGTAGACAGCATAGCGCTGAGGTGTGTGGGTCAGGATGCCGAAGGGGTAGCAGGTGTACAGCACAGCGCTGGGTTCGGTCGCACCAAGGCGCACCTTGTCCACATCCGTCTCTTGGATGACCTTCATCTCGGTGACTTTGTAGGTAAAGTCGCCCCAGTCGGTCTCCAGGTGGATGATGGCCCCCAGCTCGGTGGAGCCGAGGTCCGAGAAGTACGAGCCTGTATGCCCGCCGATAAAGACCGTGCCGTTCTCGCCGGGCAGCACGCAGTCACTCTCGGATCGGCAGCCTGCACCGCGGCTGAACTGGGTCTCGCTGTCGCCCCAATAGAGGTCGCAGTCAACGTCGGTTCCCTCGATCCAGATGCGGCCCAGCTTATCGCCGTACTGGATGCGGTCGCGGGCATCCAGGGCAGTGGCTATCTGTTCCGCACGCTTGGCGGCGGCAGATTCGGCGGCAAGGCGTTCGTTTTCGGCCTCTTGTGCGGCCTGGGCCGCAGCCTCACTGGCAGCGCGGGCCGCTTCTTCTTCGGCTGCGCGGGCGGCGGCCTCGCTGGCCGCAGCTGCTTCGGCGGCCTTCTGTTGGTTTTTCGTGATGATGAGCGCCGCCGCGATGCCGATGCTCACGGCCAGCGCCAGCGCACAGAGGACCAGCCGTATGACGAGCCGTCTGCAGCGGGTCATGCCTGGTGGTCCCGACTGGCAAGGTAGGCGGCGGGGCCGCTCTGGTACAGATCGCCGCCGTGGGTGTCCAGCAGAACGGTCAGCGGGAAGTCCTTGACGACCAGCTTGCGCACAGCCTCACAGCCCAGATCCGGCCAGGCGATGACCTCGCAGCTCTGCACACTGCCGGCCATGAGCGCCCCGGCACCGCCAATGGCGGCCAGGTAGACTGCACTGTTCTTGACGACCGACTGCTTGACGGCCTCGCTGCGCTTACCCTTGCCGATCATGCAGGCAAGGCCCAGATCCAGCAGCCGCGGCGTATAGGCATCCATGCGGCCGGAGGTCGTGGGCCCTGCGGCCCCGATGGCACATCCCGGGCGCTCCGGCGTGGGGCCGACGTAGTAGACCGCCGCGCCCTCAATGGGGAACGGCAGCGGCTCGCCCTTATCCAGCAGTTCCATCATACGGGCGTGGGCGGCGTCGCGGGCGGTGTAGACCACGCCCGAAAGCAGCACAGTGTCCCCTGCCTTGAGCGGCGCAAGATCCGCTTTGGTCAGCGGCGTATGTAAAATGTATTGCATCAGCGGTCTCCCTGTTCCCGCGCACGGCGGCGCAATTCTTTGTATTCCTCATGGTGACGGTTGACAAATTCCAGTTCCTTCATCGTGATATCTGTCACCGGGCGGCGAGGTTTCTCGCCGTCCAAGGGGATATCAATGCTGGCGCGTTTGGTTTTGGCCGAGCGGGCGCTCTCGCCCACGCCATCCAGCGAAATATCAATGTTCGGTTTCGCCATCGCTCACACCTCCCGGCTGGCGCGGCGGGTCACATGGCAGCTGATGTTGACTGCCACCGGCAGACAGGCCACATGGGTGGGCTTCTGCTCAATGGCGACACCCAGGCAGGTAGCGGCCCCGCCGAAGCCCTGCGGCCCGAAGCCGGTAGCGTTGATGGCGTCCAGCAGCTCTTTTTCCAGCGCCGCGTAGTAGGGGTCGGCGTTGGGGGTATCGAGCGGGCGCAGCAATGCCTTTTTCGCCAGCGCAGCACAGTGGTCAAAGCTGCCGCCGATGCCGATGCCCAGCACGACGGGTGGGCAGGGGTTGGCCCCGGCCTGCTCGACGGTGTCCAAAACAAACTTTTTGACGCCCTCTACCCCATCGGCGGGCTTGAGCATGGCAAGGCGGCTCATGTTTTCGCTGCCCGCGCCCTTGGGGGCGACGGTGATTTTGCAGCCGCTGCCCGGCACCAGATGCACGGTCAGGAAGGCGGGGGTGTTGTCCCCGGTGTTGACGCGCTGCAAGGGGTCAGCGGTGATGGATTTGCGCAGGTATGCTTTTTCATAGCCGCGGCGCACGCCCTCGTTGACGGCATCGGTCAAATCGCCGTTGATGTGGGCGTCCTGGCCCAGCTCAATAAAGACGCAGGCCATGCCGGTGTCCTGGCAGATGGGCAAGTCTTTGTCCGCTGCAACGCACAAATTTTGCTGCAATAAGCCCAGCGTTTCCTTTGCCAGCGGCCACGGCTCGTTGGCTTCGGCTTTATCCAGTGCGGCCTTTACGTCGGCGGGCAGCTGGGTGTTGGCCTCGATGCAGAGAGCTTCGACCGCGTCGGTGATGGCGGCGGCGGAAATTTCACGGATGCTCATACGCGCGCCACGCCGCTTTCCCGTGCAGCCTGGGCAACGGCTGCGGCCACAGCGTCAGCCACGCGGGGGTCAAACGCCTTGGGCAGAATATTTTCCTCGTTCAGCTCATCGTCGGGGATGAGGCCCGCGATGGCCTTGGCGGCAGCCATCTTCATGGCGGGGTTGATATCCCGCGCACGGACGGACAGCGCACCCTTGAAGATGCCGGGGAACGCCAGCACATTGTTGACCTGATTCGGGAAATCCGAACGGCCGGTGCCGATAACGCGGATGCCCGCCTGTTTGGCGAGGTCGGGCATAATCTCTGGCGTGGGGTTGGCCATGGCGAACACAATGGCATCTTTCGCCATCGTGGCGGCCAGCGCGGGCGTCAGTGCGCCTGCAATCGACGTGCCAATGAAGATATCAGCGTCCTTGATAGCCTCAGCCAGACCGCCGGAGAGTTTCTCCGGGTTCGTCTCCTCGGCCAGTTTGCCCTTGTGGCCCTCGAGGCCTGCAGGGCGGCCCGGGACCAGAATGCCGTGCTCATCGACAGCGATAATGTGTTTGGCCCCCGCAACCTGCAGCATATGAATGATGGCCGTACCCGCTGCACCGGGGCCGTTCTGAACGATCTTGACATCCTCAATGCGCTTGCCGACAACCTTCAAAGCGTTCAGCACGCCCGCCAGCACGATGATGGCTGTGCCGTGCTGGTCATCATGGAACACGGGGATATCGAGTTCACGCTCGAGTTCGGCCTCAATTTCAAAGCACTCGGGGCTGCGGATATCCTCAAGGTTGATGCCGCCGAACGTCGGGGCGATCGCCTTGACGGCAGCGATAACTTCCTCTTTGGTTTTGGCATTCAGGCAGATGGAAAATGCATCGACGCCGCCGAACTCCTTGAAGAGGACGCATTTTCCCTCCATGACGGGCAGGCCGGCCTCGGGGCCGATGTTGCCCAAGCCCAGCACTGCCGTACCGTTGGTGACGACCGCAACGGTGCGGCCCTTCATCGTGTAGGTGTAGACGTCGTCGGGATTTGCTTTGATTTTACGGCAGGGTTCGGCCACGCCGGGGGTGTAGGCAGTAGAGAGTGCGTCACGGTCCTTGCATTCGCAAAGGCTCTGCACGGCGATTTTACCGGGGAATTTGCTGTGAAGTTCCAGGGCTGCTTTGTTGTAATCCATGCTGTATGTCTCCTTTATATGGTTTTACTTTCCGCAAGGCCGCTCGATAGAGGTCGGCTATGTCCGGCCCTCTGCTTTGCCTTTACATCGCTATTATTTTTACGCCGAGGGCAGGGCATACCCTGCCCCTACGTGGTTACGTTTTTCCCTCATGATGCACCGGAGCGTAATCAGGTTCCAACTTTATGACGCAAAAATGGTCGGGCCATTTAGCCTGTACGGAATTGCGCAAGGCGTTGACGAGCTTGACGCCGCGGTGCTGCTTGTCGGCCATGTACTCAGCCGGCACGGCACAGTCAAAAATCACGTTGGTATGCGTCGGGCCAGGCACGATGCGCAAATCGTGGATGTTTGCCAGCGGTTCCAGCTCCTTGACCTCGTTCTGTAAGAAGGTTTTCAGCTCGTCCACGTGGGCATCGCCGGTGACGATGGGGTCAAAGTGTACCGTGGCGATCACCCCATCCTCGACGAGCAGGTCACGCTCGATACGGTCAATGACATCGTGGCTGTGCATGACGTCGTCCTTGGCGTCCATTTCCAGGTGGAAGCTGACAAGGCGGCTGCCGGGGCCGTAATCGTGGATCATCAAGTCATGCACGCCCAGCACGCCGGGGTAGCTCAATGCCTTTTTCTCGATGTGCTCCACCAATTCCGGGTCGGGGGCTGCGCCTAGCAGCGGGTCAATGGTGTCTTTCACAAGCATGGCACCGCTGTACAGGATGAACACCGCTACGCCCAGGCCCATCAGGCCGTCGATGCGGTCAAAGCCGGTGAGCTTCGTCAGAATCGTGGCTGCCAGCACCGCTGCCGTGGTGATGACGTCATTGCGGGCGTCAGCGGCAGTGGCAAGCAGCGTCTCCGACTCAATGGCTATGCCTATGTGCTTGTTGAGGGCACTCATCCAGAGCTTGACGAGGATGGACGCCGCCAGCACCGCGACCATGACCCAGTTGAAGGCCACCGCCGTGGGGTACAGGACTTTGGCGAAGCTCTCTTTCAGCAGTTCCACGCCAATGACGAGAATCATCACCGACACAGCCAGCCCGGCCAGGTATTCATACCGCGCGTGGCCGTAGGGATGTTCCGAGTCTGCCGGGCGTGCGCCGAGCTTGAACCCCACAAGGCTGACGATATTGGAGCTGGCGTCGGAGAGGTTGTTCATGCCGTCTGCAGTGATGGCAACGCTGCCGGTCAGCACGCCGACGGCGATTTTTCCGCCTGCTAACAGCAGGTTGCACACCACGCTGACCAAGCAGGCCAAGTTGCCGTAAGCCGTGCGGACGGCGCGGTCAGCGGTGTGTTCGTGGTTTTTGATGAAGATTTTTATCAGCAGGTCTATCAGCGGGAATACCCCCTTTTTTCAGAAAAAGGCAGACCGGGTAAGGGTCTGCCTTTTGGGTTGGTTTCTATTTTGAACTGCAGTCTGGTGGGTCGACGCGGGCATCGACTCCTACATTGCAGGGGCGGATTCCTTATCCGCCCGCATCAGCGGCCGCCTTTGCCGGAAATCACTCCCGCATGATGCAGGCGTCGCGCTCGGGGCCGACGGAGATGTACTTGATCTTGCAGCCGACCAGCTCTTCCAGGCGCTTGACGTAGTTCTGGGCGGCCTGGGGCAGATCCTCAAACTTGCGCACGCCGGTGATATCGCAGTGCCAGCCGGGGACTTTCTCCACAACAGGCTGGGCATCGTCCAGCGTCTTGCCCATCGGGAAGCGGGTCGTGGTGGTGCCATCGGTCAGTTTGTAGGCGGTGACGATGGGCACTTCCTCCATGTAGTCGAGGACGTCCAGCAGGGTCAGTGCCAGTTCGTCGCAGCCCTGGCATTGCACACCGTAGCGGCTTGCCACAGCGTCGAACGGGCCGACACGGCGGGGACGGCCGGTGGCTGCACCGTACTCGTGGCCGTGCTCACGCAGCACATCCTTCTCAGCCTCGGTCATAGCCAGTTCGGTGGTAAAGGGACCCTCACCGACGCAGGAAGAATAGGCCTTCATGATGCCGATGGAGAGGTTCAGCTTATGGCCCGGGATGCCCGCACCGATGGGCGCATAGGCGGAAACGGTGTTGGAAGAAGAGGTATAGGGATAAATGCCGAAGTCGATGTCGCGCAGTGCGCCCAGCTGGGCCTCGAACATGATCTTCTTGCCCTCACGGTCAGCCTTGTCCAGATAGTCGCCCACGTCGCAGATGTAGGGGGCAAACAGCTTCCCGTACTTCTCGCACCAGGCCCACATTTCCTCGACGCTGACAGGCTTCTGGCCGTAGATGTTCACCATCGTCAGGTTCTTGGACTCAACGATCGTCTCCAGACGCTTCTTGACGCTGGCGTCCATATGTACGAGGTCGCCCATGCGCAGGGTCTTTTTCATGTACTTGTCGCCGTAGGAGTAGGCAATGCCGCGCTTGGTGGAGCCAAACTGGGCACCGGTCTTGGACAGGCGCTCCTCCTCCAGGCCGTCCTGTGCCACATGGAAGGGCATGGTGATGGTGGCGCGGTCAGAAATTTTCAGGTTCTTGGGGGTGATTTCCACACCCTTTTCGGTCAGCGAAGCGATTTCCTTTTCCAGGTGCTCGGGGTCAATGACCATGCCGCCGCCCATGACGCAGACGACGTCCGGGCGCAGGATGCCGGAGGGAATCAGGTTCAGGACGAATTTGCCGCGCTCGTTCTTGACGGTGTGGCCTGCATTGTCGCCGCCCTGATAGCGCGCAACAATGTCATAATTCTGGCTGAGCAGGTCGACCATGCGACCCTTGCCCTCGTCGCCCCAGTTAATGCCGGTAATGGAAGTAAGCATACGTTTCTACCTCTTTTGTAAGTAAATAGGCATTTCAGCCTTTTCCGGAATCTCCGGGATCCGCTGCCATCAATCATTATAGCATAGCTGTCAAGGAAATTCTATAGATGTTTTGTACAAGAATTTGTGCGGATTCCGTATGTTCTGTCTTCCCCCTTGGGGGAAGGTAGCTCGAAGAGCCGGATGAGGGGCGCGTTTGGCGTAGGAACACGTTATGCGCAGGCAAGTCAGGGCTGCCTCTCATCAGTCCGCTTCGCGGCCAACTTCCCCCGCGGGGGAAGTCTTTTTGCTCAGTTTCGCATACTCCGCGTAAGGTATCTTTGCACCGTCGGCGGTCTGGACATAGGTGTTATCCAGCTGCTGCCTGAACGAGGCACGCATATCGGTCAGGTACTCTTTGCGCAGGGCATTGCGCTCGGCGGTCTCGCGCTCGGTCAGGCCGATGGATTTTGCCTTTCTGGCAAGAGCGTTGATGCGGTCTATCTTAGATTTTTCCATGGGGTTGTCTCCTTTTGTAAAAATAGTGTTTCTATTATACCACATTCCCGCCGCATTTGCCCAGCGGGACCTGCGCTACTGTAATTTTCACACAATTCCCATTTTACTTTTTCTAAAAAGCGTGTATAATAGTAAAGTATGCAATTTTACAAAGAAACAGGAGAATCCCATGAAACTGAAGAATTTCCATCGCCTGGCAGCCCTTGGTCTGGCTGTCGGCATGACCACTGCCCTGGCCGCCTGCGGCAATACCGCCGAGACTGCCGAATCTACTGCGGAGACCGCCGAGTCCACCGAGGCAGCATCCTCTGAGGCTGCGGACGCCGCCACCGACGAGACTGCCGCAGATGCCGAGTACGCCTACCTGGCAGATTTCAGCTTTTCCGACGCTTTCGACGAGAACGGCTATCTCAAGGGTGTGACCGCCACCGATTACGTCACCCTGCCTGACGACTACGCCGATATCACGATCGATGCCGACCTGGGGCAGGTCAGCGAAGAAGATATCGACAACTACATCACCTCCAACGTGCTGTCCAAATTCTCCACCACCGAGCAGGTTACGGACCGCGCGGCAGCGGACGGTGACACCGTCAACATTGACTATGTAGGCCGCATCGACGGCGTTGCCTTTGACGGGGGCGACACCAAGGGCAACGGCGCTGACCTGACCTTGGGCAGCGGCACCTACGTCGACAACTTTGAGGAGCAGATCGTCGGCCACAATCCCGGCGAGACCTTCGACGTCACCGTCACCTTCCCCGAGGATTACGGCAACGAGGACCTGAACGGCAAGGAGGCCGTCTTTGAGACGACCCTGAACTACATCGAGAACACCGTCACCCCCGAGTTGAGCGACGAGTGGGTTGCCGAGAACCTGGCCGCCACCATGAGCCTGAACAATGTGGACGAGCTGAAAGCCTTCGTCAAGAGCACGATGCTCTACGACAACCAGGCCAGCGATGTTTACACCGCCCTGCACGACAAAGTCAGCTACGCCGACGAGCTGCCCCAGACCGCACTGGACTACTACCGCGATGTGCTGCTGTACCGCATTTACACCTACGCCCAGAACTACGGCACCGACATGGCCACGCTGCTGTCCTCCGGTATGATGGGTACTACCTATGACAGTGTGGACGCTTACCTGGACGATGCCACCGACAGCATCAAATCCATCACCCAACAGGCACTGCTGATGCAGGCTGTGGCCGAGAAGATGGGCTTCAAGTGCGACACCGACACGATGAACGCCGACTTTGGCCGCTACTACGGCACGACCGACCCGAGCCAGTATGTTTCCGCATATGGCGAGAATTACATCAAGATGAACGTCCTGCAGAGCGACGTGATGCAGAACCTCATCGATAACGTCAAGTACGAATAAGCGTTTTTGACCTTCCTCGCGCCCCCGGCAGATGCCGAGGGCGTTTTTTCTTGCTTTTTGCGGCGGAAGCCTTTATAATAGAATTATTCTATAGCAAGGAGTTCTCCCCTATGCCGCTTATCATTCCTAAAAATCTTCCTGCCTATGATGAATTGCAGAAAGAAAACGTCTTTATTATGCATCAGGAACGCGCCATGAGCCAGCACATTCGGCCGCTGCGCATCCTGATTTTAAACCTGATGCCGACAAAAATCATCACCGAAACGCAGCTGGCGCGGCTTTTGGCCAACAGCCCCTTGCAGGTGCAGGTCACGTTTTTGCAGACGGCTACCCACAGCACGACCCATACGGCGCCCGAGCATATGAAGGCGTTTTACAAGACGTTCGATGAAATCAAAAATGAGCGTTTCGACGGTATGATCATCACCGGCGCGCCCATTGAAGATTTGGATTACGAGGATGTGGACTACTGGGAAGAGCTCTGCTGCATCATGGATTACACTAAAGAAAACGTTTACTCTACCATTCATCTGTGCTGGGGTGCACTGGCAGGTTTGTACTACCACTTCGGCATTTCCAAGGTGCATCTGGACAAAAAAATGTTCGGCGTGTTCGAGCACCGCGTCACCCGGCCCTCCAACCCGCTGGTGCGCGGTTTTGACGAGGTTTTTTATGCCCCGCACAGCCGCTGGGCCGGGCTGGACCGCGCCGCCATCGATGCCTGCGGCGATTTACGCATTTTGGCAGAAAGTGACGTAGCCGGGCCGATGCTGCTTTCCACCGAGTCCGGGCGTCAGATTTTTGTCATCGGCCACCCCGAATACGACAAATACACGCTGGACAAGGAGTACAAGCGGGATGTTGCGGCAGGCAAACCCATCAACATTCCCTGCAACTACTACCCCGACGACGACCCCAGCCGCGACCCGCTGTTCCGCTGGCGCGCGCACGGATATCTTCTGTACACGAACTGGCTGAACTACTATGTCTACCAGGATACGCCGTATGATTTGAACCGCCTGGAAGCATTGGAAAAGTAATAGTCTACTCCGTAGGGGTCGATGCTTGCATCCGCCCTTACAGGGTTTAACGGTAAGGAGCACCTTATGCCCAAAATCAGCGCCTGCATTGTGGCGTACTGTGATTATGACGAGGTCTGCGCGGCGGTGCGCAGCATTTTACACTACACCCCCACCCCGGATCTCACCCTGTACGTGGTGGATAACGCCAGCCCCGACGGCTGCGGCAAGCAGCTGGCGGAAACTGATTTTGGCGACACCCGCGTAACCGTGCTGACGCTGTCGGAAAATGTCGGCTTTGGCCGAGGGCACAACGCTGTGCTGGACCGCCTGACCAGCGAGGTGCATTTTATCCTGAACCCTGACATTGTGCTGACCGAGAATATTTTAGAGCCAATGGCCGCCTGGCTGCTGGCACAGGAAGGGGCCGCCATGGCAACGCCGCAGCTGCACTACCCGGATGGCCGTTTGCAGCACCTGCCCCGCCGTAAGCCCACACCCTGGCTGCTGCTGGCACGGCAGCTGGCCCCGAAGTTTGACGGCATCTTCAAAAAAGCAGACGACCACTACACGATGCAGGACGAGGATTTGACCGTGCCCCGCCGCATTGCGTTCTGCACCGGCAGCTTTATGGCCGTGCGCACCAATGTATTCAAAGAAATCGGCGGGTTTGACCCCGCGTATTTCATGTATGTCGAGGACGCCGATCTGACCCAGAAAGTGCTGCAAAAGGGCACTGTCTGGCTGACACCGCAGTTTTCCGCCATCCATGCCTGGCACCGCGCCCCGATGCGCGATGCAGGCAAGTTCAAGATGCAGCTTGTCAGCATGGGGCGGTATTTCAAAAAGTGGGGCTGCGGAAAAGGGACGTTTTGATTCTTTGGCTCCTCCAAGGGGGATGCTTTTTTGCCGTAGACTCTTGACAACTGTTTTTGTCTGTGGTACATTTAACCCATAGCAGGGCCGCTGACCGACGGATTTTGTGGGGATGACCCCAGGGGATGCGGCGCAAAACCTGCGTTAAGCCGACCGTCTGGGCTGCATACACTGGTGTATGGTGTGTGCGGCCCTTTTATTTTTACAAAAACGGAGGAATCGTTATGCTGAGCGACATCGAAATTGCACAGGCCGCCGAAATGAAGCCCATCACCGAAATTGCAGCCCAACTGGGCCTGCAGAGTGAGGACGTCATCCCCTACGGCCACTACAAGGCCAAGATCAACCATAAGCTGGCCAAGCGCGACAAGCCCGAGGGCAAGCTGATTTTGATGACCGCCATCAGCCCCACCCCCGCCGGTGAGGGCAAGACCACCACCAGCGTCGGCCTGGCGGACGCCATGAACGCCCTGGGCAAAAAGACGATGCTCTGCCTGCGTGAGCCGTCCCTCGGCCCTGTGTTCGGCATCAAGGGCGGCGCGGCCGGCGGCGGCTATGCCCAGGTCGTGCCCATGGAGGATATCAACCTGCACTTTACCGGCGACATCCACGCCATCGGCACTGCCAACAACCTGCTGGCGGCCATGATCGACAACTCCATCCAGCAGGGCAACCCGCTGAACATCGACCCCCGCCGCATCACCTGGAAGCGCTGCATGGATATGAACGACCGCCAGCTGCGGTATATCGTGGATGGCCTGGGCGGCAAAGTCAACGGAACGCCCCGTGAGGACGGCTTTGATATCACCGTTGCCAGCGAGGTCATGGCGGTGTTCTGCCTGGCCACCGACCTGGAAGATTTGAAGGCACGCCTGTCCCGCATTGTCTGCGCCTACACCTATGACGGCCAGCCTGTCACAGCCGGGCAGATCGGCGCAGCGGGTGCAATGACCGCCCTTCTGAAAGACGCCATTGATCCGAACCTTGTCCAGACGCTGGAGCACAACCCCGCCATCATTCATGGCGGGCCGTTCGCCAACATTGCCCACGGTTGCAACAGTGCCATTGCCACCAAGCTGAGCCTGAAGCTGGCCGACTACGTTGTGACCGAGGCTGGCTTTGGCGCAGATCTGGGCGCGGAGAAGTTCCTGGATATCAAGTGCCGCGCTGCCGGGCTACACCCCGCCGCCGTTGTGCTTGTGGCAACCGTGCGTGCGCTGAAATCCCACGGCGGCGTGGCGAAGCCCGATTTGAGCAAGCCCAACGCCGAGGCTGTGCGGGCGGGTTCTGCCAACCTGGCACGTCACATTGAAAATTTGCAGAACTTCGGCCTGCCGGTCTGCGTTGCCATCAACGCCTTCCCCACCGACACGGCGGAGGAAATGGACGTCATTTACGACGTCTGCGCCAAGGCCGGTGTGCCCTGCGCCCTGAGCGAGGTCTTTGCCAAGGGCGGTGAGGGTGGCAAGGCCCTGGCCGAGACGGTGCTTTCCATCCTGGACGACAAGGCCAAGGTCAACTACACCTATGAGCTGAATGCACCACTGGCCGATAAGATTGCGGCGGTTGCCAAAAAGATTTACCGCGCGGGCGGTGTGAGCTACCCCCCCGCCGCAAAGAAAACGCTGGACGAGCTGACCGCGCTGGGCTATGGTGATTTGCCGGTTTGCATTGCCAAGACGCAGTATTCTTTCAGCGACAATGCCAAGCTGACCGGCACCCCCGAAGGCTTCACGCTGAATGTGCGCGAGGTACGACTCTCTGCCGGAGCTGGGTTTGTGGTCGTGGTCTGCGGCAGCATCATGACGATGCCCGGCCTGCCCAAACACCCCGCCGCTATGGACATTGACGTGGATGTACATGGAAAGATCACGGGGTTGTTCTAAGGCAACACCGCATAATTCCCGCCTGACGGCTTAAGCACCGCTCCGGCGGATCTCCGCGCCAAGAGCCGCCGCAAGCGGCGGTTGCGCTCCGAAGCGCCTCGCTGCGGCTCGGTGTGCGGCACGGCATCTGCGTTGCCAAAATGCTCGATAATACACAAAGTATTATCTGCGCTTTTGGCTTAGCAGCTGCCGCACCTCGCTCGCCGTATCGGCACTTAGAATTATGCGGTATTGCCCTAACTTATTACATCAATCAAGCAAAGCGGGTATCCAAACGGATGCCCGCTTTGTTCATTATACAGTAGGGGCGGGCTTCAAGTCCGCCCGTGGACATTTGCCGCACCTTTTCCCTGCTCTTTCCAGACCGGGTATTCTATGCCCGCGGCGTGGCGGTGTCAGGCATCGGCTTCCGGGCATTCCTCTGGTGCCTTTTTCATATCCGGTGCGGTCTCGCCGCCGGGCAGCTTCTGGCCGAAGGACGGCACAAAGAAATATTTGCGGATGATGAAGATCAGCGCGATGGCACCGACGCTGACGAGGTTCTGCACGGCGTCCTCGTGGCCGACGATCATATGGCGGGCGATGGCGTAAAGCAGCACTTCCAGCACGCTGCCGGGGCTGTGCTTTGCCAGCATCTTGATGAATTCGATGCCGATAACGATGTCCAGCGCACGTTCCAAGAACGTATGTACCTCTATGCTTTCCGCGTCGGTCAAAAGGCCCGGCATCAGCTCCACCAGCGGGACGATGCTGAGCAGCAGGGCCACCAGCACAATGCCGGAGAGCACAACCTCCAAAATACCAGCGGCCTCGGCGATCTGATCGCGGAAAACGCGCTTGAACCGTTCCTCCTTGCCGTGCAGGGCGCGGCGTGTCAGGCGTCGTCTGGGTTCACTCATAACTTTCTCCTTTTTTGGGTATTTTTATTATCATAGCATATTTTGCCCCGATATACCAGCATAATTATACAGGCCGTTTTAAAGCCGTTTTAAAGTATGACAATCACCTTCAAAACTCCATCAAAAGCGACAAAAAGCACCGGTCAAAACCGGGTGGCGTGGTTTTTTGGCTGAAATGTCCGCCGGACGCTTGCAATTTCTTTTCCCAGAGTTTACACTGGTTTCACAGGGCATCATCTTACTTTTATATTAAAGGGGGATCTTCCGTGGCAAACGCAATGCAGCGTCTTGGTTTTCACGTGGGTGTTCTGTACCGTCATACTCTTTTCACATCAAAACCGCAGCGCAGTGTATCCTAATGGGGCACTGCGCTGTTTTGCTTCGTAAAGGAGGTTTCTAAACGCATGAAAAAAGTAGCGATCATCATGGGTTCCGACAGTGATTGGCTGGTGGTCAAATCCGCCTGCACGGTACTGAAAGATTTCGACGTACCCTATGAGGCACACATTCTTTCCGCCCACCGCACGCCGGAGGCTGCCGCCGCGTTTGCCAAGTCTGCCCGCGCCAATGGGTACGGCGTGATTTTGTGCGCTGCCGGTATGGCCGCACACCTGGCCGGTGCCTTTGCCGCCAACACCACCCTGCCGGTCGTCGGCATCCCGATGAAGGGCGGCGCGATGGACGGCCTGGACGCATTGCTTGCCACTGTGCAGATGCCCAGCGGGTTCCCGGTCGCCACCGTGGCGCTGAACGGTGCCAAGAACGCCGCCTACCTGGCCGTGGCGATCCTGGCTGTTGCCGACGACGAGCTGGCGGAAAAGCTCGATAAATTCCGCGCCGACACCGCCGCCGCGATTGCCAAGAAGGACGCCGCCATTGCCGCCGAGGCTGCGGCGCTGTAACACTTGCATACCAACCACAACCATATTATAATAAAGTAAAAGGAGCGTTTCTCATGAATTACGAAGTTAAAGAGCAACTGTACGAAGGCAAGGCCAAGCAGGTTTTCGCTACCAATGACCCCGAAATCGTCATGGTCCACTACAAGGACGACGCCACCGCAGGCGACGGCGAGAAGAAAGGTACCATCCGCGACAAGGGCATCGTCAATAATAAACTGTCCAACGCTCTGATGCAGAAGCTGGAGAAAGAGGGCATCCCCACCCATTACGTTAAGGAAGTCAACGACCGTGATACTTTCGTCAAGAAGGTAGACATCGTTCCGCTGGAAGTCATCATCCGCAATGTCGCCGCCGGTCATTTCAGCCTGCGCATGGGCGTACCCGAGGGCAAGGTGTTCAAGACTCCCATCCTCGAGTACAGCTACAAGAACGACGACCTGCATGACCCGTTCATCAACCACTACTACGCCCTGGCCCTCGACCTGGCTACCCAGGAAGAGCTGGACACCATCGCCAAATACGCCTTCAAGGTCAACGAAGTGCTGAAGAAGATCATGCTGGACGCCAACATCCGTCTGGTCGACTTCAAGCTCGAGTTTGGCCGCCTGTCCGACGGCACCATCATCCTGGCTGACGAAATCAGCCCTGACACCTGCCGTTTCTGGGATGCCACCACCGGCGCACACCTGGATAAGGATCTGTTCCGCCGCAACATGGGCGGCGAGGCCGATGCCTACCAGGAAGTCATGAAGCGGCTGCTGGGCTGATTTTCCGACGATTCGGGTGACGCGTAGGGCGGTATCTGCCGCGGGGCGTCGGGGACGCCGCCCCCTACAACATACAAACGGAGCAAAACATGAGCGAATTTTCCCAATACACTGAAGCCCTGCACGAGGAGTGCGGCGTGTTCGGTATGTATGATAAAACCGGCGAGACTGATATGGTCAGCGCCGTGTACAGTGCGCTGTACGCCTTGCAGCACCGCGGCCAGGAGAGCTGCGGCATTGCCCTGAACGTAGACGGCGTTTTGTCCGGCCACCGCGATCTGGGCCTTGTCAGCGAGGTTTTCACCAAGCGCGTGCTGGAAGAACTCCCCCGTGGTGCCAAGATGGCTACCGGCCATGTGCGCTATGCCACGGCCGGTCAGCGCAGCCGTTCCAACGCGCAGCCGATGGTCCTGCATCACTGCAAGGGTGCTATGGCGGTCTGCCACAATGGCAACCTGGTCAATGCGCCCAAGCTGCGCCGCAAGCTGGAAATGAGCGGTTCCATCTTTCACGGCACATCGGACACCGAGGTCATTGCCTATCTGCTGACCCAGAACCGGCTGCTGACCCCCAACATTGAGATGGCTGTCAGCCGCACGATGGACGACATTGAGGGCGCGTACTCCCTCGTCATCATGACCCACACCAAGCTGATTGCGGCGCGTGACCCCAACGGTTTCCGCCCGCTCTGCATCGGTGAACTGCCAGACGGCAACGGCTGGGCCTTTGCCAGCGAGAGCTGCGCACTGGACGCTGTGGGCGCGAAGTTCGTCCGCGATGTTCAGCCCGGCGAGATCGTCATTGCCGACCACAACGGCCTGCGTTCCATCGTGGATCATTGCGGCACCGCGCCCCACACGATGTGCGTGTTTGAGTACATCTACTTTGCCCGCCCGGATTCCATCATCGAGGGCACCTGCGTCCACGAGGCCCGCCTGCAGGCTGGCCGTTTCTTGGCACAGGAGCACCCGGTCGAGGCTGATGTTGTCATCGGTGCACCGGACTCCGGCCTGGACGCCGCGCTGGGTTACGCCCAGGAGAGCGGCATCCCCTACGGCGTTGGTTTCATCAAAAACAAATACGTCGGCCGTACCTTCATTCAGGGCAGCCAGGCCCAGCGCGAGAGCAGCGTGCGCATCAAGCTGAATGCCATTTCGTCCACGGTCAAAGGCAAGCGGGTCGTCCTCGTCGATGACTCCATCGTGCGCGGCACCACCAGCGCCCGCACCATCCGCCTGCTGCGCGAAGCCGGGGCCGCCGAGGTACACTACCGCATCAGCGCCCCGCCGTTTGTCCACCCCTGCTACTTCGGCACCGACATTCCCGACGAGAAAGATTTGATCGCCACCGGCCATACCGTGGAGGAAATCAACAAGATGGTCGGTTCCGATACACTGGGATACCTGAGCATCGAGCATGTCCAGCAGCTGGCCATCCACAGCAAGTGCGGCTTCTGCACCGGCTGCTTTAGCGGCAAATACCCGGTCAACCCGCCCACTGAGACCATGGATATCGTCTACGACAAGCCATTGAGCGTGTCGAACCCGAATAAGAAATTGTGAGGATTTCAAGATGGAAAAAAGCTATTCTGCCAGCTATGCTGCGGCCGGTGTAGATATCACCGCCGGTTACCGCTCTGTGGAGCTGATGAAACAGTACGTGGCCCGCACGATGACCGAGAACTGTATCGGCGGTTTGGGCGGCTTCGGCGGCCTGTTTGAGCTGGACTGCACCGGCATGGAGCATCCTGTTCTGATTTCCGGCACCGACGGCGTCGGCACCAAGCTGCGTATCGCCATGCTGCTGGACAAGCACGACACCATCGGCATCGACTGCGTTGCCATGTGCGTCAATGACGTGATCTGTGCAGGCGCGAAGCCACTGGTTTTCCTTGACTACATTGCCTGCGGCAAGAATATTCCCGAGAAGATCGCCGAGATCGTCAAGGGTGTGGCCGAGGGCTGTGTGCAGGCGGGCTGCTCCCTGGTGGGCGGCGAGACTGCCGAACACCCCGGCATGATGCCCGAAGATGAGTATGACCTGGCAGGCTTCACTGTCGGCGTGGTGGACAAGGCCAAGATTTTGGACAACTCCACGATGCAGCCGGGCGACGTCATTATTGCGCTGCCCTCCACCGGTGTGCATTCCAACGGTTTCTCGCTGGTTCGCAAGATTTTCGACATTGACAACAACCCCGATGTGCTGAAAAAGACCTTTGACGGCATGGATAAGCCCCTTGGCGAGGCCCTGCTGGCCCCCACCCGCATCTATGTCAAGCCCGTTCTGGCCGTTATGGACGAAATCACGGTCAAGGGAGTTTCCCACATCACCGGTGGCGGCTTCTACGAAAACATTCCCCGCAGCCTGAAGAAGGGCTGCGCCGCCCGCATTGCCAAGGCCGATGTACGCACCCCTGCCCTGTTCGACGTGATGCAGCGTGAGGGCAGCATCTCCGAGCACGATATGTTCAACACCTTCAACATGGGCGTTGGCATGGTGCTGACCGTCGCGCCCGAGGACGCCGACAAGGCCCTCGAGATTTTAAAAGCCCACGGCGAGGACGCCTACCGTCTGGGCACCATCGTCGAGGGTGACGGGGTCGTGCTGGTATGAAGCGTGTAGCAGTTCTGGTCTCCGGCGGCGGCACAAATTTACAGGCCCTGCTGGAAAGCGAGCAGCGCGGCGAGAACCCCAACGGTAAAATCGTTCTGGTCGTCGCCAGCAAGCCCGGCGTCTATGCACTGGAGCGCGCCGCGAACTTCGGCGTGGAATCCGCCGTCGTCAGCCGCAGGGACTACGCCAGCAGCGCCGATTTTGACGCCGCCCTGCTGGGCGTTTTACAGGCCCATGACATTGATGTGGTCGTGCTGGCAGGCTTCTTGAGCGTGCTGGGTGAGCGTGTCATTGCGGCCTACCGCAATAAGATCATCAATGTTCATCCGAGCCTGATTCCCAGCTTCTGCGGTCCCGGTTTCTATGGGCTGAAAGTGCATGAGGCAGCGCTGGCCCGGGGCGTCAAGCTGACCGGCGCGACTGTGCATCTGGTCAATGAGGAATGTGACGGCGGGCCGATTCTGCTGCAAAAGGCCGTGGCCGTTCAGCCCGGCGACACCCCCGAGACTTTGCAGAAGCGCGTCATGGTGGAGGCCGAGTGGCAGTTATTGCCCAAGGCGCTGGCCATGGTGTGCAGCGACGAGGTATAAATTATGAAAAAGAACCTTTACAAATATCTTGCTGGGAATGAGTACCCGGGCCGCGGCATTGTGCTGGGGCAGAGCCCCGACGGCAACAAGGTGTTCGTCGCCTACTGGATCATGGGCCGCAGCGCCAACAGCCGCAACCGCGTGTTTGAGCCCATCGAGGGCGGCATCCGCACGGTGGCCGCTGACCCTGCCAAGCTGGAAGATCCGCACCTGATTATTTACAACGCCGTGCTGACCCTGCGGGAGACCACCGTTGTGACCAACGGCGACCAGACCGACACGATTGCCCAGTTCATGAACGGCAACCTCTTCCCTGGGTACAGCTTCGAGGCCGCCCTTGCCACCCGCACCTACGAAGACGATGCGCCGAACTTCACCCCGCGCATCTCCGGTGTCGTAGATATGCGCCGCGGCGGCTACAAGCTGTCCATCGTTAAATCCAACGAGGGCAACGCTGACAGCGTACAGCGCCAGACCTATGACTACCCGCAGCCCGTCGCCGGTGAGGGCCATTTCATCAGCACCTACGTCAAGAACGGTGCCCCCATCCCGAGCTTTGCGGGCGAGCCGCTGCGCGTCGCCATCGACACGAACGACGCCGACAAGTTTGCCGAGAAGCTGTGGGGATCCTTGAACGAGGACAACAAGGTCAGCCTGTTTGTGCGCAGCATTGAGCTGGAGACCGGCACCTACGAGGATCTTATTCTGAACAAATACACCGCTGTGGAGGGTTAATATGAACGAATTTCAGCTGAAATACGGCACGAACCCCAACCAGAAGCCCGCCCGCATCTACATGGCGGACGGTTCCGACCTGCCGGTACAGATTTTGAATGGCCGCCCGGGGTACATCAACTTCCTGGATGCCTTCAACTCCTGGCAGCTCGTGCGCGATTTGAAGAAGGCGCTGGGTCAGCCCGCTGCCGCCAGCTTCAAGCATGTTTCCCCAGCCGGTGCGGCCATCGGCCTGCCGCTGGATGACACGCTGCGTGCCATGTACCACATTGCCCCCGAGACCGAGCTTTCCCCACTGGCCTGTGCCTACGCCCGCGCCCGCGGCGCGGACCGTATGTCCAGCTTTGGTGACTGGATCGCGCTGTCTGACGTCTGCGATCTGAGCACTGCAAAGCTGATTCAACATGAAGTCTCCGACGGCATCATTGCCCCCGGCTACGACGCTGACGCGCTGGAAGTGCTGAAGGGCAAGAAGAAGGGCAACTACGCCATCGTCCAGATCGACGCTGACTACGAGCCGCAGCCGCTGGAGACCCGCACCGTGTTCGGCGTGACCTTTGAACAGGGCCGCCAGAATCTGGATATCTCCAACGAGACGATGCTGCAGAATATCGTCACCGAGAACCAGTTCATCAGTGACGAGCAGCGCCGCGATCTGGTCATCAGCCTGATCGTGCTGAAATACACCCAGTCCAACAGTGTTTGCTACGTGCAGGACGGCCAGACCATCGGCGTCGGCGCGGGCCAGCAGAGCCGCGTGCATTGCACCCGCCTGGCAGGCCAGAAGGCCGACAACTGGCAGCTGCGCCATATGCCGAAAGTATTGGCCCTGCCTTTCCGCGACGATGTGGCAAAGCCCAACCGCGACAATGCCATTGACGTGTACATCGGCGACACGCCGGAGGATGTCATCGGTGATGATGTCTGGGCCGAGACCTTCACCGAGCAGCCCGCCCCGCTGACTGCCGAGGAAAAGCGCACCTGGCTGGACGCCGTGACCGGCGTTTCCCTGGGCAGCGACGCGTTCTTCCCCTTCGGCGACAACATTGAGCGCGCCCGCCGCAGCGGCGTGACCGCCATTGTGCAGCCGGGCGGCTCCATCCGCGACCAGCAGGTCATCGACACCTGCAACAAGTACGGCATTGCGATGGCGTTCTGCGGCATCCGCTTGTTCCATCACTAAGCAATATTCAACGCGCCTGCGGCGTATTTTGCGTCGTGGGCAGTTGGTGTTTTACAGGAGGTTCCTCATGAAAATTCTGGTCGTTGGCGGCGGCGGGCGTGAGCACGCCATCATCCGTGCGCTGAAAAAAAGCCCCCGCTGCACTGAGATCTGGTGCGCACCCGGCAACGGCGGCATCGGCTACGATGCCACCTGCAAGGCCATCCCTGCCACCGATGTGGACGCGATGGTCAAGTTTGCGAAAGAAGAAGCCTTCGATTATGTAGTCGTCGCCCAGGATGACCCGCTGGCCCTGGGCATGGTCGATGCACTGGCTGCTGTCGGCATCCCGGCTTTCGGCCCCGACAAGGCCGCGGCCCGCATCGAGGCCAGCAAGGTGTTCAGCAAAGACCTGATGAAGAAATACGGCATTCCTACAGCGAAATATGAGACGTTCGACGATCCCGAAAAGGTCATGGACTACATCAAGGCCGAGGGCAAGTACCCGGTCGTTATCAAAGCGGACGGCCTGGCGCTGGGCAAGGGCGTTCTGATCTGCCAGAATGAGCAGGAGGCCGCCGACGGTGTCAAGGAGATCATGCTGGACAAAAAGTTCGGCGCGTCCGGCAACCATGTGGTTGTGGAAGAGTTCTTGACCGGCCCCGAGGTCAGCGTACTGTCCTTCTGTGACGGCAAAACCGTGAAACCGATGGTGTCCAGCATGGACCACAAGCGTGCGTTGGATCACGATGAGGGCCTGAACACCGGCGGCATGGGCACGGTGGCCCCGAACCCCTACTACACGCCGGAAATCGCCGAGCGCTGCATGAAGGAGATTTTCCTGCCGACGGTCGCCGCCATGCAGGCCGAGGGCTGCCCCTTCAAGGGGTGCCTCTACTTTGGCCTGATGCTGACGCCCGACGGCCCCAAGGTCATCGAGTACAACTGCCGCTTCGGCGACCCCGAGACCCAGGTCGTGCTGCCCCTGCTGGAAAGCGACCTGCTGACCGTGATGGAATCGACGACCAACGGCACGCTGGATACGACCGAGGTCAAGTTCCGCGACGGCGCGGCGGCCTGTGTGATTCTGGCCAGCGGCGGGTATCCCCTTTCTTATGAGAAGGGCAAGGAAATTTCCGGCCTGGCTGCGGGCCAGCTTGACGCTGCGGACGTGACGGTGTATCATGCAGGTACGGCCATCAAAGACGGCAAGCTCGTCACCAACGGCGGCCGCGTGCTGGGCGTGACCGCCACGGCCAACACCCTGCCTGACGCGCTGAAAAAGGCCTATGCCGCAACCGAAAACATCCATTTTGACAAGCTGCACAAGCGCAGTGATATTGGCGCAAGAGCGCTGGCGGCGATGGAGTAACGGAGGAAATACAATGGTATATCGCATTTATGTTGAGAAAAAGCCCGGCTTCGACGGTGAAGCCCAAGGGCTGCTGCATGAGCTGGTCGATTTGGTCGGTATCCGGAACCTGACCGGCCTGCGCCTTTTGAACCGCTACGACGTCGAGGGCATCGACAATGTGCTGTTCCAGCAGGCCATCCCCACTGTGTTCAGTGAGCCGCCGGTGGACGTGACCTACGACGCACTGCCCGACGCCAAGACCGTGTTTGCCGTTGAGTACCTGCCCGGTCAGTTTGACCAGCGCGCCGACTCCGCCAGCGAGTGCATCCAGCTGTTGAGCCAGGGCGAGCGCCCCGCTGTGCGTTCTGCCCGCGTCTATCTGCTGGACGGCGAGCTGACTGCCGATGATCTGGCCGCTATTAAAAAGTACGTCATCAACCCGGTGGAGGCCCGCGAGGCCAGCCTTGACGAGCGCAGCACCTTGAAGATGGAGTTTGCCATCCCCACCGAGGTCGAGACGCTGACCGGCTTTACCGCCCTGGATGACGATGCACTGGAAGCCTTCCGCAATGAGAAGGGCCTTGCCATGGACCACGCGGATATCGTGTTCTGCCAGAACTACTTTAAGTCCGAGCACCGCGACCCGACCATCACCGAGATCCGCCTCATCGACACCTATTGGTCCGACCACTGCCGCCACACGACGTTCGGCACGATTCTCGACGATGTGAAGATCGACGACGAGCTGGTACAGGCCGCGTTCGACCGTTACATGGCTCTGCGTGCCGAGACCGGCCGCGACAAGAAGAACCGCACCCTGATGGACTGCGCGACGATTGGTGCCAAGGCCCTGAAGCAGCGCGGCATTCTGAAGAACCTCGACGAGAGCGAGGAAATCAACGCCTGCACGGTCAAAATCAAGTGCGATGTGGACGGCGAGCAGCAAGATTGGCTGTTCCTGTTCAAGAACGAGACCCACAACCACCCCACCGAAATTGAGCCTTTCGGCGGTGCGGCGACCTGCATCGGCGGTGCCATCCGCGACCCGCTGTCCGGCCGCAGTTATGTTTACCAGGCCATGCGTGTGACCGGTGCAGCTGACCCGCTGAAGCCTGTTTCCGAGACGATGCCCGGCAAGCTGCCCCAGCGCAAGCTGGTCACCACCGCTGCCGCCGGCTATTCCAGCTACGGCAACCAGATTGGCCTTGCCACCGGTCAGGTAGCCGAGCTGTACCACCCCGGCTACGCCGCCAAGCGCATGGAGATTGGCGCGGTCGTGGGCGCAACGCCCGCCAGCCATGTACGCCGTGAGGAACCCGCCCCCGGTGATGTGGTCATCCTGCTGGGCGGCCGCACGGGCCGTGACGGCGTCGGCGGCGCAACGGGTTCTTCCAAGGCGCACAAACTGACGAGCCTGGAAACCTGCGGTGCCGAGGTGCAAAAGGGCAACGCGCCCATTGAGCGCAAACTGCAGCGCCTGTTCCGCCGCGAGGATGCCTGCCGCCTCATTAAGCGCTGCAACGACTTCGGCGCGGGCGGTGTGTCTGTCGCCATCGGCGAACTGGCTGACGGTCTGCATATTGACCTGAACAAAGTCACCCGCAAGTATGAGGGCCTGGACGGCACCGAACTGGCAATTTCCGAAAGTCAGGAGCGCATGGCCGTGGCCGTGGCTGCCGAGGATGCCGAGACCTTTATGAAGTACGCCGCCGAGGAAAATCTCGAGGCGACCATCGTTGCCACCGTCACCGAGGAAAAACGGATGCGTGAGGTCTGGAACGGCAAGACCATTGTTGACCTGTCCCGCGAGTTCCTGAACTCCAACGGTGCCGAGCGCCACGCCAACGCCCACATCCTGCCCGGCCATGTCTGGCAGCCCCAGTTTGCCGGTGTGAGCTTTGAAGAAAAAATGGAGTCTATGGTCAGTGACCTGAACGTTTGCAGCCAGAAGGGCCTGGGCGAGCGCTTCGACTCCACCATCGGCGCAGCCACCGTGCTGATGCCTTACGGCGGCAAGTACCAGCTGACCCCGACCATGGCCATGGCCGCCAAGCTGCCTGTGGACGGCGAGACAACGACCTGCTCCGGCATGGCGTGGGGCTTCAACCCCTACCTGACTGAGGCTGACCCCTACCGCGGTGCCTACCTGGCCGTGGTGGAGAGCGTGACCAAGCTGGTCTGCGCGGGCTTCCACCATGAGGATATGTACCTGACCTTCCAGGAATATTTTGAGCACATGAACGACAAGCCCGAGCGCTGGGGCAAGCCGCTGGCCGCCCTGCTGGGCGCACTGGATGCCCAGATGGGCCTGGGGATTGCGTCCATCGGTGGTAAGGACTCCATGTCCGGCAGCTTTGAGGGGCTGGACGTGCCCCCGACGCTGGTCAGCTTTGCAACGGCCATCGGCAACACCCGCGACGTGCAGAGCCCCGAGTTCAAGAAAGCCAACAGCTCGATCGTCATCTTGCGCCCCAACTACAAGAACGGTCTGCCCGAGATCGGCAGTCTGGTTGCCATTTACAAGACCGTCGAACAGATGATCGACGAGGGCAAGGTACTGGCCGCTGCGACGCCGGGTTACGGCGGCGTGGCCGAGGCGCTGTTCAAAATGTGCGTCGGCAACCATGTCGGCCTGCAGCTATCCAACGATATCGACCTGAACGGCCTGTTCAAGCCTGCCTACGGCGCGGTCATCCTGGAACTGCTGGATGCCTCCGCCGGTGAATTCCTGGGCTTTACCACCGTGGACTACACGCTGGAAGCCGAGGGCAAGCACATCGACCTGGCCCGCCTGCAGGAGCTGTGGGAGCAGAAGCTCGAGCCTGTGTTCCCCTACCGCAAGGCCGGTGAATTTGTACCCGCACTGGAGCATGACTGCCCTGCCAACAAGCGTGTGGCCCCCGCTGTGCGCTTGGCGACGCCGCGGGTCATCATCCCGGTGTTCCCCGGCACGAACTGCGAATACGACACGGCCCGCGCCTTCCGCCGTGCCGGCGGTGATCCGCACATTCTGGTTTTGAAGAACCTCTCCCCCGCTGACGTGGCCGAGAGCTGCGAGGCGCTGGTGAAGGAGCTTGACCAGGCGCAGATTTTGATGCTGCCGGGCGGTTTCTCCGGCGGCGACGAGCCGGACGGCTCCGCAAAGTTCATTGCTTCCTTCTTCCGCAACCCGGCGGTGGCCGACGCCGTCAACCGTCTGCTGAACCAGCGTGACGGCCTGGCCCTGGGCATCTGCAACGGTTTCCAGGCGCTCATCAAGCTGGGCCTGGTGCCCTACGGCGAGATCCGCCCCATCACGGCAGACGACCCGACGCTGACCTTCAATACAATTCACCGCCACCAGTCCATGCTGGTCCGCACCCGCGTTGCCAGCAACAAGAGCCCCTGGCTGAGCCGCTGCGATATCAACGACGAGCATCTGATCGCCATCAGCCACGGCGAGGGCCGCTTTGTCTGCAACGAGACGCTGCTGAACCAGCTGATCGACAACGGCCAGATTGCAACGCAGTATGTGGACCTGACCTGCCGCCCGACGATGGACATGCGCTACAATCCCAACGGTTCTGTGCTGGCCATTGAGGGCATCACCAGCCCGGACGGCCGTGTCTTTGGCAAGATGGGCCACAGTGAGCGCAGCGGTGAGCAGCTGTACAAGAACGTCACCGGCGACAAATACCAGCCAATCTTTGAGGGCGGTGTGAATTACTTTAAGCTGTAAGAAAGTAGAGGACTTTTCCCATGGCACAACATGACCGTTATATTTCCCCTTTCTCCACCCGCTATGCTTCGGACGAGATGCAGTATATCTTCTCCGACGACAACAAATTCCGCACCTGGCGCAAGCTGTGGATCGCGCTTGCCAAGGCTGAACAGAAGCAGGGCCTGGCAATAACCGATGAGCAGCTTGCCGAGCTGGAAGCCCACAAGGACGACATCAACTACGAGGATGCCATCGCCCGCGAGAAGCTTGTGCGCCACGACGTTATGAGCCATGTCTACGCCTATGGCCTGCAGTGCCCCAAAGCAAAGGGCATCATCCATCTGGGCGCGACCAGCTGCTATGTCGGCGACAACACCGATGTTATCGTCATGCGCGAGGCTTTACAGCTGGTGCGCAAGAAGATCATCGGCGTGCTGGCAAACCTAGCTAAGTTCGCCGACGAGTACAAGGCTATGCCCTGCCTGGCCTACACCCACTGCCAGCCCGCGCAGCTGACCACCGTCGGCAAGCGTGCCACGCTCTGGATGAACGAGCTGTACATGGATCTGGAAGCCATCGACTACCAGATTTCCCAACTGGCGCTGCGCGGCGTCAAGGGCACCACCGGCACCCAGGCCAGCTTTATGGAACTGTTCAACGGCGACTCCGCCAAGATCAAGGCCGTCGAGGCCGACGTCTGCGCCCAGATGGGCTTTACCAAGGTCGTGCCGGTCTGCGGCCAGACGTACAGCCGCAAGGTGGACTACAACGTCCTGTCCGCCGTGGCGGGTCTGGGCCAGTCTGCCATGAAGATAGCGACCGACATCCGCCTGCTGGCAAACTTCAAGGAAATGGAGGAGCCGTTCGAGAAGAATCAGATTGGTTCCTCGGCCATGCCCTACAAGCGCAACCCCATGCGCTGTGAGCGCATCTGCGCCTTAAGCCGCTACCTGATGGTGGATGTGCTGAACCCCGCCATGACCGCTGGTACCCAGTGGTTTGAGCGCACGCTGGACGACTCTGCCAACAAGCGCATTGCGATGGCGGAGGGTTTCCTGGCTGCTGACGCAATTCTGAACATTTTGCTGAATGTCTCTGACGGTCTCGTCGTCTACCCGAAGGTTGTCCGCGCCCGTGTCATGGCCGAGCTACCCTTCATGGCCAGCGAGAACATCATGATGAAGGCTGTCAAGAAGGGCGGCGATCGTCAGGAGCTGCACGAGCGCCTGCGCGAGCACGCCGTGGCTGCTGCCGCCGTCGTCAAGCAGGAGGGCAAGCCCAACGACATGATTGCCCGCGTCGAGGCTGACCCTGCCTTCGGCCTGACCCGCGAGGAAATTGAGGCTGAGCTGTCCCCCGAGGCCTTCACCGGCCGCAGCAGCGAACAGGTCACCGAGTTCCTGCACGGCGTCATCCAGCCTGTGCTGGACGCCAATAAAGAGGACTTGGGCCAGCATGTAGAGCTGAGCGTCTGATTTATTGCATCGTAAATTGTAGGGGCAAATGTTTGCATCCGCCCGCAGGTCGATGACAAGCATCGACCCCTACAGAACAGCAAAATACCCGTATTGTCTTACTAAAGGCAATACGGGTATTTTTTATGCAATTGTATCGGCGGACGTCAGGCCGGATTCCAACACATCCGCCATAAACGCGCTGTGGTCAGCGTAATCGCCGGTGGGCACAAGGGTGATGTCGTAATAGGTGATCGGCATGTCGTTGCTTTCCAGCATCTGCTTGAGGGTGTGCAGGACGGTTTGCATGTCCGCCTCGGTAGGCTTTCCATCGCACAGCACTTGTGCGCACAGGCGGCTGGGCACCTTTTGCAGCAGGGCTTTGTCAAAGGCAGCATCCAGCGGCAGATCATCCACATAGTTAGCCGGAGTCATGCCGTCCTGCTCGGTATAGCAAAGGTCGATCTCTACCGTGTTGCCCTTTGCGCCGTAGACAGATGCAAAGTTTAATTCCGGGGCCTGCACGGTCAGATACGCGGCTGCCTGCTGGGCGGCTTCATCCCCCAGGCGGTAGGCGGTGGTCCAGCGGTGGTCTACATAGAACACATGGTCTGGCTCAAGCTCCTTACCCCGGATTTCATCATCAGTCAGCAGCCAGAACCGCGTCTGCACCGCAAAGTTTGTATCACGGCTCTGGTCAGACTGAACGTATACCACATAGTGGAAGAACTGTCCATCAGCGGCGGTGCGCTGGTCCCAGTGAAATGTTTCCTCCGGATATAGCTTTTCCGCATATCGAATGGCCCGGTATATAGCCCACTGTTGGCTGAGCGGGTCACCGTTGATGGCGTCAAAGGCCAGCAGCAGCGCGAGAATCAGCAGCAGGGCTGCTGTCAGCGCAAAGCGGCGCATGGTTTTCGTTCTTTTAGCTTTTGTTTTCATGGGTACTCTCCTTTGCATAGTGCAGCAGCCAACCGATCAGCCAGCCAACGCCGCCCAAACTGACGTACAAAATGCAGCCGGACACCAAATTTGCCAAGAAATTACCAGATGTGAACGATTCCAGCAAGGCCATCTGCTTTATGATAGCATCCAGCACCGCCAGCCCCAGCGTGAACAGCAGCAGCGGCTTTCCCATGCCGATGTCACGGTAGGTCAGAACACTCCAGACGAGCGGCAAAAACAGAATGACCCAATTTGCGCTGCCTGTATACCCCAGGGCTATGCCCACTGCAATGCCTACAAAGGCCAGCAGCAACAGGTGGATGCTGTAACGGCGGCGCAGCCGCTTGAGTATTTTGGTATCGTCGGGGGTTTGCAGTTCCGGCGCTGCGGGCGGCTCTGTCCCCTGCCACAGGGCCTGACAGGCCGGGCAGACGGCAATGTGGGCGCGGACAAGCTGCTCACTTTCCGGGCTGGCGATTCCGTCCTGCACCAATGGCATCAAGTCCCGGCAGACCGCACAGGGTATTTTTGCGTTTTCAGCAAGTTTCTTCACAGGTCATAACCCTCCTTCGTCAAAATTTCCTTCAGCCAGCTGCGGGTGCGGTGTTCGATGACGCGGGCCGAGCTTTCACTGATATGCAGCTGTACCGCGATTTCCGCATAGGTATAGCCCTCCGCGCGCAGCTGCATAATGCGGCGGGCGCGGTCGTCTTTCTGCTGCAGCAGTTCACAGATCCGCTGCCATTGCAGGCGTGTGTCGGTATGCTCGGTCAGGGTATCCTCGACCAGGTAGTTTTCCAGCAGGTCATCTGCGCTGACGTCGGGGCGGCGCTTACGCAGACTTTCCAGCCAGATGTTGCGGGCAATGCCGAACAGCCATGTTTTGACAGCGCAGTCGCCGCGATAGGTGGGTAGCCGCCGCATGGCACGCAGGAAGGTCTCGCTCAGTATGTCCTCAGCCTCGGTTGGGTCGTGTGTCAAGTGGCAGAGGTAGCGGTACAGGTCCGTACGGTATAGCGTATACAGTTCTTCCAGTTCCGGCAGCGGCATGGCCTGCCCTCCTTTCCTCTGTGCTTTCACTCTATAAGTGATGATTTTGCCCCAAACGTTACAGCAACTACAAAAAAGCCCCGACTTTTGTCGGGGCGCTGGTTTATTCTGCTGTGTTAGCCAGAGTTTCCTCTTCCTCCGGTTCCGGCGTGGCGGCGGGTTCGGGGGTGGGGGTCGGGGCGGGTTCGTCGGGGGCGAAGTAGGCGCGGATGTCGCCGTTGGACTGCTGGGTCGAGATATCCAGCACACCCTTATCGCTGGCGGCCAAGCCCTTTTCGGGGTCGGCCAGTGCGGCAGCAGCCAGGCGCAGTTTGTAGGCAAGATTTGTCTCGCTGCCCAACTTGACCTGCACACGGTTCTGGTAGGTGAACTCGATATCGCTCAAATCCTGCACACTGATGGCTGTGGTGCCGTCAAACAGGTTGTACGTCTGCAAGCCGTCCAGTATTTCGGTCAAAGTCTGCATGGCCGACGCCTGCAATCCTGCCGTCTCGGCGGTGGCCTGCTCGCCCCCAAGCAGCGAGTTATAGCTTTCCGGCGTGATGTTCTGGCCGACAGTTGGGGCAAAATCTGTGGGCAGCGCGATGGAGAGCAAAATCAAGCCGTCGGGCTGGTTGACGTCGGTGCGCAGGATCTTGAGGGAATCGCTCAGCACCATCCAGCCGCCGGAGTACATACAGGCGAATCGCTCCACGGCGGGCTGCACCTTGACCACGACAGTAGCAGGCATCTGGACCTCAACCTGCACCTGCTCAAGGTACGGAAACTGCTGGGCCAGCTGGCGGGTCTTTTCAGCGGTGGAGAAGCCGAAAAGATTCGAGTTCTTCTCGATATTCAGCGCGTTGATAAGCTCGTCCGAGGTGTAGATGCCGGTGTCGGCGGGGGTGGTGCGGTCGAAGTTTTCGACCCGGAAAAAGGCCACTTTAAACAGCAGGTTAAGCGAGACGAAAGCCCCTACGGCCAGTACGGCCAGCACCGCCAGGATGCTCATGGCACGGCGGCGGTTGCGTTTTCGGATGATTTCTGCCTGGGTTACGCGGCGCTGGCGTTTGGGCGCGGCGGGGTCGTACCCGGCTTTTTGCGGGTTGATCTGCTGGGTGGGGCGCTGGCTGCGCGGCGAGGATTTTTTCGGCGGCTGTTGGCGTGGGGTGCCCGGTTTTTCCAGCCCCATACGGCTGCCCATGCTGCGTTTGGGAGCTTGCGAATAGGAGCCGCTCACGGATTTTTGCCTGCGGCTGCGCTGGTTTCGATCCATGGGCGGCTCCTTTCCAATACATTTTTATAGGTGCGTGCCGGCTGCCCTGTGGGGCAGTGGCGGTTATGGGGCGTCGAGGATGCCGCCCCCTGCGGCTGTTATGATTTTACCAGCTCCAGCAATTTTTCCGTAATCATATCCAGGCTGTGGGGGTTGCCTAATGTCTTGGCGTTGGCTCCCATTTCGGCCAGCTTGCCTGGGGTGGTCAGCAGTTCTTCCACGGTCTTTACCAGGCCGTCACCGGTCAGGTTCTTTTCCTCAATGACCACGGCTGCCCCAGCCTTTTGCAGTTCAAGGGCGTTGTAATACTGGTGGTTTTCGGCCACGTTAGGGCTGGGGATCAGCACCGACGCGCGGCCCACGGCTTCCAGTTCGGCCAGCGTCAGCGCACCGGAACGCGCAATGACGAGATCCGCCGCCGCCAGCAGCTGGGGCATATTGTTAATGTACTCGGTCACAACAAGGTTCTCGCCAGGAGCAAAGCCCTTTTCTTTTTCGAGATTTTCAAACAACTTGACACCGCGGCTGCCGGTGGCGTGCAGGTGTAATGTGTGTTGGTTCGTCTGCTTCTCCCAGGCACAGAGGTCGGCCACGACCTGGTTGATGCGGTCTGCACCCAGGCTGCCGCCAAAGCTCAAAATGACCGTGCGGTCGCCTGCGTTCAGTTTTGCGCGGGCTGTGGCGCGGTCGGCGGTCAGGACCTCGGGGCGAACCGGGTTGCCCACAACGGTGGTTTTCTCGGGCGCGCCCAGCTTTTCTACAGCATCGGCGCTGGCAGCCAGGACGATGTTGACCTCCTTCGCCAGCAGCTTGTTTGTCACGCCGGGGAAGGCGTTCTGCTCATGGATGGCAGTCTTGATGCTGCGTTTGGCCGCCGCGCGCACAATAGGGCCGCTGACGTAACCGCCGCAGCCGATGACAAGGTCGGGATTGACCTCGTTCAGGATTTTCCGGGTGCGGGGGCCGGACAGCGCCAGATGCCATATGGCGACGATGTTGCGGCCGATGTTTTCCAGGCTGAGGTGGCGCTGGAAGCCGTTGATTTCGATATGGTGGAAGGGGTAACCCGCCTTGGTGACAAGTCCGTACTCCATCCCCTCCCGACGGCCCGCAAAGTGAATTTCCGCCGTCGGGTCTGCGGCTTTCAGGGCACCGGCGATTGCCAACGCGGGGTTGATATGACCGGCTGTACCGCCGGCAGCAATGAGAACACGCATGATTCGGCCTCCCTAAAATTATAAGTTTATGCTAACGGCAAGCGGGCAAAGCCTCACTGGTCATCGCTGGCACTCGACCACCTCCCCTGTAAGGGGAGGCTTATGGGGCGTCGAGGACGCCGCCCCCTACAGCACGGTCTTACACCGTACCTCTGCGGTAGCGGGTGCGGTGGAGCATACGGTCGGTCTCGGCGCGGTGCTGTTCGGCCATACGTTCCTCCCGCGCGTTGCCCGCACGGGATATACTCAATAGCACGCCCATCTCACCCAGCAACAGCAACAAACTGGTGCCGCCGTAGGAGAAGAACGGCAAACTGATACCCGTGTTGGGCAGCAACGCCGTACCGACGCCGATATGCAGAAAAACCTGCCACGCCACCTGGGACACAATGCCGATGCCCAGCAGCGTACCGTACAAATCGGGCGCACGCAGCGCAATGAAGATTCCTTGGATGACCAGCGCCGCAAACAGGGCAATCAGGGCAATCGCCCCGACGAAGCCCAGTTCCTCCCCGATGACGGCAAAGACGAAGTCGTTCTCCGCGTAGGGCAGCCATTGGTGTTTCTGGACGCTGTTGCCGATGCCCACGCCGAACAGTCCTCCGGTGCAGATAGCATAGATGCTCTGGCGGGTCTGCCACTGCATACCCGCCGTGTTCGTGGGGGTCAGGCCCCACACGCCGCCCAGGCGGCCCGCGGCGTAGCCCTCGCCCGAGGCAAGGTGCTTCACGTAGGCAATGGTGCCCGCCACGGTACCCGCACCAGCCAGCGGCCACCACCGCATGGCGGAGCCGTTGCAGGCAATCATGGTAGCAAAAATCAGGCACAAAAGCATCATGGCCGAGTTGTGCGGTTCCATTTTCAGCAACACGAGAATCGGCACCAGCGGCAGCGCAGGTTTGAGCAGACCGTACCACAGCGACTTTTTCTTATCGTTGTCGCGGTCGAGCATATCGGCAGTCCAGAGCATGACTGAAAATTTTGCCAGCTCAGACGGCTGCAGCGAGAACGCACCTCCCGCAAAATAGACCCAGCGGTAGGTACCGTTGGTGTCCACAGGACTGAACAGCGCCGCCACCAGCAGCACGAGCGTGATGATGTAAAAGCTCTCGTTCATGTAGCGCAGGGCACGGTAGTTGATGTTGGACACCAGCCACATAACGCCCAGGCCCGCCACTGCAATGATGCTTTGCGGGCGGATGAAGTGGTAGACATCACCGTAGTTGGCGTACCCGCTGGAATAGCTAGCTGAAAACAGCATGACCAGCCCATATCCCATAATGACGATCAGGGTCGCCACGAAACCTCGGGAGACCCTGCCGCGTTCGAGTTTTGGCAGGCGGATGACCGCCAGCATACGCAGAATATTACCGATGGTGTGGTCAAACAGCACCCCTAACAGGCTTGACGGCGTATTCACAGGCAGTCACCTCCTTAGCAGATTTTGCGCGGTGTTACGCCACGCAGATGTAGAAAATACCCATAGCCACACCAATAATGGCAATCAGGGCAAAGAAAGCGTCAATTTTGACTTCGCGCCAGCCGCGCATTTCAAAGGCGTGGTGGATCGGCGTCATGCGGAAGATGCGCTTGCCGTGGGTCGCCTTGAAGTAGACGCGCTGGATAACAACGGTCATGGCGTCCCAGATGTACACGATACCGAAGAAGAGCACCAGTTCGGGGCGCTGCATTACAAAGGCCAGCGCCGTGACGATGCCGCCGAAGAACATACTGCCAGTATCGCCCATGAACACCTTGGCCGGGTAGAAGTTCCAGACCAGGAACCCGGCGCAGGCACCCGCCGTGGCGGCGGCGATAAGCGAGACATGGACAAAGCCCAGCAGGCTGCCCGCCAGCAGATAGCCGATCATCGACACAAAGGTCACGCCGGTGCAAAGGCCGTCAAGGCCGTCCGTCAGGTTGACGGCGTTGACCAAAAAGATGATGCCGAAAAACGCGATGGGATAGTAGACAAGACCCATATCCACCAAACCGAAAATCGGCAGCTGCACCTGGGTGGTGAGCAGGCCCAGGCTGTTGAGGCCGAACATAAAGCCAAAGGTCAGGGCAATCTGCAAAATCATCTTTTGGGCTTCGGTAAGGCCGAGGTTGCGGTGCTTGATGACCTTGATAAAGTCATCAAGGAAGCCGATCAGCCCCGAGCCAAACGCCAGAAACAGCACCATCATGCCAGCCTTCATCTGGGGCAGGCCCAGAACTTCCGGCAGCTGGTTGTGGAACATCCCCCACACCAGGCCCAGCGTGACCAAGATGCCGAAGATGAAGCACAGGCCGCCCATGGTGGGGGTGCCGTTTTTCTTGTTGTGCCAGGTGGGGCCTTCCTCGCGGACGGTCTGGCCGAAGTGCAGCCGATGCAACGCCGGGATCATAAACTTGCCTGACACCGCCGTGATAACAAAGCCGCCGATGGCCGCCGACGCCAACAGATAGGATATTTCCTCCATGCAGTGATTCCTCCAAAATGATGTGGTGCAGGGGGATTTGGGAATTTACGCTGTTTACAGGCAACTATGGGCAGACCAGCCCCTCATCAGTCCGCTGCGCGGACAGCTTTCCCCGAAGGAGGAAGCCCTTTACCCCTGCGGCAATTCTTTATAGAAATCCTGAAGCAGCTGTTCCAGCCCCATGGCGTGGCTGGCCTTGGCCAGGACTGCGTCACCGGGGCGCACGAATTGCCGTAGATATTGTAACACTTCTTCGGCGTTTTTGCAATGCACAGTTACAACACCGTGCGCTTTTGCGGCGTCTGCCATGGCAGCGCTGCGCGGGCCGTAGGCAATCAGCTGGTCAACACCCGCGTCGGCAGCCCACTCACCGGTGTGGCGGTGGCCGTCCTCGCTGGCGTCACCCAGTTCCAGCATATCGCCCAGCAGGGCAATTTTGCGGGTGTTGGGCAGGGCTTTCAGCACCGAGAGCGCGGCTCTCATGCTGTCGGGGCTGGCGTTGTAGCAGTCCTCAATGAACGTCACACCGCCTTTTTTTACAATATGCTGGCGCATACCAGTCGTCTGGTATGTGGCAAGGGCCGCTGCACAGCGGGCCGCATCCAGCCCCAGGCGGGTGGCAGCGGCGTAGGCAGCCAGCGCGTCATAGACGGTGTGAACGCCTGCAGTGGGAATGGCGGCATCGAAAGTGCCGTATTCTTTATCAATGATCTTGAACGTTGTACCGTTCGTTCCGGTCTCAACATCCACGGCGCGGACATCAGCGTTCTCGGCGTCGATACCGAACCAGACGGCCTTCAGCCTGGTAGGCACATCGGCGGTGGGCAGCAGGTCGTTGTCAGCGTTGAGCACCAGCGGCGCACCATCGGGCAGGCCGGTACAAATCTCCATCTTTGCTTTCAGTATATTCTCCCGAGTGCCGAGATTTTCCAGGTGGGAGACGCCTATCATCGTGATGATGCCCGCCGACGGCCGTGCGCAACGGGTCAGGCGCTCGATCTCACCTGCATGGTCCATGCCCATTTCGACGACGGCGTACTCGGTATCGTTGTCCAGGCGGAACAGCGTATTGGGCACGCCGATATCGTTGTTCTGGTTGCCCTCGGTTTTCAGCGTCTTGCCAAAGGCGGACAGCACGGCGTAACAAAACTCTTTCGTCGTGGTCTTTCCGACGCTGCCGGTGACACCGATCATCTTGGGGCTGAACAGCATGCGGTAGTTGGACACCATTCGGATCATGGCTTTGGCGCTGTCCGGCACAATGACGGTACGGTCTGCAGGGACGCCCTCGACCGGGTGGTTGGCGATGATATAGGCTGCGCCATTCTGGTACGCACCTGCAGCAAAGTCGTGGCCATCAACACGTTCGCCGGGAAAGCAGACAAAGACGCAGCCCGGCTTGACCTCACGGCTGTCGGTCACAACGGCGTGGATGGAGACAGGCTCAGCCAGCGTCAGCCCGGCCAGCAGTTCATTGGCAGGAATCTTTTGCATGAAAAGGACCTCCTTGGAATAGTAAGTTAAGACGTAGGGGCCGCACATATGCGGCCCGGCCGTGAATGACAAACGATTGCTTATGGGAAAGTTGCGGGCCGGGCATACCCGGCCCCTATAAATTGCGGATTTCTGTATCACCCTTCCACATTCGCCGGGTCGATGGTTTCTTCCTCGGCGGCGGGGGTAGTTTCGGCGGGGGTGTCTTCCCCGCTGTCCATGGTCAGGGTGATGATTGTGCCGTAGGCGGCGCTGGTGCCGGCCTCCACGCTCTGGCTGACAACCTTACCGCCGCTGTCGCCGTTGAACTGCACATTCAGGTTGGCGGCTTTCAGCATCTGCTCGGCAAAGGTGCCGGTCTTTCCCGCCACATCGGGTACGGTGGTCATCGAGTTCTGGTCGGTGGCGGTGTACAGGTAGACAGTGGAGCCTGCGGGAACATCGCTGCCGCCCACCGGGTACTGGTAGACGATATTGCCGCTGCTGGGGCCGATGAGCTTGTGCTTGAGGCCCTGGCGGTTCAGCGCAACCTGGGCGTTGGTCCAGGTATAATCCAGGCAGGTCTGCACCTTGACGGTGCCGCTGGGGTTGTAGCCGGGGTCCTGCTCAATGCCCAGGTAGGGCGCGACCTCGCTGATGATGTTGCCCACGACCGGGGCCACGACCTGGCTGGCGTAGTCCTGGACCCAGCGCGGGTCGTCCAGCAGGACGAACACCTCGATTTCGGGGTCGTCGATAGGCAGCACAGCGGCAAAGCTCATGGCCTTGTAGTAGTCGCCGTCGCCGCGCAGGTGGCGGTCGGTGCGCTCGGCCGTGCCGGACTTGCCGCCGATGCGGTAGCCCGCCACATAGGCGTTGATGCAGGAATGGTAGTTCCCTTCCCCGTAGACGTTATTTTCCATCATGGCAAGCAGCTGGCGGCTGACGTCCTCTGAAATGACCTGGCGGCGGATGTTTGTCTCGGTCTGGGAGACAACGTTGCCGTCGTTGTCTGTGATGGAGTCCACCACATAGGGCGTGACAAGGTAGCCGCCGTTGGCGATGGCCGCCACAGCGGTTGCCATCTGCATGGGGGTGATGGATTCGTTCTGGCCGAAAGCGGCGGTGTAGAGGTTCGTATCGACCTCGGCCATCTGCTCGGCATTGTAGACGCTGGTCCAGCGGGTCTCGTTGGGCAGGTCGATACCGGTGGGCTGCGTGAAGCCAAACGCCTGGATATAGTCGTAGAAGATCTGCGGTTTCAGTGTCTCGGCAGCCTGAATGAACCAGAGGTTGCAGCTGTGGTTCAGCGCGCCCGCCATGTCCTGTTCATAGTGGACCTCGCCGTTGGCGCAGCGGTAGGTATGCTCCCACAGCTCGCTGCCCTCATTGACGGTCAGGCTGCCGCCGCAGTAGAAGGTCTGGCTCGTGCTCATGATGCCGGAGTCCAGTCCCGCCGATGCGGTGATGAGCTTAAAGACAGAGCCGGGCATATACAGCTCGGTGATGTTTTTATTCTTCCACTGGGCCTCGCGCATCATACCCTGTAATTGGGTGTACTCGCTGGCGACCTCCTTGCCGTCCTCGCCGATGGTTTTTTCGCGGCTGATCTTGCCGTCGGCCACGATATCGGCCACGGCTTTTTCGCCCAGGCGGCCTTCCAGCCAATCAATATCGTTGGCGTCGATTTCCTCTTTTTCCAAAATGTCGGTCATTTTGGTGTCGGTGATTTTATACGGATCGTTGGGGTCAAACTGCTCGATGGACGCCATGGCCAAAATCGCGCCGGTCTTGACGTTCATGACGATAGCGCTGCCGCGGCCATGCACCGTGAAGGTGTTCATCGCCTCGGTCAGGTATTCTTCGACGATGGACTGCACATTTTCGTCGATGGTCAGGAACAGGTTGTTGCCGTCGATAGCCTCGTGCACGTCGGCCTGCCCGGCGGCCAGGGCGTTGCCGTAGACATCAGTCTCGGCCACACTGCGGCCCGGCGTGCCTGCCAGGGTTTCATCGTAGTATTTTTCCAGGCCGTAAGCGCCCTCGCCATCGCTGTTGCAGAAGCCCAGCACCGAGGAGAGGAACTCGCCGTAGGGGTAGCTGCGGGTCGTGGCCTGTTCGGTCGAAAAGTACAAAATGCGTTTGCCGGTCGCAGCACGGTCCTCGGGGTCCATGCGGTACTCATCGGCATAGTTCAGGATGGAGTCCGCCACCGGCTTATCCACGCCCTTGGCGAGCATACGGTACTGATACGGCTCGCCGCTGCTGTTTTTTGCGGTCAGAACCTCATAGACGGTATCCGCAGTGGTGTCCCCGCCCAGCAGTGCGGCAATGTTTTCCGCCGCCGTGCGCAGCTGGCCCTCCGACGCGCCGCTCTTGGCGATAGAGGAAGGGTCTGCAACGATATTCCATACCGTGCTGCTCTTGGCAAGCAGCTTGCCGTTGACGCTGTAAATCGAGCCGCGCAGCGCGGGCAGCGTCGTATCCTTCAGCTGCTGGGTCACGGCCTCGGTGCGGTAGAGTTCGGCATCACGCAGCTGCAGGGCGTAGAGCTGATAAATCAGCAAACCGAATGCGCCGACGATAAAGAGCGTCACGCAGAAGAGCGTGCGGGTTTTCATCGCTGCGTTGGCGCGGGTGCGGTGCTTTTTTGGTTGGTTGTTTGGTTGTGGCATAGGGTGTTCCTTATTTCAAAAAGCCTTTTTGCCGTCGGCCATCGCGCCGCGCAGCAAAAAGGCTCGTAGCTGCATAATTTTATTGTTACGGATTCAATCCATCCAGCAGGTTCAGGGCGGCGGTGCGGACCTTGTCCAGCAGGCGGACGGCGGAACTGCTGCTTTTTTCGATTATGCTCTGATCTTCCAACTGGACATAGGTGATTTGGCTCGGGTCGAGCTTGACCAGTCCCAGCTGGCCCTCGGCCACCTCCTGCAGGCTGGCGCGGCTTGTGATATCGCTCATTTTGGTGCTCAGGTAGTCGTACTCGCTCTGGGCGGCGGCCAGCTGGGTGTTGACCTCATTGATCTGACCGCTCAACTCGGTGAGCTTGGCGTGGCTGTACAGCACGCTGACAACCAGCCCCAGCACAATGGCAAGGGCCAGCGTGCGCAGCGTGGCCTGCGCAAAACGGCGCGCGCGGTTCAGCCCGCGGTTGCCGCCGCGCACCACTTTTACCTGCGGGCGCGGGGTCTCTAATTTAGGTGCAGCCGCACCGCTGTGCAGCAAAACGGTCGTCATAGTTTGCCTCTTATACTTTCTCCAACACTCTCAGTTTGGCGCTGCGGCTGCGGCGGTTGGTTTCCAGCTCCGCAGCGTCAGCTTCGATGGGTTTGCGGGTAATGAGCTTTGCCTTTGCCACACCCCCGCAGGTGCAGATGGGCTGTTCCGGCGGACAGGTGCAGCGCTGTGCCCAGCGACGGAACTTGTTCTTGACTAAGCGGTCCTCCAGGCTGTGGAAGGTGATGACGCAGAGCCGCCCGCCCGGGGCCAGGCAGTTAAAAATCGCATCCAGGCCCTCGTTCAGGGCGTCCAGTTCGGAGTTGACCGCAATACGGATGGCCTGGAAAGTGCGGCGCGCCGGGTTCTTGGCCTTGCGGCGCTCAGCCGGGGGCACTGCGGCGGCCACGATATCCGCCAACTGCATGGTGGTGGTGATGGGCCGCGTTTCCCGCGCGGCGATGATTTTGCCCGCGATTTGCCAGGCGTAGGGTTCCTCGCCATAGTCGCGCAGGATGCGGGTCAGTTCCTCACGATCCAGAGTGTTGACCAGGTCCGCGGCGGTGGGGCCTTGCTGGCTCATGCGCATATCCAGCGGCGCGTCGGCATGATAGGAAAAACCGCGCGCTGCATCGTCCAGCTGGTGGCTGGACACGCCGAGATCAAGCAGGGCCCCGTTCACCGCCGGGATGCCCAGCTCCGCGAGGACTCGCGCTGCCTCGCGGAAGTTGACCTGCACCACCTGCGCCGGGAGACCCTTGAGCCTTTCGGTGGCTACTGCCACCGCATCCGGGTCCTGGTCGAGTGAAATCAGGCGGCCTGTGGTCAGTCGTTTTGCAATTTCTCTGCTGTGGCCCGCGCCACCGGCCGTGCCATCCAGGTAGATGCCGGCGGGGTCGATGTTCAGCCCATCCAGGCAGGGCTGCAGCAGTACGGGGATATGTGAAAATTCCATGTTGTATCGTCCTGTTTATTAAAAGTCAAGGTTTTCCATCTCAGCGGTGAAGTCCTCATCGCTGGTTTCCTGGCTGGCGTTCCATGCCTCGGTGTTCCAAATCTCGGCAAAGCTGCGGCTGCCGATAATGGTGACATCGTGGTCAAGACCCGCGTACTCCCGCAGTTTGGCGGGAAGCTGGATGCGGCCTTGCTTGTCCGGGGTAACCTCCACCGCAGAGGCGTACAGCATACGGCTGACCTTGCGGCCCTTGACGAGGCCCTTTTCCTCGATTTTGGCGGCAACCTTTTCGAACTCTTCTGCCGGGAAAGCGGCCAGGCAATGGTCAAGCCAGCGGGTCACAATGAAGGTTTCCCCCATCGCGTCGCGGAAACGGGCGGGGAAATTCAGACGGCCCTTGGCATCGATGGCGTAATCATACTGACCAACGAGCATCTGTGTTCCCCTCCCTTCGTCAAACTGTACAAACTTGCAGCAAGATTTTTTACGTCGCAGCGTCCTCTTTGTGGAAAACTCTGTGGAGAACGTGGAAAACTACCCACCATTCACCACTTTTGTTGTTAAACTCACCACAATTACCCACTCGTGGTAAAATTATAGTACCATTTTCCCCGGCAAAAAGCAAGGGCGAACTGGAAAAAACTGCGCCGCGAATGGATTTTTCACACTTTGTACAAAGGCCCCCACCCCAGGGACAGCGGTTTGCATCAAAACAGCACGGCGGCAAAATTTTTGCTGCAGACAAAAATATCGCCGCACCGTATTACACGATGCGACGATATTTTTATAGCTTATAAAGATTTTTAGGGAAATGTGCCGTGGATAACAACGTTTTTCAAGGCCTTTCTTACTTCTGCCCACGGTTGGGGCGGGCGGCATTGCGCAGGTTCATCCGGGTATTCTTGATATCCGCCACGCTGCGAGCCAGCACTTCCTCAGAGTTTTTCAGGATGCCCTCACAGTAGACCGTAGCGTTGCGGCTCAGCTCCTTGGCCTGGGTCTGGGCGGCGGTCAGAATTTCCACTGCACGCTGCTGGCTGCGCTTGACGATCTCCTGCTCACTGGTCAGGGTGCGGGCGCGCTCCTCTGCCTGCTGAATGATATTTTCCGACTCGATGCGGGCATTTTTCATAATTTGCTCGCGGTCATTCACGATTTTCTTGCTCTCGCGCACTTCATCGGGGAGATTGTTGCGCACCTCATCAATGATATCGCGCATACGATCCACGTCGACCACGCGCTTGGAGGCGGCAAACGGTACAGCCGTACCCGCTTCCAGTGTTTCTTCCATCAGTTCCAGCAATTCTTCAACGTTCATGCCTCTTCCCCTCTCTCATAGCGGCTGACCTTGATCTTGCCGTAGTTGTATTGTTTTACCAGCGTCAGGCTACCTGCCTGCTCAGGCAGGTCGGCCTCACGCTCCGTCTCGCAGAGGACCACACCACCCGGGGCCATCTTGGCGGCCAGCAGCGGCAGCCCCGCCGCCACCGTGTCATGGTGGAACGGCGGATCCAGCAGGGCCAGGTCAAACGGCCCGCGGATGTTGGCAAGGAAACTTTCGGCCTCGCCCTGGCGGATATCACTCTGGCGGTCAACGCCCGCCGTCTTGCAGTTAGCCCTTACGATGGCCAATGCTTCGGCAGAGTGGTCGACAAAGAGGCAGCTTTTCGCCCCGCGTGACAGAGCCTCGATGCCCAGCTGACCGCTGCCTGCAAACAGATCCAGCACGCGTGCTCCCGGCACAAGAAACTGCACACTGGAGAACATGGCCTCCTTCACGCGGTTGATGGTCGGGCGGGTGATATCCTCGCCCGGCAGGGCCTGCAGGTTTTTACCGCGGGCTGTTCCGGCAATGACGCGCATGGTGCCGCACCTCTTTCCTCTCAAAATTTCTTTTACACAGATTCAGTATTTATTATGGGGCTTTCGCGGGCCGTTGTCAAGGGTGCAAAATGTAAAATAAAATGGCAAATGGGTTACAGCGCCGTAAAATCTGCGGGGAAAGTCCACCGCCGGGCTTGACAAATGCCCCCTTGGGTGGGTATAATAGGTACTGTTGTTATGCGGCTGTCGTACAACGGCTAGTACATCAGCCTTCCAAGCTGAGGACGTGGGTTCGACTCCCATCAGCCGCTCCAAAAGGAGACCCCTGTGTCGTGTCCCGACACAGGGGTCTCTTTCTGGATTCGGGGATGAGGAGTCGAACAGGGCGACGGCACCGCAGTGCCGGGGCGAACAGTCCTGCGGACTGTTCGCCAGCCCGCGGGAGGCGGACATCAGCCGCTCTGGAAAACTCCCTATGTCATATTCCGGCATGGGGAGTTTTGCTTATTATGCCAGCAAAAAATTCTGAAACCCGCTTGACAGTATCTTCACCTGCCGGGGTGGCGGTTCTTGCTTTTTACGACCAACCTTAGCGTAACGGTCTTGAAACCGATATGGAAAGTCAATGTAAAACGCATTGCCTCACCCCCTTTCGGGAAGTGTGGCTGACCGCCTGCCGTTTTGTGCAGCGCCTTACCGGCGAAGCGGTATGTTTAGAATATCATATTTCGACACACCACGCAAGTTATTCATGCAAAAAGCGCCCGACGCTTTTTGCATTTTATTGTACGGTGCTCCAGTCAAATTCCTGATAGGGTACGGGTGTCCAACCGTATACGTTAAAGTCGTAGTCTGCGACAAAGACCCAGTCACCGTCGCCATAATGACCGTACAGTTTATCACCCGCGCTGACCCACACTACGTCATCACTATTGACGCTGGGCGCGGATTTTAACACATAGTCCGTATTCACGACAATGGGCCATCCATCCGCACTATACGGAATCACAACTCCTACTACCGCAAGGCGGCGGGGCTGTCGCAAATTCAGCTGGCGGACAAGATCGACATAAGCCGCACCCATATGTCCCGCATCGAGAACAGTGACTGTGCGGTCTCGCTGGACGTGGTCTTTCGCATTGCACGGGTGCTGGATGTCCCTGTGTGCAAACTGTTTGAGTTCCGATAAATACAGCAAAACGCCCATCGGCACAAAACCGATGGGCATTTTCGTTGTAAATATGCATTATGGGGAAGTTGCGGGCCGGGCATGCCCGGCCCCTACGGGGCGGCGACATAGACGTGGTATTGTCTGCCTTACAGCTTCACCAACTCCGCCTTCATGTTTTTCAGTTCCTTTTCCAGGCGGTCTTTCTCTTTGTTGTAGTCCTGGTAGGCTTGCAGTTCAGCCTCGACGGCGGGGTCCTCGGCGGTCAGGTAGCCGCTGTTCATCGAGGCCGTGTAGCTGAACTTTTTCAGCGTACCGTTAAAGTCGATGACCATGAACTGGCCTTCGGCGGGCCGGACCGTACCCGCGCCGAACATCTTATGGCTGATCTTACAGTCGGTCAGGTCGGGCAGTTTGGCGGGGTTGCCCCGCATCTCCTGCAATTTCTGCTCGCATTCACCGATGCGGATGCACAGCTCGGCGCGGGTTGCTTTCTCCTTAGCGGCCTTGGCGCGTTCCTTTGTAGTGGCGCTGCGGGCATAGCCGCACGGGTAGAACTGCTGGGTGTAGGCCGTGTGCAGGATATCGTACACCAACAGATGCAGCTGGTCATTGATGCCGCCAAGTTCCTGCGCCACATAGGCCTTGTGCAGGGCAATAAGTTCCGGGCAGCTTTCCAGCTCGGCCAACAGGTCGTTGCACATAGTATAGTAGCGTGGCAGGTCCAGTGCCGTGCCGCCGCCGAAATCGGCCTCGTAGTCAAAATATTCTGCCCAAGCCCTGGCCTCGGCCGCATTATAAAAATAGTTGTCGTGTGGTTCCCACAGGTTCAGGAAAAACGCCGCGTTGGCCGTGTTCATCGTGTACTTGGGCATCCGCGGGAACACGCGACGGAACCGGCCGTTGATCTGGTCGGCAAACAGCTCGGCACGGCCGCGGCGCTTGGCGATATCGCCGTCATCCTCTTTGAACAGCCAGCGGAAACACTCCCGCACCAACTCTACTTCTGTCTCCCGCAGCATCAGGGTCTGCACGCCGCCGATGGGCTGCAAGGCCGGGTTGTCCAGCGCCAGCTGTGCCTGCTGCATGGCGTCCGCAAACATACCGGGGAAGTCGCTGTCCTCGATATCCCAGTTCACGCCGAAGCAGTCGGCCGCACGCCAGACCGTTCCCTCTTCGGCGGCGGTGCGGGTCTTGCAATATTGAATGTACTGTGCCAAAATCCCATTCAGATTTTCCGTGTTCAAGTGAACTCCTCCTCGTAAAAATCAGCCTTCCTATTATAAAAGGTTGAACAGGATGCGTCAACCTGTAAAAACGACAAAAAAGCCCCCTTGCGTAAGGGGGCAAAATGTATAGAATTGTAAGGCTCGGGGCCGGGCAAAGTCCGCCCTCATCCGGCCTGCGGCCACCTTCTCCCTCAGGGGAAGGCTTTACAGGCTCGAATAGCCGAAGCTGTTGACGAGGGCATCGATTCTTTTGCCCTGTTTGCACCAGGGGCAGCTGTGGGAATCGTACGTCTCATAGTCGGGCAGGTCGTGGGTGTTGAAGATGCTGGCCACCGGGTAGCCCGCGCACTCATTCACCGAGGCGAAGATCGCCGCAATGCCGACCGCCTCGCCGCCGTAGTAGCGGATGGCCTCGATCGCGCCTTGTACAGTGTAGCCGGTGGTGACGGACGCCGCCAGCACCAGGATATGCTTGCCGGAGATCATGGGGGCCGTGTTCTCGCGGAACAACAGCTGGCTGCCGGTGGTATGCTCCGGCGTGACAACGTAGATGGTTTGGTGGGCGTTCATGTTGACGTAGCCGGACTTGGTCAGCTCACTGGCCATGCAGGCACCGATGACTTCAGTGCCGTCCAGACAGAGGATGGTGTCCACGATGGTCGTCGCCTTGTAGGCGCGGATCAGCTCTGCGGCGGCGGCACGGGCCTCAGACAGGCGGAACTTGGTCAGCGTGACGTCGATGTAATAGTTGATATGGCTATGGCTGGTAGCATAGTGCCCCTTGCTGACGCGCAGCTGCAGGTTCGGTTTGCCGGTGGGCAGTTTAACAAGATTCATCGCCATGGTGGAGTCCTCCCTTTAACTCTTTATAGGTATATTGTACAAATTTTCACAGTGAAAAACAAGGAACGCTTTACCCAAAATCCAAGGGCGATTTTTGGGCAGTTTTGCGGGGAAAACTGGACACGGCGGCGGAAAAATGGTATACTGGATATAAGTTTAAAGTGGGGAGGTTTGCGGACATGGGTTACAAGCTGGTGCCGTACAACGGCGATACGGTGGCGGTGCCGCAGCTGGTGTTCACCCACCTTGCCCAGGCCGGCGGCGACACAATCCGCGCGGCGCTGTACATTTTGCAGACCGGCGACACCGACCCCCGCACGATGGCTCGGGCGCTGGGGCTGCCCAGCATAGAAGCCGCCAAGCGTGCCCTGCAATACTGGGCTGGTGCCGGATTGCTGGAAAACGAGCGCGGCGGCTCCCCTGCCCCGGCGGCAGAGCCGCGTCACGCCGATTTGGCCAGCATGACAAACGACCCCTATGTGGCGGTGCTCAGCCAGGAATCCCAGACCATCTTTGGCAAGGGCATCAGCCGCAATGAGTTACAGCGGCTGGTGGACCTGTACCAGATCGACGGCTGGAAACCCGACGTAATTTTGCTCTGCTGCGCCGAGGTCGCCCGCCTGGGACGGCGCACCGTGGGCGCGGTAGCCCACCTGCTGGCCCGCTGGCGGGAGGACGGCGTTGAGACCGGAGAGGACGCCGAGCGTTGGCTGAAACGCGCCAAACAGCGGGAGGACTGGTGCAGTGACGCCGCCGCCCAGTTTGGCATTGCGCCGCGCGATTTGACGAACTGGGAGCGCCGCGCCATCGCCCGCTGGCACGAGGAAATGGGCGTTGGCCATGAGATGATTGACGAGGCGTTGCTGCGTGCCAACGGAAAAAACACTGTGCGGTATGTGGACGGCATCCTGCGGGCCTGGCGTGCCCAAGGCATCACCACCGTGGAGGCTGCCCGCAAGCAGGGCCAGCTGGAAGGCAGCAACATTGTGATGACCGAGCGCCCCGGCGCCCAGCAGCCGGCCGTCAGCGCCCAGAAAGACCTGTTCAACCGCAACTGGGCCGCTATGTTTGACGAGGAGGGCTAACCCATGCGCACAAAAGATGAACTGTTCCGCGCCGCCCAGCGGGAGGTTGCCGGGTACCGCCAGCAGGCTGTAATGCAGGCTGAGACGCCCCGCCGCGCCGCCTACGCCGCGCACCCCGCCCTGGCCGAAGCGGACGCTGCCCACATGCGGGCGGGCCTAGGCCTGGCAAAGGCCGCCGCACTGGGCAGTAGCATGGACGCCGCCCGTGCCGCGCTGGCCCGCGCCGATGAAACGCTGGCCGCCGCTGTGAAAGAGGCCGGGTACGACGAGAGCGCCTTTAAACCCGCTTACCGCTGCCCCCTGTGCGGGGACACCGGGATGCGGGGCGGCATCCCCTGCCGCTGTGTGGCCGATGTGGCCCGCCGCCTGCGCCGGGAGGAGATCAACGCCGCCAGTCCGCTGGGGCTATGCCAGTTTTCTAGCTTTGAGGTGGAGCGGTACGGCACCAATGTGGAGCCGGAGCTGGGCATTTCCCCGCGGGAATACATGGGCAAGCTGCTGAATTACTGTAAGAACTACGCGGCCCGGTTCAGCGCCAACAGCCCGAATCTGCTGTTCATGGGCCACAGCGGCCTGGGCAAGACACATCTGGCGCTGGCGATTGCAGATGCCGTGCTGGAAGGCGGGCATGATGTGCTGTACACCAGTGCTGCCGCGCTGGCCGCCCAGCTGGGCAAGGAGCACTTTGACTACACCAACAATGAGGAATGGCTGGCCGCCTGCCAGGAGGCTGACCTGCTGATTCTGGACGACCTGGGCACCGAGTACATCACGCCGCTGACCATCAGTGTGCTGTATGAGCTGATCAACACCCGGATGCTGACCCACCGCCCAACAATCTATACCACAAATATTATTGACCAGAATATTTTTGTAGCCCGCTACACCGAGAAAGTTGCCAGCCGTATGCTGGGCGGCTGCAAGATGTTCAAGTTCTTTGGGGAAGATCAGAGATTAAAATAAAAATGGGATAGGAACCGCACAGGTTCTTATCCCACTTTTTTATTACCGCTATTGTAGAGGCCTGGTATGCCCGGCCTGCGCGTACAAGGCAGATGCTCAATTATGGCGAGGCTGCGGGCCGCACATATGCAGCCCCTCAACCATCAGGTCAATAGCGTGCGTAGAGGAAGCTGCCGCCGCCAAGGAACCGCCCCATAAAGAGGAATGCGAAGATGCAAACCTCGTATACAGCCCAGCGGGCCGGGGTGGGCAGGGCGGCAATTTTTCCGCGCAGGCTGACGCCGCGCTCGTGGGCGGCATCCACGCCCAGCAGAATGGCAATGCCCGCAAAGAGCATAAGCTGCTCCAGCCTGCTGGTCAGGCCCAGCTCCCAATAATTGCTGAACACCGCATGGCCGCCATTGAATAGGATGCCTTTGAAGACAGCTGCTGCATTGCCCAGACTGCTGGCCCGGAATATCATAAACAGTCCAGCCAGAATGCAGAACGTGCCCAGCACCCGCAGTGCGTGACGCAGTTTTCCGCTGCGGCGGTGCGGCAGGTGGTTTTCCACCGCCTGGCAGACGCCATGCAGACCGCCCCAGACGAGGTACGTCAGCCCTGCGCCGTGCCACAAGCCGCTGACAAGGAAGGTCAAAATCAGGTTGCGATCCTTTTTTGCGGCGCTGCACCGGCTGCCGCCCAGCGGGATATAGACGTAATCCCGCAGCCATTGGGACAGGCTGATATGCCACCGCGCCCAGATATCCTTGACGGAATCCGCAAAGAAGGGCTGGCGGAAGTTTTCGGGCAGCTCCAGCCCCAGCACCTCGCCGAGGCCAAGGACAATGTCCGTGTAGCCGGAGAAGTCCGCGTAGAGCTGCACGGTGAACAGCACACCACCCAGCAAAAGCTGGGTGCGGTCAAAGGCGGCGGGGTTGGCGAACACTGCGTCCACCACCACGGCGGCGCGATCCGCCACCGCAAACTTTTTAAAGTAGCCCCACGCGCTGCGCTGCGCGCCGCGCCACGCCCGGGCGGTATCCCATTTTGTGGGGCGGTCCAGCTGGGGCATGAGCTTGTTGTAGCGGTTGAAAGGTCCCTGGGTAATAGACAAAAAGAACGACGCATAGCACAAAAGCCGCAGGTATTTTCCTTCTGGCAGGATGCGTCCCCGGCGCACATCGCAGAGGTAGCCCGCCAGCTGCAGGGTGAAGTACCCAAGCCCCAGCGCCCCCGCCAAGGTACCCTGCCAGCCCAGGGCGGCGGGCAGGTACTTGAGCAAGGCCAGCGGCAGCAGCGCGGCGGCCAGCCCCGCGTAAAAGATGCCTTTTTCCGCCGCGCGACGGGCGCACCACCAAACCAGAAACGCGCTTGCCAGCAGCACCGGCAGCGTCCGCCAGGAGAGCACGGCGTAAAATACCAGGCTGGCCCCCAGCATCAACTGCCAGCGGCGTGGCGGCGGGCAGGCAAACCAAAGCCCCGCCAGCACCGCCGCGAACAGCACAAAACCGGGTGATGTCACAGCGAGCATAGTGGGGCCTCCTTGTATAGATTATTGTTGCGATTACATTTTTGCCATAAGGATGGAATCATCCGGCGTCAGGGTCAGTTTTTCTTCCACCGTGGGGTAGAAAATTTCGTCCACGGCCTTCCCTGCCGCGCGTTCCTGAATCGTTTGGCAGAGGATGGCAGTGAACTTTTCCGCGCCTGCACCGTTCAGGTGGTGCGCATCGGAGAAGTCCTCAATTTTCAAATTGAGATCGCGCTGCAGGCGGTAGAGGGAGAAATCCCAGTATTCCAGCCCCGCGTGCGCGGTGCAAAAATCCTGCAGGGCGTCCACATAGGCTTGGTAGTTTTGCGTGTTGTACAGATAGCCGCTGGGCAGCGGGGCCGTGAACAGCACGAGTTGGATGCCGTTTTCTTGACAAAAATCGGTAATTTTGTTCAGGTATTCCCAGCCAAAGTCAGAGAGCGGCGCGTTAGGGTCGACATTCAACAGCGTGGCAAAGCCGTCCCGCGGGATACCCGCGGTGTAGACGAATCCCCGGCCGCGGTAGGCCTCACCGCTGTCCTCGTAGGTAACATAGCGGTAGTTGTCCGTCGTGTAGCCGTCGGCCAGCTTGGCCTGCCACAGCGCAGGCATCCCGGACGGCGACGCCATGCCATGGCGGGCGGGCAGCAGCAGATCGGCAAAAGCCGCCAAGCCGCCCATCTCCCACAGGTACTCATAACGGTTTGGCGAAAGGGCGTTCATGTGGTCGACCAGCAAGTAGCAGGCCAGCGGCACATTGCTGGATGCACTTTCGTTGTAACCGGTGTAGAACATTTCAAGATATACGGTCTTTAGGTCGTTCTGCGCAGCGGCTTCTTTGAGCATATAGTAGGAGCCGTCCGGCAGCTGCTGGGACGACCCGGCGTTAAAGCTGTGGGTGTCCAGCGCGGCGTCCACGGCGGCGGGATCTACGCTGCGGTAACAGTGGGACGAACCAAGGAACAGTGTATCGATATTGCCCGCATCCCGGTACAATTCTTGCAGCATCACACGGGAGTAGGAGTGTACGTCATCCACCAGCAGAAAATCCGCAGCCGCCAGCAGTGCCGCCGTAAGCAGCACAAACAGCGCGGCGGCCGCCGCTTTTTGCAGGAAGGAGTGTTTCATAGCGTTTTTCCTATCAGCGTTCAATTTTCATGTGGGGGTGCTTCGGCGCGTAGGCGGCCGCATCCAGCGTCCAGGTCGTATTGCCGTCAGCATCCTCGGCGGTCTTGGCAAAGCCGAATTGAGCGTAAAATTCACGCACCATAGCGTTTTTAGCCGTGGGATAGTAGTAGCCCACAATGGTCTTGATGCCGCGGGCGGCGGCCTCGGCTACGAGAGTGTCCATCATGGCATCCTCCATGCCGCGCTTGAGCACGCGGCAGCTCATGAGCCACAGGCGTATATGCAGCGCGCCGCCCTGCTGCTGGCCCGCCACAACGGTGACGATGCCGTTATCGCCGAACTTATCCACGAGCTTACCGCACAGGCTGATATAGGCAGCATTCTCGGCCATAGCGCGGATATCATCCTCGGAACAACGCAGCGTCGTCAAATTGAACTGGTTGGACTTGTTGGTGAGCTGGGCAATGCGCTGGATGTACAGTGGTTCAAAGCCCTTGACCGTGGCGGTCATTTCCAGGCTGTCGAGATACTGGCCGTAGTCGGTGAAAGCCGCCTGGGCCTTGGCGCGCTCGGCGTTCTGGTGGTAGAGTTCGGTCTTTTTCAAATCCTCTTTCGAGAGGGCCGTGACCTCAAAGTAGCCGCCGTGATCCAGCGTTTTGATGTAGTTTTCGGCGCCGTCCAGCGCGGGCACTGCCACACCGGGCACCTGGGCGGCCACGATGGCGCGCTCTGCCGGGTTGTCATCGGCAAAAACAAAGCTATCCGCGCCGAGGTTCAGCTCGGACGCGATGGCCTTGAGGTTCAAGTCCTTTGGCTCCCAGTTGGCCTTGATGGCGACAAAATCGTCGGGGCGCAGCACGCCGTCCGGGTGGTTCAGGCCCGCCAGCGCGTTGGCCTCGTCGTTTTTGGAGTCGACAGCCAGGATAACGCCGATGGATTTCAGCGCCTTGCAGTAGCTTTGGAACTCGGCGTAGACCTGGCCTTCGGGCACTTCGGGGCCGATGGCAAGGCCGTCCACGCCGTCGTCGCCGACGATGCCGCCCCAGAGCGTATTGTCCAGGTCGAGCACAAGCGCTTTTTTGTTGCGGCCGTACAAGGACTTGATGATATTGGCCACGCTGTTGGCCAGCGAAGGGATGGCGTCCAGGCACATGGCATATTTGTACATATGCCAGAAGAAGGCGTCGCCCCAGGCGGTCAGGCCGTAGTCAGCGGAAAGATAGTCGATATCGTTGATATAGAAATGTTCATGCGATGCGGCGTAGGCGTAGAATTTCTGGTTCAGACGGCTGATGAAATTGGAGCGACCGTGGGGATCCCAGATATCGCGGTTTCCCATGAGTCGATAATTAGGCCTATCAAAGTTATTCTGGATGACCGGGCAGGCGAATTTTTGTTCCAGCGCCTGCCACATTGTCTCAAAATGGGCATACTGCGCGTCCAGCATGGCATCAATGTCGGCTTCGCTGTCGGCGGTGGTGGGCAAGGCGGTCAGGTTGCGCCAGTTGGTGTGGATGTAGATGACATCCGGGTGGAAGTCGTCCAGCTCGGGCGTACCGAACATGGCGTCCTGCCAGTACTGGGCGTACTCGCTCTGGTAAAACTCTGCCTCGATGCCGTATTGCAGCAAAAACAGCCCCAGCTGGTCGGCCACTTCGTTGGTAGTCGAACCGCCGAGGATGGCGATTTTTTTGTGCAGCGGGTGGGGGTTCTGGGCCAGCAGCTCACGCCGCAGCTTGCGCTTTTTCCGCAGCAGGGTCTCGGTATCGAGAGGGTAATGGAAGCAGTCCATGGGAAGCTCCTTTCAACGTCAAAAGGCTTCCCCATCGGGGGAAGCTGTCTGCGAAGCAGACTGATGAGGGCAAAGCCTGCCGGCACCACCTGTCTGCGGGGGATGCCACTGAAAAGTCTGCCCTCATCCGGCCTCGCCAGCTCGGCCACCTTTCCCTCGTGGGGAAAAGGCTTTTACTGCATCTCCGCCAGTGCGCCCTTCAATGCCTGGGCAATCTGGTCGGGGCAGCTGGTGGGCTTGCGGCCGCAGGTCGTGCCTTCCATGCGGGCGATGGCGTCCTCGGCCTTCATGCCGGGCAGCAGCTTGGCGATGCCCTTCAGGTTGCCGTCGCAGCCGCCAAGAACCTGCACGCTCTTGATGGTGTGGTCGTCGTTCAGTTCCACGACGGTGCGGACGGAACAGGTACCCTTGTTGTTGTACGTGTAAGTCATGATGTATTGCTCCTTAAATTTTATTGCTCTTTTATTTTGCCTTTTTCCAGGTTGCCTTGCGCGCCTTGGCAATGTCGCCGATGCGTGCAATCATTTCGTCACTGGTGGAGAATGCCCCCACCGGGCGCGGGGTCACGGTGTTGATGCCGTGGTAGTCCGTGCCACCGGTAACGATCAATCCGTTTTCTTTTGCCAGGCGGGCAAGCTCGGCCTTGTCCTCCGGCGTGTTGCGGGGGTGGTTAATCTCGACGCCGTCCAGCCGCCCGGCTGCGATCAGCTCCCGGGCCAGTTCCATGCTGTGGTAGACGCTGGGGTGGGCCAGCACGACCACGGCGCGGCTTGCCTTGATGACCTCCAGCACGGTGTCCACAGGCTCATACCGGGGCGTGTGCAGGATGCGCCCGCGCACAGGTTTCAGGCCGAAAAGCGATTTGTATACCGTATTATACATACCGTCGGCCAGGCCGTACTGCCACAGCACCCGCATGACCTGGGCTTTGAACAGCGTGCCGCTGTCCCTGGCGAGTTCCAGCGCTTCCTCGGTGCGGAACTGGGGGCAGATTTGTTCCAGCTCCTTGCAGCTTTGCAGCATAGCGGTCAGGCGGCGCTCGGCCATCATGGCGGCGAAATCCGCCAGCGGGGCGCAGTCGTCCGGCCAGTAGCAGAGCAGGTGGACGCGGTGGGCGCGCTCATAGTCGTAGGCGGTCAGCTCAGTGGCCGGGATGAGGTGGACGCCGTTCTGCACCGGATGGGCGTAGGCGTACCGCACGCTCTGGATGGAATCGTGGTCAGAAACCGCCAGGTGGGTCATCCCCGCGCAGGCCGCCAGAAACGGTAGCTTGTCCACCGGGGTCGAGCCATCGGAGTAGGTCGTATGGGTATGCAGATCACCGGGCATAGCGCGTCACCTCACTTGCAGATACTATAGGACATATTATTATACTACAAGTTGAGGGAGAATTGCAAGTAGGGGCGAGCAGTGCTCGCCCCTACAAATTTTACGCTATTTTCTCTCTTTTTTCAGTTCCTCCAGATACGCTGTCAGCTCGTCTATGTCGGCATCGGTCAGGGCATCGGTTTCGGCCAGGGCGGCGACGAAGCTGCGGGGGCTGCCGCCGAACAGGCGGTGCCACGCGCTTTTGCTCTCGGCGGGCAGGTATTCACTGCGGGTCAGGGTTGCGGTGTAAAGGTACCCCCTCCCCTGCTTTTCGCGGTTGACACAGCCCTTTTCTTCCAGCCGGGCCAGCAGGGTCAACAGCGTGGTGCGGGCGCGGGGCGGGCCGGGCAGCGCCGTTTCCAGCTCGGCGGCGGTCAGCGGCGCGTCGGCATCCCACAAAGCATTCATGATTTCCAGCTCTGTGTCGGGCAGGCGTTTGATTTTTGGCATGGGCGTCTCCTTTTAATCCAGGCTGTGGCCGCCGGCAATGACCGTGCGGGCGTCGTACGGCATCTCGGTAATAGGTGCAGTCTGCTCTCCGTTCGGGCCGACAATCACCGTGCGGGCGGCAGTGTCGCCGTTGTAGACATAGAAGATGTATTCCTGCACGCCCGCCCACGTGGCGGTCAGGTAGTCGCCGTCGCGAGTGAACGCCCATACGCCGCAGTCGTCGCCCTCGGCCACAACGTAGTCGGGGATTGCGTCGGTCTTGGGCGCGGTGAAATCCAGCGCATTCAGCTCATCGTAGGTCAAAAAGTACGGCAGGCTGTTCCAATCTCGACCCCCGGTAAAGTCGATGTTCAGCATCAGCAGGGCGTCGGCAAGGGTGTGGAAATCCTGGTTGCGGTAATATAGGTAGGTTTCCAGCTCGGCCTGCGGCCAGTCGGCGGGGGTGCCAAAATCCCGTGCGCCCGCCTGGGCCAGCGCGTTGCATTGGTGTACCAGGGTGCGGTACTGGCGGTTGGTCAGCCGCAATTCCCGCGCGGGGTCGATCGTACCGAAGTGGGCCACTTCGCCGTTGTTGTTCTGCTGCCAGCCACTGACAAGCTCGCAGGGTTCGCTCTCGTCATAGGGCACGGCGATATAAATATAAAAATTACCCTCGCCATACTGTGGGCCTAAGAAAAGTTTTTCCGGCTCGAGTTCTGCTTCAAAGTTCACCTTGGCGAACGTGCCTTTGCCTGCGTTCAGAAAGTCCTGCCAGGTCGTGCCGTCCGCGCGGGGTTCCTGCAAAATGGCGGCCAGATTTTCGTTTTCGGCACTTTCGGCGGCGGGGTCCTCGACCAGCGAGGTCATACCGCCGTTGAACTTGTAGCCCCACAGGGTCGGCAGGTACTCGTCCCAGAAGTAACTGTCCACGCGCCGTGTAGCGGTGAGCTGCTGCTCCGTGGGCAGCTGACGGTTGATATCCTTGATCTCCGCAAGGGCTTCTTCTGTCGAGGGCGTCGCAGTGGGCGCGGGTTCGGCGGTTTCCTGCGCGGGGGTGTCGGTGATTTGGCAGGCTACCAGGCCGCCCGCGCAGCAGGCGGCCAAGGCCAGCACAGCCAGCAGGATGCGGCCGCGGTGCTTGGGTGCAGTGTCCCACAGGGCGGTCAGGCGCTGCTTGAGCTGGCGCTTGCTCAGGGCAAAGCCGCTTGTCAGCGCAGGGCCGCAGTTCCGGCGCACAGCGGTCATCAGGGCATCGGCGTAGGCCGCGCGGTAGGCGGCATCGCGGCCGTGCAGCGTCTCGGCATCGCAGGCCTCCTCAATATCGCGTGCCGCGCGGGCAGAGAGCAGCCAGACAGCAGGATTGTACCAGTGCAGGATGCACACCAGTGTGAGCAGCAGCTTTTTCGCGACGTCATGTCGTTTTATGTGGGTCAGTTCATGGGCCAGCATACATTCCGCACCCTTGAGGGCTTCGCCCGCAGGGACGAGCAGGACGGGATGCAGCGCCCCCGCCACCATGGGGCTGCGCACCAGCGGCGTGGCCTGCATTTGCGGGCATTGGCCCTGCGGCAGGGCGTCACGCCAGCTTTTAGCCACCGGCTGCGCGTTGCGGCCCACGCGAATACGCCAGACGGCATAGCCGCCGAACTGGTACAGCGCCACGGAGGTAAGGCCAAGCTCCCACGCGAGGGCCGCCAGGTTGCCCCAGTTTGTATCGATGGCAAGGCGTTCCAGCACGGTGCGCCGGCCAGTTTGCAGTTCCGCGCGGGGCACGATGTAATGCATCGTGTTGTCGTCGGCGGTGGTCGTGCGGTAGGGTACGTTGGCGGCGGGCTTCGTGGTGGTTTCCTCCGTCAGGGCGGTCATCTGGGTATAAAACGGCTGAGCGCTGACCGTCACCGCCGCCGGGGCCTGAGGCAGAAGCGCCCGAACCGGCACGAGGAACAGCACCGCCAGCGCCACCCACAGGCGGCAGAGCCACCGCGGGCCATACCGTTTTTGCAGCTTGGGGGCTGCGGCCAGCAGGGCCAGCACCACAAGGCCCAGCAGCAGGCCTTGCACCAGAAAGGCGATGAAAAGCGGCAGGAACATGGTGGGCCTCCTTTTAATTCTACCGTTGTAGAAGGTTGGATTTGATTTTATTCTACAAGTGTAGAATTGTATTGTCAAGTGGCATGGGTAACGAATTATTGGGGGAGTTTTTGGGGAAAGTGCGCAGTGGCGGAGATGCACGGAAGGGATGAATTTCTCCCCTACAAATAGCGGGATAGTCTGCGGCAACATTTGTGTAGGGGGCGGTGTCCTCGACGCTCCGCGGAGGGGTCAAGGCCCCCTGCATAGGCGGTCGTCTGCCTTACACGCGCGAGCCGGGCATGTCCGGCCCCTACATGGGCGGCGACAAAAAAGCGCACCGCGTCCAAAAACAGACACGGTGCGCTTACTTACGCTATCCTAAATTTTACGCCAGCAACGGCTTGCAGGCCTCGGCCAGCTTTTCCTTCTTGGCTTCAGCCTCGGCAAGGTCCTTGCCCTTGGTGGTGAAGTAGGTCTTGATCTTCGGCTCGGTGCCGGAGGGACGCACGACGACGGTTGCGCCGCTTTCCAGCGTATAGATCAGGACATTGGCGGCAGGCAGACCGGTTTCCTCGGGCTTCTTATAGTCAACGACCTTGACGACCTTGTCACCGGCAAAGTCCTTCGGCGGGTTGTCGCGCAGATCCTGCATGATGCCCGCCATCTTGTCCATGCCGGACAGGCCCGGGAACTCGAAGCTGTCGACCTTGTTCAGGTAACGGCCATACTCGGCGTAGATGCGCTCCAGTTCTTCCTTGATGGAGGAGCCCTTGGCGCGGTAGTAGGCGGCCATCTCGCAGATCAGCATGGAGCCGATGATGGCGTCCTTGTCGCGGACATAGGGGCCAGCCAGGTAGCCGTAGCTCTCCTCAAAACCAAAGATGAAGCGGTCAACCTCACCGGCGGCTTCCAGCTTGGCGATCTGGTCGCCGATCCACTTGAAGCCGGTCAGGACGTTGCGGCACTCGACGCCGTAATGCTCGGCAACCTTGTCAGCCAGCGGGGTGGAGACGATGGACTTGCACATGACGGGGTTCTTCGGCATGGTGCCCTGCTCGATACGGCCTGCACAGATGTAGTCCAGCAGCAGAACGCCGACCTCGTTGCCGGAGAGCAGCTCATAGCTGCCATCCTTGCACTTGACGGCGATGCCCACGCGGTCTGCGTCAGGGTCCGTAGCCAGCATCAGATCAGCGCCGGACTTCTCGGCCAGCTCCAGACCCAGGCGCAGAGCCTCAAAAATTTCGGGGTTGGGGTACGGGCAGGTCGGGAAGTTGCCGTCGGGATCCTTCTGCTCGGGCACGATGGTGATATCGGTGATGCCGATGTCGCCCAGGACATGGGTGACGGGCACAAGGCCGGAGCCGTTCAGCGGGCTGTAGACCAGCTTGAGACCGGCAGTCTTGCAGATGCCCGGGCGGATGGAGCGGGCCTCGATGGCGGCATAGAGGGCATTGATGCAGTCGTCGCCGACATACTCGATCAGCCCCTGGGCCAGACCATCCTCAAAGGAAATGAGCTTGGCCCCGGTCAGGATATCCGTCTTTTGGATCTCGGCGTAGACGATGTCGGCGGCCTCATCGGTCATCTGGCAGCCGTCCGGGCCGTAGGCCTTGTAGCCGTTGTACTTGGCGGGGTTGTGGCTGGCCGTGACCATGATGCCCGCGTTGCAGCTGTAGTAGCGGGTGGCAAAGCTCAGCGCGGGAACCGGCATAAGGGCCTTGTAGATGCGGACCTTGATACCGTTGGCGGCCAGCACCTCGGCAGCGGTCTTGGCGAACAGGTTGCTCTTGATGCGGCTGTCATAGCTGATGGCAACGGTCTGGCTGCCGCCCTGGGTCTTGACCCAGTTGGCAAGACCCTGGGTGGCCTGGCGGACAACGTAAATATTCATGCGGTTGGTGCCTGCGCCGATGACGCCGCGCAGACCGGCGGTGCCGAATTTCAGGGCTACGGCAAAGCGGTCCTGGATGGCGGCATCGTCGCCCTTGACGCTTTCCAACTCAGGTTTCAAGTCGGCGTCGTCCAGCTCTGCGGCGAGCCAGCGCTCATACATATCTTGATACATAAGTAAAACACCTTCACTTTCCATAGGAAATACTAACTTAGGTATACTCTAAATATACCAACTTTGCCGTACTCTGTCAATCGAATTTTGTTTATTTTTGCCTGATTTTTACAGTTTCTTTCGCCTTTTGCCCTTGCCAAACGGCGTTTTCCAGTGTATAGTGAAGGTATCTGCTCTGCACATCGATGATTATATCCAAGGAAAGCCGTGGACCCATATGAAACATACGCCTGAACTCATCGTCATGCTGACCCACAACGACGTCACTGTGCCCGATGCCGCCGCAGTCTTTGCCCGGTGTCAGCACACCCGCGCCCGGTATTGGGGCTTTAAAGAGGAAGGGCTTCCCTTCGCCGAGATGCAGGCCCTGTTTGCCCGGATGAAAGCCTGCGGCAAGACAACCTGTTTGGAGGTCGTCGCCTACACCGAGCCAAAATGCCTGCGCGGGGCCGAAATGGCCGCTGCCTGCGGGTGTGATATCCTGATGGGTACGGTCTACTCTGACGCCGTCCATGCCTATTGCCGCGCCCATGGGCTGCGGTATATGCCCTTCGTTGGGCAAATTTCTGGCCGTCCCTCTATCCTGCACGGCACCCCGGCGGGGATGATCTGCGAGGCCGAGGGCTATTTAGCCAAGGGCGTGGACGGCATTGATCTGCTGGGCTACCGCTATACCGGCGACGCGGCGGCGCTGAACCGTGCGTTCATCGCGGCGGTCCATGCGCCGATCTGCCTGGCGGGCAGTGTGAACAGCTTTGCCCGGTTGGATGAAATCAAAGCTGCCGGGGCCGCGTATTTCACCATCGGCAGTGCCTTTTTTGCGCACGCTTTTGGCGGGGATATCGCCGACCAGATCAACACCGTCTGCGACTATATGGAGGCCCCGCATGCTTGAGCGTTGGTACCCCACGGCCCATGTTCCCAGCGTATTTGCCATCGACTATGAAAAGCTGGCCGCGCTGGGCTACAAAGGCATTTTGTTTGACATTGACAACACGCTTGTCCACCACGGCGACGATTCCACGCCCGAGGTGGATGCGCTGTTCCGCCATATCCACAGCCTAGGGCTGAAAACACTGCTGCTCTCCGACAATTCTGCCGCGCGCATCGAGCGATTCAACCGCAATATCCGCACGCTTTTTATTGCCGAGGCGGGCAAGCCAGACCCCGCTGCCTACCGCCGGGCCTGCGCCATACTGGGCCTGCCGCCCGAGCAGGTCGTCTGCGTCGGCGACCAGCTGTTCCGGGATATCCGCGGTGCGAACCGCGCCGGGCTGGACAGCATCCTGGTGGATTTCATCCGGCTGCCCGGCGAGATGCACTATGGCAAAAAGCGTGTGCTGGAAAAAGCCATCCTCTGGTTTTACCACCGTGACCCGCGCCGCCGGGGCCGTCTGGACGGCATAGGAAAGTGAGGCAGTTTCATGTTCTGCGATATCAGCCCGACCTGTTACAAAATTGCGCTGCAAAAGGAAATCTGCAAGCGCCATATCAAGAATTTTTTCGCACAGGAAAACTATGCCGACACGCAGGATACCGCGCCTCTGCCCTGCATAGTGGCGCAGTACAGTTCGCACCTCATCAAGCGCGGCAAGGGCATCGACCCAGTCTTGCAGGAGAACAAGGCCGTCAACATCCGCCTTGCCAATGAAAGGCTCAACGGCATTCTCATCCGCCCGGGTGAGACGTTTTCCTTCTGGCATCGGGTGGGCAAGACGACCAAGCGCAAGGGCTACCGGGATGGGCGGATTTTGGTGCGTAATCATATTCTGCCGGGCATCGGCGGCGGGCTGTGCAACCTGGCAAACACGATTCACCGCGTTGTGTTGGTAAGCCCTCTGACCGTGACCGAGTTCCACAAGCACTCCGACGCGCTGGCCCCCGACGAGGGGCCGCGGGTGCCGTTCAGTTCCGGCACGTCGGTGTTTTACAATAACGGCGACTACCGTTTTAAAAATGAGACGGACCAGACGTTCCAGCTGCTGTTGTGGTGCGATGAGGACAACCTCTACGCCGAGCTGCGCTGTGAGCGCCCCCTGCCCTGCCGCTACCGCATTGTGGAGGAAGGGCACCACTTCCAAAAAGAGGGCGACAAATATTACCGTGTGTCGAAGATTTACAAGGAGACACTGGACGCACAGACCGGGCAGCTGCTGCACCGGGAGCTTGTGCTGGACAACCATTCCGAAGTCATGTATGACCCCGCGCTGATTCCCGGCGTGGAAAAACTGTAAAGGGAGCCGCCTATGTATGCAAAAGTGACAAGCCTCGGCGTGACCGGGTTAGCCGGGTACATCGTGCAGGTGGAGGCCGATCTGTCCGGCGGGCTGCCGCAGTTCAATCTGGTGGGCCTGCCGGATTCGGCGGTGAAGGAGAGCAGCGAGCGGGTGCGCAGCGCCATCAAGAACCTGCACTACGAGTGGCCCGCCAGCCGTATTACCATCAACCTGGCCCCCGCCGACGTGCGCAAGACCGGGCCGGTATACGACCTGCCGGTGTTCGTGGGCATTCTGGCCGCACAGGGCAAGCTGCCCGTCCCCGGCGGCGAACGGGCGTTTTTAGGGGAGCTGGGCCTGGATGGCACATTACGCCCCGTGACCGGCGTTCTGCCCATGGCGATGGCCGCTGTGCAGAACGGCGTGAAGGAGCTGTTTCTGCCCGCCGAGAACGCTGCCGAAGCCGCTGTGGCCGAAGGGTTGACCGTCTACCCTGCCCGCAGTGCCCAGGACGTTGTGCTGCACCTGTGCGGCGCGAATCCCATCACCCCGGCCACGCCCGAAGGATACGACGAGAACGGTGTCTGGCTGGGGCCGGATATGGCCGATGTGCGCGGGCAAAGCGAAGCCCGCCGCGCCATGGAGGTCGCCGCCGCAGGCGGGCACAATCTACTGTTGGTCGGCCCGCCGGGTACCGGTAAGTCCATGCTGGCAAAGCGGCTGCCGGGCATTCTGCCGCCGCTGACCTATGAGGAAGCGTTGGAAACGAGCGCGATTTATTCGGTGGCCGGGCTTTTGCGCGGCGGCGCGGGATTGGTCAGGGAAAGGCCGTTCCGCAGCCCGCACCACAGTGTCAGTTCCACCGCCATCGTGGGCGGCGGGTCTGTGCCCCGCCCCGGCGAGGTGAGCCTGGCCCACAACGGTGTGCTGTTTTTGGATGAGTTGCCGGAGTTTGCCCGCGACACGCTGGAGGTGTTGCGCCAGCCGTTGGAGGATGGCAAAGTCACGGTCAGCCGCGTGCATGGGTCGGCATCCTACCCCTGTAAGTTTATGTTGGTGGCCGCCATGAACCCCTGCAAGTGCGGCTACTTAGGCCACCCGACGCGGGAGTGTACCTGCACGCCCAGTGCCGTGGATGCCTACCGGCGGCGCATTTCGGGGCCGCTGCTGGACCGTATCGACCTTCACGTTGAAGCGCTCCCGGTGGAATATGACGATTTGGCGTCGGAGTTAGGCGGTGAGCCGAGTGCCGACATCCGCGCCCGGGTCATGGCCGCCCGCGCCTTGCAGCGGGAGCGGTACAAGGCCCTGCGCGGCGTGCGCTGCAACGCGCAGCTGCCTTCCAGCGCGCTGCGCCGCTACTGCCGCATGACCCCCGCTGCCGAGAAAATTTTGCGCGGCGCATTTGAACGGCTGGGATACAGCGCCCGCGCCTATGACCGCATTTTGCGGGTAGCCCGCACCGTGGCCGATTTGGACGGAAGTGATGTTTTAGACGCCGCGCATCTGTCCGAGGCGCTGCAATACAGGAGTCTGGACAGGAAGTTTGGGATGAGGTAAAAAAAGCCGGCCTGCGGATTGCTTTGTGTGCAATCCGCAGGCCAGCTTGTTCCTAGTACTCCCGGCATAGGCAGCGCCGCTTTGTAACGGTACTGCCTATGCTTTATTTTTGCAGGATTTCCAGCAGTTTCGCAGCGCTTTTGTCCCAGCTGTATTTTTCCAGCAGGGCGGCAGGGGCGGCGGCGGGCGGGGTGACGGCAGAAACATCGCCGGGGTTGGTGCTCAAATCAATATAGGCGGCGCAGTCGCCGTAGACTTCGCGCATACAGGGGGTATCGCTGACGATGATCTCAGGCGCACCGCAGGCGACGGCTTCCAACGGCGGGATACCGAACCCCTCGTAGAGCGTCGGGAAAAGGAACGCTTTGCAGTGGGCCATCAGCGCTTTGGCCTCACCGTCGGCAACATAGCCGAGGTAGAGCACGTTGGGCAGATCGGCCAGCCCCAGGCGCTCGGCCTCGGCGGCCAGGCTACCGCCACCCGCAATGGCAAATACCGCGTCGGGCTTTGCCTTGGCCGCGCGCAGCACCCAGGGGAAGTTTTTGTTTTTCAGCAGGTTCGCCATGCTGAAATAGTACGCACCCCTTTGCAGCTGCGGATGCTTGGCAAAAATGCCGTCATCGGGTGTCAGGCGCTGCATCTGCTGCCAGGCGTTGTAGACGATGTTCATTTTTTTTAGCGGCACACCGTAATATTTGTGAATTTCGGATTTGGAAAACTCCGACACCGTGATGATGCGCTCGGCCTTTTGGGCAATGCGGCGGTATTGCAGGCAGTGCCAGGCGGCGCTCAGGCGGTCGCGGCCGGACGTATAAAAATCGCGCCGGGCGCGGTAGCAGACATCGTGAACGACTGCAATGCCGCGGAAGCCGAACCATGGAATAATGTTGCACGTAGCAAGGCCCTTAGCCCCGCGCTGCTTTAAATATTCAGGGTAATCCAGCTGCTGCCAGGCAAGGCCCCGGCGGGTGCCGAAGGGCACGGCCCGGATGTTCTGGTAGGCCGGGGTGGTCACGCCCTGCGGGGTGACGATCTCCACAAAATCGGGCGGCACAATGCGATCCAGGGCGGCCAGCAGCTCAATGGAATAGCGCTGGATGCCCGAGACGCGCTGAGCGAAAAAAGAGCCATCGACGGCCCAGATGGTGTTGGACATAGGGTACCTCGTTTATACATTATAGTGTGCGTCAGATGCGAGCGGAGCATAGCCCCGCCCCTACACTGCAAATCGTTGTTTATAATGCAGGATTTTGTTGACGCTTTGGTCAAAGCGGGCTTCGGATATCGTGCCGTTTTGCACAGCGGCAAGGACAGCATCGTAGGCTTCCGGCAGGGAGTTTGGCATCAAAAGTACATCACACCCCGCCTGGATGGCCTGAATGGCAGCCTCTCCGGGAGTGTAGGCTTTTGTGATGGCGTCCATCGAAAGTGAGTCGGTGACGATCAGCGTGTTCTCTGCGTCGGGAATCATCGCAATCAGCTCCGCCGAGAGGGTCGCAGGGGTGTTGCTGCCGATCACGTTCGGCGCGGCGATGTGCCCCACCATGACAGCGTGCAGGCCGGTATCCGCCGCAAAGGGCAGCAGCTCGCAGTTTTCCAGTTCTTCGCGGGTCTTGTAGGTCACGGCCAGGTCGGTGTGGCTGTCCTCGGCAGTATCGCCGTGGCCGGGAAAATGCTTGAGCGTGGGCAGGATGCCGTTTTGCCGCAGGCCCTCCGCCGCAGCGGCGGCCATTTGGGCAGCGGTGGCGGCATCCGACGAGAAAGCACGCTCTCCGATGATGGGGTTATCTGGGTTGGTGTTCACGTCAGCATCGGGCGCAAAGTCCATATTGAAGCCGTAGGTTTTCAGGTACCCGCCGATGGTCTGCCCCATAGCGCGGGCGTTCTCAGGATCGCCCGATGCACCCACTGCGGCGGCACTGGCATAGCGGGGCAGGTCAAAGGCGTCGTTGTTCGCCAGCCGCGCGACCATGCCGCCCTCCTCATCCACCGTGATGAACAGCGGCGTGGCGCTGGCGGCCTGCAAGTCTTTATTGAAGCGCGCCAGCTGGGACGGTGACTCGATATTTTTGCCAAACTGGCAGATGCCGCCCACCGGGTATTGCTGCAGTGTCTCCCGCATGGCGTCGGTCACTTGGGTCACACCGTCGGCCCTGGGATCGTCAATGGTCTCCTGGGAGAGGGTCAAATCGAGGGCGTCCGGCCGGACAATGAAAAGCTGACCGACTTTTTGTTCGAGGGTCAGGGTTGCGGCCGTGGAGGCGGGGGTTTCTGTTGGCGCGGGGGTGGCCGTGGAGGCCGGGGCGGAGGCACAAGCGGTAAGGAGAAGAGCAGCAAGGATAGGAAGGAGGGTTTTCATGGGCAGAGTTCTCCTTTCGGTTTTCGAGGGGGCGGCTATGGGAAGGTGCGGCGGGGCGAGGGCGTCCCGCCCTGCAAATCAACGGATAAATGGGCATCTTCCTTACACGTGCGGGCCAGGCATACCCGGCCCCTGCAATGGCACTACCTTATATGTATAGTAGCATATTTCCTCTGCCGGGGCAAGAAAAAAGAGAGGGACAACATCTCCCTCTCTTTTGTATCTGTTAGTCCGGCAGGCTGGCGGCGTAGTCGTTCTCGCCGCCTACCGGGTACTGGGCTACCACGTCGGTGGTCGCTGCCGTCTCGGCGGTGGCGGTGGCATCATACAGCGTCTCCTTCGTCACAGCAAAAGCCGCCTTGTGATCGGCGTTCACCTCATACACCACGGTAGGCGCGGCGTCGCTGGCAAGGTAGCACAGGCTGTCGGTGGTGTCGGTGGCCTCCGTGCCAAACCGCACCGTCAGGCTTGTGCCGTCGGTGAAGGTCAGCGTTGCGGTCACGTCCGGGTCATCCAGGCCGTAGGTGCTGGCTGCGTCTGGCGTCGTGATGGTCCATGCCGTCTGCATCTGTAAGATCGTGTTGACCATCTTTTTGACGCTGCTTTGGTTCAGGGCGTAGCCCGCATCGTTGGTCAGCGTCCAGCTGCCGTCAGTCTGTGTGAAGTCCAGGTCATTCATCTGCATCGACACCACATCATCCAGCGTCTTGTCGGTCAGTGTCTGGGCCTTGTACAGGTCACGGGCAGATTTGCTCAAGGCAGCCAAATCGCTGCGTTTGACCGTGTAGGCCGCGCCGGTATCGTCGTAGACGTAATAGACATCGGCCACACTGTTCAGCTGGTCAACGGTCAGGCTGACGCTCTCCTCTCCCGCGCCGATGGCAATGGTCATCTGGGGGGTGGCGCTCTTCTCGGGCAGGTCGGTCAGGTCACTGCCCTCCAGCTTGCGCTGGGCGGTCAGGTTGGCGTAACTCTCTACAAGGCTGGCGGTTTTCGTCTGGTCCAGCGGCAATGTTGGGTCGGATTCCAGCATCCAGTCGCCGGAGCTGTTTTTGACCAGCGTCACATCCTGGTTGTTGCCCGCGTAGGCCAGACGGTCGATATCTTCCACCGCAAAGCTGCACAGCGGCAGCGTCGCGTCGGTGGTATCGTCCCCGCGCTGCAATACGGCCAGCAGCACGACCAGTACCGCCATGACAATGACCAGCACCACCAGCGGCAGCATCTTTTTTGTGTTTTTCATGGCGGCTCCTTATCTGCGGCGGCGCACGACGCAAACCACCGCACCCGCAATCAAGCAGATGATGGGCAGCACCAGCGTAAACAGCACGCCCAGCGGCAGTGCGGCCGAGGTCGGCACGCTCAGCGAGGCCGCGCTCATGCTCTTAGCGCTGATGACGGCGGTCGTCTGTTCGCCATTCATCCAGTTGACGACGCTGCCCAGGAACTGCGCGTTGCCGCCGGAGACGGCCTGGTTGATGTTGGACAGCAACAGGTTCGGGCAGTTGACCCAGACGACCCGTGCGCCGGTGGTGACGTTCTCCGCCGCCACGGCCACAGCAAACGTACCCTCAGGGTCGGTGTCGGCTTTCTGGGCGGTCTCGGCGGTGGCGTAGTTCTCCATCGAGTAGGCTGTGTCGCCGGTGGTCAGCAGATCGGTAAAGCTGAACTCGCTGTCCTCATCGGTGGTGATGCCCTGGGCGATGGGGGTGTAGACCATCATATTCTGGGACACACCCGCCGTAATTTCGTTGCTGGCCAGCGTGGGCAGCAGGTAGGTCTGAGGGTAGCCATAGGGGTAGTGGTCGGTGTCCGTCTCGATCAAAAGACCCGGCTGACGGGCCATGCCGCAGGCGGCCAGCAACGTGTCCAGGTTGGGCGTGTCGGTGGTAAAGTCGGTGGCCACAAACAGCTTGCCGCCGTTTGCAACGTAGTCAGTCAAAATCGTTGTTTCTGCGTCGGTCAGGTCGGCCCCGGGTGCATTGATGAGCACCGCAGCGGCATCCGCCGGGATACTGCCCGCCGTGGTCAGGTTCAGCTCGGCAGTGGTGACGCCCGCGTTGTTCAGCGTGTCGGTAAAGTCGCCGGACAGGGCCGCCTCGCCGTGGCCGGTCAGCTCGTACAGCTGGTAGGACGTCTCCCGCGTGACCTTGGCAATGCCGGAGGTAATGGCGTTTTCCGCCTGGAAGCTGTAATTGGCGCTGCCGGTGGAGTAGTAGCTCTCCAGATCCAACTCGTACATATCGTTATAGGACAGCACATCGCTGTTGTCGCCGCTGACGAGGACGACACTGCCGGTGGAGGCCCCGTCGTACTGCTGGGCGAAGGTCGGGTAAAGCACCGGGTCGCGCTGCTGCCAGCTGAAATGGCTGCTCTCGCCCGCATAGCGGTCCAGCAGGCGGGTGATGTTGTCGTCCTCCTGCCCGCTCTCGGCCAGGTAGTAGGCCGTCACGTCGGCGTTCAGCTCATGCAGCAGGTTCTCGGTCGTCTCACTCAAGGTAAACAGCGAGGTCGTAGAAATATCGTACTGGGTGTATTTGGTGGGCAGGGCGCGGATAACCAGGTTGAGCAGAATGACCACGACCAGCGCCACGGCGGCCAGCACGCTTGCGTACAGGCCGCTGTGCAGGGCGCGTTTGCTGCCGCCCTGCGGGAATTTCAGATTTGGTTTTTTCATTGTGCGGCACCTCCCTTAGTTCCAGCGGCGGCGTTCCAGCGCCTGCCCGGTCAAAAAGAGGAACAGCCCAATCACGGACAGATAGTAGGCAATGGCCGGGATGCTGAACATACCGCCCACGATGTCCGCAAAGGGTTCAAACAGGGCCAGCGCCGACAGTACGGCGTTGAAGGCCGCCAGCAGCCACGCTGGGCGCAGCTGGAACAGGATGAACAGCACGACCGCGCCGACGCAGAACACCGCAGCGCCTGCCGTCAGCCGCTTGCAGATGACACCCACGAGGATGGCCGCAATCAGCAGCACCACGGTGAACACGATGAACGCCAGCAGGTTGCCGGTGGTGAACATCGTTTTGATACCGTTCATCAGATAAGCGACGAGCAGCGCACCGAAGGTGGCAAGGTAGGCGAGAATCTGGTTCTCGGTCAAAGCCGAGATCCAAGTACCCACGGCCAGGCAGGCTGCGCCCAGCAGGACATAGCCCAGCAGGGCGCTGTACGCTGCCACCAGTGATACCGTACCGAAGGCTTTTAAAATCAGCGGCATGAGCACCGCCGCCGCCAGCGGGATGGCGAACACGGCGACCTCGGCCAGAAATTTGCCCGCCACGATGGCCGGGATACTGACCGGGCTGGTCAGAAGCAGCTGGTCGGTCTTATTCTTGCGTTCCTCGGCAAAGCTGCGCATGCTGATGGCCGGCAGCAGGAAGAGCAAGATCATCGTCATGGTGTAGAGCACCGACGCGAAATCCGACGAGGCGTAGAGCAGGTTGCGGTTCGTGTAGTACAGTCCCAAAAAGAACAGACTGACCGCCGCTATGACCCAGCCGATCATACCGGTAAAGTAACTTTTGACCTCACGCTTAAAGATTGCTGTCATCGCCGTTCGCCTCCTTTTCCTCGGTTTGCGTCTCGGGTGCGGGGGTCGTCTCCCCTGCCGCGTCCGGGGCTTCGGTCAGCTGCAGGAACACATCCTCCAGGCTCATGGTTTCGGCGCTCAGGCTCAGCACCGGGCAACCCGCCTGGGCCAGCGCCAGGCTGAGTGCACCGCGCAGGTCTGTTCCCGCAGTGCTGACGGCGGTAAAGCTGACCTCGCCGCCCTTTTCGTCGGTGACTTGTACATCGGTCAGGCCGGGCACAGCGGATGCAGCGGCCACAACGGCATCGCGGCTGCCCTGAGCCGTGGCGGTGATGGTTCCCTTCGCGGTCAGCTGGGCGGCCAGTTCCTCCGGCGTCCCCTGGGCCACCAGCTTGCCGTGGGCAATGATGAGAACCCGGTCACAGACGGACTGGACCTCGCTCAAAATATGGCTGGACAAAATGACCGTGTGGGTCTTGCCCAGGTCGCGGATGAGGGAGCGGATCTCGATCATCTGCGCCGGATCCAGACCGACGGTTGGCTCGTCAAGGATGATGACTTTCGGCGTGCCCAGCAGCGCGGCGGCAATGCCCACGCGCTGGCGGTAGCCCTTGGACAGGTTGCGGATGAGGCGGCGCTCCATCCCCTGCAAGCCCGCGCGGGCGGCGGACTTTTCCACCGCGGCGGCGCGGTCGGCTTTCTTGCGGGTACCTTTCAGCTCGGCCACAAACAGCAGATATTCCTGCACGGTCATATCCTGGTACAGCGGCGGCAGCTCCGGCAGGTAGCCGATGCAGGCTTTCGCGGCGGCAGGTTCATCGGCAATGTCGTGGCCGTCGATTTTCACCGTGCCGTCGGTGGCGGAAATGTAGCCGGTGATGATATTCATGGTGGTAGACTTGCCCGCGCCGTTGGGGCCGAGCAAGCCGTAGATGCAGCCATCCTCGACGGTGAAACTGATATCATCCACCGCTGTGTGGCCGCCGTAGCGCTTTGTCAGATGCTCTACTTCGATCAAAGTGCACACACTCCCTTTTTACATTGGTTGCCTCTATTATACTTTTAAAATGTGATAATTTTGCGATAATGGTTTGAAGATGTGTGAAACCTTGCGCCCCTTTCCGACAAAAAGCGCCGCAGAAACGGTTTTTCGGCCCGTTCCTGCGGCGGTATAGCATAGTTCTATTTAAAAGGTATCATGGCGCACAAAGCCGCCCAGTTCATCGGTGGTGGACATACCCGTGGCAAGGGCCTTGCTGCGCATGGCGGCATAAAACTCGGCGTAGGTGGCCTGCATATACGGCTCCAGGAAGAAACCGCCAATGCCGAGGGTGAACGCGCAGAGCAGCAGCCAGCCAAAGAAGGACAGCTGCAGGACGAAGTAGTTCCACTTTTCGCCTTCCATCATTTCCTTGCTCAGCTCCATGGCGCGGGTGGCGGTCATGTAGGGATTTTCAGCCAGCAGGTAAGGCACAAGCGCATAGCAGTACGACCAGTAGACGCCCGGCACGATGAGCAGGATGTAGCCCAGCGTGACTTTTAAATTGGTGAGCAGCTGCACCACGATAGGGTTGCCGTAGGGGCGGCGGAAGGTGCTGACGACAGTGGAGGCCGGGGTCAGGGATTGGCGGCTCTCCATAAAATAGCGGCAGCGGCCCACGTTGAGCGGGTACAGCACGAACAGCACCCAGCAGATACTGATGACCGCACCGATAAGTGCGCCGACGGCCAACGCCATGAGCATACCGTCCGGGATGCCGCTGAGGATGTCGTAGACCGAGGATGTATCCCCCGTCGTGGTATCCACCGCCTGCCGCGCCGCACTGCCGCTGCTGGCACCTGCCCCGCCCAGTCCTGCAATGCTGAGGGCCAGGCAGATCCAAAAGCTGCGCCAGTAGCGCCCCCTGAGTGCCTGCTTGGCGTTATTTTTTAAAAGTGTACGTGTCCACATAAGTGTCGCACCTCCCTAGTCATTGCTAATATTATAACAGGTTATGGCGCAAAAGCAAGCGGCAGCACGTTTTGTTTTGACGATTTTACGTTAATTTTGTAGTTGTTCACAAAAATATAAAAAAGTTTTGATTTTTTTGCCGAAAATGCTTGACATTTACGTGGTGTTTGGCTATAATAATACACGTCGCCGGAACACGGCGGCCAACAGAATATGCGGATGTGGCGGAACTGGCAGACGCGCTAGATTCAGGTTCTAGTTCCCTTAAAAGAGTGTGGGTTCAAATCCCTTCATCCGCACCAAAGAAAAAGACCTAAGAACGTTTGTTCTTAGGTCTTTTCTTTTTGCCGTACCGAACTTTTACCGCACCGCGATACAAAAGATGCTGGGCACTCAGAGCGTTCCCCTAAGCACCCCGCAGATATTATACTGAGTAGGGGCAGCAGGCGGCGGTAATCCTCTGCCGCCGCGAGACTTTCCTTTTTTCTCTGACATAAATGCAGCCCCGGTTTTGCTGACGAAACCGGGGCTGTACTTATTTAATGTATCTCTTACTTTCCACCCATAAATGCCGGGAGAGGTTTGCTCTCCTTGAGCCACTGGTGGTACTCGGCGGTAGCGGCGAACTCCACGTCACCGGCGGAGTTCAGCGCAGTCTCGACGGAGTCCTGAATGACGCCGATGATAAAACCGACGCCGACGACCTGCATAGCGATATCATTGGAGATGCCGAACAGCGAGCATGCCATAGGGATGAGCAGCAGCGAGCCGCCCGCGACGCCGGAAGCGCCGCACGCGCCCAGTGCGGACATGACGGACAGCAGGACGGCGGCAGGCACACTAACATCCATGCCCAGCGTGTTGGCCGCAGCCAGCGTCATGATGGTAATGGTGATGGCCGCACCGTCCATGTTGATGGTCGCGCCCAGGGGGATGGAGACAGAGTAAATGTCCTTGTCCAGACCCAGCTTCTCACACAAGGCCATGTTGACCGGGATGTTGGCGGCAGAGCTGCGGGTGAAAAAGGCGGTCAGGCCGCTTTCACGCAGGCAGCGGAACACCAGCGGGTAGGGGTTGCGGTGCAGGTAGATGAAGATGATGAGCGGGTTGATGACCAGCGCCATGAACAGCATCGTGCCCACCAGCAACAGCAGCAGGCGGCCGTACTGGGTAAAGATGGACAGGCCGTTGTCCGCCACGTTGGTAAACACCAGGCCCATGATGCCGAAGGGAGCCATGTTGATGACCCAGCGAACAATGGTGGAAACCGCGTCCGCCGTGTTGGCCATAAAGTTTTTGGTGGTGTCGCTGCCCAGGCGCTTCATAGCCAGGCCAAACAGGCAGGCCCACATCAGGATGCCGATGTAGTTGCCGTTCATGATGGACGCCACCGGGTTGGAGACGATGTTCGCCAGCAGCGTGTGCATGACGTCACCCAAGCCCTGGGGAATCACGTCCGCAGTAGCAGCCTCGGCCAGCACCAGCGTCTGGGGGAACAGCCTGCTGGTCACGACGCTGAGCGCCGCCGCCACAAAGGTGGTGAGCATATACAGCCAAACGACCGTGCCGAAGCGGCGGTCCAGCTTGGACGAGCCCTGCGCCAGCGCACTGGCGACAATGACGAAAACCAGCACCGGGGCAATGCCTTTCAGTGCGCCGACAAACAGGTTGCCAAGTTCCTCGATCCATGCCGCGCCGGGGCAAATCAGCGCCAGCGCCGCACCGACGACTAGGCCGACGGTGATGCGCAGAATCAGGCTGGTCTGATTATACCGGGTAGCCACCGCTTTGGCCGCTTTCGTGAGTTGGTTCATACAAATTCCTCTTCCCTTTTTATACTGTGCCGGGCACGGCTTGCAGGGTGCGCCCGGCGTGCAAAAGCCGCCCGCACAGACCGCTTTTGCGTAACAATCCACATTATACCGCAAAATGTGCAGATTGCAAGATACGGACAGTTGTACCAGCCAGAGAAACATGTTGTTTTTTGCGATGAGACGGTGTAAAAAAATATTAAAATTTGTTTTTATGAGCGAAATAGGTGTATTCGTAGTGCGGACAGTTTACTGTGAAATTACAGGACGGGGGTGGCTTCACCCCGCCGCTTGGCGCCACAATTCATATGCAGCAAAAAATCCCCGAACTAACGTTCGAGGATTTTGGTGCGGATGAAGGGATTTGAACCCACACTCTTTTAAGGGAACTAGAACCTGAATCTAGCGCGTCTGCCAGTTCCGCCACATCCGCATATTCTGTTGGCCACCGTGTTCCGGCGACGTGTATTATTATAGCCAAACGTCACGTAAATGTCAAGCATTTTTGCAGAAAAATATCACTTTTTCCTACAAAAAATGCAGCCCTGCGCTTTTGGACGCAGGGCCGCATTTTATTTACCGATTACCAGAGGTTGACGACCTCGTTATACAGGCCCTCATAGCTCTTGGCAGAGTTGGACCAGCTGAAATCACACTCCATGGCGCGCTTGACCAGCACAGGCCAGCCATCCTTCTGCCAGTAGCCCTCCTTGGCACGCCAGCAGGCTTCGTACAGCTCGTGTGCGTTGTAGTTGGCAAAGGTGAAGCCGTTGCCGTAGCCGTCGCCGGAGTCGCGGATAGAGTCCTTCAGGCCGCCGGTCTCGCGGATGACAGGAATGGTGCCGTAACGGCAGGAGACCATCTGTGCCAGGCCGCAGGGTTCAGAGCGGGACGGCATCAGGAAGATATCCGCACCGGCGTAGATTTCCTGCGCCAGCTTGGCGTTGAAGCCGATGTAAACGCCGACACGGCCCGGGTTACGGGCGCACAGCTCGTTGAAGAAGTTCTCGTACTGGCTCTCGCCGGAACCGAGGATGACCAGCTCGATGCCCTGCTGCAGCAGACCCTCGGCGATGGCCTGAACCAGGTCAACACCCTTATGGCCGACCAGGCGGGTGACCATAGCCATGATCGGGCTGCCGTCCTTATGCAGGCCAAACTCGTCCTGCAGGTGTTCCTTGCAGACAGCCTTGCCGTCCTGGAAGGTCTCGGCGTCGTAGTTCTTGGCAATGTCGGGGTCGGTGGCGGGGTTGAACACATCGACGTCGATGCCGTTCAGAATGCCGCACAGCTTATACTGCTTCTGGCGCAGCAGGCCGTCCAGACCATGGCTGAACCAGGGGTCGAGAATTTCCTGTGCATAGGTGGGGCTGACGGTCGTGACCTTATCGGCACACTCGATTGCACCCTTCATGAAGTTGGCACAGCCGTCGTACTCCACCACATGGGCGTCGCGGGCACCGATGCCGCAGGTATCCTCGAGGATATCCAGGCCGTACTTGCCCTGGTAGGCAATGTTATGGATGGTGAACACCGTCTTGATGCGGCTGAACTTATCCAGATGGCGGTAATACAGGTTCAGATAGACCGGGGTCAGCGCGGTCTGCCAGTCGTTGCAGTTGATGATATCCGGCTCGAAATCGGTGTAGAACAGCATTTCGAGGATGGCGCGGGAGAAGAAGGCAAAGCGCTCGCCGTCATCGTAGAAGCCGTACAGGCCGCTGCGTTTGAAGTAATACTCGTTGTCGATAAAGTAGTAGACAACGCCGTCGCGCTCGGCCTTGAACAGGCCGCAGTACTGGCTGCGCCAGCCCACAGGCACGCTGAAATTGGTGACATAGGTCAGCGTATCCTTGAATTTCAAATCGCCGTACAGCGGCATAACGACGCGGGCGTCGATGCCATCGCGGACCAGCGCCTTGGGCAGAGCGCCCGCAACGTCGGCCAGGCCGCCGGACTTGGCAAAGGGAGCAGCCTCGCTGGCTGCATACAGGATTTTCATAAGCACCTCCGTGCGAATTTCAAAAAATGAGGGCGAGGGAAAACAGGCTCTCCCCCGCCCTCTCATCAAAGCCGACTCCGGGGAGAAGGAGAACAGCCTCTATGAGCTTCGTTTATACGCTGTGGTTCTTGGCGACGAACACCGGGAAGGTGTCGGTACCGGCCAGCTTCTTGTCCTCGGTGATGTGGACATTCTTATCGGTCACAACATACTCGACGTTGCAGTTCGGCTCAACCACAGTGTCCTGCATCAGGACGCAGTTCTTAACGACAGCGCCCTTCTTGATCTTGCAGCCACGGAACAGCACGCTGTTCTCGACCGTGCCCTCGATGACGCAGCCATCGGCCAGCAGACTGTTCTTGACCGAGCTGCCCTCCAGATAGCGGGTGGGGTTATCGTCACGAATCTTGGTGTAGATGGGGGCGGGTCCAAACAGGGCATCCATGCTGCCTTCCTTGAGCAGGCGCATATTCTCGTCGAAGTAGCTCTTCATATCGGAGATGCGGGCAACGTAGCCGCCGAACTTGAACGCCTTGACGTTGAGCAGCTTGAGGTTGCGGGCCAGAATGTCACGCTCAAAGTAGACGAGACCGCGCACAGAGGCATCATGGATCAGATGGATCAGGCTCTCGCGCTCGATGACGTAGATGTTCATGGCGAGGTTCTGCTCACCCATGCGGTAGTCGTTGGACAAAATCTCGGTCACGCGGCCGTCCTCATCCATGCGGATGGTGTAGTTGTCGCTGCGGGCACCCTCGGGGATGGGGGCGCGGTTGTAGACCATGGTGACGTCAGCGCCGGACGCGACGTGGGCGTCGATCAGCTTGCCGAAGTCAAAGTTCATGGCGATGTAGGAGTCAGACAGGATGACATAGCGTTCCTTCTGGGCCTCGAGCCAGTTGAGGATGCTGTCCAGTGCGTCCACACGGCCGGAGTACAGCTTGACGCTGCGCTCTGCGAAGGGCGGCACGATGTTCAGACCGCCGCGCTTGCGGGTCAGGTCCCACTCACGGCCTGCGCCGAGGTGATCCATCAGGGAGTGATAGTTCTTGCGCACGATGACGGACACGTTGTCGATGCCGGCGTTGGCCATGCTGGACAGCGTGAAGTCGATCAGGCGGTAACGTCCGCCGAAGGGGATGGAGGCCATGGAGCGCTCCGCCACCAGTTCGGGAACGAGGTTATCATAGGTGTTGGCGAAAATGACGCCGAGTGCATTCACATTGCTGTTTACCATTGTTCCTCACCATCCTTTACATCGCTGGAAACCATTGCCTTGGGGCCGACCGTTGCACCCTTGCCGATGACAACGCCGGAGCCGACGGTGGCGACATTGCCGGGCTCGGCAATGTTCAGACCGCCCTCGGGCATGACGCCGACGGTTGCGCCCTCCTCGATCGTGACGTTCTCGGCCACGATGCAGTGCTTGACGGACGCGCCCGCCTTGATGACAGTACCGCCCATGACGACTGCAGCTTCGACCGTTGCGCCCTTTTCGACGACAACGCCGGGGAACAGGATGGAATTGTTGACCGTGCCGTTGACCTTGCAGCCTTCGGAAACCATGGAGTTGACGATGGTGGCGTCGCTGCCGATCTGCTGGCAGGGACGGCCTGTATTGCGGGAGTAGATCTTCCAGTTTTCATCAAACAGGTTGATGCCGGAGTGCTTGGGATCCAGGACCTCCATGTTGGCCTGCCACAGGCTGGAAATAGTGCCGACGTCCTTCCAGTAGCCGCTGAAGTGGTAGGCGTACATACGGCGGCCGTCCTTCAGCAGGTTGGGGATGACGTTCTTGCCAAAATCGTTCTCGGAGTTGGGGTCAGCCTCGTCCTCGGTCAGGTACTTCTTGAGGATATCCCAGTTGAAGATGTAGATGCCCATGGAAGCCAGGTTGGACTTCGGCTCCTTCGGCTTCTCCTGGAAAGCGTTGATGCGGTCGTCCTCGTCGGTGACCATCAGGCCGAAGCGGGAAGCCTCGCTCCATGGCACTTCCATGACAGCGACGGAGAACTCTGCGTTTTTCTCCTTGTGGAAGCGCAGGAAGTCAGAGTAATCCTGCTTGCAGATCTGGTCGCCGGACAGGATGATGACATACTTGGGGTCATAGCGGTCGATGAAGGACAGGTTCTGGTAGATGGCGTTGGCCGTGCCCTTGTACCAGTCAGAGCCGGATGCCTGCTGATACGGCGGCAGAACATGGACGCCGCCGTGCAGGCGGTCCAGATCCCACGGCTGGCCGTTGCCGATGTACTCGTTCAATACGAGGGGCTGATACTGGGTCAGGATGCCCACCGTGTCAATATCAGAATTGACACAGTTGGACAGCGGGAAGTCGATAATGCGATACTTTCCGCCAAACGGGACTGCGGGCTTGGCGAGCTTTTGGGTCAGCGCGTACAGACGCGAGCCCTGGCCGCCTGCCAGGATCATTGCGATCATTTCTTTTGCCATAACATTTCTCCCCTTAAAATTTCGGCAGTATGCCGTTTTTAACGTATATCCAAAGGCGGTTCACACCGTCGTTTTGGCTTTGGGCGGGCGGCCCCGGCGTTTGGGGGCTGCCTGGGTCTTGGCCTCTGCGGCAGGGGCATCGGCCTTTGCGGTGGGTTTTGCAGCCTTTTTTGCAACAGGCTTTTTCGCCGCCTGGGCGGGCTTGTCTGCGGCCTTTTCGGTGGTGGGCTTTTCAGCCTTCGGCTTGCGGGCAGCGGGCACGCTCAGGTAGATGGTGGACAGCGGCGGCAGCGTCAGCGAAATGTGCTGGTCGAAGCCGTGCATCGGGCCTTTCTTGGCTTTCACCGTGCCGTTGGTCACACCGGTACCGCCGTACTTCTTGTCGTCGGAGTTGAGGATTTCCTTGTAGCTGCCGGGGTTCGGCACCCCCATCTGGTAATCCTTGCGCAGGACGGGGTTGAAGTTGCAGACGACCAGGATCATCTTCCCTGCTGCGTCACGCCGCAGGAAGGCGATGACACTCTGCTTGCTGTCATCGGGCACGATCCACTGGAAGCCCTCCCAGCTGTAATCCACCTGCCACAATGCGGGCGTATCACGGTAGAAGTGGTTCAAGTCTTTCACGTAGCCTTGCAGCTCGCGGTGCTTGTCATAGCTCAGCAGCATCCAATCCAGCTGCTTTTTCTCGTCCCACTCGATAAACTGGCCGAAGTCCTGGCCCATAAAGAGCAGCTTCTTACCGGGGTGGGCCATCATGTAGCCAAAGAAAGTGCGCAGGTTCGCAAACTTTTCTTCGTAGTCGCCGGGCATCTTGTTCAGCAGGCTGCACTTTCCATGCACGACCTCGTCGTGGCTGATGGGCAAGACAAAATTCTCGCTGAACGCGTAGAAGAAGCTGAAGGTGACCTTGCCGTGGTTGCCCGCACGGAAGAGCGGGTCAGTCTTTATGTAGCTGAGCATATCGTTCATCCAGCCCATGTTCCACTTGAAGTTGAAGCCCAGGCCGCCATCGGACGCAGGCTTTGTGACCAGCGGCCAGGCAGTGGATTCCTCGGCGATCATCATTTTGTGGGGGTAGCGACCCAAAATGGCGGTGTTCAGCTTTTGCAGGAAGGCGATGGCCTCCAGGTTTTCCTTGCCGCCCTTGACGTTCTGCTCCCACTCGCCATCCTTGCGGTTGTAGTCGAGATAGAGCATACTGGCTACGGCGTCCACACGCAGACCGTCGATGTGATAGTGGTCGACCCAGAACATGGCGCTGGAAATCAGGAAGCTCTCGACTTCCTTCATGCCGTAGTTAAAGACCATCGTGCCCCACTCTTTGTGCTCACCACGGCGGGGATTGGGGTCCTCATAGCAGGGCGCACCGTCGAACATATACAGGCCGTAGCCATCCTTCGGAAAGTGGGCCGGGACCCAGTCCAGAATGACGCCGATGCCTGCCTGGTGGAGCTTATCCACGAAGGTCATGAAGTCTTTGGGCGTGCCGTAACGGCTGGTGGGGGCAAAGTAACCGGTGACCTGATAGCCCCAGCTGCCGTCGAAGGGATACTCAGTGATGGGCAGCAGTTCCACATGGGTGTAGCCCATATCCTTTATGTAAGGGATCAGTTCGTCGGCCAGCTCGGCGTAATTATAGGGTACGCCGTTGTCGGGATCCTTCATCTTCCAGCTGCCGGCCTGCAATTCATAAATGGACATCGGGCTGTTGATGACATCCCGCTTGTCCTCGTCCTTGATCCAGGCGGCGTCGCCCCAGGTGTAGCCCTCGATATCATAGACCTTGCTGCCGTTGGAGGGGCGGGTCTCGGTGTGGAAGGCGTAGGGGTCGGCCTTGTAGACAAGTTCATCTGCCGGGGTGGTGATGCAGTATTTGTAGACATCAAACTGTTTGATGCCGGGTACGAACCGTTCCCAGATGCCGTCCGTGACTTTCTCCATCGGGTGTTCGCCGGGTGTCCAGCTGTTGAAGTCGCCCACGATGGAAACGGCCTTGGCGTGCGGTGCCCAGACGCGGAACACGGCACCGGCCTCTCCGTTTTGCTCGCACAGATGCGCACCAAAGTAGCGGTAAGCTTCCTGATTGTTGCCCTGTTTGAACAGATAAATGGGCAGATCGGAGCTATTTGGCGTTTCTTTGCGCTGTTTCAACGTAATCTCCCCTTTTGAGCGGTGCTGTACGCGATACAGTACACCGACTCTGTATAATCTCTGTATCTATATTACCTGTTTTGAAAAGGAATTTCAAGGTCTTTTGTGTAATATTCTGCTAAAATTTTCGTATGTTACCTGCCTCTTTTGTACAAGTTCGACATAAAGCGGGCTGTTTTTCGGATATTTGTACAAAAAAAGCCCCCTGCAAGGTACTTTTTACACCTTGCACGGGGTTTGTGTAATTTTAAAAAAATTTTACGCGCCGTAAATATAGTAGGGGTTCTCGCCGCTGTACACGCTGCGGCGGTTCCAGACCGTGTGGGTCGCCAGGTAATCTGCCCAGGCGTGGTAGCCTGCGGCGTTGAAGTGCACGCCGTCCTTGGTGGCATAATCATCGATCTGACTGCCGTCGGCGGGGTTGGTCAACGCCTCGCGGATGTTGATGTAGTAGCAGCCCTTGCGCAGCGCCATATTGGCTAGCAGGTCATTGACGGTGGCAATGCGGGTGTTGTCCAGGCCGGGCTTGGATGCCACGACATCCTCCTGCACGCCGGGGATGGCCTGGATGTAGAACTTGACGCCGGGGTCAAGCTGTTCTCGCAGCATATCGATCAGGCGCTCATAGTAGGCAAGGAAGCTGTCCTCACTGCCCTGCACAACAAGGTTGTTGGTGCCGACAAGGATGTAGAGGTAGTCCGGCTGGCTGGAGACGATGGTCTCCATCGGCGTTTCCGTCGTGCCGGTGACGGCGTTCTTGACGCTGACGTTGTTGACAAAGGTCTGCACGCCCGCGCTGACGTAGGTCGCATAGTGGGCGTTGTTGTAGCCGGTGCTGTAAATGCCCAGACCCGAGGCAATGCTGTCCCCCGCAAAGGTCACGGTGTTGAAGTAGTCCTTCGTCACAGTGCCCAGCATCGGCACAGCCACCATGCGATGGTCGGTGTTCAGGTATTCGGTGTCGATGGTCTGTTCAACGGCGTCGGACTTGTCCCACACGGCGGTATCCACAGCCTGCACGATGCGCTGCGGCTCGGCGATGGCGGCGGGCGTGGCGGTCGGTGCCTCGGTGGCCGTGGGAGCGGTCTCCGGCGTGGCGGCCACCGGCTCTGCCGAGGCGGCGGGCGCAGGCGTGCCGCTGTTCTTGAACCAGAAGAACCCAGCCCCAGCGCAGAGCAGCGCCAAAATTACGATGAGCACCAGAAACATTTTCCGCTTGCGCCGTTTGCTGGCGACCTCATTGCGGTAGGTATAGAAATCAGCCATAGAAGCTCCCATCTTTATCTCAAAAACATATATGGTTATTATACGCCACAATCCGCACCGGTACAAGTGGGCCCGCAAAATTTTACAGAGCCGGGCGGGATCTGCCGCAAAAATAAACTTGACGCTTTTCCTCTGTGCCTCTATAATGTAGGTAAGAATAACCGTGACCAATTATCACAGAACGGAGGTCCTGCCCTATGGCATGGATGATCGTATCCGATAGTTCCTGCGAGATCCGCGAGTTGGAGCGCCCCGCGCCGGGCGTGCAGTTTGCCCTTGTACCGTTTAAAATCCGTGTAGGCGAACGCGAGTACGTTGACCTGCCCACGCTGAACACCCATCAGATGCTGCAGGCTATGACCGACTACAATGGTGCCAGCACCACCGCCTGCCCCAGCCCCGAGGAATGGGCCGAGTATTTTTTGCAGGCGGACAACGTGTTTGCCTTTACCATCAGCAGCAATCTGTCCGGCAGCTACAACGCCGCCATGGCAGCACGCACGATGGTGTTGGAAGAACACCCCGAGAAGAAGATTTTCGTGCTGGACACCCTGAGCTGTTCCGGTGCGCTGGCCGGTGCTGCCGAGCTGGCCAACAAGCTGATCGGCGAGAATCAGGAATTTGATGATATCTGCTTTGCGCTGAAAAAGTTTGCCGAGAGCACCCACATCCTGTTTGCTCTGGCGAGCTTTGACAACCTGGCCAAGAACGGTCGTGTAAACAAGGTGGTGGGCTTTATCGCAGGCCGCCTGAACATGCGCGTGCTGGGCCGGCGCACAGCGGACGGCAAAATTGACTTCTACTTCAAGACGCGCGGCGAGACCCGCGTGCTGGCTAAGATTCTGGAGCAGATGGATGAGGACGGCTACGATGGCGTGCATCCTGTGCTGATCAGCGAGTGCGGCAACCAGACCGCCGCCCAGCTGCTGCACCACGGCATTGACGCCAAGTGGCCCGGTGCCCCGGTGCGCATCGTGCCCTGCTCTGGTCTGTGCAGTTTTTATGCGCAGGATCAGGGGATTATTATAACGTATTAAGTTTATTAAGATATAAAACAAACCGTCCGGGAAGAAGTGCAATAGCTTCTTTCCGGGCGGTTTGGCTTCTCCTGCGGGAGAAGCTGTCAGCGGTTTGACCGCTGACTGATGAGGGGCGGGTTTGCCAGCATCACCCCTTTAGGGGGTGGCACGGCAGACGCGCCCCTCATCCGACCTTCCCCCGAGGAGGAAGGCTTTTTATTCCGGCATCCGTGTTTTTACAAACTCTAAAAACGCCTGGGCGGCAGGGGCGAGGTTCTCACCGCAGGCAAGGCCAATCTCCATCAGCTGGGGCGGGTCCATCGGGCGCTCCACCACACCGGGGTAGCCGTGCTGGTGGTTGATGGCGTTGTTGACGCTGATGCCCAGCCCCGCCGATACCATGGCGTAGGTCGCCGTGATGTCCATGGTGGAATAGCTCGTGTTCGGCTTGGTCTTGAGCTTATCGAACAGCAGCGTGATATCCGTCTCCATGCCGGGGTAGCTTTCAATGAAGGGCTCAGTTTTCATGCGCTGCACCGGGACAGCGTCCATACCGGCCAGCGGGTTGCTTTTGGGCACCAGCACCAGCAGCTCATCCTGGCGGATGGGCAGCCAGACCGGCAGACCGTCGCGGCGGCTGATAAGGCAGAAATCCGTGCGGTGGTCCTTGACCATTTCGGCCAGCTCGCTGCTGGTGCCGTTGACGATGCGCACTGCCACGCCGGGGTGCCGGGTGCGGAACGCCGCCGTCATCCGGGTGACCCACTCATAATAGCAGTTATACGCCGTGCCGATGACGATGGTGCCGCAGTCTGCGCCGCGCACCTTGGCGGCTGTTTGCTCCAAACGCTCCTGCGCAAAGAGCAGATCGCGCACAGTTGGCAACAGCTGGCGGCATTCCTCGGTGGGCTGCACACCGCTTTTTGCGCGGTGCAGCAGCGAAAATCCAAGTTCTTTTTCCAGCGTTGCCACGCTGCGGCTGATGCCTGAAACAGTAACGTCCATCTCATCCGCCGCCGCGCGCAGGCTGCCCCGGTCAATGGCCCTCAACAAAATCTGCCAGCGTTCTGTATCCATGCTCTACCTCTCATGTTGCTATATTTGCAATTTTGTAAAAAATGTGTTTCGTTTTTATCAAGAATAGACCAGAATCACAATTTTGTCAAGGGCGTACAGCAAAAAAGGTTTCTCCCAAGGCGCAGGCAGCCCTTTTATCTTTCCGCCTTTTTCTTCATTCGTTCCAGCAGGGCGGTTTTCTGCTTGTCCCAGCGGGCGTCGGATTCGGGGGTGGCGGGGTCGATGCAGCGGGCAAAGCTCCAATGCAGACCATCACGGCGGCTGAGCTTGAACCGCAGGTAATAGTGCCCGCAGCATGGGCAGGTCGCCCGGGTGAAATACCCGGTGTTGCCGCGTTTGAGCCAGACCTCGTCATTTTGCAGCGGCGCACCGCATTCGGGGCAGGCAGCCTGGTTCAGTTCCGGCTCATTACGGTAGTCGTCGTGCTCCATCCGGTTCATGAAGAGCTTTACGTCGCGGCCGGTCTTTTCTGCGCCCAGCAGGGCTTCGGTCAACAGTTCTTCCTCGGTCGGATAGGTGGCAAGACCCTCGGCCAGCGGCAGTTTGCGGCAGATCTTGGCCGTGTAGAGCGCATCGTCCAGCGCATTGTGGAATGGCTCCTCCTTCGGGATGCCCAAACGGTCCACAACACTTTCCAGCGTCAGGCCCTCGCCCTCCTTGCGGGGGTAGGCCTGCAAGAAAATACGCTGCAGATCGTACCATTTGTCGGGCCAATTCTCGTCCAGGCCCACCAAAAACAGGTTTTGTTTCAGCACCGGGACGTCGTCCAGTCCCCATTCGGCCAGCTCGGCGTCCGGCCCGGCCCAGTCCAGGAACTTCTGCAGCCCCTCTTTCATCGGCAGGCCCGCGTCCAAATCCCCCTGGGACAGGCCGGTGACCTTGGCGATATGGTGCTGTAATTTGCGGAAAATGCGCGGGCGCAGGTTGACTTCAAACGTATCCAGCACATCGCCCCGGGCGTTGATGCGCACCGCGCCAATCTGGATGATTTCACCGCGCAGCGTCAATTCTGTGCCGTGATACAGGAAGGTTTTCGGCTGGTAGCCGATGTTCCACTCCAAATCAAAAACGATCAGATTCACGGCTCACGCCTCCTCTAAAATAAACTTTTCCACTGCCAGGCCCACGCCGTCATGGTCGTTGTCGGCGGTCTGGTAGTCGGCGGCAGCCTTGACCGGCGGCTGCGCGTTGCCCATGGCGACGCCCATACCAGCCAGACGTATCATCGGCAGGTCGTTCCAGCCGTCGCCGCAGGCCATCAGGTTGGCGGGCGTCAGGCCCTTGGCCCGCAGCAGGATTTCCAGCGAGGTATCCTTGCCCACGCCCAGGGGCATCGTCTCAATGAAGAACGGTGCGCTGCGGCAGATGGACAGCTTTCCCGCGAACTCCTGCTGCATCAGTTCCTCAACATGGGGCATATCCGCCGGGTCACCGGTAAGCAGTAGCTTGTTGACCGGATAGGTCACTTCGGCGGGCAGGTTTTCGACCTGGCGCACCGGAATTTTGTTGATGCGGGCTTCCTCTTTTACATAGGCCGCGTCGGCGTCCTCCGTCACGATGCCGTTTTTGTCATAGGTCAACGGCACAACGTTCCAATAGCGGCTGAAGGTACAGACCGGCTCGATGAGGTCCGCCGGGAAGGCATGCTGCACCAGTGTCTGGCCGGTCTGGCAGTCGATGATCTTGCCGCCGTTATAGCTTAAAATGCAGCCACCGTATTTTTCCAGTTCCAGCTCTTTGGCCAGCGGCTCAATGCCGACGGTGGGCCGCCCGCTGGCCAGCACAATGCAGACGCCCTTTTGGGCCGCCGCCTGCAAGGCCGCTTTGGTGCGCGGCGTGATGATTTTATCGGAATTGGTCAGCGTGCCGTCAAGGTCCAGCGCCAGAACTTTATATTGCATGGTTACTCCCCCGGGATGCAAATTTGCAGATTTGTGTATATTGTACTCTAAAATGGGGGAATATGCAAGACAGTTAAAGTCCCTTGCCTTCCCCCAAAGGAGGAAGGTGGCCCCGCAGGGCCGGATGAGGGGCAGCTTTACCGCAACACAAATGGGCTATAACGGCAAGGTTGCGCCTCATCAGTCCGCTTCGCGGACAGCTTCCCCCGAGGGGGAAGCCTCATCGCAAGAATTAGCCGTTTCTAACGTATTGACAAACATTCCTGCGTATGATACACTACCGAAAGCAATAAGGGAGTAGTCAGCGCAGCGGTGGAGCAGCCGCGGCGCAGTTCTGCCAACACAATGAGCCTTGGCTCTGGCTTAACTTTAAACGACGAGACTTATCTGCCCGGTTTTAGGGCGGATAAGTCTTTTTTTATTGTCTGCCCCTGCCAAAACGGAGGAGTAAAACCATGACTTTATTTGACCTGATCCTGATTGCTGTCAGCCTCTCGATGGACGCATTCGCCGTATCTATCTGCAAGGGCCTGTCCGTTCGCAAGGTGAGCCTGGCCCACGCCCTGACCTGCGGCGTCTGGTTCGGCGGGTTCCAGTTCTTGATGCCCACGCTGGGCTATTTCCTGGGCGACCGCTTTGCCACGCTGCTGACGAAGTTCGGCCCCTGGGTCGCTTTTGTGCTGCTGGCACTCATCGGCGCAAACATGGTCAAGGAGAGCTTCGGCGGCGATGAGCAGCTGGACGACGACTACTCGGCCAAGGCCATGCTGCCGCTGGCTATTGCCACCAGCATCGATGCTTTTGCCGTCGGCGTCAGCTTTGCCGCTATGCAGGTCGCTATCATTTCGTCCGCTGCGCTCATCGGCATCACCACCTGCCTGCTGTCTGCCATCGGCGTGAAGGTCGGTGCCCTGTTCGGCGACAAGTACCGTGCTCCGGCTGAGAGAATCGGTGGTATCGTGCTGCTTTTGATTGGCGTCAAGACGCTGCTGACCGGGTTGGGCGTACTGTAAAATCGGTGTTCCCTGCAGGAGCCCGGCCTGCCGGGCCTGCGGCTTACCCGCAAACGCCCGGACGATCGGGCGGATATGGAATCCGCCCCTACGGCGTAGGGGTCGATGCCCGTCATCAACCCGGAAGCGCTGGGCTTCCGGGAACTTGCGGGCCTCACATGTTCGGCCCCTGCCGTGCTGCATAACCAAACAAAAACGCTCCGGGCTGTATGGAACTCCACACAGCCCGGAGCGTTATTTATTGTGCGGGTCGATGCAAGCATCCGACCTTACAGCCTGTTGGCTTCAGCGCAGTACAAGCTTGCCCTCGGCATCTGCGTCCACAGTCAGGGTGTCCCCTGCCGCGTGGGCGCCGCCGATGATCTCCTTTGCTATCATCGTTTCGACGTGAGCCTGGATGTACCGCTTCAAGGGGCGGGCGCCGTAAATCGGGTCATAGCCGCCGTCGATGATGGCATCCTTGGCCGCGTCGGTGACGACCAGATTCAGCTGCTTGTCGGCCAGGCGCTTGCGCAGGTCGGCCAGCATCAAATCGACGATGGAGCCGATTTCCTGTTTCGTCAGGCTCTTGTAGTAGACGATATCGTCGAGGCGGTTCAGGAACTCGGGGCGGAACTGCCGCTTGAGCAACTGGTCGATGGCGCTCTTTGCCTCATCAGACAACTCGTTTTTGCCGTTGGCACGGCTCTTTTCCAGATCTTCCAAAATCAGGTCAGAGCCGAGGTTCGACGTCAGGATGATGACGGTGTTCTTGAAGTCCACCGTACGGCCCTGGCTGTCGGTGATGCGGCCGTCGTCCAGCACCTGCAGCAGGATGTTGAACACGTCCGGGTGGGCCTTTTCGACCTCATCAAACAGCACGACGCTGTACGGATGGCGGCGCACGGCCTCGGTCAGTTGGCCGCCCTCCTCATAGCCGACATATCCCGGAGGCGCACCGATCAGGCGCGAGACGCTGAATTTCTCCATGTACTCGGTCATGTCGATACGGACCATGTTCTTCTCATCGTCAAACAGAGCCTGGGCCAGCGCTTTGGCAAGTTCGGTCTTGCCGACGCCCGTGGGGCCGAGGAACAGGAAGCTGCCGATGGGGCGGTTCGGGTTGGCGATACCTGCGCGGGAGCGCAGGATAGCGTCGGAAACCTTCTGCACAGCCTCGTCCTGGCCGATGACCCGCTGATGCAGCGTGTCCGGCAGGCGCAACAGCTTCTCGCGCTCGCCTTCGACGAGTTTCGACACCGGGATACCGGTCCAACGGGCCACGATGCGGGCGATTTCGTCGTCCGTCACACGGTCACGCAGCAGGCTCGACTCCTTCCTCTCCTCGGCGATTTTTTCTTCCTCTTCCAGCTGTTTTTGCAGGGTAGGCAACTTGCCGTATTGCAGCTCGCCGGCCTTGGCGTAATCACCGGTGCGGGTAGCCTTTTCGATTTCAGCCTTGGTGGACTCTACCTCGGCGCGCAGGCTCTGCACCTTATTGACGGCGTTCTTCTCGTTCTCCCACTGGGCTTTTTTGCTGTTGAAGCTGTCGCGCAGCTCGGCCATCTCTTTTTCAAGGGCAGCCAGACGCTGCTTGGACAGTTCGTCGGTTTCCTTCTTTAAAGAGGCTTCCTCGATTTGCAGCTGGGTGATACGATGGTTCATCTCATCCAGTTCAGCGGGCATGGAGTCCAGCTCGGTCTTGACCATGGCGCAGGCTTCATCCACCAGGTCAATGGCCTTATCGGGCAGGAAACGGTCGGTGATATAGCGGTCAGACAGGGTCGCAGCGGCAATCAGCGCGGCGTCCTGAATTTTGACGCCGTGGTAGACCTCGTAGCGCTCCTTCAGACCGCGCAGAATCGAAATGGTATCCTCGACGGTCGGCTCGTTGACCATGACCGGCTGGAAACGACGTTCCAACGCGGGGTCTTTCTCGATATACTCGCGGTACTCGTCCAGCGTGGTTGCACCGATGCAGTGCAGCTCGCCGCGGGCCAGCATAGGTTTGAGCAGGTTGCCCGCGTCCATCGCGCCGTCGGTCTTGCCTGCGCCGACGATGGTGTGCAGTTCATCGATGAAGAGGATGATCTTGCCCTCGGACTTCTTGACCTCGTTCAGAACGCTCTTCAGGCGTTCCTCAAACTCGCCGCGGTATTTTGCACCCGCGACCAGTGCGCCCATGTCCAGGCTGAACACGGTGCGGTCTTTCAGGTTCTCGGGCACATCGCCGCGCACGATACGCTGAGCAAGGCCCTCGGCGATGGCGGTCTTACCGACACCGGCCTCACCGATGAGGACGGGGTTGTTCTTGCGCTTACGGCTCAGGATGCGGATGACGTTGCGGATCTCGCTGTCACGGCCGATGACCGGGTCCAGTTTGTTGGCGCGAGCCATCTCCACAAGGTCCTGGCCGTACTTTTTCAGCGCGTTGTAGGTATCCTCCGGGTTATCACTCGTTACCCGCTGATTGCCACGCACCGTGCTGAGCGTCTGCATAAATTTCTCAGTCGTGATGCCAAAAGTCTTGAAAATTTCGCTGGCAGCATTGCCCGGGCGCTGCAAAATTCCGAGGAAAACGTGTTCAACGCTGATGTATTCATCCTTCATCTGCTTGGCTTGCTGTTCCGCAGCGTTGAGGGCACGGTCCAGGTCGCCAGAGATATAGATTTTCTCCGGGTCGCGGCCGGAGCCAGTCACGCGAGGCAGAGTCTCTACCTTCTGTAAAGCCGCATTGGCAAAGGCATTTGCGTCCACGCCAAGGGTTTGCAGCATCTGGGGGATCAGGCCGTCCTGCTGCTGGGCCAGCGCCGCCAGCAGGTGTTCCTGCTCGACCGCATTGTTGGAATATTCCACCGCGATGCGCTGTGCAGCCTGCAAAGCCTCGCGGGTTTTCTGTGTCATTTGTTCGATGTTCATAGTGCGTACCTCCTTAGTTGCAGATAGCGCATTGTATTGGCAGTCCAACTTATTAAGTGTTAAGTTTTTTCGGCTTACGAGTCTGCTTTCGCAAATTCTGCGTGTTTTATTTTTTTAGCACTCTATCCGTTAGACTGCTAATATTGTAGCACATTCGCCCACCATGTCAATAGGAAAATTGCAAACAAATTGTGAAATTGCAGAGAAAATCAATGGAAAAAGCTGGATGAACAGTAGGAGGGCAGCGATAGTTAGATATTTTTCTAAATATCTATTGACAAAGGCAGCCGCAAGGTGTATAGTGGGGGCACAGACAGTTAGACGTTTATCTAATTGTCCGCAAGAAAGGAGCCGACATATTTGGGAGACGTTTTTAAAGCGCTGGCTGACCCGACGCGGCGGCGCATTTTAGAACTGCTGGCACAGGGCGATCTGACTGCCGGGGAGATCGCCGTACATTTTGATATGACAAAGCCGTCCGTCAGCCACCATCTGAACATTTTAAAAAGCGCAGGGCTTATTACCGATGAGCGCCGCGGCCAGAACATTGTGTACAGTGTGAATCTGACCGTATTTCAGGAATTGATGAAGTGGTTTTATGACTGCGGACTTGTAAAGGGAGACGATAGCAATGAAAAAGAATAAGCTGTTCTGGATTTTAACCGTAATCTGCGTGCTGAATTTTGCCGCGCACCTGTACTTCTACCCTTCCCTGCCGGACATTGTGCCCACTCACTGGGGAGCCAGCGGGCAGGTCAACGGCTGGGGGCCGAAATCCACGGTTTTGTTTTTGGCCGCGATACCGTTTGTCACGCTGATTTTGTTTGAGGTCATCCGCAAGATCGACCCCAAGCATCAAAATTTTGAGAAGTTCGGCAAGGCATGGAACCTGTTTGTGGTGCTGTTCACCGTGATGACGGCCGCATTCAGCTGGCTGAGTGAATTGGCTGTGTTCGGCAAGCTGCCGGACAGCAGCAACATCGTCAGCATTCTGGTCTGCGGCGGCATCGGCGTGTTGTTCATCATCATGGGCAACTTTATGCCGCAGGTCAAGCAGAACTACACCTTCGGCTGCCGCACGCCCTGGGCGCTGAACGACGAGCACAACTGGCAGCGCACCCAGCGCATGGGCGGGTACACCTTTGTCGTTATGGGCATTGTCCTGTTGGTGCTTGCCTTCCTGGGCGGCCTGCTGGGCGACATTGCTACGCTGATCGTGCTGCTGGTTGCTGTTTTTGGCGGCAGCGCGTGGATTTATTTGTATTCGTATCTGGTATATATCGGGAAGATGAAGTAAACTTGCTATGTAGGGGCCGGGCACGCCGGCCCGGCCGTGTAAGGCAGACAGTCGTTTCCCGTTAGGCTGCGGGCCGCACATGTGCGGCCCCTACACCTCTGCCTTACGGTTTGTAGGGGACGGCGGCCTCAACGCCACGCGGGGGCAATCTCCCTCCCTACCCTACCATAAAACGCAGCCCGCGCTTCAAATCGAAGCGCGGGCTGTTTTTTATTCCCCTAATTCTTTTGCAATGAACTCCGGCACTTCGTTTGGTTCTATGCCCATGACATAGGCGAACTCACTGTGCAGGACGTTCTGGGCGTCGCGCAGGGCGCTGTCCTCATAGGCGGAAAGCTGCTTGCCCTTGGCGCGGCGCAGGGCTTGTTCGGTGCGGATATCCCGCACCATGCGCACCAGCGCGTGCAGATTGCCGCTTTTCAGTGCCTCGCGATAGGCCAGCTTGCGGGCGTCGGGGTCCGGGTCGTGGTCGGGCAACGGTTCCCGCAGCAGGGCCAGCAGGTCGTCCCGGGTGGGCAATGGGCGCATTCGCTCCAAAAGCGGTGCACTGTCGCAGGGCACACAGATTTTCATACTGGCATCGTAGACCGGCTTTAAGATAAAACAATCGTGGGGCTGGCCGCCCAGCGTGACACGCTTTTGCTCGGCAATCGTGCAGACGCCGCTGGTGCCATAGCTGACCGTATCCCCTGCTTTAAACATGACGCATACTCCTTTTTTTCTCATGAAATGATTTCTTTCCTATACAAGTATACGACTTTTCGTCAAAAAATGTCATAGGCGATTTGGACAAAAATGCCCCGGCGCAGTTTTGTACAAAATGTACGAGATTGCGCCGGGGGTTAGGGCAATACCGCATAATTCTAAGTGCCGATACGGCGAGCGAGGTGCGGCAGC
>ENA-ORUU01000048-ORUU01000048.1-human-gut-metagenome-genome-assembly--contig:-NODE-48-length-138570-cov-6.70309_pt1 | contig 138570 bp, 122 predicted proteins | sample MGYA00242085_ERZ509221 | MGnify/ENA primary metagenome ERZ509221 (study PRJEB26280, sample SAMEA2338809) | human gut metagenome | biome: human gut; feature: human-associated habitat; material: faeces... | reverse complement strand
CCCTTTCCGGAGCAAAGATCGTAAACAATCCCCTCAAAATTATCTCGTATCCGACTGCTAGTCTTGCTAGTATCGTCCAGCATCATTGGCAGGTTATTAAGCAGATCTGCCCTGGCTTCCAGCGCAACATCCGTGGTCTTAAAATCTCCAATATACCGGCTCTCATCTGGACTTGCCCACACAGAGCAAGCAAGCATCAGTGTGACCGACTTCCCGCCCTCAGTCTCTCCCCAAAGATCCACGAAAAACGGCAATGCTCCCAACGGTCCAATCAAGACACTGGCAAATGCTGCCGCCAGCATGAATTTGATTTCCAGCCTTCCGGTCTTCCGGAGCTGTCTAATATGTTCGTACCACAGTTCCCGAGTCCCATGCTGTTCTATGCTCTCAAATACCTGTTTAAACCGACTGTCTCCATCAAATACAATCTCCGTGTCATACGGGATAAAACCGCTCTTGATCCACCCGAGCTTACTGGTTGAATACTGCACCTGGATCTGGTTATCATTGAAATTCTCCACATCTGACAGGAAACGCACCAGAAGTTTCGCATTCTCGCTTGTAACGGCTACGCCGCGCTTTGACAGCGCCGTAATTTTACCGGCTGTTGCAATAAGATCCTTTGGCACGATAATCTCTTCCCAGCGATTATTACGCTTAAATGCAAGCTTCAGCTGTTCGTCTCCAGTCTCCAGATTCTTCAGACGCTCGATTGGAAGTATCGGGTGATAGCACGCCACGTCCTCTAACCCGCCCTCTTTCTGCGCATAAATCCCGTGATCTGACGCAATCCAGAGACCGCAGCGCATATTATCATAAGGACCTTCAAAATTTGTCCAGTTCTCCACAAGAGATGGACTTTTCTTCCGCATCTCCCGATCTACTTTTTTATAGGCGCGAAGGATGGTGTTAAACTTCACCTTCACTCCAAGCTCCTCCGCGCGATCCGCCAGGGCGATCATGAGTCTTGCTTTCTTTATTTCGTCTTCCTGGTCAAAGAGTTCCTGAAACACTCTTTCGGTCAGTATGCTGTCTTTATCAAGCCTATCCAAAGGCTCCATATTATCACCTCGGTTCGTTTAAAATTTCATGTAGGTACAGTTGATACTGCAGCTTGTTATAGCTTTCCGTCCAGAGATCAGAAAGCGGCGCTGAAAGTATCAGACAGTCCCGATATATGTCGATCAGCTCGCTATTGACTTTCCGCCGCTCCCTCAGATTCTCTTCCTGCCTTTGCCGCATCTCCCGTTCTTTCCGGGCGTGATACCGCGACATTCGTTCGCCGAACGTCTCTTTTTTCTGCTCGTATGTCCCGCCCAGATTGAAAAATGCTTCCCGGAATGTGATATCTTCCATCTGGCTTACAAAGTCAAAAATATCCCCATGTGCGCCACATCCGAAGCAATAATAGCTGTCCTGATAGATCTTCATGGATGCGGTTTTCTCTTTATGGAATGGGCAGCAGATGAAGCCAGCTCTGTTCGGTTGCATCCCATACCGTCCTAAAATATCTCGCATGCTATAAGTTTTCTTAATTTCTTCACTGTTCATAGTCCATCCATCAAAATCCGAATAATCTCTTTTCCCGTCTCGTCCTTATCACAGAAAAGGAATCGGCAACCATACTTCTGTTCCTGAGTACAGAGAATTTTATACAATACATCGCCTGTCATAGCCTTTGTTTCGACATCCTCCCACTTTCCAGTGACCCGATTTCGCTGTCTCTTCCATCTGCGGGGATTATCCCACCATGCCACGTCCTGCAGGCAGGTAATCCCCTTCCCGTGCTCCACCAGGATCACTAGCTGGATCTCATTTTTCTGTGCAAGGATCAGCTCCCTTCGGAACCGGTCATGATCGTTGCAGACGTTATTGCACAGCTCTGACAGGTTCTGCTTTCTGTCGATAATCAGCCGGGGATTATCATAGTTCATGTAATCCCCGACCATCAGCTTTGATACCGGATGCGTAATATTCTGTCGGTCAAACTCCGCCACGATCTTCGTGATCGCCCGCGCCTTTTCCCTGCTGTCAATCTGTATAATCATTCACATCACCTCAATTAAACGGCAGTTTTTCGTCAATCCCGTCTGGGATATTCATAAATCCGTCTCCATCTTCTTGTCCGAAGCCTCCGCCATACTCCATATGGGCTCCACAATCCTGCGACGAACTCTTGCTCTCCCCGAATCCGACCTGCTCCGCGATCACATCCGTTGTATATACTTTTACACCGTCCTTGTTTGTATAAGATCCAGTCTGAATCCTGCCAGTCAGCTCCAGCTTCATGCCCTGGCGGAAATACCGCTCAATAAATTCCGCTGTCCTTCCAAAAGCGACACAGCTGGGGAAGTCTGCCGTTGGTCCGCCGTCCTGTTTAAAGCGGCGGTCTACCGCAAGGGTAAACCGCGCAATGCTTGTCCCGCCATCCGTGTACCGCACATCCGGATCCCTGGTGAGACGGCCTGTTAAATTCACACTATTTATGCTCATCTGATGCCTCCCGCTTTAAATCCTTTGTTACTTCAAAAATCTTCATGGCTTGCTTAAATTCCTCTACAGTCATTTCTTCGATGCTCTTTGCCTTTGAATGCAACCGATCAAGGATCATTTTATCCGACACACCGGTCCGCTTCTGCTCAGCGCGGATCGTATTCACCATCACCTCAGTTACCTTCCTGTCTTCGCTTTCCTGCGCAGCACCTCTCTTCTGCTCCGGATTGCCCTCTTTATTTTCGGCCGGCTGAGCTTTTGCCGATTCTTGCTTCTTTGCAGCGGGTGCTGATGTCTTACCTTTTCCAGCATTCTTTTCCTGGGTCGTCTTCCCATCCATGTCATGGATCTCCGCATCCGGATCCGCCATATCCTCAACCGGAATGCAGAAGAGCTGGAAGCACAGATACTTATATGCGATCGCCATGGCTTTGTTAATAGCCTTATCCCCTGTATCCATAGCCTCACCTTTGAGGACGGTCTCAACATGGGATCCATCTTCCGCGTATACCGTATATTTCATTTTAAGAATGACAGAAGTGACCCTGCCTCCGCTTTTGCTCGTTCCGATCTCCCGGGTCTCGTCCAAAATCTCCGGAAGAATAAATACTTTGTTCTTTGCCAGAGCGGGATTCAGGACGCTATAAACGTCGTCCACACTCCTGTACTTAAAGCCCTGCTGCTTATTAACCTTATCCTTGGACACCACGCCGATGTCATTGATCACACCTGCAATAGCCGCGTAAATCTTCGGTGCTCCTGGAAGCATTGCCTGTCCTTCCTGCATTATCCGTCCCTCCGTTCGTAATAAACTCCAATGCTATCCAGTGCCATATCAATAGCCTGGATATCTTCATCGGATGCCACCACATGATAAAATACAGTCCGGGTGTCCGGCTGCACAAACGGCATCACATCATCACCACCAGACTTTTCGGTCTCAAGCGGGGCAACTGCCGCTTCCTGTCTTGCGGCCTGGGATTCTCTTGCTTCTGCTTCCTGACGCGCCTGCTCCCGGATCCTCGCTTCTCGCTCAATAGCTTCTCTTTCTGCTACACGGATCCGTTTTTCCTCAGCAAGACGCCTCCTTTCTTCCTCTTGACGTCTGCGCTCCTCTTCCCTGCGCATGATCTCAGCTTTCTGCTGTTCATAATTGTTTATGTAGGCAACTGCCTTAGCCATATCCTGAGAATCCTTATAAATCTCAAGCGCTTTTTCCACAGCATCTGACTGCATCCCGGAAATAGTGCTTACTGCAATTCTGGCACTCTCTACAGCAGTAGCTATGCTCTCCCTGATAGATCTCATGGTTGTAGTGGCATTCTCCCATTTTGTGTCGTAAATTCTTCCAAGGTCACAGTACTCTTCCATGTCACCAATGATTTCCTGATAGATTTCCTTGATCTTCTCACGCCGTTCCTCTCTTCTCTTCCGTTCAAAGTCCTTCAGCTGAGAATCAATCAGGCAGATGGGTTCATCAATCTTCTCAGTCAAGTTCTTCATCTTCGCCTCGAAGTCCTCATAGGGTTTCATCCATTCTTTCTTTACGCCCTTCCGCGCATCTTCAAAGTCCTTTTTCAGCTTTCTGAGGTTGGCTACCTCTGATTTTGCGATGCTCTTGCTTTCCTCGGTAAATACCGCACCTTTATACTCCGCCAGTTTCGCATCCAGAGCTTTTTCGATCTCATCAAAATTCAACTCGATAACCCCTGGATTCTGCTTCACATTTAATGTCAACTCGTTCATATTAATCTCCTCTCACTTCATACCCTTTTTAATCCGATAAATGTACCAATCAGCCTCTCTATCATTGCTTCTGGATTTTCCGGACCGACAATGTCTTCTCCCACCACAATACCAAAAATCAAGTCCCCAACAATAGGATAACCATGCCTTGCCGTTCCATACAATGCGCACCCTAATGCATTCTCCGAAAGTCCTTTAACAAGCCCCTCTTCATCGACTAGCATAATCACGGACGGATTTTTGAAATAATCCGCCATGAGTTGAGTATGGACCGTCTCAAAAGAACCACCAATTGCTTGCTGAATGCTCTTGAAATCAGAGAAATCCACATCAATAATGGACACTTTATTGTCAGTTGTTACCTTTACAGTTTTCATTTCTTTACAAATCCCTCTTTTTCGTCTAAAATAAAGTTGATCTTTTAACTATGCGCCCAGAGGTTGCCGCCTCATTTATGGGCGCATTTTATTTTGCCATTACCTGCCTTGTGGCCGGATCATAAACAACGATCATGCAATCTCCTGTTTTATCCTCTATAAATGCCTCGTTTCCGTGCATTTCCGTGATGTGTACGCAGTCACAATAAAAGTTCTGGTTGATCCACTTGCGGATCGCATACTCTGCGATCGTCTTCGCTCCTTTGATCATCTTCGCTCACCTCCTTAGATCGGTCCTGCCTGCAAGATATAAATAATCACAGCCATCACCGCATTTAACATCATGCTTGCGACTGTTACCGCGATCAGTCCTCTTGCAGCGCTGTCTCTTTCTTTTCTTTTGCTCCGGATCTTTCGGCTCTCCTGCTTGTGATCCGCTTCCGGCAAGCTTCTCCGTTCGATCGGGATCAGTGCCAGCTCCGGCACTGCCGGTAATTTCATCTTTTCCATGCTTGTCCTTCCTTTCTACCGCTTACGCGGTTTTCTCTATCGTATATTCAATTTCGGCTTTCTCCTGCTCTGCCAGAAGTCCGATCAGCACCTCCATGATTTTTTCTATATTCACTTACACCACCTCTCTAAAGCTTATGAATCACTGTTTGTACTTGTTGCGTTGTCCTACCATTTTTCGGTATAAACTTCCTAACAAATGATGAAAAGAATAAAGCAGATAGCCACCGGCGTGATTACTGCTTTGATTCAGGCGAAACTGAACTTGTAATAACATCAATCACGATTTCCAGTTCTGCGAACCCCTTTTCCTTGGTGGGACTGGAAATTTTATAGGATTTAAGATTTTCAACCTTTTCTCCATCAAGAAATAGTTCCCCATCTTTCATTGTTAAATGCTTCATCTACACCACCTCCTTGTCGAATCTCAGCTTATTACGATAATTACCAGTTGATTTCCTACTATGGAAATGATATAGTAATTTTATCGAACAAATGTTTGTTTTATGCTACTTTAAAAAGTTCCTCAAGAGACATTGTGGGAGAAACCATTCTTCTTATTTCAAGCACTTCGTTCCAAGTAAACGAGGTTACACCGTTAATCTTGTTGCGAAGGCTTCTCTCAGTAATTCCGATTTTTAATGCTAAATCGCGAATACTAATATCGGCCTTTACCATTTCTCCCCGAAGTACTCTGTACATTAAATCACTCCTTTCTTTTCTCCGTTAACGGTCATCACGCTCGTATTATATAGCCGTTAATTACTATTGTCAACACAAAAAAAGAAACTTTTTTCCGTCAACTATTAATTTGTAACTTTTAACGGAAATATATTTCTTGACTATATCCGTCAACGGTGCTATATTCATTTCATAAGGAGGATTAGAATATGGGCCTGGAAAAAATAGAGGAATATAAAAGGCGGCTTGGAATGACAACGGCAGAGCTGGCGGAAAAATCTGGCGTTCCAAAGGGTACTCTGGATAAGATATTGTCCGGCGTCACAAAAGACCCAAAACTTGAAACCTTAAAAGCGATTGCTCGTGTTTTAGGATGTACATTAGATGATTTTGATGATATGCCGCGTACAAAAACTATAGAGCCATCATATAAAGATGTTGAGCAACTTATTGCTCGTAACGGGAAAGACTTCTCAACAGAGCAAAAATTGAGATTAATCAAACTTTTGTCCGAAATAGATTAGTAGGGGACTGATTTATTTGGATTACAACAAAATAGTTATGGCAACCATTGAAGTGTTTCGCAAATGTGATGTGCATTCGTTCCCGATCGATTGCGGAGACTTGCTCAGGCATTATGGATACCGTGTTATTACATATAAGGAGCTTCTTGAAAAAAATTCGGAGTTATATTCCCTTTGTATGGAATACTCTGAGGACGCTTTCCAGGCAGGCGCATCGAAGATCATAGCGTACAATCCGGATCGCCCGCGTGGTCGTATTCGTTTTTCATTGATGCATGAGCTCGGGCATCATGTCCTTGATCACGCCAGAACTTCTGGTCAGAATGAGAAAGAGGCTAATGCTTTTGCCAGTTACATTCTGGCTCCGCGAATGGCAATCCACTATGCTAAATGCAAGAATGCAAATGATGTATCGAAGATTTTTGACATGTCTTTCGTGGCCGCTGACAATGCTTTTATAGATTACCGACGTTGGCACCGCAATGTAGTAATATATAAGATGTCTGCTGTTGACAAAGCTATGTATACTCACTTCTACAATAAAGAGCAGAAATGCTTTATATGGAGCAAACAAAGTTGCGGCTTCTGTGGCAGAGTGCTGTACAATTCAGTGGAAAGTCATTGTAAAATATGTACTCTTCCACCTGCTCCCAAAGAACATCTGTATATAGGCGGACATTACGATGATAACGAACGCATATTGCAACGACAGCATTTGAAATGGTTATATGATTTTTAGTTATTACACTTTTGTGATAACATATTTATTGTGGTGTTTTCTCGGAACAAATACAAGAGAAAAGAGGAAAAGTTTATGGGATTAGGAGATATTTTTCGGATTAAAGAATTTAAAAATGAAATTGCTCGTCTTCAGCAACAAAACCAATCGCTTACTTCAGATAATCAAAATCTACAAAAAGCCACCTCTCAAATGCGTAAACAATTAGACGAACTTGGTGCCTTTGATTACTATAAGGTACAAAAGATGACGGAGCGGCTAGAAAAAGATTATGCTGATAAACAGAGTAAACTACTCGCTGATTACACCGAAAAGCAAAAACAAGCTGAGGAAAACCTTAAAAAGCAAATAAGCGATCTTGAAAGAATGGCATCTGATAGAGAGCTTAAAAACCAAGAAGTTTTGGAACGATTAAATGATCTGAGATTACAAGAATCCAAAGTAACAAAGAATCTTAAAACACAAACAAATAAGCTTAATCGTTCAAAAGAATTAATCAAAGCCATAAATTATACCTTTGAAAAGTATTTGAATTATGATCCTGCTCAAAGTTCGATGAAACTGCCAGAAAACGATCTTTCCGCTTTGGAGGAAATTTCCCCTTCAGTTATATTGAAGCTCCACTGCATGGATGTTAAAGATCTGCGTAAAGCATATAGAGCAAATGATAAACAAATCAATTCTATTTTAGAAAAGTATGCCGCCCGCTATACTACTAAAGCAAATCAGGCTATTTATAAGCTCATGATAATAGCATTACGCGCAGAATTGCAGAACATCTTATATAATTTGAAATATGAAAAATTGGACAAATCTATCGAAGATGTTAAGGCGGTGACTCAAAAATATTTAAAAGTTGCTAGCGATGGAAACCAGAGTATTGCTGGAACACTCACGAAATTCATTGGTGAGATTGAATATCTATTTATTAATGCTGTAAAAATTGAGTACAATTACTATGTTAAGAAGGAACAGGCGCGACAAGAACAGCTTGCTATTAGAGAGCAAATGCGTCAAGAAGCAGAGGAGCGCAAAGCATTAGCGGTTGAACGTGTAAAAATTGAAAAGGAAGAATCTAAGTACCAGACAGAAATCGAAAAACTTAAAGAACAATTATCCGCCGCGAAAGACGAAGAAACGGAAAAGCTTAATGCCCGTATTATTGCACTTCAGGCACAATTGGCCGCAGTTGTCGTTAAGAAAGAGGAAATTTCTAATCTTGCAAATGGAAAAGCTGGAAACGTATATGTCATTAGTAATCTTGGGTCTTTCGGAGAAAACGTATTTAAAATTGGCATGACTCGGCGCTTAAACCCGCAAGATAGAGTAAATGAACTTGGTGACGCATCCGTACCATTTAAATTTGATGTACATAGTTTCATCTTCTCCGATGATGCCGTAGGATTAGAAAATAAGTTGCATAATATTTTGAACGAAAAACGAGTCAATAAAGTTAATATGCGAAAGGAATTCTTCTATACAACCATAGATGAATTGGAAAAACTTGTAACTGAAATAGAACCCACAGCCGAATTCAATAAAACTATGTTGGCTGAAGAGTTCCGACAATCCCAGTCATCTAATGAACTATACACATCTGACTACTCTCTTGATGACGAAGATGATGATTAAAAATAATCTGGCAGTCATGGAAGAGGTATAAGCCCCTGCCCCACAGTGTGCAGGGGAAGAACTAAAGAAAAGAGGTGAGATAAGTCACGAACAACAAAGTATTTCCTGTTGCATCTTACAATAAAGAATTCAATAAATATCTTCCTATACAGTTTGAACAAGATTTAATATATCAATCTTTTGGATTAGAGAAGCACATCGAAAAACGACATCCGGAATGTCTTCCATATCTTCGATTTATCTCATCCATCATATCTTCTCCTGATTACATAGGTGTAAATCCAAACGAATCGGGAGACAGCTTCGAACTTGTTAAGATATTTAGTGAAAACGTACAAATCGGAATTAAACTGGATATGAAAGAAAACTATTTGTATGTCGCTACTCTTCACACAATAACAAACGGAAAACTGAAACATGGGATAGATAACGGACGACTCAAAAAATTTGACAAATAGAATTTTTTACTCTATAATGGGAATACAATAAATTGAATTGCAAAGGTCGGAAAGGCTCCCGACACACTCGAAAGAGTACCTGAGATGCTGGATACGCCGCCCAGCTTGTGATTCGATTTAAAATCGAAGGTGTTTCCCATAGTGGAAGCACCTTTTGTTTTTACATAAGAAAGAACCGCCCCTGCGCCAACAGGAACGGCTCTGGAATATATCCGAAGATATACACCTAATCAACGAAAATATTGTATCATCTTCGGAACAGTCACGCAAGCCGGAACACTCGTTCCATGCTGGCTGTTATTTTTGTATCCTCGTCCCTATGCATGGGGCGAGGATTGAAACATACAAATGAATAAAGGAGATGATAACATGTCGGAAAAGATCAAACGCTGTGCGATCTATATCCGTGTCTCAACTTCAGAGCAGATGATGCACGGAAAATCCATAGAAGCTCAGCGTGAATACCTTGCATGCTATGCGAAAGATCATGGAATGATTGTTACCGGTGTCTATGCGGATGAAGGTAAAACTGCAAGAAAAGAGCTCAAGAAACGAAAAGCAATCCATGCTCTGCTGGAAGACGTAAAGGCCGGAAAGATTGACGTAATTCTTTTCTGGCGGCTGGATCGCTGGTTTAGAAACATGTCCGACTTCTACAAAGTACAAGATATCCTGGATGAATATGGAGTATACTGGATATCAGCCTCAGAACCGGGCATCAACATGGAGACTAGGGATGGCCGGCTGCAGCTCAATGTTGTGCTGTCAATCGGACAGAACGAAGTAGATACAACATCCGAGCGTATCAAATTCGTGAACGAAGCATCTATTCGGCAGGGAAAAGTCATTTTTGGAGAAAACAATATGCCGCGCGGTTATAAGGTGGGAATCGTAGATGGAAAGAAATGTATGGTCAAAGATCCGGAACAGGAAGAGATGGTAAATGCGTTTTACGATTACTTTGAAAAACACCAGGCTAAGCAGCAGACTCTTCGGTTTATACAGCGTAACTACGATCCCGCTTTTTCTTACGGTATGCTGCGCACCATGCTTTCCAGTGAATTTTACAAAGGTACATACCGCGGGATTCCATACTGCCCCGCTTACCTATCAGAGGAACGATGGGCGCACATCCAAAACATCAGCAAAAAAAGTATAAGACGTACACGATCCGGAAGGGTCTACTACTTTACCGGACTAATCCGATGTCCGCAATGCGGACAGATTTTATGCGGAACTGGCTGCAAATCCGTTGTAAACAGAAAGACTGGAGAAAAACGAGACTACTGTTACTACAGATGCAACAGGGCAATGATTGATCGAATCTGCACAAATCAGCATCGAGTAAGCCAAAATCTGATTGAAAGCTACCTTTTAGATAATCTAGAGAATGAGTTTAAAACATACAAAATCCGTGTAGAAAACGTAAAACAGCAAAAAAAGAAAGCGCCGCCGGTCCGAACAGAAAAACAGATCGACAAGGAACTGGATCGATTAAATTTACTCTTTCAGAAAGGAAGAATCGAATGGGACTATTATAGCCGGGAATACGACTCACTGGAAAAAGAAAAAGAAGATTTAAACTCCGTAACCGTTGATCCCGAGCCTGACTACTCATTTATTGAGACGCTCCTTCAGCAGGATTTCAGGGATATTTACAGATCATTGACACCTGAGAACAAAAGAGCCTTTTGGAAAAACACGATCCGGCAGATCTATTTAAAACCAGATTATACGATTGACTATGTTGATTTTATTTAATCTGTCTGTGCCTAAATTGTCATCCCCGTTTGGAGCCGATAAAACAATGACTGCCGTTATTTCCGGAAAAGCCGATATTGGATTTATGGGATCTGAAGCTTCCGTTTATATGTACAGCGAAGGAGCTTCCGACTATGTCGTTAATTTTGCACAGCTCACACAGCGAGCCGGAAACTTTCTCGTTGCACGGCAAGACAACGAGCATTTTCAGTGGGCAGATCTCAAAGGAAAAACTGTTCTGGGCGGTAGAAAAGGCGGTATGCCGGAAATGGTATTTGAATATATTTTAAAAGAGAACGGAATTGACCCTGAAAAAGATCTTACAATTATCCAAAATATTGATTTCGGATCTACAGCTCCGGCTTTTGCGGATGGCCGCGGAGATTTTACGATTGAATTTGAGCCCGGAGCGACTTCTCTTGAATCCGAAGGAAAAGGTCATGTTATTGCATCGCTTGGCAAAGACAGCGGCTATGTTCCTTACACCGCATTCAGCGCCAAAAAAAGTTATCTGAAAGAAAACCCTGATGTGATCCAGCGTTTTACAAACGCGCTTCAAAAGGGAATGGATTATGTCCGCTCTCACAGTCCTTCCGAAACCGCATCTGTAATCAAGCCTCAGTTTCCGGAAACAACACTTGAGATGATCACGACCATCGTAACACGTTACTATGAACAAGACACGTGGAAAAGCAATCTGATTTTTGAAGAAAGCAGCTTTGATCTGCTTCAGGATATCCTAGAAAGCGCCGGGGAGCTTGAAAAAAGAGCTCCGTATAAAGATCTTATAACGACTGAATTTGCAGAAAATGCCGCCAAATGATATAATAGCTTATATTTGATGTGACAAACACTAAAACAACGGGAGATTTTTATGATTGACAAAAGACTTGTTCCTTACAGCGGTTTAAAAAAAGAACCTTTTTCAGGCAGCCATAACGGAATGCGGTACATGATGCGTTCAGACAATGGCAGAGACAGCACAACATTCACCGTTTTTGTCTATCCTGAACCATGGTGTTTTGAACAAACGCCGGAAGATCAAATTGAAAGTCATACTTTTGACCTTTCCGAAGAAGGGCTTGATCTGGCGATCACATGGTTGTGGGAGCGGTTTGAAGCCGAACGTGACCGTTGGACGCAGGCATCACAGGAAATAATGCATACTGTCAAAAAGCATACACTTTAGTTTCTTTTTAGAAATTTTAATTTTTCTTCCATATATTGTCACATCACATTCACAATTACGTGTTATCTTAAATATATGAAAACGATAGGAAACACAAAACAGTGTATTCCCCATCGTCCATAACAACAGAAAGCATGATCAAAATTCAGTTTCTGTTGTTTCCATAAAAGGAGACGACGACTGTATATGCAGTCGGTATGTACAGTCGTCGGACTTCGCCTAAATATGAAAAATATTAAAACAGCGGTATCTTATTATCTGTTAAGGATCGACTGTTATTCATTCAAAAACAATATTTTCCCCTCATCGATCCACAAATAGTCAGGAAATCCTTTTTTCTCTATTTCTTCCATTTTTTCCCTTTGAACAAACCAACAAATCATAGTTTTGTCTTTTTCACCGTTTTTTTCTGTACTGTTTCCTATTCTATTCTCTGCCGCAATATAATAGTTCTGCTCAAACGGAAGGCGGGCGCTGCTCTCAAGTTGAAATTTAAGCATATTTTCTCCCCTTGTTCCCCACACAGGAATAAAATCATGTGCCCGATACCCAATCCATTTCGCATCTTTTGGTACTTTTCTCTTTGTCTTTAAGCAAATTCCCCACTCCTTTGCTTCTACTGTATGATCATCTATATAGATAATACTTGAGAAATTTTTACATCCTGTAAGTATGGCGGCAGTCTTATTTTTCGGATTTTGAAACAGCTCCTCGGTTTTGCCGGATGCGACAATCCTCCCCTTATCCATAACGAAAAGCTCTTCACTAAAACGGTAAATTTCATCTCGATTATGTGATACCATAATCACAGTTCCCATATATGACTCTAACATCTGAAGCACTTCTTGCTCCAATCGGTCTTTTAAATACAGATCAAGAGCGGAAAAGGGCTCGTCTAATAAAATAACTTCCGGTTCATAAGCCATAATCCGAGCAAGCGCCGTTCTTTGCTGCTGTCCTCCGGAAAGCTGCTTTGGATAATGTTTTTCCAGACCTGCCAGACCAAACTTTTGAATCATCTCTTTGACCCGCTTATGTATATCCTGCTTATTTCCTTTTAGCCCGGCCGCTATATTTTGCTCTACTGTCATCGTCGGAAATAGCGCGTAATTTTGAAACAAGTATCCAACTTTACGTTTCTGTGTTTTTAGATTTGTTTTCGTTTCTTTATCAAATAATATATTTCCGTCTATCTTAATGTGACCACTATCAGGAGTCTCTATTCCCGCAATACTTTTTAATGTCATACTTTTACCGCAGCCTGATGCCCCTAAAATACCGATTCGTTTTGACTGACTTTTAAAATTGATATCCAAACTGAATTTATCCCATTTTTTCCGAATCAGCATATCAATCGCCATCTTTTACCACCTCCCGATATTTTTCATCTTTCGTCCGGAAATGAAATTCATAAGAAAAATAATGACAAAAGCGATCAGAACTACAACCGAAACCCAAATTCCTGCCGTAACATAATCTCCGTCCTGAATGACCATCGCAATCTTCTGAGCGATCGTCCCCGTCTTTCCTTGTATATTTCCTGCCAGCATAGACGTCGCCCCATATTCTCCCATCGCTCTTGCAAATGTCAGGATTGTTCCTGACGCAATTCCCGGACCGGCAGTCGGTATAACGATTTTCCAAAAAATTTTCGTCTCTGACATGCCGAGTGTACGGCCTGCATACACGAGATTCACATCAATTTGCTCCATTGCCGCTCTTGCGTTTCGATACATCAGCGGAAACGAAATTACAATCGCGGCGATCACACATCCAATCCATGTCTGCACGACTTTAAAACCAAACTCTTCAAATAAAAATGCTCCGACCGGTCTTCTCCTGCTAAACAACAACAGTAAAAAAAAGCCTGCTACCGTAGGAGGCATCACCATAGGAAGCGTCAAAATCCCATCTAGCACCGCTTTTTTCCCCGGGGAAGCTTTTACTGCTTTTCCAGCCGCAAATATCCCGAGAAAAAACGAAATCACCGTAGCTGCCACACCTGTTTTCAAAGAAATATACAGAGGGCTCCAATCCAGATTTTTCAATATTTCTGTTACTTCATCCATTATTTATACTCCACATCTATTTGCGTACGAATGCATTATCTCCTGCCTTAACCTGATCTGAATGCACACTATTTTATATCCGTATCAAAATAATATGACTCAAACACTTTTGCCGCTTCATCAGATAAAAGAAAATCCATAAAATCTTCCGCCGCTTCGGTCTGCTTTTTATCAGCTTCTTTATTCACAATCTGAGCGATCGGATAGATCACATCTCCGGTCAGATCAGAACTTACTTTTTCTAAAATCTTAATATCGTCTTCGTATCCGTATATATCAGAATAATAAGTCGTTCCCACTTCGCATGAACCTTCCGCGACTGCCATCAGCACTTTGCTTACGTTATCCTGCTCGCTGATCTCAACTCCTCCAAACGCTTCGGAAATTTCCTGTGCCGTAATAGAATCCGGATCGTTTGAAGTATGGATAATTCCCATATTCACAAGAGCCTGTCTTGTATATTTTCCGACAGGAACGCTTCCTCCTGCCAGCGCAATGCTCTCTGCATCCTGAAGGTTTGCCAGCCCTTTGACTTTTGTTTTGCTGTCTTTAAGCGTTATAACGACAACCTGATTATTCACCACATCACTTCTCGTTCCGTCTACAAGAAATCCGTCTGCTTCAAGCACATCCATCTGTTTCTGAGCTGCCGAAAAGAAAAGATCGCATTCATATCCTTCTTCAATCTGCGTCAGAAGAGTTCCGGAACTATCCGCGTTGTATATGATCTTCACATTCGGATGATCCTTTTGATACTCCTTTGCAAGTTCCGTCATAACTGTATTCAGACTCGCCGCAATAAAAACCTGTATTTCTGTTTCCTCCTCTGCCGTAGCCTTTCCTTCTGTACCCATATCCCCGGCAGATTCTTCTCTTTGCTTTTTGCCGTTTCCGGTATCGCTTCCCGCTTTGCAGCCAAACATGGCAACTGAAAGGGCGAGAACAGCAATCACTGCAATGACTCTTTTTTTCATATTATTTCCTTTTCTTTTATTTACGCTTTTTTATTTTCTTCCGTTTCTTTCCCCAGATTCTCCAGATCCCTCTTGCTGTCGATATCTTTGAGTTCTTCCCGGCTTGTCTCTATGATACGTACCTTTTCTTCGTATTTTGTAAGCATTTGTCTGCCGCCTTCATCCCCTGTTAATTCTAATAATTCCGCAAAACAGTGAGCCGGCCACAAAACCGGATTTCCTTTTTGTCCCCGATATCCCGCACAAATAACGTTTTTCTTATGCAGCGCCGCATCGTTTAATATTCTTTGGATTGTGGATATTTTCAGTTTCGGCTGATCGCACACTGAAAACAGGATTCCGTCCGGTGCACCCGATTTTCTGTCTGTCCCGCTCTTAAAACTATGAGATACTGCCTTTAAGCCAAGTACGACAGAATGTGCGATGCCTTTTTCCGGCTCTTTATTTCTCACAACAAAGATTCCTCTTTTTTCGGCTTCCTCTATAATCTTCTCATCCCCTGTAACAATAAACAGTTCAACGGATGAAAAAGCCTGCATTTTATCCATCATATGCATATACATCGGCTTTTGATCTATCTTTGCGTGAAGTTTGCTTTCCCCACGTTCCCCTGAGAATCTTGTTCCCTTTCCCGCCGCCAATATAACGACTGCATAATGCCCTTTTATTTTTTCAAAGCGCTCTGCCGCTTCAAGCGCTCCGCCTCCTATTGCTCTTGCCTTGTCCGAAATCGTCTCGCAGTGGGAACGCTCCGCGCGGGCATCTATATCTCCGATTTTCAGATTCTTCTTTACATACGCCCCCGGCTGCAGCATTCCTCTCACGATCCCGCCCATTTGGGCGAAAACCGGTTTTCCTCCGGTTACTGCAACAATCTGCCCTTTTTCGACTATATCGCCGATTCGGACTTTCGGTTCTATTATCCCGTCTTCCGAAGCACGAATGAGACGCTCGGTCGTATATCCTCCTATGTTTCCCGGAACTCCTGTATCCGCAATAGCGCTTCCTTCCCATATTACCGAACCGAGAGTATGACCTCTTTTTGTCTCGATCACACAATGACAGTCTTTTCCCGCTGTAAATCCCGGACCTATTCCGATCACAAAAGGAGCGTCCGTAATCTTAGTTCCGGTATTTTTCTTTGCAATAATAGCATCAACGATCACATCCGGTTTATACCATTTTCGACAATCCGCCTTTGGATCAACTATAACAGGGATTTTGCCTTCCTCCATTATCGCTTCCGCATCTTCCTGTGTCTTTGCAGATACCGCTTCCATCTCTTCTACAATCGCCCGCCTGTCATATACCGCCCTTGACAAAGCAACCGTTCTCCTTACCGTAAGGGGCTGTGCGATCTCTGTCATCAAAATCTGATGACCTGCTCCGTACAGTCTCGATGCGATTCCCGTCGCCAGGTCCCCTGCGCCTTTAATTAATATTTTCACACTTTTTTCCTCTTATTTTTATTCTAAAGTTTCTTTGAATGCAAAGATGTCACTACAATATTTTCCACTCCCCGAACATTCAATTCTCTGCAGACTTCAAGCGCTGCTTCTCTTTTAGATGCACTGTCTGCTTTATTTAAAACAACCGTATACTGCGCATAAGGCGGACAGCCTTTTCTGCCCGCCTTATGCGATGACGCAAGTATCGCGATATCTTTTGCCGTAACGAACTCTTCTCCGCCTTTTTCTAAGATCTGTGCTGCTCTTTCCCACCGAAAACAGGTTGATTCTAACGTCCTGCCTATTGCATCTAACCCATATACGGAAACAACATGTCCTGTTTGACTCGGAATGACCGGTTCATGTTCTGCGGGAACTTTTAACGGAAGTCGTTTTGCTCCGTCTGCTTCGACCAGTATCGGCAGCTCCCACCAAAAGATCTCGTCTAAAATTTCTTTTGCAGGCGGCGCCGTTTTCCCGGAAATCAAATCCCTGCTTCCGATCCACACTCTCCCGAACTTTCCCAACGTATCCTTTATTTTACCGATAGATGTATCTTCTAAAAAATATGGTTTATTTTCATGCATGATCTTCGTTGTAGTCGTAATGATCACATGTTGTTTTTTTCTTACACACTCGTCTTCCAAACGATGCAAAAGAGTTGTTTTTCCTCCCGCTCCCACGACCGAGATGACTGATGTGTTCACAGAAAGCGCCTCTGACAAAGACATACGTTCACACAATTCATTATTTTTATAGATAAACACCATATTATTCTACGCCATGACGGATATACATTCCTGTCTTTTCTTCTATGATTTTTCCGTTCTCTGCCACAAGTTTTCCTCTCAAATAAACCTGTTCTGCCCTTCCTTCGATCTCTGCTCCTTCCAACAGGCAATAGTCGCATGCAGACTGATGATCCGCCGCAGTCATCGTCCATTCCGTGTTAGGATTCCATATGACGATGTCCGCGTCACTGCCCGGAATAAGTGCCCCTTTCCACGGATATAATTTAAATAATTTTGCGGGATTCTCCGAAAGATATGCACACATCTGCTCTGCCGTTATCTTTCCTTCATTCACTCCGAACTGCCACATAAGCGCCGGACGTTCTTCTGCTCCCGGCATACCGGAAGGCGTCAGCATAAAATCCTCTTCTCCTGCATTTTTCTGTTCTTTTGTAAATCCAAAATGATCGGACGCTATCGTCTGAATCCTTCCTTCTTTCAATGCATCCCACAATATATCGCTGTTTTTCTGTTTCCTAAGAGGCGGAACAGTTACATATTTTCGCGCTTCTTCTGCCGCAAGAGCATATTTTTCCTCATTCAGAAGAAGATATTCCGGACACGTCTCGACATAGACGGTCTGACCGATTTCTCTCGCTTTTAAAATCTCCCGGTATCCGGCAGCCGTACTTAAATTCACAATGATCACCGGAACATCCGCACATTTGGCAATCTTCAGGATGCGCCCCACCGCTTCTGCTTCCGCTTCTTTTGGGTGTATCCATGAATAATCCGCAATATCCGTTCTTCCTTTTGTTTTCTCAAGTTCTTTTAAACGAGACTGTACAATCCCGTGATTTTCGCAATGAACTCCGACAATGCCGCCTAGTTCTTTCACCCTTGAAAAAATCTCGTAAATCTGTCCGTCATCCAGCATCATGTCATACGCCGTATATAATTTGAAAGAACAAGTCTCCTTTTTTACAATCTCCCCCAGTTCCTCTGCAACGTCATCGTTCCACTCATTCAGTGTAAGATGCAGCGCATAATCACATGATGCCTCGCCTTCTGCTTCCTGACGTTTATCGTCAATCGCTTCTTTCAGACTTTTTCCTTTCTTCTGCTCTGCAAAATCTATGATGCACGTCGTTCCGCCTGCCAGCGCTGCCTTTGTTCCGGTTTCAAACTTGTCTGCCGCCGTAATATCATTAAACTTTGCCGCCATATGCGTATGAGCATCTATAAAACCCGGAAAAAGAAGCTTTCCTCTCACATCGATCGTTTCCGCATCCTGAAATTCAAGATTTTTCCCTGCCGCAAGAATCTTTTCCCCTTTTACCAAAAGATCGATCTTTTTCAGACCTTCCCCGCTGACTACCGTTCCTCCTTTGAATAACCGTTTCATCATTAATCCCCTTCTTTCTACTTGATTTTATACCTTTTATAAAAATAATTCGTTCTTTACTTAACGTAATTTCGTTTCCTTTTCCGTCGTTTTCTCCTTCGGAAGGATCAAGTTCAGTATTACGGCGAAAATTGTCGCCAAAACAACCGGAGAGGATGCAAATGTATTGTTTATGATCGCCTGAAAGTTTTCAAGATTCATACTCAGGTTCAAAGCGCTGTGGATACTCTGCGTCATTTGATCCAGACATCCGCCGCTTAATGAAACACCCATTCCGATCGCAATAGAAAGTCCGGCTACCGTTGCATTACGGGCAGTCAGTTTTTCCGTTACAAGCAGTCGGATTCCCGTCATTGCGATAGAAGCAAACACCGAAACGACCGCGCCTCCAAGCACGCATTGCGGAATCGTCCTTAATAAAGCCGAAAACTTCGGAATCAGACCGGCTACAAGAAGGATTCCCGCCGATGTCGCAAACACCCTTCTTGAAATCACTTTCGTCGTACCTACAATGCCGACATTCTGACTGAATGTTGCCGTCGGAGGACAGCCGAAAAAAGCGCTGATAATATTTCCTATTCCATATCCGATGATACCGCCGTTTAATTCCCTGTCTGTCGGGAGACGATCCATTCCGCCGCTTGTAGTTGCGGAAAAATCTCCCATCGCCTGAATGGAATTGACTAAAAATAAAATTGCCAAAGGTATGATCGCCGATATTTCAAATTTCATACCAAACTCCATCGGTTTCGGGATCTGAAACCATCCCGCGCTTGAAAGAACTGAAAAATCTACCATTCCAAAGCAAAGCGCGAGCACATATCCACACAAAAGCCCGATCAATATTGACGCCAGTTTAAAAAGACCTTTCCCATAATGATTTAACGCAACGACGATTGCAAGCGTCACAAAAGCAACGACCCAATTCTGCCAGGAACCAAACACAAGCGCCGGCGTCTTTCCCTGTTGTTCTACTACGAGCTCATATGTATTGGCCGGATTTCCTGCCATATAATTGATCGCTGTTTTATACAAAGACAGCCCGATCGCAAAAATAACCGTGCCGATCACAAGCGGCGGAAATACTTTTCTGATCTGTTTGATCGTCAATCCTACAATAATCGCTATCACGCCGCCTATGAGCATCGCTCCGAGAATCGTATCAATGCTTTTTGCCTGTGCGGCGATTGCCGTCATCGTCGGAACGTAAGCAAAACTCACGCCGATGATCACCGGAAGCCCCGATCCGATCCTGATTTTATTTCCATATAACTGAAGCAGCGTAGACAGCGCCGCAAAGACAAGAGACATCTGTATTAAAAGTCCCATATCTACATTGCCTCCCGCATTATTCGCCGCATTTGCAACCAAAATTGCCGGCGTCACACATCCGACTACCGCCGCAAGCACATGCTGCGCCGCAAGGGGAAATACCTGTCCCGCCGACGGCTTTCCGTCCCACTTAAACAACTCTGAATTATCTTTTTTTGTCTCTCGTATACCCATCTTACTTTTCCTCTTTCTGACTGATCTTTATCCTTCCTTGATACAGGAAAATCTCCGAAGATTTTTTCTCTTTTTCCTCTCCCGTTTTTCCTGTTCATACCGCCTTTTATCTTCTATTAGAATATCATTAAATATAATGAAATGCAATAATCGCCCATTATGCTTTCCCCCTCTTCTTTTCATCTGAGCACACCTCAAAAACAAGCACGGTACACTTTCGGATTCGCCTAAAAATATATACAAGGCGAATTTTTTGATGTATGATAAGAGAATGCAAAATATTTTTTCAGGAGGTAGATATAATGTTAAAATATGTTGAAACAAACAAAGCACCGGCAGCGATCGGACCATATTCACAAGGTATTGTAGTAAATGGAACTGCGTTTTTCTCCGGTCAGATTCCTCTTTCTCCGGAAACCGGTGAAGTCATCGGAACAACGATCCGGGAACAGACAGAGCAAGTTATGAAAAATATACAAGGACTTCTCGAAAGCCAAAACGCTTCTTTTACAGATGTTGTAAAAACGACATGCTTTCTTGCCGATATGTCTGATTTTGCCGCATTTAACGAAGTATATGCAAAATATTTTACAGGAAAACCCGCCCGTTCCTGCGTCGCCGTAAAAGATCTCCCGAAAGGAGTTTTGTGCGAGGTGGAAACAATCGCGGTCATTGAAGAAAATTAAACATCGAAAGGATAAGCCGAATTCTTTTCAAGAAACAGCCCGCGAAGGTTTCATTCTCCGCGGGCTGTTTCTTCATTTATTTATCTTTTATTTGTCTTTTATTTTTCTCTTTTCCTTAAGAAAGATCGATTTCTTTTCCTTTTACATATTTTCCGACTACTTCCCGTTCATCCGCCAGATAGATCATCCGTTCCAGTCGGCTTCTTATATCAAGTTCCTGGGGATGCGCAAGCCTGCTGTCATCCAGAACGACTGCATCAAATTCGTATCCCGGTTCAAAGCTTCCAACTTTCCCGAAAAATTCTCCTCCTCCTTTTGTCGCCATAAAGAAAACTTCTTCTGACGTCAGCGCTTCTAAACTATCGTCGCAAATACGCCAACGCAGTTTTGACGCCTGAACGGCATGAGCCATTGCCCGAAACATATTTTCCGTACTTCCTCCTGCCACATCGCTTCCCAATCCGACATGAAGTCCTTCTTCAAGAAACTTTCTTATCGGCGCGATCCCGGAAGACACATTCATATTAGACTCGGGACAGTGTGCGATAAATACGCCGTTTTCTTTCATCCTGCTGATCTCTCTTTCATCGCTGTGTACACAATGCGCCATAATCGTACGTGTATCTTTACCGAACAATCCGAATGTATCATAAACGTCTCCGTAAAACTCAGACCACGGACAAAGTTCTTTTACCCATGCGATCTCCCCGAAGTTTTCCGACAAATGTGACTGAAGCGGAAGCTCATAACGTTTCTGAAGTTTTTTTAGTTCTTTCATAACCTCATCGGTACACGTCGGAATAAATCTCGGCGTAAGGATCGGATATGTACGACTGTAGTTTTTCTGAATTGTCTCCTCAATCCACTTTAAAGTTTCTTCTGTCGACTTTTTCGTTTCTTCAACTAAATAATCCGGCGCATTCCGATCCATATTCACTTTCCCGACAAAAGTACTCAGCCCGCTTTGTTCAAGCATATCCATAAGCAAAACAGTCGCCGGCCTGTGAAGAGTCGCAAATACACACGCCCTTGTAGTTGCACTCTTTTGCATATTTTTCACGAAAATCCGGTATGACTTTTCTGCATAGTCTAAATCACAAAACTTCGATTCCTCCGGAAACGTATTCGTTTCGAGCCATTCTAACAATTCCATATCCATTCCCAGACCGCGGTACGAATACTGAGGCGCATGAACATGAAGATCTGTAAATCCCGGAATAATCAGCGCGTCTTTGTAATCCCGTATCGGATTTCCTCCGAATTTAAACGGAAGCGTCTTATAGACGCCCTCCACGATTCCGTCTTTGCAGACTACATATCCATTTTCACAAATCGAAAATTCTTTCTGATTTTTGCTGTATACAATATTTCCTTTTAAAATAAAAACCGATTTTCTTTTCATTTCACTGCCTCCTTTCCTTTTCGGTTATATCATCTCAAGCATCACTTCTACGACGCCTCCGCATACCATTCCTTCCTCTTCTGCGTCGTCTGCCGTCATATCGACTTTACAAAGTTGAAATACAGGTTCGCCTTTTCGCATCATAAGCAGGGCTTTTTGCATGACTTCACTTTCTACACATCCTCCGCCTATCGTACCCGTTATGCTTCCGTCTTCCATTATCAGCATCTTCGTTCCTACGCTTCTAGGCGCAGATCCTTTTCGGGAAACGATAGTCGCAAGCACTTTTTTCAATGATGGTTCCTTAAAACTTTCTTTTGTATCATTTTTCTTTTCAAAAAGCTTCTCCGACAACTCTTTTGAATATCCGCCCGCTTTTTCTCTGCTGTTTTTTACTTCGATTATTTCCGCCATGATCGAAACGGCGATCTCCTCCGGAGTCTCTGCCTTGATCTTCAATCCTATCGGCGTGTGTACCCGCTCTAAATCTTCTCTGTCGATACCTTTTTTCTCAAGCTGATCTTTTACGATTGCAACCCGCCGTTTACTGCCCATCATCCCGATATATGCATTTTGCTTTTCCACGATTATTTCCAGACATTCCGCATCGTATCTGTGACCGCGCGTCACTATGACAAACCATGTATCCGAGTCACCGCCGATCTTTGCAAGTCCTTCCTTAAAAGGAGCGCAAATGACATTATCTGCTCCGGCTTTTCTTACATGATCTGCGAATTTCGGACGATCCTCAAGAACAGTCACCTCAAACCCAAGCATCTTCCCGAGTTTCGTAGCCGCAGCCGAAACGTGTCCTCCGCCGCAAATTACAAGACGGGGAATTCTTCCGATTCGTTCACGGAAGATTCTGCTCTTGCCTTCACATCCGCTTTTTTCTCTGTTTTCCTTTTTCTTTTCGTCCGGTCTTTCATTTTGTTCTTCGTCTTGAGCAAAAATCCCGGAAAGAATCCGCTTCTTTCCGGCATCTTTGCCGCACAAAACAGTCTCCGTCCAAACATCCCCGTCAGAAAGATCCAGTACCTTTTTTAATTCTTCATAAAACTCATTCATATCTACTCTCCAGCGCTGATCTGAAACAAACTCCCGGTCGCAAAGAAAAAGCGGCATCTTCAAGATCCCGCCCATTCTTTTACAGAACACTTATTTTTAATCAAATCTCCCTGTTCTTCTTATGCTCTGGCCAATCTTGAAAGAACATCTTTAAGAAGCTCATAGAAACGCTCAAGCGAATCAAGCGGAGCATTCTCATCCGGAGTGTGTACATTATTCAGTGTCGGACCTACTGCGATCGCATCCAGTCCCGGAATTGCTTCTGAAAAAAGTCCGCATTCAAGTCCTGCATGAATCGCCTCCAAACGAAGTTCACTTCCGAACAGATCGCGGTAGCTTTCTACAAACAGATCGCGGATCTTAGATTCTTCCGCATAACTCCAGCCCGGATATTCTCCGCTGTACTCAATCTCAAATCCAAACGTCTCTGCAAGAAGTGCGAAACGCGATTTTGTATCTTCCTGAAGGCTTGCAACAGACGATCTGGGAGAAACCGCAACCATAATATAATCTTCTTCTGTTCTGACTACTCCCATATTAGACGATACAACGACAAACCCGTTCATCTTGATGTTTCGTCTGTAAATTCCGTTTGGAGCAAGACGCATCAGACTTACGAATGCCTTTGCATCTTCTTCCTGAACCGCCATTGCGCTCTGGCCTTCCGTCACTGCGATCTCGCAGGAGAAATCCGGCTCAAAAGATGTGATTTCATCTGCAAATACTTCTGCGAGATCACATGCAAGTTTCTCTGCTTTTTGTGCTTCTGCCGAATCTGCATAGATAAGAGACATCTCACACTCTCTTGTAATTGCATTATCTTTTGTTCCGCCTGCAAAGTTCACAAGAAGTCCTTTTGTATTTTTCAGAAGATGATCTGCCATACGAGCCATCAGAAGATTCGCATTCTGACGCTCTTTATCAATATCCGTTCCCGAATGTCCGCCGAGAAGGCCTTCTGCTTTTATTTGAACTAATGTTCCTTCTGCCTGCACTCTTTCTATCTTTCTTGTAAGCTGAACACGAAGTCCGCCGGCACAGCTAACTGTTGCGACTCCTTCTTCTTCTGAATCCATGTTGATCATCGTACGCGCTGTGATCTGAGACTTATCAAGCGCCTGAGCGCCGTTTAGTCCGATTTCCTCCGACGTCGTAAACACACACTCTACAGGAGGGTGCTCTAATTCTTTATCGTCAAGAACTGTCATCATAAGGGCAACCGCTACTCCGTTGTCTGCTCCGAGAGTCGTTCCGTTTGCGTAAAGAACGCCGTCTTTTACAATGAGATCAAGCCCGTCTTTTTCAAAATCATGCTCGACTCCGGCAAGTTTATCGCATACCATATCGATATGTCCCTGAAGCATAACAGGAGCTTTGTCTTTTGCCCCCTCGCTTCCTTCTTTTTTTATGATCACATTATTACTTTCATCCTGGTAAACCCAGAGGTTTCTGTCTTTTGCGAATTTCACAAGATAGTCGCTAAGACCCTTCTCATTTCCCGATCCTCTCGGGATTGCGCTGATATCTTCAAAAAAATGAAATAATTTCTCCGGCTTGCAGCCTGTGATCTTGTACTCCATAATAAATCCTCTTTTCTATTAGTTATTGCCATATGCTTTATTGATTATAACAGATTTTTCTTAATTTTTCATCCATTTTTACATATGTTTTTCTTGACACTTTTTCCCCTGTAAACTAAAATAAAGCAGTAAAAATATTGTTATGATTCCGTCACTTTAAAAATGACGGTTTTTATTTTGCGGAAGCGCCCTGTGCGTTCCATATTGAAAGGTGGTGAGGTTATGGACTCCGGTGTCAGTTGTCATATACACAGTCTGATCGAAAAAAATTACATAAAGAGAGGTATTTATCATGAACAAAGACATTTTTGTACAGCTTCTCGGCCAGCGTCAGTTCAAAGCTGTGAGAAGCATTTTAGATGTAATGAACGAAGTGGACATAGCCTCATTACTGTCAGAACTTGACGATAAAGAGCTTGCTCTTGCATTTCGGCTGATTCCGAAAGATAAGGCAGCGGAAGTATTTGCCAATATGGAAACTTCCATGCAGACCTACCTTGTAGACATGTTTTCCGAAAAAGAACTAAAGGAACTCCTTGATGACCTTTACATGGATGATACTGTCGATCTTCTCGAAGAGCTTCCGGCAAACCTCGTAAATCGTATTCTTGATACGGTTTCGCCGTCTGACAGAACGCTGATCAACCAACTTCTTAATTATCCGGAAGACAGCGCAGGAAGCATCATGACAACCGAATATGTCGATATCCGTCAGTCTATGACTGTCGCACAGTCTATGGCTCACATCAAGGAAACCGGTATTCACAAAGAAACGATCTATACCTGCTACGTCACAGATAAAAGGAAGCTGATCGGCATCGTCAGCGCAAAAGATCTCATGACGACCGACGATGGCATTCTGATCAGTGAACTGATGGAAACAGAGATCATTTCCGTAAGAACTTATACCGATAAAGAAGAAGTGGCTCAATTATTCAGAAAATACGACCTGCTTGCGCTTCCGGTACTTGATAAAGACGGACTTATGGTCGGAATCGTCACATTTGACGACGCTATGGACGTTATGGTTGAAGAAGCAACAGAAGATATCACTAAGATGGCCGCCATTAATCCAAGCGAAAAAACTTATTTTAATACATCCACTTTCGCCCACGCAAAAAACAGGATCCCATGGCTTCTCATCCTTATGCTTACTTCCATTATCACAGGTACGATCATCACAAAATATGAAGACGCATTTGCTGCGATCCCGCTTCTTGTATCCTTTATCCCTATGTTGATGGATACAGGCGGAAACTGTGGTTCGCAAAGCTCAACACTGGTCATTCGGGGACTTGCTCTTTCGGAAATACATTTTAAAGATATTTTTAAAGTTATTTTTAAAGAATTCCGTATCTCCATAATTGTAGGAGCTGTACTCGCTCTTACAAACGGCGTTCGTATCCTGATCCAGTATCATAATCCGAATCTTGCTTTAGTCATTGCGCTTTCGCTGATCGCAACTGTTATCATCTCGAAACTGATCGGATGTATTCTTCCTCTTGTTGCAAGCAAGGTGCACCTTGATCCGGCTATTATGGCTTCTCCGCTGATCACAACGCTTGTCGATACATTTTCTATATTGATTTATTTTAATATTGCATCATTAATGTTCCGGTTGTAAGCAGTTCTGTTTTCACAACTTTTTCTGCTTAAAAAGGCGCTGATCCGTAAAAAACGAATCAACGCCTTTTTCTTGTTATAACTCAGGAATCTTATGGCAAATATATCTTAACACTTTCCTCAGATCACCGATCTCGACTTTCCCGTCTTCCGTCACATCCGCAGCAAGTTTCTGCTGTTCTGTCAACTCTACTTTTTTACATACGCTGCGCAGGATCAGGCGCAGATCACTGATCTCAACTTTCCCGTCTTCATTTACGTCGCCCTTTATATATGACTGGCTTTGCTCAAACGGATTGACCGCATAAATCGTCGGAGCCTTGCCGTCTGTCACATACCATCTTACAACCCCGTCCGGTCCTACGACGGGCTGACAATCGGAAAGCGGCATCGATTTTGACCTTATATTAGAAGTTTTATTTCCTTCGGAATCGATCGTTACGATCTTCGTCGTCAGATTCCCCTCGGATTTACTGCCTTCCTGCCACATTACAAGGAATTGATCCTCTCCGATCTTCACAAGCTGAGGTGTCTGTACGTTTATACCCTGCTGCTTATCGTAATTTGTCAGCCATACCGTTTTCGCTTGAGTTAATTGTTTATCGGTAATGCTGATAAAAATATTTCTCTGGTCTGAAGTATTGGCACTTTCGCTCTCGAAATCTACTGCATTTCCTGCGATAATACAGTTTTCAGACGATATTTCAAACCCGCCGACAGAGGCTCCCGTAGAATTGTAATGCCCTCCGGTCACCTTGCCTAAACCAACCGGAATCGCATAATCGACTTTAGTGATCGATCCGCCAACCTGTGACTTAATAAGAGCGATTCCTCTCGGTGCATAATCACCGTGATCTACTCTGTAAATATTCTCTCCGTCCGTCTGAATAAACTGATTAAAAGAATGACTTACATATCCTGCCTGTGCAAGATTCAGCACATCATAGTAAGACTGTTCTACACTCATGTCATTTTCATTGATCACAAACGTCATATTCGCCTGATGATTCAATCCGTCGCTGTCAGTATACATCTCATGACATGTATGAATATAAAGCTTTCCGGCTGTCTCTGTCATCCGCAGCGAACCTGCCTCAAACGGAATATTCGTATTCGCTCCGTATACGGAAACCGCCCCTATTCTCTGAAAATCTTTGGAATATTTTACGATTCGCATTACTTCTTCTTCATCGCTGTCATTTGGATTAGCCTGTCCGAACACGAAATAATTATGATCGCTTCCACTGTAAAATCCGCCAAACAGACTCAGCTCCATTGCAACCGTTTTACTTCCGGTCTTCTTGCCTGCCGCAGAATAGTTTTCAACGATCATTTTTCCGCCGCAATGCTCCACTCTCGTAAATGTTCCGTCTGCATTCGGAATCAAATAAGAATTAACTGTCTTACTCCATATTGCATAATCATTCAAAGAATGATTATTAGAAGCATAACCATCTGTAACCGTCGCTGTTTTATCCGGGTCTTGAACAGAAGGTTCTCCCGTCACCGTCACCGTACACTGCGCCGACAGACCGCTTGTTGTACTGACTGTGATCACTGCCTCTCCTTTGCTCCAGCCGAATACCTGTCCCGCCCGGTTGATGCTCGCGATTTTCGGATCGCTGCTCTTCCAACTGTAGACTTCTTCCATTGTTCCGTTTGTCACAGGTGTAAGCTGCAATGTATCGCCTATATTTACCGTATGGCTGCTTCCTTCCACTTCCAGGCTGGTCGCTTTCTTCCATGGGAAAAATTCATAATAATAATTATCGCCGGATTTTTCAACCGCTGCAACCCCGCCTTCGTATTCCATCAGACAGAATACCGGATAATCTGTTTTTGCAGAATAAATCTCTTCTCCGCTTTGGATGTCATATTCCGCTATGTATGAATTGTCTTTAAATGTAACAATAGAATCCGTCTCCTCGCGGTAGATCGTTCGTGTTCCGACGCTCGCATTCGGATCAAACGCTCCTCCTTCTTCATTATTGCGCGGTAAGAAGAAAACTTCCGTATCTTCCGGTTCTTCTGATTTATACACATCAGAATCCCAAACCTTTAGTCTTGAATTAAATGTACTGTCTACGCATATATATTTATCCCCGAGCATACCGGCCTGTTCTTCACGTTCATAGAAATATGACTGACAAATATACATCATCAATTTTTTATTATGAAAGGTGAGCTGATCTCCGGTTACATTTCCGGCGCGAAGGGCATGCATATCATGGTCATACCCCCAGTACCGCCAGTTATTATAAGTATCTACATAATAGTTCCCGTTACTTTCATCGAAGCCGCAAAAACCGTACACTGCCTCCTCGGATAAAGCCTGCGATAAAAGCGTTCCTTCCGGCGATAAAAGATACAGATCATAATCGTCACCATTGCCATTCGATTCGGCAAGATAAATCCTTCCCTTTGAATCTGCGCCGATCGAACTTGCGTGATCTCCATACTGAAGTTTCTTCTCTTCCTGCTGCGTAAGCAAATTATAGATCGTAATATTAGAACTGCGGTCCAATATATACAGTCTGTCATTTGCCACATAAACATCTTGCACATTGTCAAACTGATGTACTTCTGTCAACTCATTGCTGTCCGGCTTGTACAACGATAATTTGTTCCGATTCAGAAAATAAATTCCTCCTTGTTCCTCACACGGAATTTCCCGATGCCCTTCCAAATATGTGACGGCATTCCTGTCAAGCAAGACCGAATTTCCTGTTTTCCCTTCTTCCGCAGCTCTTTCTGCAAAGTTTGCCCTTTCCGCTTCCGCAGCTTCAGATGACGAACCGTTCACAAAAAACGTTTTCTCTCCATCTTCAGAGAGCACATCCAAATTACCTTCTTTTTGTGCGTCATCTGATATCACGACTGCATCTGTAAGTTCTTTCTGCAATTCCTCTGCAAATACCGGTTGTGTGAACATCATGCATCCCGCCATTGCAAGCGCAAAAACTTTCTTTTTCCTCATTCTTTTCCCCGCTTTCCCTTTTATTTTTTATATATCCATATTATACTCCTTTCCATAAATCATTTACAATATTTTACATGATTTCCGTTTATATACATATTAAAGATTGTATAATTACATGCCGGCAGTTCACCGACTTCTTTCATCTACGTGCTTCCATGTATCACTTTGTAAAATATCCCGGATAGTCTGCATAGACAAATCCACAGAAGCAATTTCATCTGCGCACCTTTTCAGTTCCCTCCGTATCGTCTTTTCATGTGGAACATTTCTTTTGTACTTTATCTGATGTTCCAGAGTTGCCCAAAAATCAATGGCAATCGTACGAATCTGTATTTCCGCTTCAACTCCCTGTAAATCAAATTTTGTAAATTGTATGATCAGATGAAGACTCCTGTAACCATTTGCCTTCGGATAAGCGATATAATCTTTTTTTTCCAGGATTTCAATATCCTCTCTTTTTTGCAGCCATCTTTCGATACGATATACTTCTTCTACAAAAGAACAGATCACTCTGATTCCTATGGCATCATGAGTATTTGCCAATGCAGTACGACAATCTGTCTCCAATCCGCGCCTTTTTAATTTTTCCATCATGCTTTCCGGTGTTTTTATTCTTGTCTTTGTGTATAAAATCGACTGCAGCTCATCTTGTGTGTTATCATTTGGATACATTTCCATTACTTTCTTTAAGTATACTTCTCCTTGTTTCAGTAAAGCAAATACATCACCATAGTATTCTTCCTGTGTCACGCTTCCACCTCCCGGCATAGTTCCGACTACTTTTTCAAACAATATAGAAAAACTCCCAGAATAAGAAACATTCCTCCGATAATAAAATATATATTTGTCAAGCGATTCGTTGTTCCATAGATTTCCAAAATCCCGTTAAAAATACATCCTACTGTTACGGTTGAAACCCCAAAGTGTTGAAAACGACGTGAGATTGTCCCCGGTATTCTTCTGCGAAAATAGTATAAGCAATAAAAAGGGAGTACCCCGCCTAATAGCGGAACACCAAACGCATAGAGCATATAATAAGAAAATACTCCATGACTAAACAATTCATAAACCGCGCCAAAAGCGGCGCACAATATGGTGACTAACAAATAGATGTATATAATAGTTTCTACTTCTTTTCCGCTTTTTTTAATATCCGATATAGACAATGTCACTTACACTCCTCTCTTTTATACTCTTTCCACTGGTCGTCGGTTTGTTGACAACCTTTCCGTTAAAATACATAGTGGAAGAGCCGCCTCCATCCAGATTATAAGCTGTTTCTACCCCTAATTCGTACATTAATTCTGCCAGTTCCAAAAGAGAAAGTCCTTCGCTTTCTTCTGTTCGCCCATCTGAAACAACAAATACATAATGAAGAGAATCTATGATCCCGATTGCCGTTCTTGGGTTGCTTGCCATCGCTTTTCCCACTTCATCTTCTTCTGTCACACAAATATCTCCCTCTTGTATAAGAGCCGGGCCAAAAGATAAAATTTCCTGTGCACCTTGTTCTAACAATTCTTCTGCCGCAATATCTTCTTCTGAGATAATCTCAAAAGTTCCATCCTGATAAATCACCAAATCTTCTTGTCCTTTTTCTGCTTCACTCCGATACAGCTTTCCGCTCCGAAGAACATATCCTTTTTCCTGCGCTCCATAATAATCCCCATTAATAGCTAATACGGCATTTTCCCGGGCAGCCATTTCCGATGTCTTTTCCGTTACATTTTTTCCGTAACTGTTTTGTGCAAAGGCTGTTTTCAGATACTCGGATGAAGAAAGCAATATATCTGCTACATAAACCGTAGTGTCAGCCTCACAATATTCTGTCAAAGTAACAGAAATCTGCCCATCCTCATACGATGTTTCCGATATCTCAGCCTCTGTTTCCGAAGTCGCCTGCTCTTCACCTGATCTACTTTTCTCTTGAATAATATTCTGTCCTTCTGTCTTCTCTTCCAAGCGATACACTTTTGAAATCAAAAATGTATCCATAAACATATATACTGTAAAACCGATCAGCAAAATACTATACAGACATCCGATCCAATGTATTTTTAAATATTTTAGCATTTTAATATCCTCGTCTTTTTTTGTTTGAATATGAATGTTCTTTGAACAAACCAACTTATCATAAAAAATAATAGTTCTGTACAGGGTTTCGCCACATATCGGTTCATCCCGGCACCTACAAACAACTCTAAAATCAGAGTATTCCCAGCTAAAATCCCTGCCGCTAAGAAAACATATTCTGCCGCCATTGCAGTCGTATTGGTTTCTTTTTGAAAAACCAGTTTTCGGTTTATGTGATAATTAAAACATCCGCTTATGATTCTCGCCGCGACGTTGGAGCACAAGACAGAAAAACCTTTTGCAGTTCCCCTCATAACCCATAGAAATGCGCTGTACATCCCATAGTCTAAAAGAAAACTGAGAAATGAGGATGCCGAAAATTTTAAAATCTCTTTATAGATCATGCAAGAATCTTTCCACGGATGAAAATGAGATCCAACATTTTCATTTCTGTAAATTGTTTCAATCGGAATCTCCTTCATGAAAATCTGCTTTCTGCTGCATTCCAGCAGTACATTCATTTCATATTCATATCGTTCTCCCGGAATTTCAAGTAAATCCGAAAGAATTGTGTTATCAAAAGCCCGTAGCCCTGTCTGTGTATCATAAAGATGAACCCCTGTAATAAGCCCATAGACAATACGGGTGATCCGATTTCCAAATTTACTTTTAAACGGTGTTTCTTTTTGTATTTTTCTGCTTCCCAAAATCAGATATCCCGGATACCGTTGTGCTTCCTTACATATCTTTTCCACATCTGACGGACTGTGTTGTCCGTCTGCATCTACTGTCACTACAATACAATAATCGGATATATTTGTTTGAATATAAGACAGACCTGTTTTTAAAGCACTTCCTTTCCCTTCATTTTTTATATGCGTAAGTATAAGCACATTTCCTACATCGTTAATATCCCGAAATATTATTTTATGTTCTTCTGAACTTCCGTCATCCACTACTAAAATCCAAAATCCCTTTTTCTTTAATGTCTGTACCAAATCTACCAGACAATACTCCGGATTGTATGCCGGAATCAATGCGATTTTTGACCATGACTTCATAAGCTGCCGCCTCCTTCCGAGGAACTGTTTTCTGTGCTGCCACCCGATGGCATATCAGGCGGCATACTTTCCTGCGGATTTTCTTTCTTTCCCGGTTCCTGTCCTCTTTCCGGTTTTTCCTGCATGTCATCTTCTTTTCGGTTTCCTCCTCTCTGACCGCCTCCGGGATTTCCTCCTGACGGAGAATTACTTCCATAAACCAAACTGTCCATCGTAACACTCTGTTCTGTCTCTCCACATTTTACGGTATAATTTTCTCCCTCTTTAATTTCCTCACAGCTTATAATGACAGATGAATACGTTTTTTCAGCGCTCCAGCTCAAAATTTCATTTCCACTGTCATCCAAAAGTACAATATCCGTATCGGCTTCCTGCGCCTCTACATTGACCATCATGCACCCTTGTGTGGAAGAATCATCAAAGCTTTGCGCCATCCCCGATGATCCTGACGCTGCAAAGACTCCTCCCGTAATCACTGCACTGCCACTGTAATCCAATGTTCCGTTTCCATCATTAGAAGGACCGGAAACATAAGTTTCTCCACCGGAAACCGTAAGATCCCCATTGGAATCAATGCCATCTCCCGACGCATTGACATGGAGCTTACCTCCGGAAATGTGAATATAGGCGCCTTCCGTAACCGCAAACTGATCTCCCCCGCCTCCGGGTTCGTCAAATCCGCTGCCGTCATTTCCTCCTGCTGCATTCATTCCGTCATCAGAGGCCAGTACAGAAAGCTCGCCCCCTGTAATATCAATACTCAATCCTTCGATTCCTTCATAGCTTTTTAATATATCTATACTCCCTCCGGAAATCGTAACGTTCCCATCTGCATGAATCCCATCGTCTCCCGATGACACACTGTAAGTACCTCCACTGACAACAAAATTCCCGTTGGAATGAAATGCATCATCCTCTGTATCAACTGTATAGGTTCCGCCTTTTAATACAATCTGTGCAGACGCTTTCATTCCCTTGATACTGGTTGTGTTTTCCTCTGTTGTATCTTGCGGCAACTGTTCCGGCAGCATTTTCGTTTCTAATTCCTGATTCTGTACCCCGGCGCTTCCCTCTCCTGCCACAATAGTGTAAGTTCCCTCCTCTGCCTGAAGCCATGCGCCGGCGCTGACTCCATCCTGCTGTGAAGTAATATCAAAAGTACCTCCTGCCAAATAGACAAAACCTAAACTACTGTCCTCGGTATTTTCTCCATGTATCCCATCTTTTCCGGATATAATCTTATAAGAACCATTAGCAATCCGGACGCTGTCCTTTCCCGATATCCCATGTTTTGCACTTGTAATCGTATAGTCACCGCTTGTAAAGACAAGATCATCTTTTGATACGATTCCATGTCCTTCCTGAGCGGTAACGGTAAGTATTCCTTCCCCATTGAGAGTCAGATCTGATTTTGAAAATACCGCTGCATCAATATTATTCTCATCTATAGCAATATACGTTCCTAAATTAATCAGCTCATTTTCCGTTCCCGCTGCAGTAGTGACAAATACTTTATCTGCAGACCGTATATACAAAGCAGCCGACTGAGAATTAGAAATAGATACATCATCCAAAACAAGCTGAATTTTATCTGTATCCTCCGCATCTACAATCACCATTCCATCTGAGAGAGAACCTGAAAGTATGTATGTCCCTTCCTCTGTAATAGTCACTACGTTTTCATCAATCGACACTGAATCAGATTCACAGGAAGATCCCTTGTCCGCCAACAAAACAGCGACACTCTCCTCTTCTTCATATCCGACCTCTTTGTCTCTATCGGAAAACATAGCAGAAGTATCTATTTCCGTCGCAGAGGTACTCTCAGACGCTGTACTGTCTGTATTTTGCTGTATATCCTGATTTGTTGTATGACAGCCGGATAGCAAAAACGATCCCATTACAAAAAATAATACAACTTCTCTTTTCCGCATTTCTCATCGCCTCCTATAATTCTCCGATTACCGTCTCCTGTCTGCACATTGTAATTTCCAGATTTCCATTCCTACATCGAAGTTTATCGATCAATTCTTTTTCCGTTTCCGGTTTTTTCAACGTAAGGTTGTATGTCAATTTGAATAAACTTCCCATGTTTGTTGTTTTAATCTGTACTACCTCATAATCTTCAGTGTACTGCTTTAATATCTTGTCAAACACTCCGCTGTAATCCAAATCTTCCGGTATTGTAATGTGCAATGTTTTATAACGTAATCCATGCTTTCTCGTTCCAAAATCCATCCGATTATACAACAGCATAATGGCGCCGAGAATCACTGCTGATAATAACGCATAAGCCAAATATCCCATTCCCGATACCAGACCGGAACACATAGCAAGAAAAATAGCCCCGATTTCTTTTGCCGATCCCGGAACGGAGCGGAATCGTACGAGACTAAACGCTCCCGCAACTGCTACGCCGGTTCCTACATTTCCATTTACCATCATGATCACTACACAGACCACTGCCGGAAGCAACGCCAGCGTTGCCACGAAACTCTTCGTGTATTTTGTTCCATACATGTAAGTTCCCGCCAGGATCAATCCAACTGCAAGCGCGCATCCCACACACAATAAAAAGTCCGAAACGGAAATCACACTGGTCATATCTGTATCAAAAATCCCTTGAAATAAAGTATTAAGCATAACAGTATCCTCCCTGCATAGTCGCTTCCATCATACGTTGATAAGCAGAACCATATTTTGAAAATGATGTTTTATACAAATGATGTTTTGTAAGCGTTTCACTCATCCAAAGCGGAATTCCACCGGATGTTTTAATTTCCATCAATGTCTGTTGTTTTCCCAGTAAGGGATGTCCATAAATTTCACTTCCTAAAGAAATGTCGTTTCTGCGGTATAGAATATTTTCATCAAACGTTACCCGAAAATCACTTCCGTCTAAGGAATGAAACGCTTCCCTTTCATAAGACAAAAACACGGATGGCTGAAGGTTTTTATAATACTCGCGGAAATACTGTATTTCATCTCCTATCTGCGAACATACCGGGAGCGGCTCTCCTGTCCGAAAACTTTCCATCACTGTCTTTTCCGGAAGCAGAAGTCTGCGCTTATACACAACCGATTTATACTTTTTCTTAATCTCCACAAATACCGGATCCGTAATCTGTACCGGTTTATAACTTCGGATGCGAAGTTTTTCTTTATATACCGGCTTTTCCAGCGACCGCCGGATAAGCCGGAAATTCTCTGTGTCAAAATAAATATTTCTTATCACCGTTCTTCCATAATCATCCAATTTCATATGCGGTTTCATTGCAAGAAGAATCTCTTCTTTTTCTTTCTTATTAAGCAGATATTTTAATTCATAACGCTTAAAAGTCATTTGATAGGCCATAATATTCCTCCATATGTTTTATATTTTACAGACAGATCATATACTGCTCACCTTAATTTTACTTAAAATCCCGCCATATATTTCTACTGCTTTTCAAAATAGAAGTCCGCAAAATCATACTTATATACACGGTAAATATATTCATCGGCAAGTTCCATCTCAAATTCTTGAATGATATTCCCCGATGCGTCATATTCTCCGAAAATTCCCTGCATACCGGAATCTATAATAATATTTCCCTTATACTCCTGTGCACTGCTGACATAAGCAGAATATGGAACTTTAAAAGATTGTATCAGGGAATAGGTTCCATTATTTTCATTTACTTTATATTTATAATAATAGGATTCCTCTCCTTCTTTCATCGATGTTTCGATTCCTTCTATCTGTTCCCAATCATAAGCAGGTTTCGACTTACTTACTCCGAAATTATTATTAAACAGATAGAGATAATATTCTCCTGCATTTAAAGAATCATCTTGTACATATGTGACAGAATGCTGCCCTCCCGTATTGGAAAATGTTCCCGCACTCTCATCTTTTTCAAGCAACAATTCCTCATATCCTGTTCCTTCCCAGAAACTCTCCTCCCCAATCATATATGTTATCTGAGGAGTATCATAAATATCTTCGATCATCAAAATAGTCGAAGTCTCTCTGGAGCTCAGTAAAACGGCATCGTCCCCTATCCACTGTATCGTGTTTATATGTATCCAATCCAATTCTCCATCTTCATTTTCCGTACATTCTTCTTTATAATCAGAAAATAACTCTCCCAAATCGAGCACACAGCTAACTTCACCTGTCTGCGTATTAATCTGAATAATTTGATCTTCCACACTGTCGCTTTCAGTGTCTGTTGCCAAAACAAGCAAATTTCCATCATCATCAAACACATAATCATGATGAAGACTGTATGTACCCGTATCATAAATCTTCTCTGCTTTTCCAAGATGATTCACCGCCGCAATTTTGCTTTCTGATATACTGTAATACATACAATCATCCCGGAATAAAAGCCTGTGGCTCCTGTAACCGATCAACGGAATTTCTCCTCTGAGCACCCCGGAATTATCGTAATAATACATGAAATCTTCTTCATCACTGTCATTTCCTAAAACGACGTATAACCCGTCTGAAACAGTTTCACTCCCTTCGGCTGCTTCTGTTTGTTTCAGCTGAATCTCCTCTTTTCCGGACAATTCTCCCATTTCATGTACATAAGAATATATCTCCACGCTTCCATCTTCTTTTGTCAAAGTAAATGTAATAGTATTACATTCTTCCGGTATCAACCCCATAACCTGAAACTCATGTTCCGTATCAAATCTGCCTTCCCCTTCCGGCGTTTGTGAAAAGTCACCGATAGACAAATCCGGAACTGAAACATTGTAAGAAACAGATACCGGCTCCTGCGTAGTAAAATAAACGTATAAAGACAAGGTATTTGTTCCATATGGATTTTCTTTTATCAGCATATTATCCTCTGTGTATGCTCCGCTGCTTTTTTCTTCTTCAATCTGTGTTTCCACTTCATCTTGATACGCTTCGGTATAAATGGTCTTTATTTCATTTTGATATATTTCTGACGTTTCTTCCTGTGCAATTTCTTCTGCCGCCGATTTAAAAAAAGAGGCGCAGGCTGTCACTGCCAAAACTAAAATCATCCCACCTATTATCTTTTTTTGTTTCTTCATCTCCATCTAAATGTTCCCTCCATCTGTTCTATCCCATCAAAACCTTCAACTTCCCACGTCAAACTCCTTGATGAAATAAATTATCCGTTTTTATTGACAGGAATATCGTACACGCTGTACCTTAATTGTACTTTAAGACAAAATCATCTTAAAAAGGCAGTAAACCCTAGGTTATTAACCTGAGATTTACTGCCTTTTGCATATTCGATATTATCAGTACAGAGATCTCTTTGACGCTTCTCATGTACTGTTTATTCATCATTGCCCCGGAAAAGTCACTGTAATACGCAGCGATTTTTCATCTTCTGTTTCTGCCATGATCTTTCCCTTGTGAGAATCTGCTGTCGCCGCTGCTATAGAAAGTCCAAGTCCGTATCCTCCTGTCTGGGAATTTCTGGAAATATCTGTCCGATAAAAACGATCAAATAAACGAGAAGTCTGTTCTTTTGAAATATATTCTGTCGTATTAAATACAGACAGATAAATACGGTTTTTCTTTTTCCCGAGAGTAACGTCAATCCTCCCCCTTTCATTCGTATATTTGACGGCATTATCAAGCAAAATCGTTATCAGACTTCGGATTGCTTTTTCATCGCCTTTTATAGAAATCATAGGTGTAATCGCAGTTTTCATACAGATTCCCTGTATCTTCGCCGGCGCCTGAAAAGTATGACATACCTCTTCCACCATATCAGATAAAGGAAACTCTACTTTCAAATTTCCATTCTGCCCTTCTTCCATACGGGAAAGCATAACTAAAGAACCTGTAAGATCCGCAAGTCTTTTTGTCTGTTCCCGAATATCCTGCAGCCATTCATTCTCATCGAAGTCCATTTCCAAAACCTCCGTGTCTGCTTCAATAATCGTCAAGGGTGTCCTTAATTCATGCCCCGCATCCGTAATAAACCGCTTCTGCTTTTCATAATTATCAGAAAACGGTTTGACAATACGCCCGGAAAAATAAATCATCAAAAACAAAACCGATAATAGCCCTATGAAAGATACGATCATTGTAGTAAACAAAAAGTTCAGGAAATTATCCAGCTGTCTCCTGCAATCTAAGAAAATAACACGTATCTCCCCGCCATAAGACGTCTTCCAATAGCGATAATGATCCATAAATCCTTTTTCTTTTCCTCTTGCCCAAACTTCTGATGCGTATTCTATTGCATTTTCTGTGTCTATGGATACAATCTTTGACGTATCTGTTAAAATAACCTCTCCTTTTTCATCCAATAGAACAGAAAAATATCTGGATTCATAAGGGATCTCCGGTGAGATCCCATGTCTGTCCCCTTTTTCGTTTCCCGGAATCATTTTCGGAAAATGTCCTGCATTTTTTTCCAAAACTTCAAGAATTCGATCAGCATCTTCTGCGATCTTCCTGTAGTTTAAAACACCTGCAATCCCTCCTATGATAAAAAGTACAAGAAACAAAGATATCATGGACGCTACGATGAGTTTAATACGAAGTTTTTTTATCATGACCGCTCCTCCAGAGAATATCCTGCATTTCTCGTCGCTTTGATCTGAATATCTGCGTGGAGAGCAGACAACTTCTTCCTCAAATAAGAAATATATACCCAAACTACATTTATCTCTGCTTCACTGTCATATCCCCATATTTTTTCCAAAAACCGTTCAGAAGAAATTAATTGATGCGGATTGCACATTAAAAGCTCCAACATCTGAAATTCTTTATTGGCAAGGCGGAAACTTCCCTTACTTGTAGAAAGTTCAAATGCCGCCCGATCCAGCGTGACATTTCCCATCTTCAATTTGGAATTTGCCTGTGCCGTCTGCGCTCTTGTGATTGCCCGGATTCTTGCCAGCAGTTCTTTTGAATGAAAAGGTTTTGCCAGATAATCATTTGCTCCGGCATCCAATCCCTCTACTTTATCATCCACTTCTGATTTGGCTGTCAACAACAGAATCGGAATCAGATTCCCCCTTTCCCGAACTTTCCTTAACACTGTCAGTCCATCCACTTTAGGCATCATAATGTCTAAGACTACCCCATCATAATTATCCGCTTCCAGATAGTCCAATGCGCTCTGACCGTCATAAACTGCATCCACTGAGTAATTATTTCTTTCCAAAATCGCTGTCAGCGCTTTTGACAGCGCTCTTTCATCTTCTGCCAATAATAACCGCATAATATATATCTCCTGTTTCCGCCCGCTTCACTTATCTTTTTCCTTTACTCACAGCGAACTATATTTCTATTTAAAAATAAACGTATCACCTTAATCCTACTTTAAAATGCTGTTACTATGACATAGTATATCTTAGGAAAAACATATTTTCCAGTTTTTCTGCCCTCTATATCAATATACAGACAGCGCTTTTTTCATCTCTTTCACATAATCGCCGACATATTGCGGCGCATCCTTCCCATACTTTTCCATTATATTTACGATCGCAGATCCTACGATCACTCCATCCGCATATTCTGCCATCGCGGCTGCCTGTTGAGGCGTGGAGATTCCAAAGCCGACCGCACACGGAATCCGGGTGTTTTCACGAATGGTCGCCACAATGGAAGTCAGGTCTGTCGTAATCTCACTTCTCATCCCCGTCACGCCGAGGCTCGAGACAACATACAAAAATCCTTCCGCCTCTCCTGCTATCTTTGCGATCCGCTTTTCAGAAGTCGGAGCAACCATAGAGATCAGATCCACCCCATATCCGGCACAGATCGGGTGAAATTCTTCCTTTTCTTCAAATGGAAGATCCGGCAGGATCAGTCCGTCAATCCGGCTCTTTTGACACTCTGAAACAAATTTTTCTACACCATAAGAAAATACCACATTCGTATACGTCATAAAAACAAACGGTACATCTATGTCTTTGCGCAGTTCTCTTACGAACGCAAAAATTTTATCGGTAGTGATCCCGCTTTTCAAGGCTCTTAAATTTGCCGCCTGAATAACCGGGCCTTCCGCGGTCGGATCAGAGAACGGAATCCCAAGCTCTATCAGATCCGCACCGTTTTTTACTGCTGATCGGATCGCTTTTTTCGTTGTTTCCAGATCCGGATCTCCACAGGTGAAAAATGCAATAAATGCTTTTTTGTTCTTAAACGCATTCTTGATATTACTCATAAATATCCTCCCCTCTGTATCGGGCGATCGCCGCACAGTCTTTATCTCCTCTGCCGGAAATCGTAACTACGATTATCTTTTCCGGACTCATCAACGGCGCGACTTTCATTGCATGAGCAACTGCATGCGCCGATTCGATCGCCGGAATGATCCCTTCTGTCTTTGCCAGATATTCAAACGCCCAAACGGCTTCTTCATCCGTCACCGGCACATATTCCGCTCTTCCCATATCATGCAGATAGGCATGTTCCGGGCCTACTCCCGGATAATCCAGTCCGGCGGAAATAGAATATACCGGAGCGATCTGCCCATATTCATCCTGGCAAAAATAAGATTTCATACCATGAAAAATCCCAAGTCTCCCTGTCGTGATCGTAGCCGCGGTTTCATCGGTATCAATTCCCCTGCCTGCCGCTTCACAGCCGATCAGGCGGACTTTTTTGTCCTCAATAAAATGATAAAAGCTGCCGATCGCATTTGAACCGCCTCCGACACATGCAATCACCGCATCCGGAAGCCGCCCTTCTTTTTGAAGGATCTGCTCTTTGATCTCTTTTGAAATAACTGCCTGAAAATCACGGACAATCGTAGGAAACGGATGGGGTCCCATAACCGATCCGAGACAGTAGTGCGTATCGGCGATCCGGGAGGTCCATTCACGCATCGCTTCCGAAACGGCATCTTTTAAAGTTGCCGTCCCTGTCGTTACAGGGATCACTTCCGCTCCAAGCAGCCGCATCCGATATACGTTCAAAGCCTGCCGGATCGTATCTTCTTCTCCCATAAACACGACACATTCCATCCCCATAAGCGCGGCAGCCGTTGCAGTTGCAACTCCATGCTGTCCGGCTCCGGTTTCCGCGATCAATCTTGTCTTTCCCATTTTTTTTGCAAGCAATGCCTGTCCAAGCACATTATTGATCTTATGAGCGCCCGTATGGTTGAGATCCTCTCGTTTCAGATATATTTTTGCTCCCCCAAGAGCTTTCGTCATCTTCTCTGCATAATACAGTCTGGAAGGTCTGCCTGCATATTCGTTGAAAAGTTCTGTGAGTTCCCGGTTAAATTCCGGATCATTTTTGTAATACTCATATGCTGCTTCCAATTCGATCACTGCATTCATCAATGTTTCCGGGATATATTGCCCGCCATGAGTACCAAAACGTCCTTTTTGATTCGTCATAATTTTCGTTCCTTTCTGACTGCTGTCATAATCGCTGCCATTTTTCTTTTATCTTTTCGTCCCTCTGTTTCGATTCCGGAGCTTACATCGATCGCATAAGGTTTTAACTGCTCCAGCGCTTTTTCTACATTATCTATATGGATTCCTCCTGCAAGAAAATACGGTCTTTCCATATGTTTTATCCACTCCCATTCAAAAGTTCTTCCGGTTCCGGCACCGGAATCCAATAAAATAAAATCCGCCGGACTTCTTTCCGCTTGTCTGACATCTTCTTCCTTTTTTATACAAAAAGCTTTGATGACCGGCTGAACAATACGGCTTCTCAGATAGTTCAGTTCCTTCTCTTCTTCTAGGCCATGAAGCTGAACGATGTCGATCACCTTTTTATCGCAAATTTCTTCGATTCGTTTTAAATCTTCATTTACAAAAACTCCGACCGCCTTGATCTTTGGATCCAGCAGGCTTTTTAATTCCTCCGCTTTTTCAAAGGAAACATATCTTTTACTTGTCTTTACAAATACGAATCCGATATATTCCGGTTTCAGTTCGTTTACCGCTTCAATATCACACCGACGGGACAAACCGCAAAATTTTATTTTTGTCATATAGCACCTCTTAGCCAAGCCAGCTTTTCCGCCTTGTTTTCTGTTCTCATAAGCGCTTCTCCGATCAGCACCGCATCTGTGCCGATCTCACGCAATCTTTTCACATCTTCGGCGCTGCAAATTCCACTTTCCGAAACAAACAGTATCTCCGGCGGAATCATTTCACGAAACCTGCGGCTATTGTCTGTATCTACTGTAAAATCTTTTAAATTCCGATTGTTGATTCCTATAAGACGCGCCCCGGCACGAACCGCCATTGTCACTTCTTTTTCATCATGTGCCTCTACCAAAGCCGAAATCCCCATCTCATCACAGATACCGATATATTCCTGAATCTGCCGCTCACTTAATATAGAACAGATCAGAAGTACCGCTGATGCCCCCAACACTTTTGCTTCATAGAGCATATATTCATCTACGGTAAAATCTTTTCGCAGACAAGGAATATATACTACTTCGGCGATTTCTCTAAGATATGCATCCTTCCCTAAAAACCATCCTGGTTCTGTCAATACGGAAATACAGTCTGCTCCGGCGTTCTCATACTCTTTTGCAATCTGTATATATGGAAAATCACTAACGATGATCCCTCTGGATGGAGACGCCTTTTTACATTCACAGATAAAAGAAAGCTCCGGCTTTTTTATCGCATTTTCAAATGCAAAACTTCCTTTCGGCATTGAAAAGGCCTGTTGCCTCAACGTCGAAAGCGGGCGTTTCTGTTTTGCTTTTTCGGTTCGTTCTCTGGCATAGCCGGCAAGCTGTTCTAAAATCGTCATACACACCCCTCCCCACGATTGCTTCCTTCGATCAGCTTTTGCAGCGTATCCAATGCTTTTCCTGAATCAATAAGTTCTTCTGCCAGTGCAATTCCCGCCTTTATACTGTCCGCTTTTTCGCCGATATAAAGCGCCGCTCCGGCATTGAGCAATACGGCATTTCTCTTAGGACCTTTCTCCCCTTTTAAGATTGCAAGCGTGATCTCTGCATTTTCTTTCGGTGTGCCGCCTTTTAAATCTTCTTTACTGCAGCGTTCAAACCCGAATTCTTCCGGTGTGAGAACAAAAGTCCGAAACCATCCGTCCCGAATCTCACATACGGTCGTCGCTGCACTCATAGAAATTTCATCCAGCTTATCCTGTCCGTATACTACCATCCCCCGTCGGATGCCGAGATCGAGCAATACCTGCGCCAAAGGTTCCACGAGATACTCGTCATATACTCCCAGCAGCTGCATCGTAGGTGTTCCCGGGTTTGTCAACGGGCCTAAAATATTGAAAACGGTACGAAAACCTAATTCTTTTCGTATTGCCCCCACATATTTCATGGAAGTATGATACTCCTGTGCAAAGAAAAAGCACATTCCTGCCTCATTTAACAGTTCCAGACACTTTTTCGGATTCTGGTGAATATTAACTCCGAGAGCTTCCAGACAGTCTGCCGTTCCGCATTGGGAGGATGCCGCCCGATTTCCGTGCTTGGCAACCTTCATTCCTGCCGCCGCTGCCACCAATGCCGCTGTAGTCGAAATATTAAAACTCTGTGCATGATCCCCGCCTGTTCCTACGATTTCAAACAATTCCATTCCGGTCTCCACACGAGTCGCATGTGCTCTCATGGCAGCCGCACATCCGGCAATTTCATCTGTCGTCTCTGCTCTGGCGCTTTTGGTTGACAGTGCAGCAAGGAAAGCCGCATTCTGCGTCTCGGATGTCTGTCCGCTCATAATTTCATTCATAACTGTATATGCCTCGTCATATGTGAGATCTTCCTTATTTACAATTTTTACGATCGCTTCTTTGATCATATCTTATTCCTCCTTGTATAAAATTTCTAAGTATTTGTCTTCCCTCCGGTGTCATAATGGATTCCGGATGGAACTGCACACTGTAAATCGGATATTCCTTATGCTGTATCGCCATGATTTCTCCGTCTTTTGTGGAGGCGGTAACATAGAGACTGTCCGGAATCGTGTCGGCGTCTGCCGCAAGAGAATGATATCTTGCAGCCAAAATGCTCTGTGAGCAGCCTGAAAACAACAACGTTTCGGTATCGACTTTTATCTGAGACTGCTTTCCGTGCATTTGCTTTTTTGCATAAGTAATTTTCGCTCCAAAGGCCGCGCAGACTGCCTGATGTCCCAGGCAGACACCGAGGATTGGAATTTCTTTCCCAAGTTCTTTTACAACTTCTATGAGTATCCCTGCATCTTCCGGTCTGCCGGGTCCGGGTGAAAGAATGATCCTCTCCGGCTTCAGACGTCGGATTTCATCCACAGATATTTCATCATTACGGACAACCTTCACATCCGGTTCTATCTCGCCGATCATCTGATAAAGGTTATAGGAAAAGCTGTCATAATTATCAATGAGTAAAATCATTCTTCCACCTCCTCTGCAAGTTCCAGCGCTTTCAATGTAGCTTTTGCTTTATTTAAACACTCTTCATATTCTCGTTCCGGTACGGAATCTGCTACGATCCCGGCTCCGCTTCTTACAAAAACCTTTCCGTTTTTCTTATATGCCATGCGGATTGCAATACAGGTATCCATATTTCCCGCAAAATCAATATAACCGACGGCGCCGCCATAAATGCCCCGTTTGTTGTTCTCCAGTTCGCCGATCAGCTGACAAGCCCGGATCTTCGGCGCTCCTGAAAGTGTTCCTGCCGGCAGTACCGCTTCTATGGCATCCAAAGCATCGTACTCCTCTTTTATTTTCCCGCTCACCGAAGAGCCTATATGCATGACATGGGAAAACCGCTCCACAGAATGTAATTTTTCTACTTTCACAGTGCCGAACCGGCTGATTTTCCCAAGATCGTTTCTCCCCAGATCTACTAGCATGTTGTGCTCTGCCAACTCTTTTTCATCTGTCAGCAGTTCTTTTTCCAGCGCTTTATCTTCCGTCTCATCTCTTCCTCTTGGTCTCGTTCCTGCCAATGGAAACGTATGAAGCGTTCCGTTCTCCAATTTAACCAATGTTTCCGGTGAAGCGCCTGCCACCTCAAGATCTGTTCCTGAAAAATAAAACATATACGGAGAAGGATTCGTTGTCCTAAGAACCCGATAAGCATTGATGAGGCTTCCCTCATAAGGCGCTGATAACATATTCGATAATACGATCTGAAAAATATCTCCTTCATAAATATGTTTTTTTGCTCTTTGAACCATATCGCAAAACTGTTCTTTTCCAAACGCCGCCGTAACTTTTCCCTGACGCTTTCCGCCGGTTTCTTTCTTCTTTTCCCCGTTTTTTAACAGATGAGCAAGCTGTTTTAGTTCCATGACCGCTTTATTGTATTCACTTTCAACATCATGCAGTTTCATATTGACAATAAGAATGATCTTCTGTCTAAAATGATCGAACGCTATTACTTTGTCAAACAGCATCAAATCTACATCCGGAAATTTTTCTGTATCTTCCACTTGCCCTTTTGCCGACACTTCGCTATATCCAAAATAATCGTAGGAAAAATATCCCACAAGACCTCCGGTAAACGGCGGAAGATAAGAAAAGCAAGGACTTTTGTATTCAGAGAGAATCTGGCGTAAATACGCTGATGGATGCTCTGTTTGTAACTTCAGTATTCCGGCGGTCATCTCTCCGTCCGCACAACGTATCTCCATAATGGGATCAAAACCGAGAAACGTATAACGCCCTCTTGTTTCATCTGCATATGCGGATTCCAGCATATAACAGCGCATAGATACATTTTTCAATCTCCTTAACGTTTCGATAGGAGTTGTGAAATCAGAAAGTATTTCGCAGCTGACCGGTATCACTTTATATTTTCCGGTTGAAGCGATTCTTCTGACTTCTTCTTGTGTCGGTAAAACATTCATACTTCATACCTCCGATCCAGAAATCATTACACTACTTTTCGTTGCAATCTTGTCAGAGGAATTTATGGGAATAAAAAAACGCCCCTGACAGAAAAAAATAAATCTGTCAAGGACGAATCGTGTACATAAATAAAAAGTACGACACTATCCGCGGTGCCACCTTGCATTCACAGGATTCCCTGTGCACTTAGCAGGATACCAACATATCCCCGGCAACTGACGTATGCCCACACGTTGCAGAATACTCTGGAAAACATCCATTTGACTGCACCCTCAGCGGTCCATTTGCCAACTTGTTTCTCATCCGGCTCTCAGCTACCCGGACTCTCTGTAAAGGCATCATTGACGTTATCTCCGCTTCAACGGTTTAATATATTATTAAATTTTTCACAGTATACCACCCGACTTTATAAATGTCAAGAATCAATTTTAAGCCTTTTCTTCTTTTCCGATGATTCCTTTTTTTATTTATTCGCATTATGCGCATGTGATCTTAAACTATAACAAATCTTTTTCTTAAATACAAAAATATGTATTGCCAAAAAGAAAACAACTGCAATAGAACTGATCGTATGAATTGACAAAATTATCGGATATTGTTTAAATATCATGCCGAACAGTCCTGTCAGAAACACCTCAAATATTAAGCCAAGCACAAAAAACCTGAAAATATTCATCTTCTTCCAATAAACTCCTGTATGTACAAGACAAAGTATTAGAAAAATTACGGATGCCAGCTTATGAATATGTACCCCGGTGATCGGCACAAGCAATGTCAAAATAAATGTAAGAAACAAAAGTGTATTTAAAATCCTTTTCATATCCCTTCATTCTCCTTCGGAATATATCTTTTTACACCAAACGTAAAATACAAAATATGAAACAGCCAGACACCGAAAAGTATCGAACAAGGTATATAAAGGTTTTTTCTAAACATTATAAAAAAGCCAAAAGACATTAAAAATGTCACTGTGATCATGATCCGAACTTTTGTTTTCCTCGTCATCCCCTGACCTTTTGCATAAGTTTCAAGATTATTTTTATATAATTTTGTTCCCTTAAACCATTTGTCTAACTTCTTAGAACTTCTCGCAAAACAAAAAGCGGCAAAAATCAAAAACGGAAACGTCGGAAGAACCGGTAGCACTGCGCCCACTGCGCCCAGTCCAAAGCTTATACACCCAAAAATAATGTAAAGTATCTTTTTTATATTCATCTTCTTTCTCCTATCTCTTTTTTCTTTTTTTGTTTCAACAGTATGGTTTACATGACATTTTTCTTATCAGCTCATTCTCCCATGCTCTACCGAATATATCTTGTCGGCAATTCGCATCGTAGACTCTCTGTGTGATACGAGCACAACCGTTTTTCCATTCCGTTCTTCATGTAAAGATCTAAGTATGACAGCTTCATTTAAACTATCTAAATTACTTGTAGGCTCGTCAAGTAGCATAAACGGCGCGTCGTGTAAAAAAGCACGGGCAAGACCGATCCGCTGTCTTTCACCGCCTGAAAGCGTATCACCCAGCTCTCCTACCTGTGTATCATAACCTTGCGGCAAAGTCATAATAAACTCATGAACAGAAGCTTTTTGACAAGCAGCCTTTATTTCTTCATCTGTTGCATTTAGTTTTGCAATTCTTATATTATTTTTTATGCTGTCGTGAAACAAATGTGTTTCCTGTGTCACAAAACTTTCCATATTTCTAAGATTTGCAGTATTGATATGCTCTATATCAGTATCGGAAAGTTTGACGCTTCCATTCTCCACCTTCCAAAATCGCATAAATAGTTTAAGAAGAGTGGATTTACCGCTACCGCTTCTGCCCACGATCCCAACAACTGAATTTTTCGGAATATCTGCTGAAAGGTTGTCAAGAATTATTTCGTCCTTATAAGCAAAAGTTACGTTTTCCGCCTTGGCACCGTTAAACGAAACCTCTTTTTCATCTTTAATCTCTTCTACAAGAGGCTCTTCCTCTAAAATATCAAGTACGCGGCTGCCGGATGCGAAAGTGTTTTGCAAAGTGCTGCCTAAATTAGCAAGCGCTATTGCCGGTCCGAAAGATGAAAACAGTGCAAGCGTACAGATCAATATCCCGTCAAATCCTATCGCGTTTGTCTGATATAAATATGCGGAAAGAAAAAGCATCATAAAGTCAAATATTAAGATTACCGTATTTGTAACCGCTATATTTCGACCGGCAATTTTCTTCATTCTCTCTTCATCTGCGGAAAGTTCATCTGTTTTTTTATTCATTTCTGCAAGACGTTTTTGTCCCTGACCATACTGGATCGTCTCAGAAAGTCCACGTAAACTATCTAATACAAAACCGGAAAGTGCGCCGGACTTGCTGCGAAACTTCATTCCATCGTCACCGCTGATCTTAGAAATAATCAAAGGAATGATCACTCCGATCGTCAGGTAGGCGATGAGAGCCAGCCCGCCAAGCCAAATATGGTACGACGCAATAAAAGCCGTCATGATCAAAGTAAAGAAAAACCAGATCAATACCGGAGAAATGGTATGAGCATAGAATACTTCCAAAAGTTCGATATCTGATGTAATGACTGAAATCAAATCCCCTTTATCTCTGCTTTCTAATTTGGCGGGACATAGCTTTCTAAGAGCTTGAAATACTTTATCTCGTATGAGAGCCAAAAGTTTAAATGCGATAAAATGATTGCACGCCTGCTCTGCATAACGAAGCGCCGCACGAAGGACCGAGAATATCGCCAGAGATATAAAAATGATCGTCAAACTAAACGGCACATTAACACCGACAAGATCGAGTACGGCAAACCCTCCGAAAATCGTGATAAAAGAAGCGCACAAATGTCCGACAATCCCCATTATGACAGCAAGCGCCATATAAGCCGTAAGAGGTTTTACAAGACCGATCAGTTTTGTCACAACGGTAAACCTACTTCTTTTTTTCATTGTACAGCACCATCCTTTCCATAATTTTCTAATCTTTGCTGCGCTTCCCACAACTTTTCATAATCCGCTTTATTTTCCAATAATTCTCTATGTTTTCCGCTCTCTGCTATTTTTCCGTTTACCATTACATATATAGCATCTGCTTTTACCACATTTACAAGACGGTGCGATATGAGAATAACAGTCTTGCTCTCTGCCAGATTTTGTATCTCATTCATGATGTCGTTTTCACTCTCAACATCAATATTAGAAGTAGCTTCATCAAAAATATATATCGGACTATCGTGGAGAAGAGCCCTTGCAAGCGCAAGCCTTTGACATTGACCGCCGGACAGATTGGACGCTTTTTCTGACAAACCGGTGTCCAGGCCTTTTTCATTACGGACGAAATCCGCAAGATTTACTCTTTCAAGCACTTCCCACAATTCGCTGTCCGATGCATCCGGTTTTCCCATGAGCAGATTATCCCGTACCGTTCCCTTAAACAAATAGCTTTGGTGACTAATGTAAGTTATGTTCTCCATAAGGTCGGCTTCACGGATTTCAGACAATTCTGTTTCTCCGACCGAAACCGATCCGCCATACCCTTTATTTCTCCCTGTAAGAATGGCAGAAATCGTAGACTTTCCACACCCCGATTCACCTACGATGGCTGTAAAAGCGCCTCTTTTGAATGTCATATTCACCCCGCTTAAAATCTCGCGATCATTATCGTAAGAAAAATGCAAATCCCGGCATACAATATCGCCTTTCGGACAGTCTGCCTTCTTTTCTTCTGCTTCCGGCAGATCAAGTAACCGAAATATCTTTTGTCCTGCCGCCATACCATTCATTGCAATATGGAAGAACGAACCAAGCTGCCGCATAGGAATAAAGAAATCGGCCGACAGCATAATAATTAATAAACATCCCGCAAGACTTACATTCCCTTTACTGTACTGAGTCACAGACATCACTATGCCAAGCGCCGCTCCCCCATAAGCGATCAAATCCATAATCGTAATAGAGTTAAGCTGCATCGTTAAAACTTTCATTGTGATTTTGCGGAATTTTTCCGCCTCAACGTTCATCTCATCGTTCTTAAAATCATCTGCCCGGTATATTTTAAGAGTCGTCAGCCCTTGCAGGTTCTCAAGGAAAGTGTCGCCAAGCGCGGTGTACTGTCCCCAATATTTTGACAACAGTTTTTTTGCCCATGTCTGTACTGCAGCTATCGCAGCCGGTATCAGCGGTACACAAACAAGAAGCACGGCCGCAGCCGGAACATTGACAAATCCAAGAACAATAAATAATGTCAAAGGAGCAAGCATTGCATAAAAAAACTGGGGAAGATATGCTCCGAAATACGTTTCCAACTGTTCCACGCCTTCTACCGATATTTGGACAATCTCTGACGTTTGAGCTTTCTCTTTATATGAGCTTCCCAGGCGAAGAAGTTTCCTGTATATCTTTTCTCTCAATACTTTCTTTACCGCCTTGGAAGAAAGATATCCCATTTTTGCAGATTGTACCGCACAAAAATAGCGGATGCCTACCGCTGCCGCCACAACAATTACAGTACAGACAAAGTTTTCCCGGTCTGCAGTATTCGCAAATAGCCTGGAAAGCAAATCGGCAATACTCACCATCATCGTAATGTTTGCCACAAGTGATATCCATTGATATATTACATTCCATGCAATGTATTTTTTACTTTCTCTTACCGTTCTAATAAGTCGTTTATCAATCATCATATCTTCTTTTCTCCTTCAACAACTTTTGTTACTTCACACTTATAGACACATTCTTCTTTTACCGGGCTGTTCTCTCCTGACAACGGATATTTTTCTGCCCCGCGCAAATCAAATGACGTCTTGTGATTAGTTATTGCTAACTCTTGATCAAAAAAATAAGCGGCAGTTTACAGCCGCTTTAAAGCGCCATTGATTAGTTACAACTAACTTCTGGTAGTATATACTAAATCATCTTTTTTGGCAAGAGTTTTTTTCATTTAGGACAACAGATATGGCAGTCTTTCAATTTCTTCCTGCAGATTCTTTAGAAATTTACCTGCATGCGCACCGTCCATTTGCGTATGGTGAAACTGAAAAGAAATTGATAAGAGAGCCTTTTCACCGTCCATGCGATACCTTCCCCATATCATAAAAGGATTGTTGAAAATTCCGCTGTTCATCCCAACAGCTCCATCCAGTTCTACATTTACAATAGCCGAAGTTCCTATGACCATATATTCATCCGATAGATCGTGGTCAATACAAGTATTGCACACTTCTGTTGTATATCTTAGATAATCGGCATTAAATTTTTCAAGATTATCCGTACAGGCAATATCGCACGAACTAACTTCTCCGTCTTTATTTTCAACAATCGTATTAACAGCAAGTTTATCATACTGTATCAACTTGTCTCCCACGGGCAATAAATAAAATTCTTTTACTGAAACAGCAGCCTTGCCTATACAAAAGTCAAGAAGCATGTTGAACTTCATACCGCGGCTTTTGCTTACTTTGATCAATGGCATTACATCGTAAGTCTTGAAAAATGTAACCATAGGGTTCGGAGCTTTCATCCAAAGCTCAAATGCCAAAGTTCTCGTAGTTTCTTTCGGATCTATTTCTCTTACGCACATTGTTATTTCCTCACATAATTTACAAATTAGATTTTTATTCTGTTTTCACAAAGCTATTTGTCATTATTTGTTTCTGAATGCTTTGCGTGGAATACAAAACGCTGTGTTGGATAACCGAATTCTATTAAAAGCTCTCGTTCTGCAAAACCAAGCTGCCGCAGTTCTTCGCGGTATCCTGTATCGGCTCTGTCTCCTTTCCTATAAGTTGTTATTGAAATATCCTGATCCGGACAATAATCTTCCAACAACGCATCCAAAAAAATCTTTTGAATCCCTCTTTTTCGGTATTGCGGATGTATCCCCATAAATTCAATACTGCACGGCAAAACACCAAAAGCCAAAGCGCCGATCAACAAATCTCCGTCTTTCAAAACCAACGCCTGCCTGTTTCGGATAAATATCTTTAATTTGTGTAAGTAGTCTGTTTCATCTAAAACAGGATATCCGTCAACCACCAACCGAAGTAACTCCATCCAGGAAGGTATATCCTCCATAACCGCAAGCCGTATATCGTTCTTTGTTAGTGCGGCGCTTTGCATTTTGTCGTGTAAAGTAAATCGCAGCAGCAAAGGGTAGAACGCCTGCTTGTCACGATATTGCGCAGGCGATGTCTTATACATAGCTGTAAAAGCAGTAGTAAAAGATTGCTGACTTTCATATCCGCAGATAAAAGCAATTTCAATGATCGGTTTGTCTGAGAATACTAATAACTTTGCAGCTTCGGTAAGCTGCCTTCTCTGAACATAATCGTGCATTGTCATCCCGACTGTTTTAGTAAATATACGATGCAAATGATATTTTGAGTAATTAACCGCTGTGGCAACAGTTTCAAGATCAAGCTTTCCGCTGAGATGATCTTCAATATAACCTATGACCGTTTCAATGCTGATAACCGTTTTATTTTCCATAAGAAGCCTCCCTACGAATTATAATATAACAAATAATCCGGTTTGTGTTTTCACAATTCTTGCTATATTGATTATTTACTCTTTCAGACATAAAATTAATGCTTCCCTGTCTTAATAAATGTCATGCTGACTTGACATTTATATATGATATGCTATAATGCCAATGTAAGGCTAGCATGACATAAAGGGAGAGGGATTTTTTGAAAAACCGAGTAAAAGAATTGCGTGAAAAGGAGAATCTGACACAAAAAAAACTGGGAGAAAAGGTTCATGTTTCAAGACAGGCAATCAACGCTATTGAAACCGGAAAATATGACCCGTCACTTTGGTTGGCTTATGATATTGCACAACTGTTTCATATGACCATTGAAGAAGTATTCATTTTTAAGGAGAGTGAAAGAAAATGAAATCATTAAAAAATCCTATGACTAATGCAATTTATATAGCCTTGATTACTGCAATTTACGCCATAATATTTATAGTTTCATCTGAATTTGTATTTAAATATGATCACTTTCTCTCTGATAGCCGATGGTCTTTATTTATCCAAAACAAAAACATGAAATATGTTGGACTTGGAATGATTGGCGTAGCAATTATTATTGATACATTTTCTGCTTTAAGAAGAAAAAAGTTTGATGAGTACCAAATAATTACATTGGAAAAAATCATGTTATTTAACGGCTCTTTTCTAAATATAATTTTCCCTCTCTCCCTCTTTATACTGATTTTTGTACCCGCATATTTTGTGGAAACGATTTTTTTCTTCATTCTATTTCAATGGCTATGTATGATCATTACAGAAATAACTTATTTGATCAAGAACTATAAATAATAAAGAGAGGTGCTATTATGTGGTTTGTTTGGTTTATGTGGGGAATAGTTGGCGTTGCTATTATCGCAACAATTATTTTGCTGACAGGAAAAGGAAGTATGCTTGTTACCGGTTTTAACACAAAAAATGCAGAGGAATTAACAAAATATGATGTAAAAAAAGTAAGTAGGCAAGCAGGAATTTTTATGACTTTAATTGACTTTGGATTAATCGGACTTGTTTCATATATTCAGTTTAGAGCAGTTCCGGCTATTCAAGATAATACAATCTCAAATTATGGAACTGAAATAACTGTTGTTTCTCTCGGGATTTGCATTTACATACTTTTTGTTGCAATTATAGCGACTACTCGCGGTTTTAAGAACTGTAAGAAATAGCAAAATCAAAATGATATGTTTCACAACAAAACGAAAATGCTCATGTACGGTAAAGGAACACGCATGAATTTGCTTTTTCGATTTCAATGTTCACAAAAACCTTTACTTTCATGTACTATAAACATAAAAATTAGGAGGAGTTACGATATGAAACAGCCACCAAGACAAAGAACAATAAAAGACGAGCGAGATGAAAAAATAGAAAAAGACGCAAAAGTTTATGCCTTTGAATGGATAATAGCTATTACCCAAGTATTAACGATAATGTGCATAATAAAGGGAAATCCGGCATGGAAAGGAACAATATCGATATTATTTTTTGGCGTTGCATTTTTACTGTTTTATGAATTTAAGCAGTATGAGGCAAAACCCTTCAAGCAAGTTGGAATTGTTTTCCTGATTATAGGGATTGCATTGTTGATATGGTTTGGAATTACAGGATAGATAACCCAAAGTGCTACCGCCCTCTTTTATTTTACAACTGAATAACAGCCGCCCTGCAGCGGCACACGAAGAGGATGTGACAAAACTCGATTGAGTTTTTTCACATCCCCTTTTAATAAATCAATCTTCTTGTGTGTCCTTTTGAAATTCTAAAATATCGCCGGGTTGACAGTCTAATGCGTCACAGATGGCATTTAAGGTTGAAAAGCGAATAGCACTTACCTTTCCGGTCTTAATTTTGGATAAGTTGACATTTGCAATACCAACCTTGTCGGATAGTTCGTTTAAGCTTATTTTTCTATCTGCCATCATTCTATCAAGCCTTAAAATTATTGCCATATCATATCTCCTTTATAATGTTTCATCTACCTCTTGCTGCAACTCACATTCATAACCCTTGATATAAGCTCAACAGAAGAAAAAGTCAATACTGGAGTCTAGTTTTAACAGAGCTTCCTTCGCATCGGCAGCTTCTTTGACAATAAAACCATTTCTACATAATAGAATACGAAGAATTTCACGAATTTCCGAATCATCATCTACAATTAAAATAGTTTCTGGCCCTTTTTCTTTTTCTGTTACCAAATATGACCACCTCATTTCAATATAAAACTTGTAATTCCTTTACGCTAAAATACTATATTTTCATCTGCATCTTATCCTTTTTTACAAACTACGCAGAGCCATCCTTTTTTATTTTTGTGTATTTTTATGTCTGTAAAACCTGCATCCTCCAAAGATTTTTTTATTTGTTCAGAATTGTATATTTTCATTCCCTGTATAATCTTAGTCCACTTTTCTTCTTTAGAATTTTCGCCATTTGATTCGTTGCAAATCATAAAAGTTCCGCTGACTTTCAAAACTCGATATACTTGCTTAAATGCCTCATTAATATCAGGCCAAAAATATATTGTTTCAAACGCAGTAATTATATCAAAAGTTTCTTTTCGGAAAGGCAGTTTCATTACATTACCCTGCAAGATTTCACAATGCTTATTTTCTATTTCTGCCTTATTGATTTTTGAGGATTTTATTACACTAACTTCTGAATAATCAATGCCGATCACCTTGCCGTATGGGGTTTTTACTAATAGCTTTTTTACATTTGCCCCACCGCCACATCCAATATCCAGACATATGTAATTATTTCTAATTTCTATATGTGTAAATCCCCATTCAGCCATAGATGAATGTCCGGCATTCATCATATTAACCATAATTTTTCCGCCAATCCCTTCAGGTTTACAAGTATTTTGAAAAAAAGACATGCACAATGCTCCTTTCTAAGTTAGTTTTAACTAACTCGATTATATCACACTTTCGGCAAACTGTCCAATCTGTCCGGAGAAGCACCGCAGAAAGCCTCCGAACAAATTGCTGATTCTGTATGAATTCCATAGATTTTCATTTTCTATATCATCATGAACATGATAAAAAAAAGGGGCTGTGAAATAACAGTCTCTACGGAAAAAGAGGACTTTTCGTTCAAAATGAACGAAAGGTCCTCTTTTGTATTAAAATTAACTTGCGATGAAAATTTCAACTATAAATTATAATAACCCAAAACAAGGATATTTACCACTGTTTCTTTCAGATTGTTTGGATCTGCTGGATCCTGTTTTAACATTTGACAGATTGATGGGAGTAATCGATTTAAATAAGTATCTGACAGATATTCCGGAGTACACAACTGGACGACTCAGATATAATCCGTTCACCATGTTAAAAACGGTACTTTTCGGATTTATGACCAGCGGCTACTGCTCCCTGAGAGAACCGGAAGACAACTGCAAAGTCAATATCAGATTCATGTATCTCATGGATCACCAGACTCCATCATACCGAACCTTTGGATATTTCATCAACGAAGTACTTCAGGATAAGATTGAAAACATTTTTAACGACATCAATCAAGCAATCTTCAACGAGGAGCATGTGGATTTGCAACATATCTACATCGATGGTTCCAAGTTTGAAGCAAACGCCAACAAATATATATCGCAGTTGTTGACGTGAACCATTATCGTTCAGATATGGACTGTTTCATTCCTTTGATGAAGCACTTCAAACAAACGTATGGTATCCCAACTGCATTGTACGGAAATTCCCTTAACGGTACTTCTGGCGGTACACACACAGGGATAATTCCACCATGCAGACTGCATTTTAAATCATAGATACGCTTTTTAAGCTGGGTACTCGGTGTCCCGTCCTCATTCTGCAAGAACACATCACGCACCGCTGTAAATTTTAATTCTCCAAATGTTTTCTCTTTGTCAATAACAAACCCGTTTGATAATCTCATAAATTCTTCACTCCTTTACTTTTCTTCAACTGCTACAATATCATCAGCAACTAACACATAATCGGTATGTCCCATATCCCCGATTGCGTAACCTCTGCCGTATAACTTCGGATTGACAAGTTTTACTTTCTGCTTACTTGAACTTCTTTTCGCCAGCCTGTACGGGAATTTCTACTACAACATTTCCCCTCTCTGCACATCAGAATAAAGGTTATAGCTTCGTCTGGCTACACATTGTTCCAACAGATAGGCTTGTTTGTAATTCAGTTCCTTGTGAGCTTCGCCATACTGTTTAACATACTCTAAGGATAACGCTACATCTGAAACCTGGTCGGCACTCATGCGTGAGCTTGCGTCAGCTCTGGTCTCGTAGACCATTCTTAAAATCTGTATTGATGTCAATACAATCGGATAACTTCTTCTTTGCTCTTTTTTCAGCCCTTGTTCCATTAAAGTCTGCAACAAATCTTTTATTTCTGGTTGCTCTCTTAGCACAACCTTTTCTGATGTTTCCATCTTTAACTCCTCCTATCGCTTTTTGGGTCGTATCTGCGGTTTCATAGTTGGTAGCTCCCGACAGTAGTCTGGATAGTTCAGACGGATTGCCTCAAAAAAATACGGAGCATATCCACATTCAAATATCTCATAAGGTGTAGACAATTTTTCCTTTCCAAATAGAAAAAGAGACTGTTATTTCACAGCCCCTGTAATAAATCTTTTACCCCAACTCTTGACAAAGAGCCGAAAAATAAGCGTACCACTATTTCTAATGATACGCTTATCTTATTTCATTTTTTAATTAAGTTCTATGAGAACTCCTATTTATTTGCGATAGCTGCCTGTGCTGCTGCCAGTCTTGCGATCGGCACACGGAACGGTGAGCAGGATACATAGTCAAGACCAAGTTTGTTGCAGAATTCTACAGAACTCGGATCTCCGCCGTGCTCTCCACAGATTCCTACGTGAAGATTCGGGTTAACCGGTTTTCCTAATGTGATCGCCATATCCATCAGCTTACCAACGCCTGTCTGATCCAGTTTTGCAAACGGATCGTTCTCGAAGATCTTAGCATCGTAATAAGCATCAAGGAACTTACCTGCGTCATCACGAGAGAATCCAAATGCCATCTGTGTCAAGTCGTTTGTACCGAAGCAGAAGAAGTCAGCTTCTTTTGCAATCTCGTCTGCTGTAAGAGCAGCTCTCGGGATCTCGATCATTGTACCTACTTCATATTTCAGGCTGCTGTTTGCTGCTGCGATTTCAGCGTCTGCTGTCTCAACAACGAACTTCTTAACATATTTTAACTCTTTTACATCGCCTACGAGCGGAATCATGATCTCCGGTTTTACTGTCCAGTCCGGATGAGCGTTCTGTACATTGATCGCTGCGCGGATAACAGCTCTTGTCTGCATCTTAGCGATTTCCGGATATGTCACTGCCAGACGGCATCCACGATGTCCCATCATCGGGTTAAACTCGTGCAGGCTGTCGATAATTGCTTTGATCTGATCAACTGTCTTGCCCTGTGCGTCAGCCAGTTTCTTGATGTCCTCTTCCTCTGTCGGAACGAACTCATGAAGCGGCGGATCAAGGAAACGGATTGTAACCGGATTTCCTTCAAGAGCCTCATAGAGAGCCTCGAAGTCACCCTGCTGCTCCGGAAGGATTTTTTCAAGAGCCGCTTCTCTTTCCTCTACTGTTTCAGAGCAGATCATCTCACGGAAAGCGTCGATTCTGTTGCCTTCAAAGAACATATGCTCTGTACGGCAAAGTCCGATACCTTCTGCTCCAAGTTCGCGGGCTTTCTTAGCGTCAGCCGGTGTATCTGCGTTTGTACGAACTTTCATTGTTCTGTATTTATCAGCCCATCCCATGATTCTTCCGAACTCACCTGCGATCGTAGCATCTACTGTCGGGATGATTCCGTCATAAATAGCTCCTGTAGATCCGTCAAGAGAAATGCTGTCTCCCTCGTGGAACTCTTTTCCTGCTAATGTGAATTTCTTGTTTGCTTCATCCATTGTGATGTCTCCGCATCCAGATACACAGCATGTACCCATACCACGTGCAACAACGGCTGCGTGAGATGTCATACCACCGCGAACTGTCAGGATACCCTGTGCGGATTTCATACCTGTGATGTCTTCCGGTGATGTCTCAAGACGAACAAGGATTACTTTTTCTCCTCTTGCAGCCCATTCAACAGCGTCGTCAGCTGTGAACACGATCTTACCGCAAGCAGCTCCCGGAGATGCTCCAAGTGCTTTTGCCATCGGTGTTGCGGCTTTCAGTGCGGCAGCATCGAACTGCGGATGGAGAAGTGTATCAAGGTTTCTCGGATCGATCATAGCTACAGCTTCTTCTTCTGTTCTCATTCCCTCGTCAACAAGGTCACAAGCGATCTTAAGAGCTGCCTGAGCTGTTCTCTTACCGTTACGAGTCTGAAGCATGAACAGTTTACCATGCTCTACAGTAAACTCCATGTCCTGCATATCTCTGTAGTGTGTTTCAAGTGTTTTGCACACATCTTTGAACTGTGCGAACGCTTCCGGGAATTTCTGTTCCATCTCGGAAATGTGCATCGGTGTACGAACACCTGCAACTACGTCTTCGCCCTGTGCATTTGTAAGGAACTCTCCGAAAAGTCCGTTCTCTCCTGTAGCAGGGTCACGTGTAAATGCAACACCTGTACCACAGTCATCTCCCATATTTCCGAATGCCATCATCTGTACGTTGACAGCAGTTCCCCATGAATACGGGATATCATTGTCACGGCGGTATACGTTTGCTCTCGGGTTATCCCATGAACGGAATACAGCTTTAACAGCTCCCATTAACTGCTCTTTTGCGTCTGACGGGAAATCTGCTCCGATCTTCTCTTTGTACTCAGCTTTAAACTGTCCGGCAAGAGTCTTAAGATCTTCTGCTGTAAGATCAACGTCCTGAGTAACGCCTTTTTCTTCTTTCATTTTGTCGATAAGCTCTTCAAAGTATTTCTTACCAACTTCCATAACTACATCAGAATACATCTGGATGAATCTTCTGTAGCAGTCCCATGCCCAACGAGCATTTCCGGAAGCCTCTGCAAGAGTCTCTACAACTTCTTCGTTAAGACCGAGGTTAAGAATTGTATCCATCATACCCGGCATGGAAGCTCTTGCTCCGGAACGAACGGAAACAAGAAGAGGATTCTCTTTATCTCCGAATTTCTTTCCTGTGATCTCTTCCAATTTAACAATAGCGTCCATGATCTGACTCATAATTTCGTCGTTGATCTTTCTGCCATCTTCATAATACTGTGTACAAGCCTCTGTTGTTACAGTAAATCCCTGCGGTACAGGGAGTCCGAGACTTGTCATCTCTGCAAGGTTCGCGCCTTTTCCACCAAGAAGGTTTCTCATTGTTGCGTTACCTTCTGTGAACATATAAACCCATTTTGCCATGTCACAATGACCTCCTAAAAAATTTTGCAAATATTTCTGCTATAATTCGCATATAATATTCTAATGGTTTTATTCACTTGCGTCAAGCGTTTTGTCGGCTTTTGTCTGTCTTTTTGTCCATCTTTTCGTCTATTTTCCACACATATTTCCCACGATCTCCGATTCCGTAAAAATCAGCAAACGTAATCTTAAAAATCTTATTTTTCATAGAACTGATATCTATCTTACTTTTGATCATATATTGCCATATTCCCGAATGCGCAATATCTCCCTGAAGCAAAATTCCTTCCGGTACTCCGTCTTTCATGATCAGACGGCGATATACGTTTCTGTCTTCCTCGACAAAGATCTCATCCCCTTCTTCCTGTCTGATCCTTCCGAGGCAAAGAGTAACCAGTCCGAAAAAGTTGATCGTATTTTTCGCGGCAAATGTATCCGTATACTCTGTACCGACTCCGCACATATTTCTTGCCGCCGTCTGTCCCTGCTTCATCGCGTTCGGCCAGATGCCCGACAATCCCGTAACATCTCCCGCCGCATATACGTTCGGTACATTTGTCTCCATCTTAGAATTTACTTTGATTCCTCGTTCGACCTCGATCTCACTTTTTTCTAAAAACCCGACTGCCGGACGTACGCCAGCCGCCACGATGATGAGATCGCATAAAAGCTGTTTTCCCGTATCAAGAGTAACCGCACGAATCATACCGTCAGCTTCGCATACCGCGCCTTCGGCTTTGCATCCGAGATAAAATTGTACCCCTGCCTGTTCAAACAGTTCCTGATATGTCTTCGCCGCATGTGCGTCAAGCTGTACGGGAAGAATCTGTTCCGCCATCTCCACGACAGTCACCTTTTTCCCTCGCTCGATCAATCCGTACGCTGCATCCAGTCCGACAAGTCCTGATCCGATAATCAGAATTTTTTCCGCATCTTCCGCCATTTTATCGATCTCCTGCGCGTCTTTCAAATGCCGGAGTCCAAATACATTTTTCGCTTTCCGAAGATCTCCTACAGGAGGAATAAAACTGTCTGCCCCTGTGGAAATGAGCAGTTTGTCATAACAGATCGATTCTCCTCCCTTTGTATCAACCATCTGATTTGCCGTATCGATAACTTCAATATGTCCGTATACTTCCGCGATCTGATTTTTCTCAAAAAAGTCTTCTTCCACAAACGACAACTCTTCCGCCGTCCTTTCGTGGGAAAGATATTTGTGCAGCATACAGCGGGAATGAACTTGCTCATCTGCCGAAATCATCGTAATCTGTGCATCTTTTTTCAGCTTTCTGATCTCTTTTGCGGCCATGATCCCCGCCGCTCCTGTTCCGATAATCACGTAGTTCATCCATCACACCTCCTCTACATGGATCGCGCCTTTCGGACACGATTTCACACAGTTTGGTTCCTGACCGTCAGACATACAAAAATCACACTTGATCACTTTTTTCTTTGTCATCCGATCCGGTTCAAGAACACCAAACGGACAATTCATCACACACATAAAGCAAGATCCGCATTTTGTCTCGTCATATGTCACGATCCCTGTTTCCGGGTCTTTCTGAAGCGCCCCGCTCATACATGACATTACGCATTCCGGCTCGTCACAATGCCTGCAGAACAAAGGTCTGTATGTGCCGTCGTCTCCTTTTAAAATATAATTTCTCGATTCGTTTTCCGGATCGGTCAGATCCAAATCATAAATTGTTCCCGGCGTTTTCCTGTGCGCCTGCATACATGCTGCCGAACAATTCTTACAGCCGTCGCATTTTTCATATTCTACAATAATCCTTCTCATGGAGCCGCCCTCCTATATATGAAGCGCGTCGCGCTTTTCCAGAATAATCTTTTCCAAAATATCGGCAGATTCTTTTGCGTCCGGATTAATGATAACTTGCCCGCCTGTCAATTCTTTCATATCTTCTGTCAATATTTTTACAGCCGCGCCGCTTCCCGTTACAAACGGCGGAAGTCCTAAATGAAGCGGAAGTCCTAACGCCAGACCGAAGCAGCCGTCCGCAAGAGCCTGCTCCTCAAGCCACTGCGCCGCCGAAAGCACGAGCGGAAGCTGAGGCAGATCGACGCCGATCGTCTCCGCAAGTTCCGTCGCCACGATCTCCAAACGTCCGATCGCAAGGCACGGTCCGAAATTAAGCACCGGAGGAATCCCCAGTTTTTCACATACTGCGCGAAGTTTCGGTCCTGCAAACTGTGCGGCTTCCGGCGTCATCAAACCGCAATTTTCAATTCCTCCCGAAGAACATCCTGCCGTCAAAACGATAATATCCCGGGCAATCAGCTCTTTCGTAAGTTCTACCGTAAGGACATCATGTCCTCCCGCCGTCAAGTTTGAACAGCCCACAACTCCCGCAACTCCTTTAATATCGCCTGATACGATCAGATCTACAAGCGGCTTCCAATTTCCGCCGAGAAATTCTTTCAAGGAACCTTCACTGACTCCTGTAAGTGTACGTTCATTGCCATGCTCTTCCATCAGATTCAGTTCTACCCGTTCTTCCGACGCACAATCCGCGCCTCTTCTCTCTTTATAAGAAAGAAGAACTTTATCTATAATTTCCTCCGTTACCTGCTCTCTGTTTTCAAAGTCAAATTCTTCCAGCTCTGCATTTGCTTTTTTCGCCACACTGTCAATACAAAGCTGTTTGATCTTCAATTCGTCACAGATCGGTTCGATTCCCGGCAAAGTACAGTTAAATTCCGAAATCACTGCATCGATTGCGCCTGTGGCGAGAATCGCTTCGCTCGTGTAGTTATTTCCGGCATGTCCGTCAAACACATCTTCATAATGCGCGCCTCGAAGCTGGAGATCTTGTCCGACACAAGTACATCCGACAAGCTTAAACCCTTTTGCTCCCGCCTGTTTTGCCTTTTCCGTAATATCCGCATCTGTAAGCCTTTCCTGAAGATATGTAAACATCGAATGCTGATGTCCTGTAATCATAATATTGATATAATCCGGATCGATCACCCTCAGACCGACCGGAGCCAGACGAAGCTTCGGTTCTCCGAGCACGATATCATTCAGAAGATTCGTCAATGTCAGCCCGTAAATACCTGTAGAAATTCCAAGTTTCAAACAATCTTTTAACATATCGACCGGATCTGAATTTAAGTTTGTCGAACATTTGACAACTCCATGACAGACTTCCGATTTTGCTCCGCCCGGAAGGATGCCGAGTTTTTCCCAGTTTTCATAACGAGGCGCATATGCCATTTTCTTTACAAGTTTCATTTTCTCATATTCGGGAAGATACAGATCCGCAAGAACCGCATCGGCAACTTTCTCTGCCCGGACGTACATATCCTCTTCTTCAATCTCAAAAAGAGCCGCCAGTTTATTTAATGCTCCTTCTCCTTTTATCCCACTCTTTTTCTGCGCTGCATTTTTCACATTTCTTGCCGTATTCTCTACGACATGGATATAGCACCCCGAGCCGGACGCTACCGCACGAAGAAAGTTTCTCGCAACGATCGTATCTGCATTTGCACCGCAGATTCCTCTCGGGGCATCCGGTGTGATTCTGCACGGTCCGTTTGAACAAAGCCGACAACATACTCCTTGAAGTCCAAAAGCACATTTTGTGCTCTGACCTTCCACTCTATGGTGAGACGTTTCCAGCGGAAGGTTTTTAATAAACCCCTCCAACGGCTTATCCGCACTTTCACAAGTCGTACATCCATAACATTGATTCATCTGTTCTTCCTCCTTAACACTTCATATAAATAGTTTTCTGCTGCGCACGTGAGTCTGTTTTAATAGATATTTTTAGTCCACTTTTTGTCGGAAAGAAAAGTGGGCATACACCCACTTTGTCATCTGTGTATCATTTTCTACACAGATGCTACTTTTTTAAAATATCAGCCATTGTCTTTTTTTTCAAAAGCTTTTCTACCGAATGCTGAATTCCAAGAAGTTCTCTGTGAACCGCACATCCCTCTTTGCTTTCATTTCTGATACAAGAGTGATGAACACATTCCATAACCGCAAAGTCCGGTTCGATTGCCGTTACTACGTCATACAATGTAAATTCGCCGATATCTTTTGCAAGCTGATACCCGCCCTTTGGGCCTCTGCGTATTTCGATCAATCCGGATTTGTTCATCTTTTGAAGAATCTTATAACCAAACGCCGATGGTATCTGTTCTAATTCACAAAGTTCTTTTATCGTTTTCTTACCGCCATCTTGTAAAGCTCTTATAACACGAATGGCATAATCACTCTCTTTCGTAAAGAGCACATCATCACCTGCTTTGTTAGAATTATATCAATGTAGAGTATTTTTGTCAACAATCCATTCTACACTTTCACCTGTTTTATTTCTTATTTTATATATTTTTTGTAACTTTTCACATCATCAGAATGTTTTTTACTGATGTTAATATAATTTCTTATATATTCTAAAAATATATTCCCGTGTATTTGTTCGATTATTCCATACGCAGGAATGCTCTATATCCTTTCACAGCCTCATACACATCGGCTTTGCTTGATACTTCATAAGGAGCATGCATGTTCAGTACAGCCACTCCGCTGTCGATCACTTCCATTCCATAATTGGCCATAATATAAGCGATCGTTCCGCCTCCGCCAAGGTCGACTCTTCCAAGCTCCGCAAACTGGTATGCCACCTGCGCCTCGTCCATCGTTCTGCGAAGAGCCGCAATATATTCGCCGTTTGCATCGTTAGAACCTGATTTTCCTCTGCTGCCTGTAAATTTATTAAACGTAATTCCATTTGCAAAAAATGCGGAACTGCGTTTTTCAAAAGCTTCTGCAAACATCGGATCAAACGCAGCGCTTACATCTGACGAAAGCATTTTTGAATTACTCAAAGCCCGGCGGACTTTTAATTCGGATTCACCTTCTGTCACGGCAATCAGCTCGGCAACTGTATTTTCAAAAAACCGGGAATGCATTCCCGTAGCTCCCACACTTCCGATCTCTTCTTTATCTACAAGCAGACAGCATCCTGTTTTTTTCGCTTCCGTCACATCCAGCATCGCAAATAAAGACGTAAACGCGCACACACGGTCGTCCTGTCCGTAAGAAAGATTCATACTTCTGTCAAGTCCGCAGTCACGGGCTTTTCCTGCCGGAACGATCTCCAGCTCCGCCGAATAAAAATCTTCTTCATCGATACCGTACATCTCTTTTAAAATATTGAGCACATTTTGTTTTACAGCGTCTTTTTCTTCTTTCTTGAGATCGTCCGCTTTCTCTATCGGACGGTTTCCGATCAAAAGATCTAATTTCTCGCCTTCGATCACCTGCGACGCTTTCTTTTCCAACTGTTCCTGGGCGAGATGAACAAGCAGATCTGTGATGACAAATACAGGATCATTTTCATCTTCTCCGATGGATACCTTCACAGTTTCTCCGTTCTTTTTGACGATGACGCCGTGCAGTGCGAGCGGCTGTGCCACCCATTGATATTTTTTTATACCGCCATAATAATGAGTATCAAGATAAGCAAGTTCTTCATTTTCATAGAGAGGATTTTGTTTCACGTCAATACGCGGCGAATCAATATGTGCTCCAAGAATATTCATTCCCTCAGAAATCGGTCTCTCACCGATTCTAAATAAAGCAAGCATCTTATTCATATTGACTGCGTATACTTTATCTCCCGCTTTCAGCGTTTCTCCTGATCTTAATATTTCTTCAAGATCCCGGTAACCTGCATCTCTTGCCATATTTACGCTAAGTTCTACGCACTCCCGCTCTGTCTTTCCGGCATCCAGGCAACGCTTGTACTTGTCATTGATTTCCTTTAGTTCCGAAATCTGTTCATCGCTGTATAAATTCCAGATATTTTTTCTTTCCATAAGGCAGTCCCCTTCTTTATTATTTTATGATCTTTTTTATTTTCACTTTATTATATACGATTTCTCTGTATTTTAAAAGTAAACAAACTTTTTAATTTTCAACCGGAAAACGCAGCCACATAAAGCGCCGAAAGACACTTTCCGGAACGCGGCGAGCGCCATAAAAAAACGCAGTTCCGAAAAAACGGAACTGCGTTTTTATTAAGCCGGAAATCAGACTTGAACTGACGACCCCTTCATTACGAGTGAAGTGCTCTACCTGCTGAGCTATTCCGGCATTAAGATTCGTACTAATACGAACCTTAATTATTATATCTTACTTTAATGTAAATTTCAACTACTTTTTTAGTTTTTTCCAAACGTTTTCCCCGTGGATTTTCCCGCCGCTAATTTTCCCCGAGGGTATTTCCATTTCCTTTTGTAGTTTCTTCATCCGTTTTCATATGAACTGTCAGCTGATTATACGGAATCTCTATACCTTCTTCATCAAAAGTCAGCTTGATCTCCTCAAGTATACGCCATCTTGTCGTCCAATACTCATCCGTCTTGACCCACGCCCGAAGTCCGATCACGACAGCGCTGTCTCCAAGCGAATCTACAAATACTCTTTTCTCCTCATCCTGAATGACAGACGGATCGTCACGCAGTTTTTCTTCTACGATCTGTTTCGCTTTGCGAAGATCCGCTTCGTAAGAAATGCCGACTTTCAAATCCAGTTTCCGCTCCGGTCTTGCGGTTACATTTGTAAGACTGTTATTTGTCAGTATACTGTTCGGAACAACTACCGTCTGGTTGTCGATCGTCGCCAGCTTTGTATAAAAGATCTGTATCTCTTTTACAGTTCCTTCGATATTTTCCTGTGTCACGATAATATAATCGCCTACGGTAAAAGGTTTTAAAACAAGTATTAAAATACCTCCCGCAAAATTAGACAGACTTCCCTGAACCGCCAGACCGATCGCAACACCTGCCGAAGCGATCAATGCCGCTACAGACGATGACTCTACCCCGAAGTTTGTTGCGATCATGAAGATCAATATAACGTACAAACTAAATTTGATCATAGAATCGACAAACTGTTTCACACCTGCATCAACATTGCTTCTCTCAAACGATTTTCTGATCACCTTTCTAATCCACTTGATCACTTTACTCCCGATAAAGAAAAAGATAAGCGCCAGAACAACTTTCACTCCGAAGCTGATCAGATTCGGTATATTGTCATGAAAAAACTCGATAAACCGGTTCACTTCTTCCGTTGCCTCAGCCGTCACTTCTCCGGCTGTTTCAAGAACATTATTCGCATCTGACTGCGACACATTTTTGCTGCCTGCCGCAGCCATAAGAAAGTGTCTGCCGAAAAACATTTGCGCTTTGCCAAGCACACTGATAAGATACCCCTGCATTCTATATTTTTCCTTTCATCTTTTATTTTTTACAATTCGATAAGATCTGCTTTTCTCTGTTTTTCCTGTTCCGTGTTTTTCTAAAAGAAATTTTATTTTAATGCAAGAAACGCGCACAAATTTCCCCGCTTATCACCTGTCTCCCGATGTGAATATAAGATCTTGCTATTGCAATGCGTACAGACATTCGTGACCGCAATATGTTCCTTGCAGATTCCCGATTCCCGAAAAACCGATTCGTTTGCTTTCCATAGATCAAGCTGATATTTTCCATTGTTTTTTCTGTAAAACAGATTATCCCAATCTTTTTCATCGAAAGCTTCTTTGAATTTTTCAATCACATCGCCGCTTACTTCATAGCAATCCTGACAGATCGAAGGTCCGACTGCCGCCAATATATCCGCCGGATCACACCCGAAATGTTCTTTCATAACACGAACCGTCTCTTTTCCTATCTTTCCGACAGTTCCCCTCCATCCCGAATGACTAAGACCGATGACTTTTTTTATCGGATCTACAAAATAAAGCGGAACACAATCTGCATAAGAAGTGACAAGACAAATCCCCGGCACGTTTGTCACAAGACCATCTACGTCTGTATAGTCCCGTTCGCGAACAATCCCTTTTCCTTTATCTTCTTCCGTGACAACACGCACATTTGCCGTATGTGTTTGGCGTGACAAGACCATATCGTGACAGTTTGTTCCGATTGCAGATGCGATCCTCTGAAAATTTTCCATGACGGCATCTTTGTCATCCCCTCTGTCAAAACTAAGGTTCATCGACTCATAACAGCCTTTGCTCACTCCGCCGATCCTTGTCGAAAAAGCGCTTTTTACAACTCCCGTCTTTTCAAATAGCGGATATGTCAAAAACGGAACTTCTCCGCACACTTCGTCAAAAATATGTTCTCCATTTTTATAAACTAACCCTAAACTCATACCGTCACCCCACAAATGCATTCTTTATATGCGTAATCTCTGTACCTTCCACCCCGATCACATCAAAGCGGCACTGCGCATCTTCAATTCCATGCTGTACCGTATAGTACAGCGCACACCGAAAAATCTTTTTTTGCTTTCTTTGATCGACCGCCTCCAGCGGATTGCCCGCCTGTCTGCCGGAACGATATTTCACTTCGCAAAACACATAACAGTCTCCGTCTTTTGCAATAATATCAATCTCGCCGTCACGGCATCTGTAATTATACTCGATCAGTTCATAACCGTTTTGTTCCAGATAATATCCTGCCGCCTGCTCGTATACAGCTCCGACAGATCTGTTGTTTTGCTTTACGTTTCGCTTCATTTTACCACATTCTTTTTCATAATTTTTGAAATTCTGTTTTAAATGTTTTTTCTGTCTTTATTCTTCTGAAATAAAATTTTTGATAAACGAACGTCTGTGGATCGGACTTGCTCCGACACGTTTCAACGCTTCAATATGACTTTGCGACCCGTACCCTTTATTTTGTGCAAATCCATACTCCGGAAGGATCTTATCATACTGCATCATCAGTCTGTCTCTTGTCACTTTCGCGATAACGCTTGCCGCCGCAATGGAAACACTTTTTGCATCTCCTTTCACGATCGGCACTTGACGATAGGGCATCTCCGGAATCGTAACCGCATCGTTTAAAAGAAGATCCGGTACAACCGAAAGCTGCTCTACCGCTTTACGCATCGCCTCATATGTAGCCTGCAGAATATTGATCTCGTCTATCCTTGCGGGACTTGCCATTCCGACGCCGACAGCAACTGCTTTCTCCATAATTTCATCGTAGAGCGCTTCTCTTCTCGATGCCGAAAGCTTCTTAGAATCGTTCAGATATAAGATTTCACAATCTTTCGGCAAAATAACCGCGCCTGCCACAACCGGCCCTGCCAGCGGTCCTCTTCCCGCTTCATCGATTCCGCATATCATTTCTGCATCTTTGTATTTTCTCTCATAACTTTTCATGAGAGAAAGGCGCTCCCGCTCTAAGCGAAGCGCCTCTTCTTTTTTTCGGTAGGAAGCGATCAGTTTCTGAACGCCGCTGCGGGCATCAGCATCATACATACTGTACAGCGCTTCTCGTTCCTTCTCATCCGCTTTTCCGAATTCTTCTTTGATCTGTGCAATACTTTTACTCATGTTTTATCACCCCGAACTGATCAAGCGGCCAGATCCGTATCCACGCGCGCCCCATCAATTCATCCCTATGGATCGCGCCCACATCGGACACCCTGCTGTCCTGACTGTTATTTCGATTATCTCCCATCACAAAATACTCGTCTTCTCCGAGAGTAACCGGTTCTGCCGCCATTCCCGCTTCTTCTATTATTTCATTTCCGTAATGCTCATCAAGCTGTTTTCCGTTTATATAAATATATCCGTCTACAATCTGAACCGTTTCCCCCGGAAGTCCGATGATCCGTTTAATATAGTAAGTATTTTTTTCATATCGGTACGGAAATACAACGATCTCGTAACGCTGCGGCTCCCGGAACCGGTACGAAATCTTATCTACGATAAGGTGATCTCCGTCCGACAAAGTTGTCTCCATAGATGAACCGCTTACCTGCGTTCTCTGTCCGACAAATGTAACGATCAGATAAGATACCGCCACGATCAGCAGAATCGATACGATCCATCCTACAAGTTCTTTTATTACATCTTTCATTCAAGTCAACCTCTGCTATATGCACATCTTTTTGCAGTCATTCTTTTTGCTGCTTCTGCTCTTTTTCTTCACATTTTCCGCCCGCAGTCTTTTTTTCTATCTGACGTTCACGATCTTCTCTTCCCGCTTTGTGAATTTCTTTTTATAATTACTGTGGACGTTCCAATGAGATTCTCCCCAGCTTTCCGCTGCGAAAATCATCAAGAAGGATCGCTGCGGCTTTTTCCGTGTCAAGTTCGCTTCCGCGCACGATGCAATGTCTGCTTTTTGCAATCTCCGTAAGACATTCATATACATCTTCCAAATGTTCGATACTGTATTTTTCTTCCAGCACTCCCGCATATTCTGCATTTAAAAACTTGATCAGTTCTGCGGAAAGTTCTTCTGTCTGAAGAATCTCATCTTTGATCGAACCGATAAACGCCAGTTTTTTTCCGACTTCCTGATCTTCAAACTTCGGCCAGAGAATTCCCGGGGTGTCAAGTAATTCTACATTTTTATTAAGCCGGATCCACTGTTTCCCTTTTGTAACGCCCGGCTTATTCCCAGTCTTCGCACATGCCTTCCCCGCGAGGGAATTGATAAACGTAGACTTCCCGACATTCGGAATGCCGACAACCATCGCGCGGACAGGGCGATTTAAAATTCCTCTTTTACGGTCGCGCTCTGTTTTTTCCTTACACGCCTCCTGAATCGCAGAACGGATCTGATTCATACCGCCGCCTTTTTTTGAGTTCACCTTTACGGCAGAATATCCTCTGTCTTTAAAGTAGTCGATCCATTCGTCATTGATCCGTTCCTCTGCAAGATCTGATTTGTTCAGCAGGATCAGACGCGCCTTATTTTTCCCGAGCTCATCAATATCAGGATTCCGGCTGCTAAGCGGAACGCGCGCATCTACAAGCTCTATGATCAGATCAATCAGTTTTATATTTTCCTGCATCATTCTGCGGGCTTTCGTCATATGCCCGGGATACCATTGAAAGTGCATGAATCTCCCTCCTAAAATCAGTCTGAAACAAAACCGATGTCTGACCACGGTTTTATAACAAACCAAACTTCACCATAAATCTCTTTTTTCTTAATATTGCCGATTTTTTCTTCACGACTGTCATCACTGGCAGTCTCATTATCTCCCAAAAGGAAATATTCATCTTTTCCCAGATGGACCGGTTCAGACGCTGTTCCCGCATATCCGATATCCGACACATACTCTGCTTTCAGCGGTTTTCCGTCGATAAGCAGTTTTCCTTCTTTGATCTGCACCGTCTCTCCCGGGAGTCCTACGATCCGTTTTACAAAATACCGCTCGTCTCCGTCTTTTTGAAACGCCGCTATATCTCCTCTCGAAGGATCTTTTATATTATAAATAAAGTGATTTATCATCACAACATTTCCGTTTTTTAAAACAGGCGACATCGAATCTCCGATAACATTCACTCTCTGTCCGAAAGCTGCTACGAGAAAAACCGCCGTCATACATACGAGCAAAAGTTCCACTGCCCACAAAACGATCCCTTTTGTATTTTTTTTATTTTTTCCCCAGCGTTTACCGGAAGACCGTTTCTCTCTTTTTTCATTTTCAAATCTCAGTTCGCGTTGTCTGGAATTCTTTCCCTGCTTTCTTGCCGTGCCCCGTATGTTTGTATTTTTACGTTTCTTCCGAAAGTCTAACTCTCCCATAACCCCTCCGCTCTAATCGCTTCTGCCGACTGCCCGCCTCTGCCATCTTTCTTTTCCCTCTTCCGGAAAATTTAAGATCGTAAGCGGACGCCAAGATCTCGGCAAGCCCGGGCTTTCGCTCGCCGCAATTACAAAAAAGGGACAATATACAAATCTGTAATTGTCCCTCTCACTGGTTACTATTTTACTAATTCTTTTACTTTTGCAGCTTTTCCTACACGTTTTCTCAAGTAGTTCAGTTTCGCTCTTCTTACTTTACCTCTGCGGATAACTTCTACTTTTTCAACATGTGGCGAGTGGATCGGCCATGTCTTCTCAACTCCGATTCCGTTAGATGTCTTTCTTACTGTGAAAGTCTCTCTTGCTCCGCCGCCCTGTCTTTTCAGAACTGTTCCTTCAAAAACCTGGATTCTTTCGCGGTTTCCCTCTTTAATCTTCGCGTATACTTTTACTGTATCGCCCACATTAAATTCCGGTGCGTTTTCTTTCAACTGTTCTGCTTCGATTTTCTTAATGATATCGTTCATTTTGTGTGACCTCCTTCATATTTGACGTTCTTAACACTAAAAATGTGTCAGAGGACCATCGCTCTTCTTTTCACAACTTCTGTAGTCTATCATATTTTGTGCCGATTGACAAGTCCTAAATGTGTTTTCTCTTTACAAACACGATCGTTCCTGCCGCAAGACAAAGCATAGATGCCAAAAGCGTGATTCCCGCAAACGAATGATCTCCTGTAACCGGAGCTTTTGCTTCCTGCTTTGCAGCTTCCGTTCCTTTCGAGTCGCTTGTTACCGGTACAAGACCTTCTTTTGCTTTTGTCAAAGTTTTCAACGCGTTATCTACATCCGCCTGTTTTGCATTTTTCGGATCTGCAAGAATTGCTTTTGCATCTGCAAGCGCGTCTTTCAAAGCTTTCATAGACTCTTTTGTATATTCTGTCTTTGTCTCTGCAAGGAATTTTTCTACTTCTGCAACTTTGTCTTGCAACGCCTTCAGATTAACTGTTTCTTCCTGAACCAAAACAAGCTTGTCTTTCGCATCTGTCAACACCGTCAAAGCGTCATCCACATCTGCCTGGATTGCATTGTCTTTGTTTGCAAGAATATTTTTTGCCGCTTCAAGTGCGTTTGTAAGAGCCGTCATTGATTCTTCTGTGTATTTGTCTTCTGTTTTGTTAAGGAACTCCTCTACTTCTGCAACTTTAGTTTCCAGACCAGTAAAGACCGGCTCAATTCTTTCAACTGTTACGTTGATCTCATTTTCATATCCGTAACTGATCCATGCGCCTGTTGTATCTCCCGCAAGATTATAAGATGTTCCGATCAACGGAAGATTCGCATATTCTACAAGAACATTCTCGCCCCAATATCCTGTTGTTTCCGTCTCATACTCGAGCTGTTTTAAAATCGTTCCTTCTGCGTTTTTATAGTTTACAGTTGCCTTCGCTGTCACTTTTCCAAGAATATTCAGTTTGAAAAGATTTGTTACAACTGCGTCCATACCGAAATAATAGCTGGAGCTGTCCGCTGTTTTTCCGATATACAATCCCACAGTAGCTACATGCGCAAGGTTATCCAATGTCATATGTGCTCCCGACTTATCTACGATCGCATATGTACCGTTTCCGGCATCCTGGAAATTATACACAATCGGCTCTGTCGATTTTTCATAACGTGACATATATGTATTCTTGTGCAGGACAAATGTATCTTTGGAACCTGACGCCTTCATCGCCGCATTCAAACCATCCATATCAACTTTTGCGTAAACTTCGGCAGACACATTGCTTCCCGAAAGATCTACGCCCGGCTCTGTTGTAAGATCTGTCATCTTGTAATCTTTTCCATCGATCACAAAATAAAGATAATCGCGATAATTGATGTTTTTGTTTTCCAAGTCGTTACCGTTTTTAGCGAAAACAGAAACCGACATCGTCAGACAAATAGACACTGCAAGAGCCAGTGATGTAAACACTCTGCCAGCTTTTTTGAAAATGTTTTTCTTCATTTTCTCTTCCTCCCTATTATTATATAAAAGATATATTTGATAAAGAGATTCCCATATCCGGCAACCTCTCCAACGAAATATTCTACTCCTTTTATTCTTATACTTTCAAGTTTTCGGGAAATTCAAGCTAAAAAGTGTAATAATGTCAATTCGTGCACTCTGTCACATCTTCCGGCTCTTCGTGAACTGTTTTTTCCTTAACCGTCTCTTCCAGCCACTTTTTTTCTTTCCACGTTAACGAGCTTTTTTCAAGAAGATCCGGTCTTCTCTCGTAAGTCCGCAGAATCGACTGTTCTCTTCTCCATTTTTCTATGTTTGCATGATGTCCCGACAAAAGCACCGGCGGAACTTTTTTCCCGTGCCACTCTTCCGGTCTGGAATACTGAGGATATTCCAGCAGATTATCCTGAAATGATTCAAACTCTGCCGAGACGTCATTGTGCAGTACGCCCGGCACAAGCCTTGAGATCGTATCTACCATGACCATAGCCGGAAGTTCCCCTCCTGTGAGCACATAGTCTCCTATAGAGACGTAATCCGTCACGATCTCCTCCAAAACACGTTCATCAATCCCTTCATAATGCCCGCACAGCAAAACAAGATCTTCTTCCTCTGCCAGTTCTTCTGCCATTTTCTGGTCAAAAGTCTTCCCCTGAGGAGAAAGATAGACAACACGGAGTTTTTTATCCGGACTTACAGTTTCTGCATCTTGTATCCCTGCATTCTGCACTTTCACTTCCGCATCTTGTTCTTCCGTTTCTGCATTCTGCATTTTTGCATTCTGTATCCGCTTTTGGATCCGTTCCTCGATATCTTTATATGCCAAATACACAGGCTCAGCCTGCATCAGCATTCCCGCTCCTCCTCCATACGGATAATCATCTACACTTTGATGCTTGTTAAATGCAAAATCCCGTATATTGACAGCCTCGATCGAAAGCAGTCCCCCGGCGACCGCTCTCCCGATAATACTTGTTTTCAGTCCGTTTTCAACCATTTCGGGAAACAACGTAAGTATATGAAAGTTCATTCTTTTTGCTTCTCCTAACATTAAAATCTATCCGATCAGACCCTCTAACAGACGGATCTGCATTTTTCCGTTTTCTACGTCTACATTTTCAATACATTGCTTGATCGCCGGAACGAGCACTTCCCCATGAACGTCCGAATCTATAATATATACTTCGTTCGCACCGGTCTCCATCACATCTTTTACAATTCCGAAATGTCCTTCCTCTGTAAACACTTCCATGCCGATCAGATCGGCAATATAATATTCATTTTCTTCCAGACTTACCGCGTTTTCCCTTGAAACAAAAAGGGAACTTCCTTTATATTGTTCTACATCGTTAATATTATCGATTCCTTTAAATTTAACAATCACAAACTGTTTAAAAAAACGAACCGATTGAATCTCCATATCGATCTGACGTTTTCCTGTATCCAAAATCACTTTTTTCAGCTTTTTAAACCGCGCCGGATCGTCTGTCGTCGGAAATACTTTTACTTCTCCCCGAATTCCGTGCGTGGAAGTAATCGCTCCTACCTGCAAAAACTGTTCCATTCCACTTCTCCCTTGTTCCAATCAATTTTCTCTCTTTCTGCCATCGTATCGATTCTGCAAAATCAGACTGTTGCATAAGAAAAGGGGCAGGCTGTTCTTACCGAACGCTGTCCCCCTTACTTTCTTATTATATATTACATAATATCGACAACTACTTTTTTGTCTTCTTTTGCCGCTGCCGCTTTCACAACAGAACGGATTGCTTTTGCGATACGGCCTTGTTTGCCGATCACTTTTCCCATATCGCCTTCTGCGACATGAAGCTCAAGCACTATCGTACGTCCTTCATTTTTTTCATTAACAGAAACTTCTTCCGGATGATCTACAAGCGCTTTTGCTATGACTTCAACTAATTCTTTCATCTGTACGCACCTCCGCGGACATCTTATTTCTCAATACCTGCCGCTTTGAAGATCTTTCCTACTACTTCTGTCGGCTGTGCTCCGTTGTTAAGCCATTTTTTAGCAAGTTCTTCATCTACTTTAAACTCGCTCGGATCTTTTGTCGGATCATATGTTCCGATCTCCTCGATAAATCTTCCGTCTCTCGGGGATCTTGAATCAGCTACCACGATTCTATAAAAAGGAGCTTTCTTCTGTCCCATTCTTCTTAATCTGATCTTTACTGCCATTTTTTCCACCTCTGTTTTTCTTTTAATTTGTTTTGTTATCTATGTGTTAAAAGGGAAGTCTGAATCTGCCCTTCTTACCACCTTTACCGCCCATCATACCCGGAAGTTTTTTCATCATCTTCCGCGACTCGTTGAACTGTTTTACCATGCGGTTCACTTCGGAAATATCCACTCCCGCACCTTTTGCGATACGATGTTTTCTGGAAGGATTTAACAGATCCGGATTTTTTCTTTCCTCCGGAGTCATCGAATATATGATCGCTTCCATGCGAGCCATCTTCTTGTCATTTTCCGGAGAATCAAGATCCGGCAGTTTATTTTTCCCGCCTAATCCGCCTAATCCGGGCATCATGCTCATAATGCTTGACAGACCGCCCATCTTACGCATCTGTTCCATACTCATCAGATAATCTTCAAAGTCGAACTGAGCTTTTTTCATCTTATCTGCCATCTGCATCGCTTTCTCTTCGTCAAGCTCCGCTCCGGCTTTCTCGATCAGTGTCAGTACGTCTCCCATTCCGAGAATACGGGATGCCATCCTGTCCGGATAAAACTGTTCCAGATCAGAAAGCTTCTCACCCATACCGACATAGAGAATCGGTCTTCCTGTTACCGCCTTGATCGACAGCGCCGCACCGCCTCTTGTATCACCGTCTAATTTTGTGACGATCACACCGTCTATTCCTATTTTATTATGAAAGGATTCAGCCACATTAACCGCATCCTGACCTGTCATTGCATCTACGACCAAAATCGTCTGATGAACTTCTACTGCCTCCTTGATCTGCTGAAGTTCTGCCATCATATCTTCATCAATATGAAGTCGTCCCGCCGTGTCAAGGATCACGATATTATTTCCGTTTTTCTGTGCGTGAGCAAGAGCCGCTTTCGCAATATCCGCAGGACGGTTTTTATCTCCCATTGAAAAAACTTCCACGCCCTGCTTTTCACCGTTGATCTGAAGCTGCTTGATCGCTGCCGGACGGTAAACATCACACGCAACAAGAAGAGGTTTCTTTCCTTTTAATTTGTATTTTCCTGCCAGTTTTGCCGTCGTTGTCGTCTTACCTGCTCCCTGAAGACCTGCCATCATGATCACTGTGATCGCGCTTCCCGGCTGAAGTTTGATCTCTGTAGTCTCAGATCCCATCAGCTTTACAAGTTCTTCATTTACGATCTTGATAACCATCTGTCCCGGATTCAGTCCGTTCATAACATCCTGACCGACTGCTCTTTCCTGAACATCTTTTACGAATTTTTTTACGACTTTAAAATTGACATCCGCCTCAAGAAGCGCCATCTTAACTTCCCTAAGCGCAGCCTTCACATCGTCTTCTGTAAGACGGCCTTTACTGCGAAGGTTTCTGAATACATTTTGTAATTTCTCTGTTAAGCTGTCAAATGCCATTGTCTGACTCCTCTACATTTTACTTTTGCATCTGCCATGATCATCTTTTTTCTTGCCATCATAAACAACTATATTTACAATTCTTCGATGATCGTTGCCGACAATTTACGGAGACGCTCTATAATTTCTTCGGGGTTTTCTTTCTCTTCTTCCCATTCTTGCAATATCTCATCGATGCAGGAAACCTTCTCCTTTACAGCAAGAAATTTTTCTACAAGATGAAGTTTTCGTTCATATTCTTCCAGTGATCTTGCACAGCGCTTCACAATATCGTGGACGCCCTGACGGCTGATGCCCGCATCTGCCGCGATCTCCCCAAGCGAAAGATCGTCTAATACAAACTGTTCGTAAATTTCTTTCTGATGCGCGGTCAAAAGTTCACCGTAAAAATCATATAATAATGCCTGCTCTAAAATCTTATCCATTCTTGTCACCTATGCCATCATACACGAAACAGATTCAGGTGTCAAGTGTTTTTTCTTTACACTTTATCACAGCCTAACAATCTCCCTACATGAAGCATTCCCCATCCTGATTCTGTCCCTTTCATTTTCACACATGACTCTCTTAACTTTAATTTTATTTCCACATTTGTCATATCAGGGTACTTTGACAACAGACAGGCAGCGGCTCCCGAGACAACCGGAGCCGCCATAGACGTTCCCGTCTTCATTATATAAGGATGTTCTCCCGACATTCCATACATACTGTTACAGCTTACAACTCCTGTTCCAGGTGCAAAAACATCCGGTTTTACAACGCATTCTCCCGTCGGTCCTCTTCCCGAATAATTCAGACTCTTCCTGCTTTTTCTCGAATACGGAAGATTGCTGTCAGGCACGCCTACCGTAATCACTTTTCTGCTGTTTCCCGGAACTGCCACCGTTCCCTCCTCCGGTCCGTAGTTTCCGGCAGAGACAACAACGGTAAGACCGGTATCCCAGAGCAGTTCCACTGCATCAAGCAGCAGTTCTTTTTGTTTTTTTGCAAGTCCGGGATTCGTACCGACAGAAATATTCACAATTCGGATCCCATACTTCTTTCTTTCCTTTAAAATCCACTCAATCCCTTTCATCACATGAGAAACATCCCCGTTTCCGTCTTTATCAAGTACTTTTCCGACAACAAGCTTTGCTTTCGGCGCCATGCCTGCGTATGCTCCCGCTGACACTTTTCCGCTTCCGCACAAAATCCCAGCCACGTGCGTTCCATGTCCGCTGTCGTCATAACATTTCTCTCCCGGCAGGCTACCTTCTTTTGTAAAATCGCAAAACTTCACTACGCTGCCTTTCAGATCAGGATGTCTTGCTATCCCGGTATCCAACAGCGCCACGCACACTCCCTGCCCTATGCATCTTCCCTGTTTTATGTCATCACACCAGTATCCGACTGATTGTTTTACCCATTTCATAAGAAATCCTTTTTTATTCAGAATATTCCCGACACGAAACTTTTGCCCCTAAGGAACACTTTTCATCTGCCGGCATAATATAAAACTGTAAACAATAATCAATTCGGAGGATTTAACATGAGTGATTTAACAGCTACTAACTGCGGATGCGGTTGCGAAAACGGAAACGGAATGTCTTCTTGCCTTTGGATCATCCTTCTTCTCGCCTGCTGCGGCGGATGCGGCAATATGAACAGCGGATGCGGAAACGGATGCGGCAATGACAGTTGTCTTTGGATCATCCTTCTTCTTCTCTTCTGCGGCGGCAACAGCTTCGGCGGCGGATGCGGATCCAACTGCGGATGCGGATGCTAATCTGAATTCCACCTCTGTCTCAAAAAGATGCGCGGTCTCTTCCGCGCATCTTTTCCTGTTTCTGTTTATATTTTATTTAATCCTTTTTCATATCTTTATTTGCCGTCCCTTTTTTGTTCTCACTGCTGCCTTTTGTCGCCTCGGCATTTTCTTCCAATTTTCGTCTCAACATACACTGTTCATCAATCTCATACACTGCATTCCCATCGATAATTAATTTTCTTGACATATTCATTTCCTTTCTTGTACCCATTCTTTACTATTTTATGAAATATTTTCTAAAAAGTAACATTCCCAAAATACATATTTCTATACAAAGTCACATATATATTTACAACTCTATACAGTGGAGCATTTTGGAAATGGATCAAGACCAAACGGAACGAATGACGCCTTTTGATGAACTTGTCACATCGCCTACACTTCAGATCATGAAGCTTCTCATCCCTTACACCCCATTTTCCGGACGCCGGATGCTCGCCTCATTTATCAAGTTTATTGAACTTCAAAGAACGATCCGGCTTTTCGGACAACGCAGCCTGGCAGATCCTTTTTCCACCGGAAACAGCGATCAAAACATAAGTTCTCCTTTCGATCTTATTGACAGTTTCCGGCCTTATCTGAACAAAAAAGATGCCGAAATGCTCGATACTTTGATTCAATTAAAAGAAATGATGTCTTTTATGGAAATGATGCAGCCGCAAGACGGTCAGGGAAACGATTCTTTTAATCCTGCCGACCTGTTCTCGGGCATATTTCCCGCAGATCTTCAAGAACAGTTCCATATGTACAGCGACCTGTTTTCATCCGTTTCGCAAAATCAAGAGCACGATGAGACAGATGCACAGCAAAAGAAAGAAAACGAACTTTAAAAAATATTTAAAATCATTTATAGAAAGGAATTACCAATATGAACGACTGGATGAATAATCCCGCAATGAAAAATATCGACCCTATAAAATTAGAACTGATCAAAACAGCCGCCTCCAAAACTTCCGGAAAATCCGGAAAAGAGTTGGCTCCTATTATGATGGCTCTCATCAGCGGAGCTAACAAACAGGGAATCCGTTTTACACCGGAGGAAATGACCTTGATCCTTGACATTTTAAAAGACGGAAAAAGCAAAGAAGAGCGGGAGCAGATCGATCGAACGATCAATATGGCCTCCTAGCTCTTCCGAAAACACAACGGAAAGTAGACTCTATATTTTATTAAAAACCTTCTTCTTTTCGTCTCATCCTCATCTCACGCCGTTTCTCTGCCGCTTTCCATTCCGCGCGCTGCGCTTCTGTCTCTAAAATCAGACGGGGCACTTGCTTTGGTTTGTCGTCTTCATCTAACGCAACCATCGTAAAATACGCGCGGTTGATGGGACGGCGCATCCCATCTTCCATATGTTCCACATAAGTATCTACACGCACTTCCATAGATGTCGTGCCGACATATGTTACTTTTCCGACTATAACAACCATCTCGCCTTTATATGCGCCATGGATAAACCGAAGATTATCTACTGACGCAGTTATGACGTTCGCTCTCGTATGTCTCTTTGCCACCATTCCCGCTACTTCATCAAGCCACTGCATTAACATCCCGCCGAAAAGCCGGCCGGCTGCATTGAGATGATTTGGTCTGATAATGTGAACCGTCTCCACTCTGGAATCTTCTACTCTTTTTTCTTCTATCATCCTTTTCTCCTTCTTTTACACTTTTTTTGTTTTCTTTTATATTTTTTTATTGCTTTTTTCATTGTGCAACAAAATGAATCTTAAACTGTTTTTCTTATTTACTCTGATTTCACGTAGCCAGTATATCATAATCATTTTATAAAATCACCCCTGTATATTCCGTTTGACATCCGATACCCGATACACTATTATACAGACATATGATATACAAATAACCGCACAAAGGAGTACCTTATGCCCAACATAAAACTAACCCTTCAATACGACGGAACACGCTATTTAGGATGGACACGTCCTGCCGCAGACGGATACGCGAAAACGATTTCATATCGCATTTCTTCTGTTTTACAGAAAATGACCGGTGAAGACATCACTCTTTTTGCCGGCGCTAAAACAGCGCCCGGAGTCCACGCACTCTGTCAGACAGTCAACTTTCACACAGAGTCTCCTTTTTCCGATACATATTTTTTATCAAAGCTTAACGAATATCTTCCGAAAGATATTCACATCTTAAGTTCCGAAATTGTTTCTGATCGTTTCCGATCAGATTTAAACGCAGTCTCCAGAACTTATTTGTACCGCATCTGTACCGCCCCTGTCCAAAACATATTCACAAGGGCTTACACGGCAAATATACCGGAAATCATCTCGGAATCAGAAGTTGCCGCCATAAGAAAGGCGGCTGATTCTCTCGTCGGAGTCCATGATTTTCGTTCCCTTTCAGGAGTAAAAAAGAAAAAAGGAACAGTCAAAGAAATATTTGACATTTCCGTTTCCCACTCCAAAGAAACCGAAAACGACAGCTTTTCGCTTCTTACGATCAAAATCTGTGCAAATGATTTTCTGTACCTGATGCCGGAGCACATCATTGAATTTCTCATAAAAAAGGGAGTGGATAAAGAAGTACGCTGCAATCCGGCAGGACTTCTCCTCCACTCCATTACCTATCCCGATTCATGTTCCGTTCCCTCTGCCGGGTCCAAGCAGGTTTAAAAAAGCATCGCAACTGTATGAACTGCAAATGCCGCAAGCCATGCAATCACACATTGACCGATCACAACAAACACTGCCCATTTTCCGCCAAGTTCCCGCTTGATCGATGCAACCGCAGCCACGCAAGGCGTATATAACAGACAAAATACAAGAAGCGCAGCAGCTCCTGCCGCCGAGATCGTTCCAAGAAGCACTTCTGTCGTTCCGAACAACACAGTCAGCGTTGAAACAACGCTTTCTTTTGCCATAAATCCGGTTACAAGCGCCGTTGATATGCGCCAGTCTCCAAAGCCAAGCGGTGCGAAAACCGGTGAAAGAGCTCCCGCGATCATTGCCAAAATACTGTCCTTTGAATCTGTCACCATATTCAGGCTTGTATCAAAGCTTTGCAAGAACCAGATCACGATCGTCGCCGCGAAAATAACCGTAAAAGCTCTCTGAAGAAAATCTTTCGCTTTTTCCCACAATAACTGTCCGACATTTTTCATTCCCGGAAGACGGTAATTCGGAAGTTCCATAACAAACGGAACAGGCTCCCCTTTAAACATCGTTCCTTTAAACAAAAGGGCCATGATAATTCCCATAACAATACCAAGAACATACAATCCGATCATCACAAGCGCGGCATAGTCCGGAAAAAATACAGCCGAAAAGAATGCATAGATCGGAAGCTTTGCCGTACAGCTCATAAACGGAGTCAGCAAAATCGTCATTTTCCTGTCTCTTTCCGACGGAAGCGTTCTGCTCGCCATCACCCCGGGAACGGTACATCCGAACCCGACCAGCATCGGCACGATACTTCTTCCCGACAATCCAAGCTTACGAAGCAGCTTATCCATAATAAAAGCTACTCTCGCCATATATCCGCTGTCTTCCAGCAAAGATAAGAAGAAAAACAATGTAACGATGATCGGCAGGAAACTAAGGACTCCTCCCACACCGTTAAAAATCCCGTCAATAACGAGGGAATGAACCGCCGTATTGACTCCCGCGGATGTCATCGCCTGATCTGTGATTTCTGTCAAGTATCCGATTCCCGTTTCCAAAAGCGACTGTAATCCCGCTCCGATCACGTTAAATGTCAGCCAGAATACAATTCCCATAATCGCGATAAAAGCCGGGATTCCCGTATATTTTCCCGTCAGTATGCGGTCGATCCGTTTACTCCTGAGACGCTCTTTACTCTCATGCGGTTTTACAACCGCCGTCTCACACACTTCCGTTATGTAAGAGAATCGCATATCGGCAACGGCTGAAGCTCTGTCAAAACCGCTCTCCTCTTCCGTCTGAACAACGATGTGCTCGAGCATTTCTTTTTCATTCCGGCTTAAATCCAATTTCTCGGTAATCTTTTTATCGCCTTCCATGATCTTGCTTGCCGCAAACCGAAGAGGGATTCCGGCTTTTTGTGCGTGATCATCGATCAAATGCATGACTGCATGAAGTCCTCTGTGGATCCCGCTTTCCGTATCCGCACAAAAATCCTGTTTTTGAGGACTTTCCTGATACTTTGCCACATGCACCGCATGTTTCACAAGCTCTTCGATTCCCTCTCCTTTGGCAGCGGAGATCGGTACAACCGGAACACCGAGAAACTCTTCCATTTCATTTACATGAACGCTTCCCCAGTTTTCCCTCAATTCATCCATCATGTTCAATGCAACGACCATAGGCATATCTAACTCCATCAACTGCATCGTTAAATAGAGATTCCTCTCCATATTCGTCGCATCGACGATATTAATGATTCCTTTCGGCTTTTCATTTAACAAAAATTCTCGTGTAACAATCTCCTCACTGCTGTAAGGAGACATAGAATAAATTCCCGGAAGGTCTGTGATTAATGTATTTTTGTACCCTTTGATCACGCCGTCCTTGCGGTCTACGGTAACGCCCGGAAAATTTCCGACATGCTGCGAAGCCCCTGTCAACTGATTAAACAACGTCGTCTTTCCGCAATTTTGGTTTCCTACCAGGGCAAACGTCAACGTCTCATCATCCTTAAGCGGATTTTCTGTTTCTTTCTTATGGTACTTTCCGCCTTCACCGTATCCGGGATGTGCAGAACGTTTCACCTTGTTCCGTCTTTCTTTCTCTTTTTCTTCTGACTTTATTTCTTTTACTTCTATTTTCTCTGCATCATCCAAACGGATCGTCAGCTCATACCCATGTATTTTCAACTCGATCGGATCGCCCATAGGCGCATATTTTACGACTGTCACTTCTGCGCCCCGTATCAATCCCATATCCAGGAAATGTTGTCTGAGCGCTCCGCTTCCTCCGACAGATAAGATGATTCCTTTCTGTCCGATGCCAAGTTCTTTCAATGTCATAATCTTCACTCCTCATCTTTTAGTAAGTGTCAACTAACATTATAACAGAAAAACCTTAAATTGCGAGATTTTTTTCAAATTATATAATTCGGAATAAGTTCTCATTTTATCTACATATTTTTATATTTTTTGTCACTTTTTAATAAACTTCTGGTATAATTAATCTATATATAACCGTATATAACCAACGTATAAGTTTATGCAATGATCAGGAGGAACGTTTCATGAAAACATACAAAAAAAACAATACCGATTCAATCGGATCACTGTCTTTGTCCGATTCGATCTTATCAGGCGCAACTATCACATCACAGCCGGCAGGATACACATTTCCGCATCATCTGCACTCTACAATAGAGATCTATCGTATCATATCAGGCGAATGCCTTATGGATGTCCAGTCGGAAACACTTCACTGCACAAAAGGCGATTTTATTATGATACTGCCGAATATCGTTCACTCTTTTTATCTGAACAAAAAATCTGACTGTACGTTTAAACACGTCCACTTTGATCCCAACATGTTTTCAAATATTATTTTAGAAAACGAAGGCGTTTATCCGATCACATTAATGCATGCAGTTTTATTTTCTTCGCATTTTTATTATCGTTTTTCGACAGACGATATGATCGACGGCACATTAGATAAGCTGATCAGCCTTTATACCGACTCTGACGGTCTGTTTCCGTCCGCCAATATTAACATTTCTCTGATCAACTTAATGCTGTACATATTGGATCACACAAAACCGGCCCATCATTTTTCAAACCCGCAGCTCCAGAACAGTTACGTTGCTTACACGCTGAATTATATTGCGGAGCATTATACCGAGAAGATCATACAGGAAGATATTGCGTCACAGCTTCATATTTCTGTTCGCTATTTAAGCAAACTGTTCAAGGCGCATATCGGAATCACTCTCTCCAGCTATATTAACGTATACCGAATCAATCATTCGATCAGCCTGATGCAAAATACAAAACTGTCACTGACCGAAATAGCGCTGCAGTCCGGATTTACAAATTCCCAGCACTATTCTAAAGTATTTCGTGACTGTGTAAATACAACGCCGTCACAATATCGCAAGTCTATATAGATCCTCATATGCCCAAAAGGCATGTTTTGAAATACAAAACAGGGAGTGGTTCATTTTTGACCGCTCCCTGCATTCATATTATAAATATGATATCTTTTTAACGATTTTTATTCCTTTTGAACATTACAGCCACAGCCGCCGACGCTGATATAAGAAGTCCGATCATCCATACAAATACGTTTACATGATCTCCCGTCTGTACCGCACCCGGTTTTTCATTATTTTCCAGTGTCGAGTCTTCCTTCTGTTCTTCAGCTTTCAATGTCTTAAACGTCACTTTTTCTGATTTAACAGATTCATTTCCGGCTGCGTCTACCGCCGTCACTTCTACAAAATATGTAGTCTCTGCTTTCAGATTTGTCAATCCGCAAGATGCTTCTGTAAGAAGTTCTTTGTTCAATTTTACACCGTCAACATATACGTTGTATCCTGCCGCTTCTTTTCCGTCCGCCGCGTTCTTCCATGATGCTTTTGCGCTTGTCTCGGTAATTTCCGAAACTTTTACGTCGACCGGAGCTTTCAATTCCGGAGTCGGTTCGGGATCCGGTTTCTCCTGCTCTTTCAAGTCTTTGATTGCTTTTTCAAGCGCTGTGTTCGCATCATTTACTTTTGTCTGATCTGCTTTCGGATCACTGTTTACTTTCTGTGCGGCTGCCAAAGCTTCTTCAAGCGCTTTTAAAGACTCTTCCGTATACTTGTCTGTCTCTTCCAGAAGAGCGGATGCTCTTTCAATATTTGCCTTCAGCGCTTCTTTATCGACAACAACTTTCTTTACTGTTGTAAATTCAACTTTTTCTGATTTTGCCGACTCTTCTCCGTCTGCATCTATCGCCGTCACTTCTACAGAGTAAGTCGTTCCGTCTTTCAAGCTGCTTAAGTTATATGTTGTCTCTGCAATAAGTTCTTCATTCACTTTTGTTCCGTCAACATATACGTTGTATCCTGCCGCTTCTTTTCCGTCCGCCGCATTCTTCCATGATACTTTTGCGCTTGCCTCGGTAACTTCCGAAACTTTCACATCAACCGGAGCTTTCAGTTCCGGAGTCGGTTCGGGATCCGGTTTCTCCTGCTCTTTCAAGTCTTTGATCGCTTTTTCAAGCGCTGTGTTCGCATCATTTACTTTTGTCTGATCTGCTTTCGGATCACTGTTTACTTTCTGTGCGGCTGCCAAAGCTTCTTCAAGCGCTTTTAAAGACTCTTCCGTATACTTGTCTGTCTCTTCCAGAAGAGCGGATGCTCTTTCAATATTTGCCTTCAGCGCTTCTTTATCGACAACAACTTTCTTTACTGTTGTAAATTCAACTTTTTCTGATTTTGCCGACTCTTCTCCGTCTGCATCTATCGCCGTCACTTCTACAGAGTAAGTCGTTCCGTCTTTCAAGCTGCTTAAGTTATATGTTGTCTCTGCAATAAGTTCTTCATTCACTTTTGTTCCGTCAACATATACGTTGTATCCTGCCGCTTCTTTTCCGTCCGCCGCATTCTTCCATGATACTTTTGCGCTTGTCTCGGTAACTTCCGAAACTTTCACGTCAACCGGAGCTTTCAATTCCGGAGTCGGTTCAGGTGCAGGTGTTCCGCCTTCGTTAAGATAAGTAATGATCGGTGTCACATGAACAGACGGCTTTGTAGGATTTCCGTTTGAAATTGCCGCAACACGGATATAATCTCCGCGTTTCACTTCAATCTTATCAAACGCTTTCCAGTCTTTTGCCTGAACTTTGCTCTGTTCAAGAATAACACTTTGCTTTTCTTCATCATTTACTAACAGTTTTAATGTTACTGTTCCGCCGCTGTTTCCGTTTTGTCTCAAATACGGCTCGTCATCTTTTACATGGAATGATACCATTCCGTCTTTCGGCACTCTATACGCCATAGCAGTAGAAATTCCTGTGCTCGGTGGAGCGGAAAGAAGACCGTGCGTTGCTTCTGTCGGTTTTGCGGAATGGCTTTGCTCGTCGATTCCCGGACCGTAGTATGTATTTACCATCCAGTTCGGATACTGACTGTCATACTCTTTTATCTCCGTCCACTCTCCTGATGCCGCTTTCTTCTGACCAAACCATACATTTCCCTGCTGCGGTCCTGCATAATCCAACGCCCAGTTATATGTATTTTTCTGCTTGATCGTGTAATCGTTCGTCTTACCGTCTTCCGCCGTGATCCTCATTGTCATGGCATCTGCGATATTTTCCTGATCTTTCAACGTTTTTTCACCGCTTACTACAGATACTTCCGCTGTTTCAGCCGCTTGAACATTTCCTTTCAGCTCGCCTGCCGTTGTCGGATTCTTCTCTGTAAACGGCACATAGATCGTTTTGTCTTTCACTTCATAATATGCAGACTTCAGTTTATTATCCGAACTTGCAACTACCGTATATACAACAGCCTCTTTTCCTTCACAGGAAACGGTTACTGTCATGCCGCCTTTAATGATATCTGCATTTTCCAACGGCTTGCCGTCTTTTGACTTAACAGTGATCGTCACTCCCGTATCTACAATCGAATCTTTGCAAAACTGTTCTACTGTTGTATTTTTCGGTATATCGCTGATCGTCTTTGATTCCTGATCGATTTGATAAACTACGGAACGAAGAACGAGATCTCCGATCACATCGCTTTCCGCAGCTCCGATTTCCGGCGTCGCCGTAACTGCATGTCCGAAGAAATCGTGATCGATTGAATAACCGTTACGGTCAATCACTACTTTTCCTTTATTGATCGCCGGCGAATTTTCCGCCAGTTTAAATCCATCAAAAACGGTTATTTCCGTCGGATCTTCATGCCGTCTTGCCTGTTTGTCTTCTGCAGCTTTTACCGGACCTGACGCTGCGTCTGCAAGAACCGGAGTTCCTTTTTCCACTTTCACAGCAGCCTTATCATCCGGATAAGAACTTACATTATAAAACAGATTGTTGGAATAAACTTTATTATTACGCGGATTCCAGTTTGTAATCTGCGCCGGCTGCTCTCCGTCAAAATAGAAAATATTGTTTTCCATCGTAACCGGGCCGGAATCTCTGTACCAGATCGACCGGATTCCTTCTTTGATCACAAATGTGTTATTGTACACCTGTGTATTTCCTGCGTTTCCTGCCGGATCAAGCGGTCCCATATCTTCATGTACGCTGATGTTATAACGGAACGTATTATTGATCGATTCGCCTCCGCAGAACATAATCGTACTTGCCGTATTTCCGTGGCTGTAATTATATTGATAATTTGTACCGTCTCCATAATCTGCATCCCACGGCTGTCCGTCTCCGTTTCCTTTTGAGGCATTTAACGTCTTAAAACATTCATTATATTGGAACACCGCATTTTTACATTTCCACGGCCAGATACCTGCCGCGACTCTTCCTCCTGTATGCGTCTTTCCGTTTGGATTTCCGTTTGCGTCAAGCTGTGGCTGCGGATCTGTATAATCTGTCGTATTAATCTGAGCCGCCGCATTTTCCGATACATTATACTGGATGGCCGGTCTGTCGATATACATTGTCGTGATCGCGTCTCCGCCGACATTATTCAAATAATTGTTCTGGATCACAACGTCTGAGGACGCGTATGTTTTCATCGTCTCATCACTTAAAGCGCCGCCGTTGAATTTTGCCCATTCATATGTATATCCGACCGCAATTCCCCAACGGTTTACCGTATCAAGATAGCAGTTTTGTATCGTCACATCATTATATCTGGCAATTCCCGTCGCGCTCTCGTTCTCCGGCTTTTCAACAATAAAATAAATACCGCCGTTTGTCATATGTTTATTGTAAACATTGCCTGTCACATCATGGATATACAGATCGTTCAATACGATATGGTCAACCGTTCCTTTGTTTTTTGCAACTCCGGCAACGCCTGTCCTGTCCATGCATTCCGCGTCATTGTATTTATAATTTTTATCTTTCTCTGCATCTGTTGCGGAATCCCGGTCATTTGTAATCTCCAGTCCTTCGATTTCGATATATTCTACATCTTTCAGCAAAATAGACGAAGATACTGTTCCGTGCCACTTATGGTTCTGATTGTCAAGTTTGTGCCCGTAATTTAATTCCCATTGTCCATGACCGTTTGTATTGATCTGAGGACGTCCGTCTTTCTCATCCCCATATGTAGAAATTTTAATAGGAGCGTTTTCACTTCCGCTTCCTTTAATATGAAGCGCCTGATCCTCAAACACCGATCCGTTTTTCAAAAGAACTCGGTCTCCCGCTCCGAGCGTAAGATCATTTACTTTGTTCAGTGTCTGAAATGCTTTTCCTTCAGAAAGTCCGTCGTTTGTATCTTTTCCGTTTTCAGAATCGACATAATACGTCTTTCCCTGACTGTTTTCTTCTGCCTGCACCGCCTCTGTCGGCATCATCGATCCGACAGTCGTTCCGACAAGCAAGAGCGCGAGCATTCCGCTCACCCATTTCTTCTTCATACTTTTCTCCTTCCCACCTGATACAATCTCCAAAGCGCCTCTTTATATTCCCGGTCATATGCCGGCGCCGCCTTGACTGTTATCGTTTTAAATGATCCAAAGTAAAACGATCAACTGCTTCCAAATCACCGCTTACTTCTAAATCTTCTGTCATCTGAGCGATCATGGCATCATATTTTTTCTCACGCAGTTCTCTCTCAACCGCAATGCGCGCAGTTTCCAAATCAGCCTTTTCCCCGTCGTCTTGAAAAACCCATTCTCCCTGACTGTAATATTCGGCTACTTCTTCTTCGGTCAGATCCATTCCTTTTCTGTCAGTATCATTACAGTAAATTTCTTTATACATACTGATCTCATACTGCATATAAAGGTCAAACGTGTATTCTTTCAGACCGTAGATGACTTCTCCGTCTTCTACCTTTTTCTGCCTTTTTGCATTTTCCTGCTTCCACCGTTTTTCAATCGCCGCAAAGCTTCCGTCGGATACATCGCCGTATTCTTCCGCCAGATCATACACCGCATGAATATACTTGATCTTTTCCACCGTGTGATCCGCTAAAATCTCATATCCATATTGTCCTTCATAGCTTTGCTCCCAAAAATCTTCACCGTACAAAGCGTCATACCGCTTTTGGATCTCCATCTTCACATCATATTTTACAAGATCCATACAAAGCTGATATTCCTTTGATCCAACTTTTTCTTCTCCGATTTTCAGATCGAAACGATTCTTTCGGTAAACCGCACTCGCCGCCGTAAATATAACCGCCGCCGAAAGCGCTCCGGCCACTGCCGCGCCGATCCAAAAATGTCTGCCGAATTTCCGTCTGTCTGCTGAGAAATGCTGATTTTCATTTTTCATAATGTCTGTCTCCCTGCAAATGAACAGCTTTAAATTATCATAACAATTCCCTGTTATTTCTTCTCGTTCATTTTTGCATATTCATCAAGTCTTTTTATCTAATTCGGAACTACGCCTCTTTTCTGTACCCGTTTTATTATATACGCCCCGACAAGTCCTGATACGATTCCGACGATGATCCCGCCCAAAATATCCGTCGGATAATGAACGTACAGATACATTCTGGAAAACGCAATCAAAACAGCCACAGCACAGCTTATTTTCCAAAGTTTCTTCTCTCCTGCAAAATACAGCGCCGCAACCGCTGTAAACGATGCCGCCGTATGTCCCGAAGGAAAAGAAAAATCTTTCGGCGCCGTGATCAGCAGCGAAATCCCTTCTTTTACATCAAACGGGCGCGTGCGGGCAAATATATTTTTCAAGATCCCGTTGCATAACACAAGATCGACAATAAGCGCAGCCGCAACGATCGCCCCGCTTTTTCTCGTCTTCGGAAATGCCAGCAGAACAGCCGCCAGTATAATCCACAGAGCGCCCGCGTCTCCAAGATGTGTGACCGCTTTCATAATTTCGTTTAAAATCGGCGTCTGCAGCGTCTGCAGCCAATCTAAAAATTGTAATTCAAATACCATTTGTTTCTTCCTCCGTGCCTTTTTCCTTTCACTCTTCTGTCTTTATATATTTCGTCTTGCGATTGCCGCAGTCATCGCTGTCTCGATGCTTTTCCCGGCAATCAGTTCAAAATACTCGCAGTGTTTCTTACAATATGTCACCGCAGCACGCTCGCACACATTATCTATTCCTGTTATTTTTTTGACAAAAGAAGATGCAGATGAGACTTCTTCCACCTCGTTGAGCATTTCCGCCGAATATGTCAAAAACGGAACTTTATACTTTTCCGCCAGCGAAACAACGGCAGGTTCTTCTTTCTTTAGATCAATACTTACAAGCGCTTCAATCTGATTCATATCCAGATGATTCTTTTTCAAAATTTCTAAAAGACCTTTTTCTAAAAGTTCTTCTGAAATTCCTTTCCTGCATCCAAGTCCGACAATAATATTTTTCGGCTTTAAAAGAAGTGTATTTTCATCTATCGCAGGAAACGAATCTGCAAGAATGACCCGATACCGATACTTCATTACTTCTTCTATCGTATTACATATGCAAACTTCATCCGAAAACATCTCTTTTGAATTTTTTACGGCATTTTCTGCATGATCGCCTTGCGCATAAATTCCGATCAATTCGCCGTCAAGCACCGCTGCGGAAATTCTTTTTGCCGCCTCTCTGTCCGTAATATACAATGCATTTTTTTTTGCAAATACATCAGCCGCAAACTTTTTTCTCACATCTGTAGCAGTCGTATGCACACTGACAGCGCCTAGCAGATTTGCTATCTGATCCGCGAGCTCTGCCGCTCCTCCCACATGACCGGACAACAAAGGGATCACATACTGCCCGGCTTCATCCGCCACGACGACAGCCGAATCCGTAAATTTATCTTTCACATAAGGCGCAATATACCGAACTGCGATCCCTGCCGCACCGATAAATAAAAATGCCCACTTTCCCCAGCGTTCCCGAATCAAATCTTCCTTTTTTTTCGGAAGTTGCTTCACCCCGCCTTCTTCTCCCATAACATACTTTGCAGGGGCATATCCTTCACAGATATACCCCTGCATCTTTAATTTCCTATATATGTATCGATTCTGCTTCGTTCCTCTTTCTGTAAAACTGAATATGACTACTTTCGCAATACCGCCCGTCATCACAACCTCCCGATCTTCTGCCTGACTTTTATAAAATAGTACAGATGATTCTTTGCCGAACCTTTCGGCAGCTCTCTGTCAAGTATAGCATAATCGGAACAGACTGTTCAACTTCTCGTTATATAAGGTAACAAGTTCAGCCATACAGATGGCCGCCCGTTTATGAGTAAAACAGTGGCATCAGCCGCCATAAGCATGCAGTGCGGTTTTACGAATGACGCAGACTGAACTGTTACTATATGAGACTTTCCCTGAAAATATCGATAATTTCTGTTCGATCCAGTTTCTTGTACCCGGTATCGAATACGATCGTCACATCCGCAATCCCTTCTATCATCTCTTCTGTCACCCCAAGTTCTGACAGATTCATAACAAGCCCCAGCTCTTTCATCCAGCTTTCCATAGCTGCCAGACCTTCTTCCGCAATTTCCCGATCTTCTTTTTCCGAAGCATCCACGCCCCATACATTTACCGCAAACCGTTTGAATTTTTCAAGACCATACGGCATAATATGACGATAATACGGAAGTGAAACTGCCGCCAATGTCATCCCATGCGTCGCGTTTGTATATCCGCCTACTGCCTGTCCGAGCATATGAACCATCCAGTCTGTCGATTTTCCGCATGCGACAAGCGTGTTAAGCGCCCATGTTGCCGTCCACATAATATTGCTTCTCGCTTCATAATCCTGCGGGTCTTTATTTGCGATCTTACTTGAATGAATCAGAGAACGCATCAAGCCTTCACTGATATAATCGCTCGTATTATCATCTGTATCTGAAAAATATTGTTCGCAAATATGATTAAAAATATCATAAATTCCGGCAGTCATCTGATAATGTGGCAGTGTCATTGTAAAACGTGGATTCAAAATCGAAAATCTGGGCATAATCTTCTCATCTTCAAACACATGCCCGATCTTCTGCTTCGTCTTTTCGTTCGTAATAACCGATCCCGCATTCATCTCCGATCCTGTTCCAACCATAGTCAGAACACAGCCGACCGGAACGATCTCACAATCAGGCTCATCAAACCGCACAAAATATTTCTCCCACGGATCTTCCGTGCAGTTCACTGATACAGACACCGCCTTAGAATAATCACATACCGATCCGCCGCCTACCGCAAGCAGCAGATCTGCATTATGATTTCTGGCAATCTTAATTCCTTCATATAATTTTGCCAAAGTCGGATTCGGCATAACCCCGGCAATCTCAGCGATATTTTTTTCATTCTTTTTTAATATATTTATTACTTTATCATAGATTCCGTTTTCTTTAATAGAACCCGCACCGTAAACAAGTACAACATTTTTCCCGTATTTAGGAAGCTCCTCATTCAAAAAATCAAGGGAATCTTCTCCGAAATAAAGCTTCGTAGGATTGCAGTAAACAAAATTTCCGTTCATATCACATCGTCTCCTTTTCATTTATCTCATTATCTTCTCTTGATATCATACTCCTTTCCCCCTGCTTCATGTCAAGTGTTTCTTCCTGCATCCGGGGACTCTAACATCAGCCAGTTGCCCCGAAATTTCCTCATCAAATTCCAATACCAGGCTCCTGCCAGATCTAACTCTTGAACGAGTTTCCATTTTGCCTGAATACTTCTGACGTCTTCAAACCAGACAACATGATCCATGCCGCTTTTCTTATATGTAAACCACGGACTTTGGGCAGTCTGCGCATACCGGATCAACGCGCCGTTTTCAACAGCAAGATCCACTGCCTGCACATTTCCGATCGTCTGAGCCCTTGTAACTCCTCTCTCATAAGGAAGCTGCCAGTCATATCCATAGTTTGGTATCCCCAAAATCAATTTTTCCGCCGGGATCTGGCTAAGAGCATACTCGACAACTTGACGTACTTTATCAAGCGGTGCGACAGCCATCGGAGGTCCGTACGTATACCCCCACTCGTAAGTCATTAAAAAAACGTAATCCGCGTTCTCCCCGATCAGTCTGTAATCCGCCCCTTCTACAAGAAGCCCTCTCTGTTCGTTTGACACCTTCGGCGGAACTGCCACAGATACCGTATATCCTTCCGGTCTTAAAAGTTCTCTCATTTTCCCGATAAACGCAGCATACTGAACTTTATTTTCAGGCAAAACATATTCAAAATCAATATTGACTCCCGCAAAGCCCCGCCTTCTTACTTCAGCAGTCAACTGTTCCAAAAGCCTTTCCTGTACCTCGACATTTTCCGTAAGCACTTTTACAAGCTGATTATTAAAAGCTCCTTCCGAAAACGGCGTAAGAACCATGATCGGTTTTGCTCCGTGACGCCATGCGGTCTCTATCATCCAAAGATCGTCTTGCAAAGGCGGAACCAGATTCCCTTCAAATGTAAAACCATAAGAAAATACAAGAAGTTCTTTTAACGCAGGAAACGACTGTTCTAAAATTTCTTTATCTATAAAAGGATAAGCATATCCGCCGATCGTTTTCCCTTTTGCCAATTCAGGCTGTGTACTTTCCTCTGCCTGCCCCTCATCAACTTCCAACAAAAGAAGCGCCTGCCCGGGCACGATCTGATTTTTGTCTTTTAGCTGATTATCATAAACGATCTTCCAAACGGGCACGCCAAATTTTACCGCAATGCCGGACAACGTATCTCCTTTTTCCACAACATAGATCAATAATAAATCACCCCCGTAACAAAAGACTATGCTTTTGCCCGAGGGATTATACTTCTTTCTCTTTCTTCTTTTTCAAATTGCCTGCCCGTTTCTGCAAAAATTTTTCCAGAAGCGCATTGATCTCTCCGCCCAGCAATATAATGTACATACATCCATACAGCCAAAGCATGATCAAAATAATCGTCGTCAAACTTCCGTACATACTTGTAAAGCCTTTAAACACATCAAGGTATACCGAAAAAAAGAACGACAAAAGCAGCCATCCGCATGCCGTAAACACCGCTCCCGGAAGCTGTTTGCGAAGAGTTGTCTTTGCCATATTTCTCCTGTTCGGAAGAAAACGGTACACAAGATCCCAAAAAACAGTCAACACGACAAATGTAACAAACGTCCTGATCCGAATAATAAATTCGACAACTTTGCTTAAAAACGGAATGTGCTCATATATCATCACGCTGATCCTGTTTCCGAATACAGATAATACAAGGGAGCTTACGATAGCCAATAGGAATATAACTGTATAAAACGATGCTCTTATCCTCAGATAAAAATAATTACGCGTCTCCATATTCTCACAGATGCTGTTTAATCCCGATGTGACAGACAGAACGCCTTTCCCCGCTGACCAAAGCGCTACAACAATCGTAACCGGAACGATCGTTCCTGACTGAAAATATACTTGAGATACGATCGAACGTATCATGGGCGCAACACTTTCCGGAAATACTTTCAAAACCGCTGTCATAACTTCGCTCATCGTTATCGGCGTAAAGCGAACCATCGTCAAGAGAAGCAAAAATATGGGGATCAAAGACAGCACAAAAAAATAAGCCGCCTGTGCTGCATAAGCGCCTGTGTGATGAGAATTTATCGTTATAATAACTTTAAATATCTGACTTTTTATCTTTTCCCACTTTTTTTTCATATTCACATCATAATTCCATTTAATTTCATTTGAATCACCGGAATCACCAAAGGCTCGTACCGGGATTGTAAACGGCTGCCAAGCTCCGGGGCAAACCCAAACTTCGACTTATCGCCATTGCAAAAAGCGGTCGTACAGGACGGCCGCCTTTATCTTTTGTAACTCCCCAAAATGCCGTTCCCTGTATTTTGAGTCCTAGCCACGGCTAGGTGGGCAACCGCATCTGCTTTTCTGTCGTCCACTGCTGTCGGAGGCCTGACATATTACAGAAATATAGGAATCCCGTTTAAACTAATGTAGGTTCAAAATAACAAGGTTATCGCACATCTCAGGTTATTTCTCTTTTAACTTACTGCTATTATACTCTACTTATACTATTTTTACAACCGCATATTTTTTCCATTCAAAAAATTCAGGCCATAACAGTTCAGCCCGCGCCATTCGTAAAACCGCGCTGCGTGCTTATCGCAGCTAACGTCAGCGGTTTACTCATGAACAGGCGCTTATATCATCCCGACCGCCTCGTTTACGCTTTTTACCCCGATGAGTCGAATTCCTTTGATATCTTTTACCATTTTCATGCACACCTGCGGAAGAATACACGTCTCGAATCCCAGCTTTTTCGCCTCTGCGACTCTTTGTTCGGGCATATTGACCGCGCGGACTTCTCCGCTTAGTCCGACTTCCCCGAACACGATCGTCTTTTCATCAACCGGGCGGTTTCTGTAACTTGAAACAAGCGCCATAACAATACCAAGATCGATCGCCGGCTCGTTCATTCTGATTCCTCCGGCGATATTGACATACGCATCCGAATTAGACAGCGCCATTCCGAGACGTTTTTCCAACACTGCCATAAGAAGATTCACTCTGTTATAATCCGTTCCGGCAGCCGTACGCCTCGGCATCCCGAAATTACTCCTGCATACAAGCGCCTGTATCTCGATCAAAATAGGCCGAGTTCCTTCCATAGAACATGCAACGACCGATCCCGCAGACTGTTCCGGTCTGCCACTCAACATATATTCCGAAGGATTTTCCACTTCCTCAAGTCCGCTCTGCCGCATCTCAAACACGCCGATCTCATTCGTCGATCCGAAACGATTCTTCACAGCGCGTAAAATTCTGTAAGAAGCGTGTCTGTCTCCTTCAAAATAAAGCACTGTATCAACCATATGTTCCAAGACACGCGGACCTGCTACCGTTCCTTCTTTCGTCACATGTCCGACAATGAAAATCGGAATACATAATCCTTTTGCAAGCTGCATAAATACATTCGTCGATTCTCTTACTTGCGACACACTTCCGGGAGCGGATGAAACTTCTTCGCTGTACATCGTCTGAATAGAGTCAATGACAACAAGTTCGGGACGCTCTTTTTCAAGAATTCCTCTTATGATCTCCAGATTCGTCTCACATAAAAGAAACAATCCGTCCGCAAAGTTTCCCATACGGTTTGCCCTTAGTTTGATCTGCGTCTGCGATTCTTCTCCCGAAATGTATAAAACTTTCTTTTTATCGGCCAGAATCCTGCACACTTGAAGCAGCAAAGTAGACTTTCCGATACCGGGATCGCCGCCGACAAGCACAAGCGATCCCGGAACGATCCCTCCTCCGAGCACGCGGTCTAATTCTTTGATGCCTGTAGCGCACCGCACGTCATCTTCAGCCGTTACATCGTTAAGCGGGATCACTTTCGCTTCTCTGACAAGCTCGCGAACAGCTTTTGCTCCCTGTGTACTGCCTTTCGTCACACCGCTGCCGATCTTTTCCTCTACAAATGTATTCCACTCCCCGCATCCCGGACACTGACCGAGCCATTTTGCCTCTTCATGCCCGCAATTCTGACAGAAAAACACACTTTTCTTTCCTTTTGCCATTCATTCTCCTTCTCAAAATCAAACACTCATTAAACAATCAGATCTGACACATCCATCTTAAAAGACAGATTCTAAACGCCTCTCAGCATAAGATCTGCCTACAGACAAACGGGGTGGATATAGCATCCACCCCGAAATCAATTTAAGTATTTGTAAACTTTTCAGTTAATATATTAACATTTTACAACTCTCATTGTCGCTTCCTGTCCTTCTGAAAGTTCCACGCTGACACTGAGTTTTCCACTTAAATTCGTACGCATCTTTCCTGCGGACTCGCCGTCAATAAATACTTCATACTCACATTCCGGCTCTAATTCCAAAGTAAACTGAACGTCTCCCTTTGCGGAAACAGAAAACGCAACTTCTGAATCCGTCTCTTTAAAACCTTCCACTGCGCTTCCCGGAACAGATTCATAAACGAACATTCCGTTCCTCTCAAGTTTTGTAATTTCCGAAAAGGTTTTTACTTTATAAATATCACCTTCAAATTCATAATTATCTTTCTTCGTTTTTTCCGAAAGAGTGTAGTCTCCGAAACTGAGACTTCCGTCATTCTCCGCGCGCAATAATTCCTTCACTGCTGCCATCTTCATTTTCCTCCTAAGTATTTCACAATGTGATCACAGGATATGTTTTGTGTAAATCATTGTCTTTCGCATTCCTTTGACCTTTGTACCATTATAATATAAAATATTTGATTTTTCTACTCCTATAAACGATCTTCTTTCCGAATGAAGCGAATCTCTTTTTTCACAGTTCCCGCCTCAATGCAGTCTCCCCGCTTCACTTCTCCGTTCAGGATCGCTTCCGCAAGTTTGTCTTCCAATTCTGTCTGCAGAGCGCGGCGAAGAGGTCTTGCGCCATATTTTGCATCCGTTCCTTTTTCCGCAATAAGCGCTTTTGCCGACTCCCGTAAAGTCAGGCGGATATCCATCTGATCTTCGATCCTTTTTGTAAAATCCCGGCACATAAGCGTAACAATCTTTTTCATATGCGTTTTCTCGAGAGCATGGAATACGATGATCTCATCAATACGGTTTAAAAACTCCGGTCTAAAGATCTGTTTTACTTCATCCATCACGTTTTGTTTCATACGCTTATAATCGCCTGCAGGATCATCTTTTGCCGCAAATCCAAGCTTCTTAGGTTCTATGATCGCTTTTGCTCCCGCGTTTGATGTCATAATGATAACGGTATTGGAAAAATCTATCTTCCGCCCTTTGGAGTCCGTAATATGTCCGTCGTCCAATACTTGCAAAAGAATATTGAACACATCGGGATGCGCCTTTTCGATCTCATCAAACAAAAGTACCGAATAAGGATGTGTACGCACCTGATCGCTGAGCTGACCGCCTTCTTCATGTCCGACATATCCCGGCGGAGATCCGATCATTTTAGAGACGGAATGTTTCTCCATATATTCGGACATATCAACACGGATCATCGATTCTTCATTGCCGAACATCGCTTCGGCAAGCGCTTTCGACAACTCTGTTTTTCCGACGCCTGTAGGTCCTAAAAACAGAAACGAACCGATCGGGCGTTTCGGGTCTTTCAATCCTACACGCCCCCTCTTTACCGCACGGGCAACTGCTTTCACAGCTTCCTCCTGACCGATGACCCTCTGGTGGAGGACACTTTCCAGTTTCTTAAGACGATCCGTATCGCTTTCCGCAAGTTTTTGAACCGGGATCTTTGTCCATGCGGAAACAACTTCCGCTATATCTTCTTCTGTCACTTCCGGCTGAGAAGAAGATGTTTTTTTCTGAAAACGTTTTTTTAGCTGCTCCGATTTTTTCTCTGCCTCCTCCTGCTCTTTCTGTAAAAGCGAAGCCTCTTCAAAACAACCGTTTTTAATACTCTCTTCTTTTTGCTTTTCCAGTTCTTTCAGGCGAAGATCCAAAGCCGTCAGGTTTTCCGGTACTTTATATCCTTTCAGACTGACTTTTGAACATGACTCGTCAAGCACATCTATTGCTTTATCGGGAAGGTTACGATCCGTAATGTACCGCTCGGACATCGAAACTGCCGCTTCCAGCGCCTCGTCTCTAATCAGCACCTTATGATGCGATTCGTATCTTCCTTTCAACCCTTTCAATATCTCAAGACACTGTTCTTTCGAAGGTTCTTCTACCGATACCGGCTGAAAACGCCGCTCCAGAGCCGCATCTTTCTCGATATATTTCCGGTATTCCGTGATCGTCGTCGCTCCGATCAACTGAAGTTCCCCTCTTGCAAGAGACGGTTTTAAGATGCCGGATGCATCGATCGCCCCTTCTGCTCCTCCCGCTCCGATCATTGTGTGGATCTCGTCAAGAAACAAAATAATATTTCCGTTGGACTCTACTTCCGAGATCAGACCTTTCATACGTTCTTCAAATTCACCCCGGTATTTAGACCCTGCGATCATTCCCGGAAGATCAAGCGTATAAATCCGCTTATCTTTCATTTTTTCCGGAACAACGCCTGCCGCGATACGCTGCGCCAGACCTTCCACAACCGCCGTTTTTCCTACTCCCGGCTCTCCGATCAGACAGGGATTGTTTTTCGTCCTGCGGCTTAACACCTGCATAAGGCGATACATCTCCTCTTCCCTGCCTACAACGGGATCTTGTTTTCCCTCCTCTGCCCGAGCCGTCATATCTGTACAATACTGCTCGATCACAGAGCCGCTTCCTCTCGACTCGTCCTGAAGTTCATCCTGATAATCTTTCGGATCGACTCCCGATGCATTTAAAATATCTTTTAAAAGTTTTTGAAGGCTGATATTCAGCGTGATCAAAATTCTTGCGGCGACGCAGTCCACATCCCGTATCATCGACAAAAGCAAGTGCTCCGTTCCGACCTCGGCTGTACGGAGACGATGCGCTTCCTTCTCACTGTTCGCGAGGATATAGCGAAGCCTTGGACTTTCTTTCGGTTTCTGCGATGCGGGCATCTCCTCCCGGGGAGCGATCAGTTCATCCATAAGCTGCATGATCTTTTCTGTCTCAACGCCGTTTTGCGCAAGCACCTGTCCCGCAACCCCCGAAAACTCCTCCCGCAGTCCGAGAAGCAGATGTTCCGTACCTATGTAAGGATGCTTCATCTCCTTTGCTTTCTTCGCAGCATATCTGACTGCATTTGCCGCCTGTTTTGTATATGAAATATGCATAAGTTCCTCCTGTCGGTTATTTTGCTTTCAAATCTGCTAAAACAAATTATTCATAATCATCGAATATCTCATCTACCAGTTCATGCACTTCCTGCCTCGAAATATTTTTACAACAGCCTCTTGCAAGAACGATCTGAAGCTGTCTTTTCATCACCTGCAGTTCCTCTAACTTATCAATATCAAGAGAAATTACAGCTCCTCTTCGCTTGTCAAGACTGATATAGCCTTCCCGCTTCAGTACACTATATGCTTTGTTTACCGTGTGCATGTTGACGCCGATCGTATCCGCAAGACGCCGCACCGACGGAAGTGAATCTCCTTCATGAATGACCGATGTAGCGATCCCCATGATGATCTGATTACAAAGCTGAATATAAATCGCTTCATCACTGTTAAAATCAACTTCTATGATCATATCTTTCTCCTTTCGGAATTTGTTATATGTATAATAGCACAATCTTATAATTTTTCAAACTTTTAATTAAACTTTTTCTGATGGATTTTTCAAGCTTCTTAAGAGAACAAAAAAGAGCCTGATACCAGACCCTTTATGTTTTATCGGTGTTCCTATTTATTTCTGACAAATTCGCGGAAACTGCATACTGATCTTCGTTCCTCTTCCTTCTTCACTTTCCACACTGACCTTCGCCCCATGCAGAAGCGCTCCGTGCTTGACGATCGAAAGTCCGAGTCCCGTTCCTCCGCGCTCTTTTGAATGACTTTTATCGACTCGGTAAAACCGCTCAAATATGCGTTCCTGATGTTCTTTCGGAATTCCTATACCTGTATCTGACACACTGATTTTCGGTCCATTCAACGTATTTCCCGCCCAAACCGAAACTTTTCCGTTTTCATAGTTATATTTTACTGCATTTTCGCAGACATTATAAACCATTTCATCTAATATCTGCCGGATTCCATGATAATGAACAGATTCTCCCGAAAGTTCGATCCGAATATTTTTCTGTGCCGCCTGCGGCGAAAGACGACTGACAATCTCCCTCGTCAGTTCATACAGATCCACATCTTCTTTTTCCAATTCCACAGATTCTTCATCAAGCTTTGATAATTTAATAATATCTTCGATCAGGGTGATCAGTCTGCGCGCCTCTTTGTAGATGCGTTCCGAAAAACCGGAAATATCTTCCGGACGGACCAATCCGTTTTTCATGATTTCCGCATAGCCGGAAATCGACGTAAGCGGCGTTTTCAGTTCGTGAGATACATTTGCGGAAAACTCTTTCCTCATATTCGCAACCGCTTCTTTTTCTCTGTTCTGCCGGTCCATCGCCTCCAGCAAAGGACTTAATTCCTCATAAATATCACTGTCCAATGGACGTTCCAGATCAAGTTCATTGATCGGTTTGATCAATCGGTTTGTCTGCCATCTTGCCAAAGCGAAAGCGAACAATATTGTCAGTACGGCAAGAATTCCCATCACCGGCATTAGACTGACTGCGGTACTTGCCAGATTATCAATCGACTTGGATACGCGCAGCACCGTTCCGTCGTTGAGAAGAAGAGCATAATAATACATATCCTTCCCTACCGTTTCTGACTTTCTTACGTCTGCCCCTTCTCCTTTAGAAAGAGCTTCTCTGACTTCTTTTCGGTTTCCGTGGTTTTTAAGGATGTCTGCATCTCTGCGTGAATCATAGAGAACCGTTCCGTCTGCTTTGATCTGCGTCACCCTTGTGCTTTCCACAACATTATCCATCTGTTTCATATAATCGCTGTCAGACAAATTGATCGCTTCACGAATATATGCCGCTTCCTGTTTTACTTCTGTCTGAAGCAGATTCATATTCCGATTATAAAGGATAACCGAAAGGATCACATAAGCAAGCACAAGAGTTACCGTCAAAATCACAGTCATGCTTTGCTGGATTTTTTTCTTTATACTCATGCGCTTCCTCCTATGCGATACCCGACTCCGCGTACTGTCTGAATGATTTCTCCCTTTTCACCCAGCTTTTGTCTAAGCGTCCTGATATGTACATCAACAGTTCTTGTTTCTCCGTCAAAATCATATCCCCATATTTCTGTAAGCAACTGATCTCTTGTCAAAACAATTCCTTCGTTTCTCATCAGCTTTTCAAGCAGTTCAAATTCTTTTAATGTAAGAGGTACTGTCCGTCCATCTACGGTCACTTCATGTTTCTTCACATCAATATGAACTCCTTGTATTTCCGGATTTTCCCTTTCCTGCGATCCTTTGCTTCTGCGAAGAACCGCCTTGATGCGGGAAACAAGCTCCATCATCCCAAACGGTTTTGTCACATAATCGTCCGCTCCCGAATCCAGACCGATCACTTTATCATATTCCGATCCTTTTGCAGTTACCATAATCACCGGAATACTTTTCGTCTTGGACGAACATTTTAATTTTTTTAATATCTCCAGACCGTCTTCTCCCGGAAGCATGATATCAAGCAAAATAAGCTCCGGCGTTTCAAACGCCAGAGCCTCCGTAAAGGCCGAACCATCCGCAAACCCTCTGGCTTTAAGCCCCGTTGTCTCCAATGTATATATGACCAGTTCTCTGATATTGTCGTCATCTTCCACGCAATATATCATTCTTCCAGTTCTCCTTTACTTGTTTTGTTCATTATTCCGCATGTATGATCGCATGATCCTTATGCACTCCCGTAATGGAAAATTCTACCCATTCGGCAATATTCGTCGCATGATCTCCGATACGTTCCAGATATTTTGTCACCATGATCAGATCAAAAATGCGTTTCCCGTTCTCGCCTTTTTCTTCTCTTATAAACTCGATCATCTCATCCCGCACTTCCTCGAAATACTGATCGATCTCATCGTCCGCCTTCATCACGCTGCGTGCAAGCTCTAAATCTTTCTCAACATATGCCGTGACGCTGGTGCGGACCATCTTGCTCACCTCAGATGCCATCGTACCGATTACATGGATCTCATCTGTAGCCGCAACTCCTTTTGACGACAAAATGATCTCTGCAATATCCGATGTCTGATCTCCGATACGTTCCATATCTGTGATCATTTTCAGAGCCGCAGAAATCCTGCGAAGATCCTTTGCCACGGGCTGCTGCTGAAGGAGAAGTTTCAGACAGAGACGTTCAATATCTTTTTCAATCTGATCAATCTCCTCATCCTCGGCAATGATCACTTTTGCCTGTTCAATGCTTCCGTCCTTCAATGCCTGCGTTGCTTTTGCAATCGCAGTCTCGCACAACTCGCCCATATGGGTAAGCTGCTCGTCCAATAAATGAAGCTGTCTGTCAAATCTGTTACGCATAGCTTAACCAAACCTCCCTGTGATATAGTCTTCCGTTCTTTTATCTGACGGTATTGAAAACAGTTTTTCTGTATTGTTGCATTCCACACTTCTCCGAAAAGGAAAAACGCCGTATTGGCAGACATGCGCACTGCCTGCTGCATATTATATGTAACTATGGCAATAGTATAATCTTTTTTCAGCTCCATCGCAAGCTCTTCAGTCTTTGATATGAAGACCGAAAAGAGAGCCGATGTCCGCTCGTCCTACGTTTTAGGCAAAATTTCCTCATCTCATTGTAAATACCGGATGTACGGCATATCATCTTTTCTTCATTTTCACAACATTACATTTTACCGCTGTGATATCATTGTATAAAAAACATGTAAAATCGACTAGCGCTTCATTGTTAAATCAAAGTAAAATTTATAAGATTAAAACCGCGCTCCCTTACAGGCAGGTTCATGACGGCCCGAAATCAAAGCAGTTTCTGAAGAAGCAGTTCCAGCCTTCCAGCCGCCTCTTTCGTATCTTCCGGCGACCCGAAAGTAGAGAAACGGAAATATCCCTCGCCGCACGCTCCAAACCCTTCTCCGGGCGTTCCCACTACCTGGATTTCATTAAGCAGGTAATCAAAAAACTCCCAGCTTCCCATTCCATTCGGGCATTTCATCCAAATATAAGGAGCGTTTTTCCCTCCGCAGTACCAGATGCCGAGCCGATCCAGTACTTCCGTCAGACATCTTCCATTCTTTTTATAGATTTGAATCCCCTCCCGAATCTGCCGCTGTCCTTCTTCCGTAAATACAGCCGAAGCTCCTTTTTGGATAAGATAAGATACACCGTTTGTTTTCGTCGTCCGGTTTCTTACCCACATCTGGTTCAGACTCATTCCGCCGCGAAACAGTTCTTTTGGAATGACTGTATATCCGCAGCGTGTTCCTGTAAAGCCCGCGGTCTTAGACAAAGAGCAAATTTCAATGGCACAGGTTCTCGCTTCCGGGATTTCAAAAATACTGTGGGGGATGTCATCTTCTTCAATAAATGCCTCATATGCGGCATCAAACAGGATGATGGCATTCATTTTGTTGGCATAATCCACCCATGCCTGTAATGCCTCCCGGTCAAATACAGCGCCGGTTGGATTATTCGGAGAGCAGATGTAGATCACGTCTGCCGCAATGTCCGGATCCGGCACAGGAACAAATCCGTTCTCTTCTCCCGCCGGAATATGGATAATCGTGTTTCCGGCAATCACGTTCGCATCCACATAAGCAGGATAAGCCGGTTCCATGATCAGCACTGTCTTTTCTTTTCCGAACAAATCCAAAATATCTCCCAGCTCATCACTTGCCCCGCTGGAGACAAAGACTTCCTCATGGCTTAATTTTACTCCTCTTTTTTGATAGTATGCCGCAATGGTTGTCCGAAGTTCCGTATCTCCGCATTCCGGCATATATCCATGAAAGGTTGTTTTATGAGCCTGATCTTCTACTGCCTCATGAAGTTTTTGGATAACGGCATCGCAAAGCGGCAGAGAAACGTCGCCAATTCCCATTCTATAGAGATGCGCTCCCGGATGTGCTTCCAGATAAGCTTTTGTTTTCTGGGCGATATTATAAAACAAATAAGATTCTTTTAAATTTTGATAATTCATATTTGGTATCATTCTGCAGTTCTCCTTTTTTTGTTTTTATGCGTAAAGAGGCGAAACACCTATGGTAATTTCTTCCAGCACGTCCAGAAGTACCTTTACGGTATCCAAAGAGGTAAACATCGTTACGTTGTTTTCGATGGCTGTCCTTCTGATCGCCAGTCCGTCTTCATAATGAACGCCGGATAAAATGGCTCTTGTGTTAATGACATAGCTTACATAGCCGGATCTTATCGCTTCCAGAATTTCGGTGCTGTTTTCACTAAGCTTTCTGCGGATACGAGTGCGAATCCCATGCGCTTTCAGAAACTCTCCGGTTCCGACTGTTGCCTCTATATTGAATCCCATTTCATAAAACCGTCGAATAAGAGGCAGCGCCTCTTCTTTATCTTCATCAGCCAGAGTTACCATGACCGTTCCGTAGTTCTGCATTTTCACACCGGAAGCGATTAAGGCTTTATACATGGCTCGAGGAAATTTTCGATCGTATCCTATGGCTTCTCCTGTTGATTTCATCTCAGGGGACAGATACGCATCCATTCCATTTAACTTAGCAAAAGAAAACGCGGGCGCTTTTACATACCAGAAACTCTTTTCTTCCGGATAACATGTGTCGATGCCCTGCTCTTTCAGGCTGATGCCAAGAATCACTCTTGTCGCAATATCCGCCAGAGAATAACCTGTGGCTTTTGATAAAAACGGAACGGTTCTGGATGAGCGTGGATTTACTTCTATAATATACACGTTTTCCTCCTGATCCACAATAAACTGAATATTAAACAATCCTCTGATTCCGATTCCAAGACCTAATCTTCTTGTATAATCCAGAATCACTTCTTTTACATGGTCTGAAATGCTGTAACTCGGATACACACTGATGGAATCGCCGGAATGTACGCCGGTTCTCTCCACCAGTTCCATGATGCCGGGCACAAATACATCCTGACCGTCGCAGATTCCGTCGATCTCCACTTCTTTTCCTCTGATATAATGATCCACTAATACCGGTTTTTCTTCATTGATCTCCACCGCCGTTTTCAGATATTGCCGCAGTTGTTCTTCTTTTGCCACGATCTGCATGGCTCTTCCGCCTAATACAAAGCTCGGACGTACCAGCACAGGATAGCCTATTGCAGCTGCCGCCTTTACACCATCTTCAATATTCGTTACAGCCTGACCTTTGGGCTGCGGAATAGAAAGCGCGGCCAAAAGCTTCTCAAAGGACTCCCTGTTCTCTGCCTTTTCGATCGCCTCGCAGTCTGTTCCGATGATCGTTACGCCTCTGGATTCCAGAGGCTCTGCCAGATTCACGGCAGTCTGCCCTCCCAGCGAGGCGATTACGCCATCCGGCCGCTCCAGTTCAATTACGTTCATCACGTCTTCGACACAGAGAGGTTCAAAATACAGCTTATCGGAAGTCGTATAATCCGTAGAAACTGTTTCCGGATTATTGTTGATCACAATGGCCTCATATCCGGCATTGCGTATTGTTTTTACGGCATGAACTGTCGAATAATCAAACTCTACGCCCTGACCGATTCGGATAGGACCTGATCCAAGCACCAGAATTTTTTTTCTGTCCTCTGCTATCGATTCGTTTTCTTCTTCGTAAGTAGAATAAAAATAAGGGACATAACTGTCAAATTCAGAAGCGCAGGTGTCGATCATTTTATAAACCGGGAACAGATGCATTTCTTTTCTAATGCGAAAGACAGTATCTTCGTCTGTATTCCAGAGCCATGCCACAGCGCGATCGGAAAATCCTCCTCTTTTTGCCTCATGCAGGACGTCCCTGTTCCATGGATTTGCTTTTAACATATTTTCCATTTCTATGATTTTCTTCATTTTTTCCAGGAAAAAGCCGTCAATCTTTGTTTCAAAAGCAATTTGCTGAACATTGCAGCCAAGTCTTAATAATTGTGCAACGGCAAAGATCCTGTCGTCCGTTCCTGCTTTTATATAGGAAAGAAGCTCTTCCCTTGTCTTTTCATCGAATTTCTCCATATATAGATGAAATACTCCCGTTTCCAGGGAACGGATCGCCTTTAACAGACTTTCTTCAAATGTTCGTCCAATGCTCATCACCTCTCCGGTCGCTTTCATCTGCGTGCCTAACTTTTGATTGGCATCTGCAAACTTATCAAACGGAAAACGAGGCATTTTCGTTACTACATAATCTAAGGCAGGCTCAAAGGAAGCAGGGGTGTTTACAAGGGGGATCTCGTCCAGAGTCATACCTACGCTGATTTTTGCAGACACTCTGGCAATGGGATATCCGCTTGCTTTTGACGCCAGTGCAGAAGAACGGGAAACACGTGGGTTCACTTCGATAACGTAGTACCGGAAAGAATGAGGATCCAGTGCGAACTGTACATTGCATCCCCCTTCCACCCTAAGAGCCCGGATCAGCCTTAGCGCACTGTCTCGCAGCATCTGGTATTCCTTATTCGTCAAGGTTTGGGATGGGCAGACTACGATCGAATCTCCTGTATGGATTCCTACCGGATCCAGATTTTCCATGTTGCACACCGTAATTGCCGTATCATTAGAATCACGAATGACTTCATATTCAATTTCTTTAAAACCTTTAATGCTTTTTTCAACCAATACCTGATGAACCGGCGACAAGGCAAGCGCATTATGAATAAGCCCCAGAAATTCCTGTTCATCGTCTGCAAACCCTCCCCCGGTTCCGCCCAGAGTAAAAGCCGGACGCAGAACTACCGGATAACCGATGGTCTTTGCCGCCTGAAGGGCTTCTTCTGCTGTATTGGCGACAAGGGACGGCAGTACCGGTTCTCCTAATTTTTCGCACAATTCTTTAAACAGTTCTCTGTCTTCTGCCTGCCGGATGCTTTCACTTCCAGTTCCAAGCAGTTCTGTCTGACATTCTTTCAAAACTCCTTTTTTCTCGAGCTGCATTGCAAGATTCAGTCCTGTCTGCCCTCCGATTCCGGGTACTATGGCGTCCGGACGCTCATGGCGGACGATTTTTGCCATATATTCCAATGTAAGAGGCTCCATATAAACTTTATCTGCAATGGCAGGGTCTGTCATTATAGTCGCCGGATTGGAATTGCACAGGATTACTTCATACCCCTCTTCTTTCAGCGCAAGACATGCCTGTGTTCCCGCATAATCAAATTCCGCTGCCTGTCCGATTACAATAGGACCAGAACCAATAACCAGTATTTTCTTTATATCAGTTCGCTTTGCCATGTTTGTTTTCCTCCATCATCTGTATAAATTGATCAAACAAATACCCGCTGTCCTGAGGTCCGGGAGCGCTTTCCGGATGATACTGGACGCTGAAAACATGATCTTTTCTGCAGGCAATTCCTTCTACTGTATGATCCAGCAGATTGATATGGGTCATCTCCAGATCGGTATTTTTCAGACTGGCATAATCTACAGCATAAGAATGATTCTGGGACGTGATTTCTATTTTCCCGGTTTTTAAGTTTTTTACCGGATGGTTTCCTCCCCGGTGTCCGAATTTCAACTTATAAGTCCCCGCGCCATAGGCAAGCCCGATCATCTGATGTCCAAGGCATATTCCAAATAATGGAAAGTTTCCTCTTATTTTCCGTACCAGTTCCAGAACCGGCTTTACATCCTTCGGATTGCCCGGTCCATTAGACAAAAAGACGCCGTCCGGGTTTTGTTTTTGAATTTCTTCATAAGAAGTGTTCCATGGATATACCATGACGCTGCAGCCTCTTGCATTTAAACTTCGTATAATATTTTCTTTTATTCCGCAATCAATGGCCGCCACAAGATAATTTTCCTGTTTGGCGGCACAGTATCTTATTTCTTTAGAACTGACCTTTTCTACGGCATCTTTCGGAATCTCAAATCCTGCCAGTTTTTTCAATCCTTCTTCCGGCGATGTCTGCGCATCTGTAAGCAGCGCCTTACAACTTCCGAAATCCCGGATCTTTCTTACCAGTTTTCTCGTATCAATGCCGTAAATACCGGGAATATGATACTGTTTCATCACCTCGTCCAGCGTGGCGGCGCTGCGGAAATTGGAAGGAATATCATTATAATCTCTCACGGCAAGCCCGCCGATGGAAGGTTGTTTTGTCTCAAAGTCTTCTTTTGCAATCCCGTAATTTCCGATCAACGGATATGCCATAACAACGGTCTGATATGTGTAGGATGGATCAGAAAGGATCTCCTGATACCCAACCGGCGCCGTATTAAATACTATTTCCGTTATTTTCTCTTCCTGACTGCCAAACCCATAGCCATAAAATTGACTTCCGTCTTCCAGAAGAAGCTTCTTATTCCATTTTTCCATTTGTTTCACCTCTCGGATAATTTTTGTTCAAATCGGTCCTTTCGGACATCTGTGGGAATTTCAGTCGCGTATTTCCCGCTAAAACAAGCGTCACAATATGAATGCGTTCCTGTCAGTTCATGAAGGCATTCCAACGGAAGATAGCCAAGTGAATCCGCCCCGATGAGCGTGGCGACCTCTTTTTCTCCATGGTGGGATGCAATAAGATTTTCTTCCGAATCGATGTCTGTACCATAATAACACGGATGCAGAAACGGAGGTGCAGAGATTCTTAGATGGATCTCTTTTGCGCCTGCCTCTCTTAAAAGACTTACAAGCTGTCTGCTTGTAGTTCCTCTTACAATGGAATCATCAATTAAAACTACTCGTTTTCCCTGAATAACCGATGGGATCGGACTCAACTTCATCCGCACCAGATCGATCCGTTCTTTTTGACCGGGAGATATAAAAGTTCTTCCAATGTATTTGTTCTTGACAAGTCCGATTCCATAAGGAATTCCTGAAACTTCAGAAAATCCAAGCGCCGCGTCCAGACCGCTGTCCGGAACGCCGATTACAATATCCGCCTTGACCGGTTTTGTCTGTGCTAATAGTTTCCCAGCCTGAATTCTTGCTGCTGATACAGAGATCTTATCAATGACAGAGTCCGGTCTTGCAAAATAAATATATTCAAATATACAGGTCTTCTGTTTCTGCGTGCCGCAGTGTTCCCGGCGCGACTCGACGCCTTCTTCGCTAAATACCAGGATCTCTCCCGGAAGAAGATCCCTGATCAGTTCCGCGCCTACAGATGTCAGGGCGCAGCTTTCCGAGGCAATCACATAGGAGCCGTCCGGCATTTTCCCGTAACAAAGGGGACGGAATCCATACGGATCTCTCACTGCGATCATTTTAGCAGAAGACATTAATATAAGAGAATATGCTCCTTCCAAAGAAGTCATGGCGCGGCTTACCGCCTCCTCGATACTAGGCGCAGTAAGCCTTTCTCTTGTAATCATATACGCAATCGTTTCTGTATCGCTGGTTGTATGGAAAATTGCTCCTGATAATTCCAATTTATCACGAAGCTCTAACGCATTGCTTAAATTTCCATTATGTGCCAGCGCCATTTTCCCTTTCTGATGGTTCACCTCTATAGGCTGACAATTCTTTCGATTATTTCTTCCTGTCGTTCCGTACCGCACATGTCCCACGGCCATATTTCCTTCCGAAAGATGTGCCAGAGTATCCTCAGAAAATACTTCGCTTACAAGCCCCAAATCCTTATACGACGAAAAGACGCCATCGTCATTTACAACAATGCCGCAGCTTTCCTGCCCTCTGTGCTGAAGTGCATAGAGTCCATAATAAACCAGTTTCCCAAGACGTTCTCTTTTTCTGCTTAAAATTCCGAACACGCCGCATTCTTCATGAATCGCCATATCTGTTCACTCCTCTTGTTTCGTATTTTCATGGAAAGCCGCTGAAATAAATCCTTGAAACAGCGGATGCGGCCGGTTGGGGCGGCTTGTAAATTCCGGATGAAACTGCACTCCGATATAAAACGGATGATCCGCAAGCTCGATGGTTTCTGCCAAACGGCCATCAGGGGAAGTTCCGCTGATCACCAGACCTGCATCGGTAAGCAGTTCGCGGTACTGATTATTTAATTCGTAGCGGTGACGATGGCGCTCTTGAATGACCGAGCGCTGATAGCAATGCTCCATTTGTGTTCCCGGCTGAATCACACAAGGGTAATTTCCAAGTCGGAGTGTGCCTCCCTTATCAATATCATCACTTTGTCCCGGCATAAAATCAATAACCTTGTCCCTGCACTGCTCATCAAATTCCCCGGAATGTGCTTCCGGAAGTCCAGCCTCATTCCTGGCATATTCAATGACGGCAATCTGCATGCCAAGACAGATCCCGAAATAAGGAATCCGATTCTTTCTGGCATATTCAGCTGCAGTGATCATTCCTTCAATTCCTCTGTTTCCAAAACCGCCGGGAACGATGATCCCGTGTATTCCCCGGAAAATCTGAGCTACGTTTTCTTTCGTAATATTCTCTGAATCGATCCAATGAATACGGATATAAGCATTCTGCGCATAGCCTGCATGATTTAAAGCTTCCACTACGGACAGATAGGCGTCATGAAGCTTTACATATTTCCCGACCAGTCCGATATGTACTTCCCGGGTACGATTTTTTATCTGTTCCACCATTTTTTTCCAGTCTTCAAGCCGGGCTTCCTTTGCCTCTAAATGAAGCTCTCTGCAAACTACAGAAGAAAAGCCGGACTGCTCCAGCATAAGGGGCGCTTCATATAAATTTGACAGCGTGCGGTTTTCGATCACGCAGTCCGGCTTCACATTGCAGAAAAGAGAAATCTTCTGAAAAATAGATTCCTCCAAAGGTTTATCGCACCGAAGTACAATGAGATTCGGGTGGATTCCCATTCCCTGCAGTTCCCGTACAGAGTGCTGCGTAGGCTTTGATTTGTGTTCGTCCGAGCCGCTTAAATAAGGGACGAGTGTCACATGAATAAACAGGCTGTTTTCCCGTCCCACTTCCAGAGAAATCTGGCGGACTGCTTCTAAAAAAGGCTGGGATTCAATATCTCCTATTGTTCCTCCGATTTCCGTAATTACCACGTCTGCATCCGTCTGTTTCCCTACGCGATAGACAAATTCTTTGATTTCATTGGTGATATGCGGGATCACCTGAACAGTAGAGCCCAGATATTCTCCCCTTCTTTCCTTATTCAACACATTCCAATAGACTTTTCCTGTCGTCAGATTGGAATATTTATTCAGGTTTTCATCAATAAATCTCTCATAATGTCCCAGATCCAGATCTGTCTCCGCGCCGTCTTCCGTGACAAACACCTCTCCATGCTGATACGGGCTCATAGTTCCCGGATCTACATTAATATAAGGATCTAACTTCTGAGCGGCCACCTTATAACCTCTGGCTTTTAAAAGCCGCCCAAGGGAGGCTGCCGTAATTCCTTTTCCAAGCCCGGATACCACGCCTCCGGTCACAAAAATATACTTTGTCATAAATTGTCATTCCTCTTTCTATTATTTTCCGCTTTCTCCATAGTTTGAAAGCACTCTGGCTGAAGGGTCATTGACGTCACACCCCTCCCACTCTTTGTTCGGCATCCAGAATCCGGCGATCATTTCCGCCTGCCCCGGATAATATTTTTCAAAGATTTCCCTGTACAACAAAGATTCTTTCGTAAACGGACGTGCATAGGTATACTTTTCTGATAATGTTTCCATCTCCTGATCTGTGTAAACGGATTCTGCGTATTCTTTCAGATAATCCACCATGGAATGACCTACTGCGTCTGAAAACGCTGCTTTTTCTCTCCACAGGATTTCTTGCGGAAGGTACGAATCCTCCTGAAATGCATGACGGAGAAGATATTTCCCTTTTCCGTAATGATTCATTTTCAGTTCCGGATCGACTGCCATAACGTAAGTCACAAAATCCAGATCTCCGAACGGAACTCTTGCCTCAAGAGAATTGGAAGAGATACAGCGGTCTGCCCTTAGTACATCATACATATGAAGTTCACGGATTCTTTTCACGGATTCTTCTTGGAACGCCTCCGGACCGGGGGCGAAATCAGTATATTTATATCCAAATAATTCATCCGATATTTCACCGGTGAGAAGTACGCGGATATCTGTCTGCTCATGAATTGCCCTACATACCAGATACATACCCACAGATGCACGTATCGTAGTAATATCGTAAGTCCCCAGAACATGAATCACCTCTTCCAGCGTATCGATCACTTCCTCCGGCGTCATATATATTTCCGTATGTTCGCTTCCGATGTACTCTGCTGTCTGCTTCGCATACTTTAAATCAATGGCGTCTTCACGCATCCCGATGGCAAACGTACGGATAGGTTTCCGGCTCTCTTTAGCGGCGATCGCACAGACGAGCGAGGAATCCAGCCCGCCCGAAAGCAGAAAACCTACCTTCGCATCCGCTACAAGCCGTTTCTTTACTCCTTCGATCAGCAGGTCGTAGATATTCCGGCATACGGTTTCTAAATCATCCCGGCATATGTGTTCTGATTTTGTTATATCGCAATAGCAGGTAAAACTGCCGTTTTTATAATAATATCCCGGAGGAAAAGGCATGATTTTGTCAGTAAGCCCTACCAGGTTTTTCGCTTCACTTGCAAACAGGATCACACCTTTTTCATCATATCCGTAATAGAGAGGACGGATTCCAATGGGATCTCTTGCCGCAATATATTCACCTGTATCGCCGTCATAGAGAATACATGCGAATTCTGCATCCAGCATAGCAAACATATCTGTGCCATATTCTTTATACAAGGGCAGAAGGATCTCACAGTCTGAATCGCTTGCAAAGCTATATCGGTCAGACAATTCTTCTTTGATCTTTTCAAATCCATAAATTTCTCCGTTGCAGACCACGTAACTTCCATCCAATTGGAAAGGCTGCATTCCGGACGGTGTTAATCCCATAATGGCCAGTCTGTGAAATCCAAGAAGACCATTTCCCGTATCAACGATCCGGCTGTCATCCGGACCTCTGGAAATGGTTCTTTGGAAACCTTCTTTAAATTTATCTAAATCGACTACCGGTCCGCAATATCCCATAATCGAACACATACATTTTACCTCCATTTTTCGGGAACTGTTCCATGCGCGCTGTAAACAGTTCCCTTATTTTAAATTTATTCTACATCCTGCAGAGCATCAAAGCCCTCTTCACCGGTTCTGATTTTTACAACATTTTCCACATCATAAACGAAAATCTTACCGTCTCCGATATGTCCTGTATAAAGCACTTTCTTAGCCGTTTCGATAACACTGCGGACAGGAACTTTGCTCACCACGATTTCTACCTGGATTTTCGGAAGCAGGTTTGCCTCAATCTGTACGCCGCGGTAATACTCCGGTTTTCCTTTCTGTACGCCGCATCCAAGAACGTGCGATACGGTCATGCCTGTAATTCCCAGATTCATCATTGCCGCTTTTAATGCCTCAAGCTTTGATTCCTTGCAGACAATTTCCACCTTCGTGAATTTCGGCGTTCCTTCTTCAAATGCAGGAACCGTCTTCACCGGTACAGCTTCAGCTTCCGGCACATCTCCCATGGCAAAGACCGTATTGGTGTCCACATCCTCCGCAATGGTGTCCGGCAGCATAGAAAATCCGGCATATGCGGTAAACAGTCCATGTTCCGAAACATCCAATCCGGCAAGCTCTTCTTCCGGTTTTACACGCAGCCCGATGGTATGTTTAATTGCTAAAAATACAATGGTGATAACCACCGCAACATACGCTGCTACAGCAAGCACGCCTAATACCTGGATTCCCAGAAAGTGCGCGCCGCCTCCATAGAAAAGTCCTGCCTCTGTAGTCTCCCCTGTGGCAAACAGACCGGTCAGAACCGTTCCTGCAGCGCCGCAGACACAGTGTACGGAAACAGCGCCTACAGGGTCGTCTATTTTTGCAATTTTATCAAAAAATTCTATCGCCAGTACAATCAGGATTCCACAGACAACTCCAATGACCGCCGCGCCGACCGCATCTACCGCATCGCAGCCCGCTGTAATGCCTACCAGACCTGCCAATGCTGCATTGTAAGTCATAGAGACATCCGGTTTCTTGTAACGTATCCAGGTGAAAATCAAAGCCGCGCAGCAGGCGACAGCAGCTGCCAGGTTAGTATTAAAGAATACCCTTCCCGCTGTTTCTATCAGGGCATCACTGTCCATACCTACCGTAGAAGCTCCGTTAAATCCAAACCAGCAGAACCAGAGGATAAAGACGCCAAGCGCTGCAAATGTAAGGTTATGCCCTAAAATCGCCTGCGGTTTTCCGTTTTTATCGTATTTTCCAATACGCGGACCTAAGATTTTCGCACCGATCATAGCGCAGATGCCTCCTACCATATGTACGGCTGTAGATCCTGCAAAATCATGGAATCCCATCTGGGAAAGCCATCCTCCTCCCCAGATCCAGTGGCCAGAAACCGGATAGATCAGAAGTGAGATCGCTGCAGAATAAATACAGTAAGCGCTGAATTTTGTTCTCTCTGCCATTGCTCCTGACACAATCGTGGCGGATGTCGCACAAAAGACAGTCTGGAAGATCGCAAACGCCCACAGAGGAACGCCTGAAGGAAGCGCCTGGCTGTACTCGCCCCGGATCAGCGGGTCAAAGCTGCCAATGATTCCGGAACCTTTTCCAAACATCAGTCCGAATCCTACCAGCCAGAATGCCGGTGTTCCAATGCAGAAATCCATCAGGTTTTTCATCAGAATATTTCCGGTGTTTTTCGCTCTTGTAAATCCCGCTTCACACAAGGAAAAACCTGCCTGCATAAAGAAGACCAGAGCTGTGCCAAATAATACCCAGATTGTATTTACAGAACTGTACATGATAACCCCTCCCTTTTTGTTATCTTTGCTATTTTACGCTGAAAAGCAGATCCCCGTAGGTTGGGAACGGCCAGTATTTTTTTGCTGTAACGGTTTCCGCTTCATCACAGGCAATTCGTAACTCCTGCATTCTGGTCAATACTGCATCCCGGATCTGATAAGACTGCGCCACAATATCCTTCACGTCCTGAAGTTCTATCAGAGCTGTTTCCAATGCATCCGTCCTGACTGCCATCTGGTCTGTAAGTGTAGAGAGTTTTTTTATCAGGCCGCTTTCATAACGGCATGCCAATGTCTCATCGACACGTTTCTTCGCAGAAGCTGTCCTTGCCAGTTCCATTGCGTAGGCTTCCACAGCCGGAATGATCTCTCTTTTAACCATATCCACCATAGTATTTGCTTCTATTACGATCGTCTTACAGTAGTTTTCCAGCATAATCTCGCATCTTGATTCCAGTTCCGCCTTGGAGAATACTTTATGTGAAGTAAGCATCCTGACATTTTTTTCATCCAGCAGATGCGGCATACAGTCCGGCGTTGACGGATAGTTCATCAGTCCGCGCTTTTCCGTTGCTTCTTTTATCCATGCATCGTCATAACCGTTTCCATTGAAAATAATCCTCTTGTGATCTTTGATCGTCTTGCGGATCATGGCATGAAGGGTTTCTTCAAAATTCTCTGCTTTTTCCAGTCTGTCCGCATAGATCTTCAGGCTTTCCGCCACTGCGCTGTTAAGCATCATGTTGGCGCATGCGATACTGTTGGAAGATCCCAACATACGGAATTCAAACTTATTTCCTGTGAAAGCAAAAGGTGAAGTACGGTTTCTGTCCGTAGTATCCCGATTGAATTTCGGAAGGACATCCACACCCAGCTTCATCTGTGTTTTTTCCGCTCCTTCATAAGGAATATCTTTTTCAATCGCCTCTAAGACTCCGTTCAGCTCATCGCCCAGAAACATGGACACAACAGCCGGCGGCGCTTCATTTGCTCCCAGACGATGATCGTTTCCTGCGGTTGCAACAGACAGCCTCAGCAGATCCTGATAATCATCCACCGCTTTGATCACTGCGCACAGAAACAGTAAAAACTGCGCATTCTCATAAGGTGTTTCTCCCGGCGACAGCAGGTTTACGCCTGTATCAGTGGAGATGGACCAGTTATTATGTTTTCCGCTTCCATTCACTCCTGCAAACGGTTTCTCATGAAGAAGACAAACCAATCCATGCCGTGCGGCTACTTTTTGCATGATTTCCATCGTCAGCTGGTTGTGATCCGTAGCAATGTTGGTCGTTGTGTAGATCGGCGCCAGCTCATGCTGTGCCGGAGCCACTTCATTGTGCTGTGTCTTTGCAAGGATTCCAAGCTTCCAGAGTTCCTCATTTAAGTCCGCCATGTAAGCCTCTACTCTTGGCTTGATCACACCGAAATAATGGTCATCCATCTCCTGTCCTTTCGGAGGTCTTGCTCCAAATAAAGTGCGTCCTGTAAATTGAAGATCTTTTCTTTGATCATACATTTCTTTTGTAATCAGGAAGTATTCTTGTTCCGGTCCTACAGAAGTAATAACGTATGATACCTTTTCATTGCCGAACAGACGGAGAATCCGAAGCGCCTGCTTATTCAATGCCTTCATGGAACGAAGCAGCGGCGTTTTCTTGTCCAACGCTTCTCCTCCATAAGAACAAAAAGCTGTGGGAATACATAAGGTTTTTCCTTTAATAAACGCATAGGAAGTCGGATCCCATGTGGTATATCCTCTTGCCTCAAAGGTAGCTCTTAAACCTCCGGAAGGGAAGGAAGAGGCATCCGGCTCTCCTTTGATCAGTTCCTTACCCGAAAATTCCATGATAACGCCTCCGTTTGGAGAAGGAGAAATAAAGCTGTCATGTTTTTCTGCTGTGATTCCGGTCAGCGGCTGAAACCAGTGTGTGTAATGTGTTGCGCCTTTCGATACAGCCCATTCTTTCATAGCTTCTGCCACAACGTCTGCTACGCTGCTGTCTAATTGTTCACCTTCATCAATGGTTTTTCTCAATGACTGATATACTTTTGAAGATAAACTTGCCTTCATAACCCTGTCATCAAACACCATACAGCCAAAATATTTGGAAACATTTTTCTTCTTCATAACGACACTCCTTTCGCACGAAAAAAGACAAGGATGCCTTTCCTGCTATCCACATGAAAGACGCCCTTGCCTTTTTCTATCTGTTTCTTTGCAACAACGGAAAAAGCGTCTCTGAGATTGTGTTCTCAAAGACGCCCTTGCCTTTACGTGTTGCATGATAACACCGGACAAACCTCTTTGTCAATTCCTTTTTTTGTATTTTTACAAGTACAATTATAACCGTTCAGCCTGCGAAAACCACTTACGGAAACACATATGAAATAAGAAAGATAAAGGAATCCGCGCATCGTTCTGCAAAAACTCAATCAAATTATGATTGACAAACATTCCTAATCGTTGTATAAGTATGCATATGAGCAAAGGCGTTCATTTAGGAATCAGAATTTTTCTGCTTTCAAAATGAGCGTCTTTGTTTTTATTGTATAAGATCAAAAAGAAAGGAATGAAATGGAAAATGAAAACAGAAGGTCAGGTAAGGATTCCTTCAGGATGTGCCATCGCAGCTATGATTTCCAGAGACGGGAATAAAATGTCCGGGGAAACGATCACAAATGCTATGAAACCCATGCATGACCGATCCAATGGTCTTGGCGGCGGATTTGCCGGTTATGGAATCTATCCGGAATATAAAGACTTTTATGCCTTTCATATGTTTTTTGACAGCAGAGCTGCCAGAAAAGGATGCGAGGCGTTTTTAAAAGAACGGTTTGAGATCGTACAGTCAGAAATTATCCCCACAAGAAAAACGCCTCTGATCACAGATGAGCCTATCATCTGGAGATACTTTGTAGCTCCTTTGAAGTCTCTTCTGACGTCTATGCAGCTGGATGAAAAGGAATATGTGGTACGTACAGTCATGAAGATCAATACGGAGATGCCGGGAGCTTATGTCTTTTCCAGCGGCAAAAACATGGGAACTTTCAAAGCAGTGGGATACCCGGAAGACATCGGTATTTTCTATAAATTAGACGAATACGAGGGATATTCCTGGACTGCCCACGGCCGCTATCCTACCAATACTCCGGGCTGGTGGGGCGGAGCTCACCCCTTTGCTCTTCTGGATTCTTCCGTTGTACATAACGGTGAAATTTCTTCCTATGATGCCAACCGCCGTTTTATGGAAATGTTTGGATATAAGTGTACCCTTCAGACGGATACGGAAGTCATCACGTATATTTTAGACTATCTGCTCCGCAGGCAGAATCTGACTCTTGGAGAAGCTGCCAGCGTAATTGCCGCCCCCTTTTGGAGCACCATTGCAGCAAAAACAGATCTTGCAGATCAGAAAAAGCACACTTACTTACGAACTCTGTTCCCCAGCCTTCTGATCACCGGACCTTTCTCCATTGTTTTCGGTTTCAACGGAGGGCTTATGGCGCTCAATGACCGGCTGAAGCTCCGCTCCATGGTCGTAGGAGAAAAAAAAGATATGGTTTATATTGCCAGTGAAGAAACAGCCATCCGAGCCATGGAACCGGATGCCGAAAATATCTGGGCTCCCGCCGGCGGAGAACCGGTTATCGTAACAGTAAAGGAAGGTGTTTTATTATGAGCATTGAATTTATCTACCCTGAGTTTGAAGTGATCCGAAATGAAAACCGCTGCATTACCTGCCGTATCTGCCAGCAGCAATGCGCCAATGGCGTACATTCCTACAATAGTGAAACCAAACAGATGGTATGTGACGAAAGCAACTGTGTAAACTGCCAAAGATGTGTTTCCTTTTGTCCCACCAGAGCTTTAAAAATCGTAAAGAGCGACTGTTCTCTACGCGAAAATGCCAACTGGCCGGAAAATATGATGAAAGAAATTTATAAACAGGCAAACAGCGGCGGAGTCCTGCTCTCTTCCATGGGAAACCCAAATCCTCTTCCCGTTTATTGGGATCGCATCTTAATCAATGCTTCGCAAGTAACCAACCCTCCCATCGACCCTCTAAGAGAGCCTATGGAAACCCGGATTTATCTTGGAAAGAAACCGGAACAAGTGCATCGGATGGCGGACGGTTCTTTAGACTGTGAGCTTCCCCCGCAGCTGGAACTCTCTATGCCGGTCATGTTCTCCGCCATGAGCTATGGCTCTATCAGTTATAATGCGCACAAATCACTGGCTCTCGCTGCAAAAGAGCTTGGGATTTTATATAATACAGGAGAAGGTGGTCTCCATGAAGATTTTTATTGCTATGGAGAAAACACCATTGTACAGGTAGCGTCAGGACGCTTTGGCGTTCATGAAAAATATTTAAACGCCGGCGCCGGCATTGAGATCAAAATGGGACAGGGCGCAAAACCGGGAATCGGAGGGCATCTTCCGGGAACTAAAATTGTAGGAGACGTGTCCCGCACCAGAATGATCCCTGAAGGCTCTGACGCCATCTCCCCCGCGCCTCATCATGATATCTATTCTATTGAAGATCTGCGGCAGCTGGTCTGTTCTCTGAAAGAGGCTACGGAATACAAAAAACCGATTATCGTAAAAGTGGCGGCTGTCCATAATATCGCAGCCATCGCCAGCGGAATTGCACGCAGCGGCGCGGACATTATCGCTATCGACGGCTTCCGCGGAGGCACCGGCGCCGCTCCTACCAGAATACGCGACAATGTGGGAATCCCTGTAGAGCTCGCTCTGGCGGCAGTGGATCAGAGGCTTCGTGATGAAGGAATCCGAAATCACGTTTCGCTCGTAGCAGGCGGCAGTATCCGCAGCGCTTCCGATGTGGTAAAAGCAGTAGCCCTTGGAGCGGACGCCTGTTATGTTGCAACAGCCGCGCTTCTGGCTCTTGGGTGTCATCTCTGCCGCACGTGTCAAAGCGGCAAGTGTAACTGGGGGATCGCCACGCAGAATCCTGAACTTGTGGAAAGACTTGATCCGCAGACGGGAAGCCGTCGGCTTATCAATCTGATGACTGCCTGGAAACATGAAATCAAAGAACTTATGGGAGGTATGGGAATTAACTCCATCGAAGCTCTCCGGGGCAACCGTCTTATGCTCCGCGGAATCGGGCTAAACGAAAAAGAACTTGAAATACTTGGCATTTCCCATGCCGGAGAATAAAAACAATATCATTTTATCAAGGAGATGTGTTATACTATGAAAGTGATAGATGCTGCTGCACTAGATTATAAAACTTTAAACGAAGTCCTTCGGCAGCCGGAACACGATTATGTGATCGAAGGCTGCTGCGGACAGCGCTTTATCGGCGCCGGAATGTCTGACCGGAATATTACCGTCAATGGAATTTCCGGCAATGCTCTCGGCGCCTACCTAAATAACGCCTCTATTACCGTAAACGCAAATGCGCAGGACGCCGTAGGCGATACGATGAACGCAGGAAAGATTTTGATTCATGGCAGCGCCGGAGATGCGGCCGGATACGCTATGAGAGGCGGTAAAATTTATGTTCGCGACCATGCCGGCTACCGGGCGGGCATTCATATGAAAGAATATAAAAAGAAAGTTCCGATAATGATTATCGGAGGATGCGCCGGCAGTTTTCTGGGGGAATATCAGGCCGGAGGGATTCTGATTGTATTAGGATTACAGGAAGATCATCATCCGATCATCGGCAATTTCCCCTGTACCGGTATGCACGGCGGAAAGCTGTTTCTGCGGGGCGACTGCAGGAATCTGAAATTTCCTCCGCAGGTGACGGCAGATATTGCTTCTTTTGAAGACTTGCAGGGAATCATGGATGATCTGAAGGAATATTGCAGCGATTTTCACTATGACCTGAAAACCATTCTCTCCTCTCCTTTTACTCTTGTCACCCCGAACAGCAAGAATCCGTATAAACAGATGTATGTAGCAAATTAACGTGAAAGAGGTGGAAGACTATGAAATATTCCCAGCAAGAAATTATACAGTATGTTCAGGAAGAGGACGTTAAGTTTATCCGTCTGGCTTTCTGCGACGTTTTCGGAAAACAGAAAAACATATCCATCATGCCTGATGAGCTTCAAAGAGCCTTTTCTTACGGTATCGCCATTGACGCGTCCGCCATCGATGGATTTGGTGATGAGACTCATTCAGATCTATTTCTTCATCCAGAACCGGATACTTTGATGCCTCTTCCCTGGAGACCGGAAGAAGGCAGTGTAGTTCGGATGTTCTGTCATATCACGCATCAAGACGGCACGCCTTTTGAGTATGATTCCCGTGCGCTTCTGGAAAAAGCCATTAAAGCAGCCTCTGAAGAGGGATTGCAATTTTCTTTTGGTACGGAACAGGAATTCTATCTTTTCCGGTCAGACGACTTTGGCGAACCTACCATGATCCCATATGATCATGCCGGATATATGGATATCGCTCCGGAAGACAAAGGTGAAAATATCAGACGAGAGATCTGTCTGACTCTTGAACAAATGGGCATTCATCCCGAAAGTTCCCACCACGAACAAGGACCGGGGCAAAATGAGATCGATTTTCGCTACTCCGACCCTATGACGGCGGCCGATAACGCCTTGACTTTTCAGACTGTAGTTAAAGCTGTTGCGTTAAGAAACGGTCTCTGTGCCGATTTTTCCCCAAAACCCCTTCGTGATCAGCCCGGCAATGGTTTTCATATTAACATTTCCGTCAAATCCGATCGCGAATTTAATTATATGGACGCTGTAATTGCCGGTATTCTGGATAAAATCTCGGAGATGACTCTTTTTTTGAATCCGCTTGAAAATTCCTATGAACGTTTTGGACAAAATAAAGCGCCGCTCTACATCTCTTGGTCAAAAGAGAACCGTTCCCAGCTCGTCCGTGTTCCCGCGGCGCTGGGCGAATATCAGCGCGTAGAGCTTCGTTCTCCTGATCCGTCCACCAACACCTACCTGGCGTTTGCCTTGATCATTTACGCGGTCCTCGACGGAATCCGTAATAAAACAGAGCTCCCCGCTCCTGCCGATATCAATCTGTATCGGGCTGATAAAGATACGCTTGCGCGCTTTGGCCAACTTCCGAAAGACTTTAAAACAGCCTGTTTTCTTGCCGCAAACAGTTCTTTTATCAAGAAATATATACCTGACGCGATCTTAAACATTTATTGCAAACAGTAATTTATACGAGTTCCAAAGAAAGGAGAGCATAAAATGAGTCTAAAAGAGCGTACATACAGTATTCTTGTTGTATCTTCGACAGACAGTTTTGCCTCTGCCTTTATCGGCTCTCTTCCTGAAATCCGGTATTATCCTGTTCTTACGGCTTCAAGTGTCAGCGCAGCGAAACGAATGTTAAAAGAAAAGTCTTTCGATTTTGTCATTATCAATTCTCCTCTGTCTGATGATATCGGCGTTCGTTTTGCGATCGACCTTTGTTCCTCCAGACAGATCGCCGTTCTGCTTTTAGTAAAACGGGATATTCACTCTGATATTCATGACAAGGTTGCCGAATATGGAGTGTTTACACTTCCAAAGCCAACTTCAAAACCGACCCTCCTTCAGGCGTTAAGCTGGATGGAAAGTTCCCGCGAGCGTTTAAGGCAGCTTGAAAAGAAATCTTTATCCATCGAGGAAAAAATGGCGGAAATCCGTCTGGTCAACAAAGCGAAATGGTTTTTGATCAGTGAACTTTCTATGAGTGAACCGGAAGCTCACCGCTACATAGAAAAACAGGCAATGGATCGCTGTATTCCAAAGCGATCCATTGCCGAAGAAATTATCAAGACTTATACTTGATCTTCTCCTCCTTCCACTTCCGACTTTATTATCAGAAGTGCAGGGAGGTAAAATTATGTTTTTATTCTGTCAGTCAGGCTTACCGCCTTTTCTTTCTGCCTAAGAATCTGCCTGCCGCCGCAAGCATTGCCGCAAATCCTAAGGTCGTCCATCCGACCGGCGTTTCCTTATCTCCTGTCGCAACAGCCTTTTCATCGCTTGCCGATGGTGTTCCATTCGTTGACGGTGTATCGTCCGGCGACAGTGAATTATCTGGATTCACAATATCTGTATTACCGGAATCCGGATCTGTCGGGAATTCCGGATCTGTCGGTGGATTCGGCTCCGATTTTTCCAGACCTTCTATCGCTTTTTGCAGTTTTTCCAATGCCTCATTCACATCTTCTTTTACTGCATTTTCTCCAAGCTTTAAGACTTTTTCCGCCTCTTTTAAAGCTTCTTCCAGAACCGTTTTACTGTCTTGTGTATAAATACTCAAATCTTTGCCTGCATATAAGTCATATGCCGCCTGAAGTTCTGTAAGATCTCCTTTATACATAGTCAGCCTTTTCCCGACTTCTATCAGTGTCTTATACGCTGTCTCCACTTCTTCGCTTGTTGCATCCGGCTTCTCATCAATCGCTTTTGCATTTTTATACGCTTCCTCATACTCTTCGCGCACAACCGGAATTACATCCTGATATTTTTCATCTTGCATCTGTTCTTCTGCATGCCGGATTGCCTCTTTAAGATGAGACTTATCGACTTCTTCTTTTTCCTGTTCAAATACAGCCGTAAAAGCGGCGCTTTCTTTTGCATCAAACGTATATTTTTCCTGTTCGCTTACCGGGTTTCCTTTTTCATCTTCCCAACGGACAAATTGATATCCTTCTTCCGGATATGCTTCGATTGTAATCTTGCTTCCCTTTTTCACAGTATTTCTTTGGGAAACAGTTCCCTTTCCTTCTGTCTGCGGTATGATTTCCACAACTTCTTTTCCCATTAATTCTGATAAGGACAGTTCTTCATATTTCATAATATCCTGTGAATGTAATTCTGCCGGATTGTAAGAATCATACTTTTCATACATCAGACCGATTTGGTGATTCGGAAGTTCGCTCAGGCAGGAATATGCAAACCCTGCATTCTTACTGTCTACCGAATAATCGTAAGTCCAATCAATTTTATATTTTTCACTTCCTTCTTTTCCGGTATCTGTGATCAAACCGATCTTGACTCTTCCGTCTCTTCGATAATTTCCCACACCGGCAGGAGTGGACATGATCAGCGCCGGCTTTCCTTCTATCAGACCGCCATAGCGGATCACGGATAACTGCGATCCCCATCCCGGCTGGGTCATTCCCGGTACATACGCCGCTTCTGTCCATGTTTTTCCTCCGTCCAGGCTCACTGCTTCCGCTATCTTAGAACCTGTTGATCTCGCATAAACACGAAGCGTTCCATCCGGCATTTCTACGATCTGTGATTCTGACATCGCCGCTTTCTTCGTAGACGGTCCTTTTGCATAATTCCATGTTGCTCCATGATCGTCGCTGTAAATAATTCCCGACTGTGCCGTATCATAAACCGGTACGATCAACCGCCCCTTATATTCTCCGTTTTTAATCTGCATGCCTCTTCCCGGACCTGTGACAAGCACTCTTGAATCTTCTGCTTTGACCATTCCGTTTAAAAGTATCGGATCAGACCATGTTTTTCCGTCATCATCACTGTACTTCATATACAGCCATGTCGTAGGCAATGCTTTGAATACTGCATCTGCATACATAATGTTCATCGGAACGTCTTTGTCTGTCTCATCTGTTACAAGCTGTCCCGAACCGTTCGTAGGATCGAATCTTGACGATTTTTGTTTGACTGTCTGCAATACATTATCCTTCAAAATTTCAAAATTACTGTTCAGAGAATACTCTGTCGGCTGATTCGTTGTATCATTATAGATAACACCATTCTCCCTCACTGTATAATTATAATCTGTTTCTCCTGCCTTTTGCAGTTTCAAGTATTTTTTCCCTTGAATTTCTTTATATCCGCTTCCTGTAACTGCCTGCGGAGAACCATATCCAGCCGCCATAGCGTCCGATATCAAAAATACACGTTCTGTCTCTTCGTCCTGCAAAAGAACCGGATCGATAAATGATGCACTTTGATTTACTCTCGTCTGCGTTCCTACCGGAATTTCTAATGTATTATCTTCATAATCCTCATAGTGGAATGGAAGCTCCGGCTTGCTCCAGTTCTTTCCTCCATCTTCGCTTCTTGCCACTGCAATATCAATATTATTCGGTGAATCGTGCGTACCGCCAAACCTTGCGTCTGCCGCGCTGATCACTGTACCGCTTTTCAGTGTCAAAAGCGCCGGAATCCGGTAATAGTTCGCGCCTGTTCCGTCATTTTTATGGAAAATCTGCTGTAATTCAGGATATGCGGTCTTCTTCGTTTCCTCGATCAGTTCTTCATCTGTTAAAGGAGTCTCATACACTTCGATCTTATGGATATTTCCTCCGAAAGTATATTTATTAATTCCTCCCCTTTTTGTTGCCCCCAGAGAAACAGTATCTAATCCCGTAATTTCAGAAATAAAGCGGTATCCTCCCAATGCAGCGGCGTCTACCGTCAGCACTTTCTCTCCGTTTGCAAACAACTGATACGTTCCTTTTTCTTTATCTGCCTGAAGCGCAATTATATTTTCTGCAGGTTTTCCTTTATAATCTGCCTTCACTGCATTTGCCGCTTTAAATCCATAATTCATCGCGCTCTCATTTCTGATTTCGCAGCCAAGTACTCCTTCAGGTCTGATATAAACATGAAAATGTCTGTTTTCATGTCCTGCTTTTGCATTGGAAACACTAAACAAAGACTGAATTGCCTGATCGCTTGTCGATGTATAGTGTACTAAAATCGTACCTTCTTCCAGCTTCATCAATTTTTCTGCGTAATCTTTTGTACTTAATTCTACCGGTGATCCTACTGCGATCTTCTGATCCTCTTTTCTGAAAACCAATCCTCTGCCTACCGCGTATATTTTAAATATTTTTTCTTTTTCAGCCTCTGCATTTTTTGCTTTCAGCCGGATCGTATATGTCTTTCCTTCCTCCAGTTTCTTTGCTGTTTTCAACACTCCGTTTTCTATCGCAAAATATGGATTATGAGTGTCGCCTTCTCCTGTGCAAAGAGAGAAAACATAGTTTCCTTCAGGAGCCATCTCATTAACTGTGAATGTTCCCACCGTTGTTCCTTCATTCAAGTTTTCTACTTTTTCATCACTCAAACAAATATCAAATGCTTCCTCAAGCGTATTATTTAATTCAATCTCCTGTTTTTGAAATACTGTTTTTTCCGCCCGGTCTTTCAGCCATGCAGACACTTCTACCTCGTATTTCTGATTCTCGGGAAGGTTTTTTAAAACAATCAACTTCTCTCCTGCTTCTGCATCTGTCTCATATGTCTGCCCTGATGCTTTGGAAACCGCTTTCAGATGCACCGCCCCTATCTGAGACTTGCTGTCTTCTTTCAGCTTTTCCAAAGACACGCCGATGCGGTTCGGCGTTTTTATAACTTCCGGAGTGATTTCAGATGTTTTCTCATTGATCGGCATCTCATAAAACAAATTGGCAATCGCGCTGTCCTCTTTCCACAATCCGCATCCTTTTAAAAAGTGTCTGGTCATAAGAAGGTGTCCGTTTGCGCCCGGATGCAGATTATTTCCGAATAAAACAGTATCTTTTTTCAGCCAGCCGTAATCGTTAAACGCTTTTTGAAGTTCCGTATACTGATCGATATAGATCAGGTTCTGCTCGTCTGCGACCTGCTTCATTTTTGCAATATACTGCGGTATATTCGCTTCTCTTGAACCGGTATTCCACATTGGCGTTGGCGTTCTTAAAATGATCACCGCGTCTTTATTTTTATTTCTGATCTTCTCTATGATCGTCTCAAGATTCTTTTTGTATATATCCGCCGTAAGTCCTCCTGTTGCCGCATCATTCGTTCCAAGCATGATCGAGACTACGTCAGGAGTATATTTTTCCAATCTCTGTTCAATATTATTCAGCGTACTTGTTGTCGTCGCTCCTGAAACAGCCGTATTGATCACAGTATCTGAAGCTCTTCCCATCTCATCTTTCAAATATTTTTCAAAAGTCTGAGCGATCCCGTCATAACCTTTTGTCCACAAAGCCGCATGTGTAATAGAATCTCCCATGAACAGCCATGTCATCTTATCTTTTTCTTTCAGCTTTTCCGAAAGCGCTTTTTGCTTTTCATCCAGCGTCTGCCCATACGCGATTCCGACATTGCCTGCTTCCGTTTTTCCTGTCACAGTTTGAAGCTGTGTCGTTCCGTCTGATGAAATACATTTGAAAAGGTACTCTTTTCCCGATTCTGCTCCTGTAATCGTAAATGTATTCCCATCCGCACTTCCCGTTATTTTTTTATCTCCAATACTCAACTCGTATCTCCACGACGTTTCATTTGTTTCCGGGATCTGTACATGCAGACCGGCATTCTCCGCCGTCACAACCGGAAGAACGTTCAAATATACGTCCGGCTGCTCTTCTTCTTTCAGATTCAGAGTCACTCCGTTTCCCGGATAACTGTCCGTCGTCTTGATCGTAGCTGCGGAAAACTGTTTTCCGATCTCAAAATGTCCCGCTGCGTTCAGCGTTTGACCGTCTTTTAATTTATTATTTTTAAAATCATCCTGATTTGTCTGTGCAAAATGATCGACTACAACGATCCGATCGAGCTTCTCCGACTCGTCTTCGTATTCTTTTACAACTTCGTCTACCGCTTTACAGTACAGCATGATTGTTGCATTTACCGCATCATCTTTAACTGCAAATGGCTTTTGGATCACAGCAAATCCTTTTCCGTTTTCTTTTAATCCTAATGACAGGTTGATAAATTGACGCAATGAATCTTGAAACGAAGCAATTCCTGCTTCTCCTGCCTGATAATCCTCTTTCCCGACGAGATAAGCCGCCGCTTTCGGGCTGTAATCCGCCACTAAAGTCTGATAATTGTCAACGACGTCTTTTAAAGTCTGACCGGCCTTTCCTGTGTTGATCGTATAACGCTGCCGCCCGTTTTCATTTCCTGCTTTCGTCCACCGCACATACTCTTCAAACTGTCCTACATAATTTCTTACCCCTCTTGTCTGGGCAAATCCTCCCTGTACGGCTTCTCCTCCTGTAAATACCCATGAGTTATCGCCGTACTGAATTTGAAACATCTCGCCCACTGCCGAACCGCTTGCGATCTCACCGGAAGTTTCCGGTTTCGATATCGCGATCGCGTCCGCGTCCGTCAACGTTTCACTTGTAATGATAACGTGAGAAATCTCCCCCTGAAATCCTTTGTAAACCTGTCCGTCTTTTGTTTTCTGCGCTCCGATCGTCACCTGATCCAGAACCGACTGCTTTGAAAAAAGACCTCTGTTCCCTGCGTCTGTGTTACTCCACATTTCCTGTCCGTCGATCGTCAGACGCATCGACTTCTCATTCTGACTGCTGACAACGACAGTGTGCCAATTCCCATCTGAAAATGAAGCCGGTCCTACATGTTCCGCCGCAGTATGTTTATATACCATACGAAACTTTTCATTCGCCCTTATAAAGAAAGAAGTACAGTCGCTTCCCCTGTTAAGATCTGTCGGAAGATCGATCGTTTTATCTTTCGCTCCCAGTAAAACGCCGTCCGCTTTTTTGGAAGCTTTAAATCTGAACACTACGCTTCCCGTCTCTATTTTATGTATTTGTTCCGCATGATCGCTGACATCGACGGCGCGCGTTCCGTCAAATCTCTGTTCTTCGCCCTGAAATTCCTGAAAGAGAACTGCTTTTTCTTTTAAATCGTCCAATTTACTTTTGCTTTCCGCCTGATACGATTCCTGTCCTTGTTCATTCTGCATTTCATATGCCTGAACAATCAATTTCATATCATCTGCAGCTGTAAACGCTAAAGAGCCTGCCAAAAGTACAGCAGTCCACCGCTTCCAATCCCTCATTTCCTTTCCTCCATTCTTTTTGTGAATTGTAGATATTTTTTCCGGTATTTCAGAATTATTTTGGTATATTATGCACCCATTATATCATCAGGCAATATATGTATCTTGTGCATTTTCTACTATTATATATGCTTTTTTATACATTTCGGAACTTATAATCAATTTGCAATGTGCCTCCTTTGAACTACAAAAAGCAAGCCCTTCTCAGACTTGCTTTTCTTATCTCTTTCCGACATATTCAATTAACCAAATCTTCCCGTAATGTAATCTTCTGTCTTTTTATTTTGCGGTATTGAAAACAGTTTTTCTGTATTGTTGTATTCCACAACTTCTCCGAGAAGGAAAAACGCCGTATTGTCAGACACACGCACTGCCTGCTGCATGTTATGCGTAACCATGACAATCGTATAATCTTTTTTCAGCTCCATCGCAAGGTCTTCGATCTTTGATGTGGAGATCGGGTCAAGCGCCGATGTCGGTTCATCCACCATTTTGGGTAGGATGCCCTCAACCCCTTGTAAACACTGGGCTGTACGGCGTATAATTGCGTGTTTTGTGTACTCTTTTTGTGGTATTTTTCCCCTTCGGGATCGATTATTTCTTCTCATTTTGCTTTTCATACCTTCTATCTTTTCTTCATTTTTCACAACATTACATTTTACTGCTGTGATACCATTGTACGAAAATCATGTAAAATCGACTACCACCAGTTTGTTAAATCAAAGTAAAATTTATGTGAACGGACAACAGACGCATAGATCTGCGTCTGCCATCCAGCAATTTGCTATTTTACATTCTTTACAAATTTTACAAATTTTTAATCGTATTCAAAGCTCGTTTCCCAAGCGCCTTTTTTAACCTGTTGTTTTCTTCCTGCAACGCCGCCATTTCTTTTAACAATTTTTCATTCTGTTCCTCTAATAATTCAATTTTTCTTTTTTGTGCGATATTTCCTATGTAACGCTTTGGACTCACCATACCTGCCTGCTGTTCCACCGCCCGGTCTAACAAAGCTCGCACTTCTTCGTTTTTGTAAAAAAATCCTCTTGATAAACCTGTCTGCTCTATCAGCTTTGTTACAGTGACTTTTTCACCATTTTCCAACATTTTATAGATTTCTTTCTTCGCTGTGTCAATTTTTCTCTTATTTCTCTTCTTATTTACAGCTAACATCGTATCGTACTTGTTCATATTCCTCGCCCCATCCATCTAAATTTTCCAGAATCAGCTGCGATAACCTTTCTCGCACTTTCCTTGTTTCATCCGCCAGGATCTGATTACTCATTTTACGATAATATTTTACATTGTGAACGCTGCTGTGTCCCAGTAGTCTTGCGATTGTCCAATCATCCAGATGCATTTCTGTCAGCTTCACGCCATAGTAATGACGGTACATATGTGTTCCGAAACCGAATAATCTTCCATAATCATCCCGTAAATCTTTCTCCCGTATCATCTGCACAACCTGTGTCTGTATCCTATTATATTGTGCCGGTAAAGACGGATCGGAGTCACTCACAAAAATGTATTCTGTCTCTCCCCATTTTTTCTTTGTATATTGTATGGATCGCTCAATCAGTATTGCTATTTCTTCGCTGACAGGTTTTTCATATGGGTGCGTTTTCATCTGCCGGATATGAACCACTCTGTCTCCCGGTTGCCCTCTAAGGCAATCAGTCCGAAGTGTAAGTGTGTCAGAGATTCGTGTTCCAAGCATCTGATGTAGGATCATTAGCCTGGCTATCTGCTCATTCATTTTTACAATTTCTGCATTCAGTCTTTTTAATTCCTCATCAGAATAGGTTCTGAATTCTGCTCTTGCAGTTGGTGGAATATCTCTGTTAATGATCAGATTTTCCAAAATAGGATACTTATAAGTTTTTCCAACTGCTTCCAGCAATGCCCGCAATCTTGTGATTTCCCCATGCAGTGACTTCGTTCTTGTTCTGTCCGTTTTCAGATGGATCAGGTATTCCTCAAAGATGTCTCTGTCTAATTCTCCCAGCGATTGCATTTTGGGATGCTTCTTATGTAAATATTCTGTTAATCGTTTCCCTGCTGTAATCCCCTTTGTAACCGTAGCGATTGCTTCCTTCTGAAGCAGTAAATAAATTCCTTTTTTTATTTCATTCCTCATATCCGGCTGCCGGATATTTGTAAAATTCAATGTTTTCACTTTCTTGATCGGATTGTTTTTTATCTCTATGGGAAGTTTCTCCAACTCCCAGATATCTTTTTCTGTCTCATCTTCCCAAATATTCGGACAAGTAAAATCCACCATCCGCAGCAAATAAGAAATATTAGGATTTCTTGCAATGCCTTCCTTACTATATACACTTTGGCTTTTTCTGTTTATCTGAATTCCTTCTGTCATCAGCCATCGTTTGAACTGATATTCCCATTTCTCTTTTGACTGCTCCCGCATACTTTTCACACAAACAATTCTGCTATTTAAAAATCTACAGATCTGATTGTAATACACCCGATGCTGGAATGATGTTCCCAGTGTATAAATCCTGGCACTTTCTTTAATGTAGGCACCCCATTCCTTCCGAAGCTGTTGCGTTGGCAGTAAACTCAGATCAAAGTATGGCTCTCGCCCACACTTTTTACGTTCCTCTTCACTGGCTTCCTGATAACATGCTAAGTCTTTGAAGTAAATTCTCTGTCCTGACATTTCTGAATCAATAAAATCCAACATATGCAGAAAGTATAAAACGATAGGTGTTCGTTCTCTCCAGTTTTTATTTTTATTGGATTCTCGGTATGCCTTCAATCCTTGTGCGCTAACCCAGCTTTCAAACTGCTGTCCCCATACTGCTTTCGTCTGAACCTTCATACTGTCTACCGACAGGTGATTCATAAATTCACATACCCGTTTAAAATATACCGTTTCCTGGCGGACGCTGCTCAGAGATTTCACTTCTCCACAATGCTTGATATAGAATGTCCATTCTTCTTGAAGTTTTAAAGTTGGCAGTTTTCCTATTTCAAAAGATAGTTTACTGGTACATTTTTTCCGCTGTTCTTCAGTTGCTTTCTGGTAGCATTGTAGTGTCCTTATGTCTATGACTTCCTCCATGCTTCCACCTCTCTTTCAATCCAACAGACAGCGAATTGTCTGTTTCCTTAAAATATGCTTTGCTTGCTTCATCAATCCAGCGTGGCATATAATCAATGTATTGCTGCGTCATTTCTTCGTAAGCATGTCCTAGATAATCCCTTACACTTTGAAGCGGAACTCCCTCATCATAAAATACGGTAGCTAATGTATGCCGATACCCATGTGCCTGGAATATATACGTTCCATCTCCTATTTGGTATGTTTCACATAACTTTTTCATCCGTTCCCGGAAGGTAGAGCTGCAAAATGCACCGCCCTTTTTATTTTGGAATACATAATCCTCCGGCTTTCTCCGTTTCTTTTTGATATATACCTGCATCAGCCTGTATAACACTTCCGGTATAGGAATCCGTTTGTAATTCCTCATTTTCACCTGATAAATCTGCATCCAGTAATCATCGTCCTGTCTGTAATACTCTTTTGCCTTGATCGTACAAACTTCACTGATTCGCATCCCCACTGCCCAAAGATGTAGGTACATCAACCGGATATCTTCCGGAAAATATTGCAGATTCTTCAAGATTTCCTTAGAAATCACTTCATCTACCGAACGGTCATGATGCCTGTATATTTCTGTCTTTAAGTAATATTCTTTATGAAAAGGAATTCTTTTAACCTGGTATCGTGTCAGCAGATATTGGTAAAAATGATCGACTGCTTTCACATAGCGGTTGAACGTATTGGGATGCAGCTTCTTTTCTCCTATATATTTAAAGAAACGATCAATGTTTTCTCCTGTCAGTTTTCTGGCATCTTCAAATTCTGTTTCATTATAATAAGCCAGAAAACTCTGTATATAATGAGCTTCTTCCCGAAGACTGCTCAGAGACAATGTAGATAACCCAATCCCATACTTCATATATTCTTGAAATAATCTTCTATTCTGCAAATGTCTTACCGTTTGAAAAGTAACTGTCCGCACCATATTGCTCTGGTTCACTCTTTCTTTTTCAAAGCAGAATCTGGAAAGATACCACACATTTGCATTCCAATTGGTTTCTTTCGCTTCTGTAAATAGCACTTCTCTACAGTAATCAATGATGCGATTTGGCTTTTTCTTCCGTTCTATCAGATATTGCCGAAATGCGACCTCTTCTTCGGCTTCCAGATATTCAATATCCTCAATCCCTCTTTCAGAACAAAAGTTATAAAAATATCGCAGATGTCCTAATTTTTCTACCCTGTAATCGTTACTATAATCATCGGTAATCAATTTCTGCAGGCTCTGAAAAATCTGCCTTTTCATCCGTTCCGGACTTTTCTGTTGAAAATCCCATATCAATGCTTTTTTATCTGTACTTTTGTTAAATCTGGAAGCTATTTCCTGATCTGGATAATATAGAAGAAACCATATTTTATTTTCATATAGTATCTTCTGGTTTCTTCCCAGCAATGTATTTGCTTTTTCTCGGATTGCATGGCGTTTGATCCAATCAAATCCTGTCAGATATTTCACCTTCGTTCCACGAGTCAATTCCGAATTCAACCAGTTCTCATATTCCTGCCGATAGGGATAATCCAACTCTTCTATGTGCCGGATCGCTTTTTCTGTCATGTAGCTTTCCACACTATTCCGGATTGTTCCTGCCACCTCGATACAGGTTTCCAGCTCCTTATGTAATTGGATTTGCTCTTCTTCTGTCAATCTTTGCTGTGATAATCTCCATGCCTGCGTGGAAAGCACTGGCATCTTATATCACCTCGATTCTTTATAATAATTCCTGCACTCCATATAAAGCAGAATGCTTGTTATAAAATTCCGTACTTGCCTGTTTTAGCTTGTCATCCATTAAATTCAGATATCTGGTCGTTGTATCTAAATGTCGATGTCCAAGAGACTGGCTGACAAGTTCCAGCGGCCAGCCGGAATCCCATCTTGCGTTAGCGAAATATCTTCTCAGCATGTGAGGCGTGATCTTAATTCCTGTCTTTTTTTCCATTCGATGGAACATATCATATACGCTTGCCACCTGCATCGGCTTTCCTTCTGTTTCACCTGTAATATTGATAAACAGGTAATTCTGACGCCGAAGGATGTCCCAGTATTCCGAAATATAAAATAGCAGGAAATCATAGGTGTCTGCACTTAACCTGCCTTTCCGTTCCTCTGCATTCTTTGCACGTGCATCGTTAGCATTGTCATCTCGGAAGCAGACACGAACGGAATGATTTTCATAATCAATATCTTTTGTATAATCAATCCCCAGCAATTCACCAATCCGAAATCCCAGTTCTGACGCCATCAGTATTAGCAGTTGATCCCGGCAGTTTGTACACGCTTCTAAAATAGTCACGATCTCATTTTTCTCTGCAGCCCGGACTTCCCGTTCTTCTTCTTTCAAATATCCTGCAAAGGATCGAAACCTTAACCTTCGCTTCACTCCCACACTATTCGCAACATGGATCGTGCCATAAGAGAGTACCTGCAAAGGTCCAAATTGATCTTCTGCCATTTCTAAAAAGGAAAAGAACCCGAACACATTTTTTAGATATGTGTTACAGGTTCTGTTTCTTGGCGTTTTCTTCAGATTTTTTGTATGGTTTCCCGCTTTCAGCCATTGCAGGAAATCTGTGAAATGATTAAATTGTGCTTCATAATCCATCTGGCAGACATCTGTAAATCCCATTTGTCTGCCATCGCAGAAGTTCATATAGTAACAGATGGATCTCGCCAGACTTCCTACGGTGTTTGGAGACTCTTGAGCACGCGTCTTATGTGTTAAAAATCTTGTCGGAAGGAGTTCTATCTCCATTGTTTCCATATTCCGAATGAAGAAATATTTCACTTTTCCATCTCTGATCATTTCTACTTCGTATGCTCTCATATCCATTCACCGTCCTTTCCTCTAACGCTATACACATTATACCCACTTCATGTCAAAACGTCTATTCATCAATACCAACAATCCCTCGCAAAAGGGTTCTAAAACTGTACTAAACTTTCTCTGTTAAACTTGTTTCAGTTTAAGCATAACCAACAATTCCGGCAAACGAATTTCTTCCGACAATTACAGATAATATTCCACGCCCTTCCGGCTGCGGATAAAAGCCTGTACCTCTCTCAATTCTTCTGCCATCTGACAAGTTGGAAGTGCATTCAGCACATCTTCATGATACTTGCCACCTTGTACTGCTCTATTATCTAAAATAGACACTACGCAGGTATCGGTTTCTGTCCGGATGGCTCTTCCAAACCCTTGTCGCAACCGTTTCTGCATATCCGGCACAATGATGGACTGAATATAGGCTTCCAAGGATTCATAGGTTTCTTTCTCCGCCTCGCTGATAGGATCCGGCACTGCAAAAGGCAGTTTCACGATAATCAGTGAAGATACCATATCTCCCGGAAAGTCCACCCCTTCCCAACAGGAGCCGGCTGCGAACAGCACCCCGTTTTCCATAGTCTTAAACCGCAGGATTTCTTCCTGGGAATGCCTCCATACTTCCACCATGGGAAATGGCAGGCTGTCTCTTAAAATCTGGTACACACTTCCCATCAACGTGTAAGAAGTAAACAGCACCAGCGTATGTCCGTAAGTGGAACAGATCAGGGAATGGATATGGTTTGCTATCATCACTGCCTCTTCCCGGCTTCCTCTCCTGCAATGCTCCAGCGTCTTTGGCAAGTATAACAGACAGTTCTTCTCATAGGAAAATGGGGACTCTGCCACATATTCCTGTACCCCTGCCCTTGCTTCCAGCCCGGTGACCTGTCGGGTGCGCAAAAAGTCTGCTCCTGCCTTTAGCGTTCCGCTGGTTAAGATTGCGGATATTTCCTCTTCCCTGTCCCATAACATCTTTTGAAGCAGTTCTGGGATTTCCCGGCTGGCTGCACACAAAATGGGAAGCTGCTCTTTATCCAAATATAGATAACGGACATATTTCTCATCGCTGCTGCAAAAACACTCTAGCACATCCTTCGCCTCTTCCAAACGGTTCCGTATCCACTTTGGAACACTTCGCTCTAATTTTTCTAAAAGGAATTCCAGCATCTCTACACCTTCCCACAGCGAAACTACACTATTCGTTGTATTACGGAATGTTTCCCTGATTCCTTTTCCGATCCGTTGTTCTGCTCCAACGACACGCAATGCTTCGCCCATCACTGTCCGAAGGATTCTTGCCTCTTCTTTCTGATGCTCCCGTTCCAGATAATACACCATTTCCCGGATATCATCCATACACAGATTTTTCCCGAACATCTGCTTGGCCGCTTCCGGCAGCTTATGGGCTTCGTCTACAATCAATGTCCGATAATCCGACAATAACGGTTTATATCCTTCTGCTCTATGATACGCATCTGCCAGTAAATAGTTGTGATTGCAGATTAAAATAAATACATCCTGTTTCTTGGCTTCTTCCAGATACCTCTGATAGCGGCACATCTGTCTGCCCGGACATTCCCTTGGGCAGAATTTCGGCACACATACCAGCCTTCTGTCAAATCCACTCAAATCTTTTACCGTATCCATATCATAATGTTTCCGCAAAGACAGCAACGCTTCTTTTTGGGCAGCATTCTTCTGTTTATGGCGGATTGCCTCGATTCGTTGTTCCAGCCTGTTGTCACAGACAAAGTGTTCCTTTCCTTTCCGCACCACTGCCCGAAGAGGAGACTGGATCATGCCTTGTTCCAACAGCACCCTGGATAAAAATGGAATATATTCTGTTACTATGGCTTTCTGCAATGCAATGCTGGAAGTGGACACCACCACCGGACGCTGTTCCAACGGATTTCCTCTTCCTGTCAACATAGAATACTTCCGCAATAGTACGCAGGCTACCAGATAAGCGTACGTCTTGCCAATTCCTACCCCTGCGTCACACAGTGCAATTCTTTCTCCCAGCAAGGTATCTAACATTTCATGGCACAAGCGGATCTGTT